>Ga0079224_100011069_pt1 | contig 12405 bp, 7 predicted proteins | sample Stecom2015_FD_80414 | JGI IMG/M metagenome (GOLD analysis project Ga0079224, IMG submission 80414) | Agricultural soil microbial communities from Utah to study Nitrogen management - Steer compost 2015 | ecosystem: Environmental > Terrestrial > Soil > Agricultural land | place: USA: Utah...
ACCCTGTTCTTCTCCCAGCGGATCGCGACCGCCGCGAGCTTCGCGCGGTGCGCCTCGAAGTAGGCGAACGGGATGAAGCCGAGCGCGTAGCGGTTGCCCGCGATCCCCTGCACGAGCACGTTGTCGTCCTCGCTGGCCGTGAAGTCGCCGCGGCACGACCTGGCCTTGCCGACGACCGCCTCGGTGAAGTAGTCGAACGTCCCCGAATCGGTGCCCGCGCCGAACAGGACGATGCGCTCCTCGGGCCAGCCGGTGCGCACGTGGCTCCAGTGCGTGACCTTGCCCTGCGCCGCGGGCTCCCAGATCTTCTTCAGCTCCTCGACGGTCATCTCCCGCGCCCAGTCGTTCTGCGGGTGGACCGCGACGGTCAGCGCGTCGAAGCAGATCGGCAGCTCGATGTAGTCGATCCCGGCCGCCTTGCAGGCGCGCATCTCCTCGGCGCTGATCGGGCGCGAGGCATTGGCCACGTCGACCTCGCCGCGCGCGAACTTCTTGAACCCGCCGCCGGTCCCGGCGATGCCGACGGTGATGTGCACTTCGTGTCGCTTGCTGCGCTGGAACTCCTCGGCGACCGCCTCGGCCACCGGGAACACGGTGCTCGATCCGTCGACCCGCACCATCGGCTTCTGTGCCGGCGCGCCGCCGGCCAGGACCCACGCCAGCAGCAGCGCGCCGCCGCTCGTTCGCATTGCTCCGTCCATGTCTCGCCTCGTCGTTTGGCCGACCGCGCCGTCGGCCCACCGTCGGGCAGGCGGCGCGGCCGCACTCGTTCGTCGGGCGGGAGGCTAGGGACGCCGGTGAAGAGTCGATCGCGCGTCGGATGAAGAAGCGATGAAGCCGCGGGCCCTGGCGCTCCGGCCGCAGCCTGCGTTCGGAGCGACACACGGTGCGAGCCGCGTGCGGCGGACGGTTCGCGCCCCGGTACGTCTGCGAATCTGCCTGCGGCTTCACCCGTCGTTCACACGATCTTCATCGACGGTGCTATGAAGCCGGCGTGCAGACCGTGGCCGACTCCCGCGGCGCCGGCAACCGCCGGCGCGAGAAGATCCTCGTCATCGAGGACGAAGCCGACATCCTGGAGCTGATCGACTACAACCTGCGGCGCGAGGGCTACCGGGTCGTCGGCTCGCTCGACGGCGAGCAAGGCCTGCATCTCGCGCGCAAGGAAGACCCGGACCTCGTCATCCTCGACCTCATGCTGCCGGGGATGGACGGGATCGAGGTGTGCCGCGAGCTGAAGCGCGACCCGTTGACCCGGGCGATCCCGATCCTGATGTTGACCGCCAAGGCGGAGGAGACCGACGTGGTGCTCGGCCTCGGCGTCGGGGCGGACGACTACGTGACGAAGCCTTTCCGGCCGCGCGAGCTGGTCGCGCGCGTGCAGGCGGTGCTGCGCCGCGGCCCGCTGCGCGGCGACGGCACGGCGCCGGCGCGCGTCGTGCGCGGCGACCTGGTGATCGACACCGCGCGGCACGAGGTCCGCGTGCGCGACGCGGTCGTGGCGTTCACTCCGACCGAGCTGCGCCTCCTCCACCTGCTCGCGAGCCACCCCGGCAGGGTGTTCACCCGCGGCCACCTACTGAGCCGCGTGATCGGCGAGGACGCGGTCGTGACCGACCGCAACGTCGACGTGCACGTGCGCGCGGTGCGACAGAAGCTCGGCGACCTGCGCGACCTGATCGAGACCGTGCGCGGCGTCGGCTACCGGTTCAAGGACACGATCCGTGTCGGTTGACCGCCCGCCCCGCCCGCGTGCCGCGCGCGCGACGCGCTGACCACCATGCGCGTGCGCCGCCTGTCGACCCGCCTGCTCGCCGGCATGCTCGGCATCGCGCTGCTGACCGCGACGGTCGTCTCCCTGCTCGACGACCGCGCGCTGCGCCGCGGCGCGCGCGACCTCCTCGAACGCGAGCTGCGCGCGCACGCCGAGCTGCTCGCCGCGCTCGTGCCCGACGGGATCGAGCGCGAGCACGCCGGCTTCCTGCAGGAGCGGCTCGTCGCGCTCGGCGCCGCCAACGGCACGCGCTACACGGTGATCGACGCCGCCGGCAACGTCCTCGCCGACTCGGAGGGCAGTCCGGCGGCGATGGACAACCACCTCGACCGCCCCGAGGTCGCGGCCGCGGCGGAACGCGACCACGGCATCGCGCGCCGGCGCAGCGCGTCGGTGGGCGACGAGTGGATCTACCTCGCGCGTCCGGTCCGCGCCCCGGACGGGCGGATCACCGGGTTCGTGCGCGCGGCGCGCAACGGCACGGAGTGGGAGCGTGCGGTGGCGGCGAGCCGCTGGCAGCTCTTCGGCGCCGCCGTGCTCGCGGTCGGCGCCGCCGGTCTGCTCGCGTGGGTGCTGGCGCGCGGCGTCGTGCGCCCGGTCGCGCACCTCCAGCGCGTGGCGCAGGCGATGGCACAGGGTGAGGACCGCGTGCGCGCCGCGGTGTGGACCGCCGACGAGTTCGCCGAGCTGGGTACCGCGCTCAACACGATGGCCGACCGGCTGCAGGAGCGGGTGGAGGAGATGCGGCGCGAGCGCGCCAAGCTCTCGGCGATCATCGGCAGCATGGTGGAAGGAGTGGTCGGGGTCGACGCCGGCGAGCACGTCCTGCACCTGAACGCCGCCGCGGCGGAGATGCTCGGGGTCGACGACGGCGCGATCGTCGGGCGGCCGCTCCTGGAGGTGACCCGGATCCCGGAGGTCGCCCAGGCGGTGGCCGCGGTGCTCGCGAGCGGCGAGAAGGCGAGCCGCGAGGTCGCGATCCACGAACCCGGCAGCGCGCGGGTCCTGGAGCTGGAGGCGGCACCGCTCCGCGATCAGGGCGGCGCCGTGCACGGCGCGGTCGTCGTCCTGCACGACGTGACCGAGCTGCGCCGGCTGGAGGCGATGCGCCGCGACTTCGTCGCCAACGTGAGCCACGAACTGAAGACGCCGCTGACCGCGATCCAGGGCATGGTCGACACGATGGTCGACGATCCCGCGATGCCCGACGACGTGCGCACGCGCTTCCTGCAGAAGGTGCAACGCCAGGCGCACCGCCTCGGCTCGCTGGTCAGCGACCTGCTCGTGCTGGCGCGCATCGAGGCGGCGCAGCCGGCGGTCGAGCGGCACGCGCTCGACCTGCGCGAGCCGGTGCGCGAGTCGTGCCAGCAGCTCGCCGCGGCGGCCGGCCGGAAGCGCCTGCGCCTGCACGTCGAGCTGCCCGATGCCCCGGTGACGGTCGACGGCGAACCCGAGGCGCTGCGCCAGGCGGTCGACAACCTGCTGTCGAACGCGATCCGCTACACGCCCGAAGGCGGCCAGGTGACCGTCGGCGTGCACGCACGCGACGGCGATGCCGAGGTCGTGGTGCGCGACACCGGGATCGGCATCGCCGCCGAGCACCTCGACCGGATCTTCGAGCGCTTCTACCGCGTCGACAAGGCGCGCTCGCGCGAGCTGGGTGGCACCGGGCTCGGACTGTCGATCGTCAAGCACGTGGCGCTCGCGCACGGCGGCACGGTCAGCGTGGAGAGCCGGCCGGGACACGGCAGCGCGTTCCGCGTCCGCATTCCGCTCGCGTCGCCAGTGGGCGAGGAGCGCAAGGTCTCGTGATCCGCGTGCGACCGGGATGACCAGGCACCTCCTCCGCGATCTCGAACACCTCGCGAACCGGCTCCTGCTGGTCGGGGCGATGGTCGAGGGCGCCATCGCCAAGGCGACGCGGGCCCTCCTCGAACGCCGGGCCGACCTGGCCGACGAGGTGCTGCGCGGCGACGACGCGATCGACGCGCACGAGGTCGCGGTCGAAGAGGAGTGCCTGAAGATCCTCGCCCTGCACCAGCCGGTGGCGAAGGACCTGCGCTACCTGGTCGCCGCGCCGAAAGTGAACAACGACCTGGAGCGGATGGGGGATCTGGCCGGCAACATCGCCGAGCGCGCCGCCGACCTGCAGCGGCACGATCCGGTCCCGGTGCCCGAGGACTTCGGCGCGATGATCGACACCGTGCGCGCGATGGTGCGCGAGGCGCTCGACGCGCTGGTCGGCGCGGACGTCGCCCGCGCCCGCGAGGTGCTCGCCGCCGACGCCGTGGTCGATCGGATCCACCGCCGGATGTTCCAGGCGATGCAGGAGGTGGCGCGGCGCGACCCGGACCGGATCGAGCCCGCGGTCCACGTGCTCTCGGCGTCGCGCAACCTGGAGCGGATCGCCGACCAGCGCGCGAACATCGCCGAGGACGTGATCTTCCTCGTCGAAGGCGAGATCGTGCGTCACCGCCGGCACCGCCGAGCGACCGCCGCGGGCGGCTCATCGTCCGCGCGGGTCGTTCTCGATGGCGCGCAGCAGGCGCTGCGCCTCGGCCGCGGTCGCCTCGGGCAGGGGGGTCATTGCCTGCAGCTCGCCCAGCGCCGCGCGTGCGTCGGCGAGCCGGCCCAGGGACGCGAGCGCGCTGCCGAGCAGGAGGGTCGCCTGCTGGCGGTCGGCGAGCGCGGGCGCTTCCGCCCGCCAGGCACGCAGGAAGTCGACCGCGGCCGCGTGGTCGCGCGCGGTGTAGCAGGCGATCGCGCGCAACCGGGTCCAGTCGCGGCGCGCGCCGGGCGCGGCCGCGTCGATCCGACGCGACAGCGCGACCAGCGGCGTGGCGCCGACCTTCGGCACGAGCAGGTCCTGCAGTGCGGGGAAGGCGCGCGCGACGGCGCCGGGCAAGGCGCCGGCATGCTGCTCCACCGCGACGAGCGCGGCGGCGGAGTCTCCCGCGCCGAGGTGCACGCGCACCAGGTTCTGCAACGCGATCGAGTGCACGTCGGAGTCGAGCTTGCGGGCGCGCAGCGCGGCGGTGAGGCACTCGATCGCGCCGGCGACGTCGCCGGCCCGCTGCGCGCGCACGCCCAGCTCGTTCCAGGCGCTCGCCAGTTCGGGGTCGAGGCGCACGACGCGGCGCAGAACCTCGACGACCTCGGCGTCGCGCCCCTGGCGCTGCAGGACTCCGGCCCAGTTCATCGCGATGCGCGCCGAGTCCGGCTGGTTCACGTACTCGTGGGCGAACAACGTCGCGTCGTCACGCCAGATCGGGTTGCGGCGCAGCACGAGGACCGCGGACCACGCGAGCCAGACGACGAACGCGCCGGCGGCTGCCCGGCGCAGCGGGCGCGCGCCCGAAGCGGCGAGGCGCTGCGCGAGGGCGCCGGCGAGCAGGCAGGCGCCGAGGCTCGGGGTGTAGTACAGCCGCTCGGCGAAGCGGACGCCGATCAGGAACGGGACGTTCGAGATCGGGAAGCTGGTGAGCAGGAAGATGCCGCAGCCGGCGGCGACGGCGGGCGCGCGCCGGCGCGCCTTCCAGCCGAGCGCCGCGCATGCAGCCAGCAGCGCGACCGCGCCGAGGAAGCGCGGGTTGAGCGGCGACTCGATCAAGGTGAAGGTCGCGGGCCCGTAATCCACGGCGAGGCGCCAGGGGAACAGGCACATGAGCAGCCCGCGCGCCCAGCCCTCGGCGCCAACCAGGCGGCGCCCCAGCTCGACGCCGCCGGCAGCGGCGTCGCCTTCGGGCAGACCGGCGATCATCGCGGCGCGCAGGGCGAGGAACGCGGCGAGCGGCGGCCCGAACACGAGGGCAGCGCGGCGCAGCGCGGCCCGCAGCGTTCCGGGTGCGCGCAGCACGGCGAGCAGGACCGCGACCGCGGGCCAGGCGACCGCGCTCTCCTTGCTCGCGAAGGCGAGGAACGCGAGCCCGGCGGCGCCCCCGAGGCGCGGCCACGCGGCGCGCGGACGGAGGGCGAGCAGGACCGCGCCGGCGCCGGACACGAAGGCGAGCAGCTCCGAGCGCCCGACGATGCCGGCGACCACCTCGCTGTGCACGGCGTGGACGGCGAACGCGAGCGCCACGGCCCGGCTCGCGCCGCGCCCGAGCCGGGCGGCGCGCGCGACGCGGTAGGTGAGCCACGTCGCGAGCACGTGCAGCAGCACATTCGCCAGGTGTTGCGGGAAGGCCTGGCCGTACTCGTCGGCCGCGCCGCGCCCGAACGCCGCGTGCAGGAGCGCGATGCTCCAGGTGGTGACCGGGCGGTAGAGCACGTCCGCCGGGTAGACGCCGTGCCAGTAGTTGACCTTGAAGTACGCGGCCGGCGGATGCAGCTCGGCGACCAGCGTGTTCACGCTGCCGTCGTCACGCACCGGCAGCGCGATGAACCGGTCGTCGAACGCGTAGCCGTTGGCCAGGCTCGGCGCGTACGCGGCGAACGCCGCGAGCAGGACGAGGGCGAGCAAGGCGCGCGCGCGGAGCCGGCGCGCCGCCCGGGCGGGCGCCGTGGCGGACTCCGAGCCGGGCCCCCCGGCAGAGCCGCGCGCGCGTGCTGCCCGCGGGTCGGGCCCGCGCGCCACGTTCAGCGGTACAGCTCGGCGCCCTGGTCGCGGAACTCGCGCGCCTTCTCCTCGAGGCCCACGTCGAGCGCCTCGCGCGCGCCGACGTTGCGCGCGGCCGCGAACTGGCGGACCTCCTCGGTGATCTTCATCGAGCAGAAGCGCGGGCCGCACATCGAGCAGAAGTGCGCGGTCTTGGCCGCCTCCTGCGGCAGGGTCGCGTCGTGGTAGGCGCGCGCGGTCTCCGGGTCGAGCGCGAGGGCGAACTGGTCGTTCCAGCGGAACTCGAAGCGTGCCCGGCTCAGCGCGTCGTCGCGCGCCTGCGCGCCGGGATGGCCCTTGGCCAGGTCGGCGGCGTGCGCCGCGATCTTGTAGGCGATCACCCCGGCCTTGACGTCGTCGCGGTCGGGCAGGCCGAGGTGCTCCTTGGGCGTGACGTAGCACAGCATCGCCGTGCCGTACATGCCGATCATCGCCGCGCCGATCGCGGAGGTGATGTGGTCGTAACCCGGCGCGAAGTCGGTGGTCAGCGGTCCCAGCGTGTAGAACGGCGCTTCGTGGCAGACCGCCATCTGGCGGTCGACGTTCTCCTTGATCTTGTGCATCGGCACATGGCCGGGGCCCTCGATCATGACCTGCACGTCGTGTTGCCACGCGACCGTGGTCAGCTCACCGAGCGTCTCCAGTTCGGCGAACTGCGCGGCGTCGTTGGCGTCCGCGATCGACCCCGGCCGCAGGCCGTCGCCGAGCGAGAACGACACGTCGTACTCGCGCATCACCTCGCAGATGCGGTCGAAGTGCTCGTACAGGAAGTTCTCTTTGTGGTGGGTGAGGCACCACTTGGCCATGATCGAGCCCCCGCGCGACACGATCCCGGTCACCCGGTTCGCGGTGAGCGGCACGTGGTGCAGGCGCACGCCGGCGTGGATGGTGAAGTAGTCGACACCCTGCTCGGCCTGCTCGCGGAGCACGTCGAGGAACAGCTCGATGTCGAGCTTGCCGACGTCGCCGCCGACCCGCTCCAGCGCCTCGTAGATCGGTACCGTGCCGACCGGCACGGGCGCGTTGCGGATGATCCGCTCGCGGGTCAGGGCGATGTCCTTGCCGGTCGACAGGTCCATCACCGTGTCCGCGCCCCAGCGGATCGCCCACCGCATCTTCTCCACCTCCTCGGCGACCGACGACGACACCGCGGAGTTGCCGATGTTGGCGTTGACCTTCACCAGGAAGTTGCGGCCGATGATCATCGGCTCGAGCTCCAGGTGGCGCTTGTTGGCCGGGATGATCGCGCGGCCGCACGCGACCTCGCGACGCACGAACTCCGGGTCGACGTTCTCCCGGATCGCAACGAACCGCATCTCCTCGGTGATCACGCCGCGGCGCGCATAGTGCATCTGCGAGAAGTTGCGGTCGCCGCGCGCCTCGCGCGCCGCGACCCAGGGAGCCCGCAGCTTGGGCAGGCCGGCGGCCGGGTCATGGCCCTGCGGGCCGGTCGTGTCATAGACGTCGAGGTACTCGCCGTTGCTGAGCTCGATGCGGCGCGCTGGCACCGGCAGTTCGGCGGAGTGCAACACCTTCCGGCTGTTCGGGAAGGCGGGCACCGGGGAGGACGACGGCGCGGTGGTGGAGTCGGGCGAGGTCATGGCGTTGGCGGCGGCCGTTGCGGGCCGGCTACTGTGGGGGACGCGTCCGCCGACCGCAAGCGCACGGTGGCGTGAGCCGGAAGCGGCGCGGGCCGCTCCATCCCCGGCGCCGGGCGCGGGCAAGCGCCCTTCGCACCGGGCCGCACGCGACGTGGGCGGGGGCTTCGGCCAGCGGTGAGGCACGCTGCGCTGCACGGCAGGTGCGAAGCCCGCGAGTCCCCGATCGGACGAACGGGAGGAATGTGCACAACCGCACGCTATCCTCTTGGGTGCCCGTGGTGCTCCCCCTGCCCTGCCCGGGGAAACGGGCGCTCGTCTCCCCGCGCGGCATCAGCCGTCGGGTCTCTCTTGTCCGCGTATCGACCAATGCTCTCTCCGCTCACCCTTCTCGGCCGCTCATCCGCGGTCCTGGCCGCGCTCGCAGCGACCGGCTCATTCCTCTCCGCGCAGTGCGGGATCAACCCGAACTACGGCACCAACCTCGGGCTCGGTGACGACGCGGTGTCGCCGCCGCAGTACCTCGGCTTCACCTTTCCGTTCGGCGGCGCGTTCTACGACTCCGTGTGCGTCAGCTCGAACGGCTTCCTCTACCTGCACGACAGCACCGGCACGCAGCCGGCGCCGACCGCCTCGCGGTGCTGCAACGGCGACGTGAGCTCGCTGCTCAGCAGCACGAACCCGATGATCTGCCCGCTGTGGCAGGACCACAATCCGAACGCGGGCGGCACGGTCAACTTCAACGCGGTCGGCCCGTTCGCGCTCATCACCTGGGACAACGTCCCCGAGTACGGGCAGCCCGTCGCCAACACCTACCAGGTCGCCCTCTTCCCGAACGGCACGATCGAGATCCGTTACGGCTCGATCGCCAACGTGAACCACGTCGCGCTGATCGGCTGGTCTCCGGGTAACGGCGCCACCGATCCGGGTAACAGCGACCTGTCGGCGTTGCCGTTGGTCGCGACCCAGCTGACAGTCTACGAACTCTTCCCGCTCACCAAGGTCGACCTGTCGGACACGTTCATCACCGCGATCCCGACCGGCGGGGGCTGGGTGGTCGACACGACGCCGGGATGCGCCCGCGCGGCGCAGTACGGCCGCGGCTGCCCGAAGCCGATCGAATTCTACGAGTACTTCACGCCGTCCGCGTTCGATCTCTCCAACAGCGCACTGCAGTTCACCGCACTCCCCAGCGGTGCGTACTCGGTCACCCAGTGCGCCTCGGGCTGCTTCGACAACGGGTTCACCAACGCGCTGCCGCTCACGGACGACGGGCTGGCGACCAACCTCGGGCTCGGCTTCACGTTCCCCTTCCCGGGCGGCGCAACCACGGCGATCGACGTGTGCGCGAACGGCTTCCTCTGGCTCATCTCGGGCAGCTCGAGTTCCGGGGACTACAGCCCGACGGTAATGGAGTTCCTCAACCTGCCGCCGCGGCTCGCGCCGCTCTGGACCGACCTCAATCCGGCGGCCGGCGGCGCCGTGTACTTCGACGCGTTGCCCAACAAGGCGATGGTCACCTGGTTCCAGGTGCCCGCGTACGGCCAGTCCGGGAGCGCGAACACGTTCCAGGTCCAGCTCTTCCCGAACGGTGACTTCATCTTCGCCTGGCAGACCGCGCTCAACAACGCGACCAGCCTGGGCGGGGACGCGGGAATCGTCGGCTTCTCGCGGGGCAACGGCGTCATCGATCCGGGCTCGATCGACTTCAGCACCGCAGTGCCGTTCGTGACCGGAACGGGCATCCCGCTCACCCTGGCGGCGCAGCCCGGCACGCGCCCGGTCATCGGCTCGACGTTCACGGTCGAGGCCTCGCCCGTGCGCAGCGGCACGATCGGCGGCTCGCTGATCGTCGGCGTGTCCAACCCGAACCTCGACCTGACCTTCCTCGGCCTGAACGGCTGCACCCTGCTGGCGTCGCTCGACGTGACGGTCCCGGTCGTGGTGGCGACGCCTTTGACGCAGGCCTCGCTGCCGATCCCGAACCAGTCGTTCCTGATCGGGCGCTCGCTCAACACGCAGGTGGTGATGATCGACCCGTCGCTCGGCGGCGCGCTGCCGCTCTACCTGTCGAACGGCGTGCAGTGGACTCTCGGCAACTGAGCCGCTGACCGCCGCGGGACCGGCCGGCAGGACCGCCGGTCCCGCAAGCTCGCCGCGCCGGGCGCCTGCCCGGCGCAGGGCGAGCGCGCGCCCGAGGGCGCGAGTTTCGGACCTGGCCCGTCCGGTTCGCGGTCTCCGCGAGGTGCTCAGCGCCCGCGTTCGGCCGCTTCCAGCGCGGCGTCGAGTGCGGGCGTCGCGACCTGCCGCGGGCCCGTCGTCTTCGTTGCGGGCGCGGTGTCGGGCGGCGCGAACGCCGCATGCACCGGTGCCGGAACGAGGTCGCCGAGCACATCGAGGGCCGCGCGTCCGAGCGCCATCGTCCGAGACTCCTGCACCGCGGCGTATGCGGTCGTGCGCGGCGCGAACATCGTCACCGCGGCGAGCAGCCCGAGCACGACCGCGGCCCCCGTGCCGATCCCGAGCAGTCCGCCGCCCAGGCGGTCGAAGATGCCGAGACCGGCGCCGTGCAGCAGGCCGTGCACGAGACGCCCGGCGAACGACAGGAGCCCGAAGGCAGCGAGGAACACCGCGGCGTAGGCGAGATAGACGTGCGCGTAGGTGCACTCGGCGCCGGCGACCTGCTCGGCGACCGACGGGCCGAACCGGGCGGCGGCGGCGTAGCCGCCGACCACCGCGACCGCGCGCGACACCTGCCAGACGAGCCCCTTGCCGAGCCCCAGCAGGAAGAAGAGCGCGATGACCACCAGGGACGACATGTCGACCCAGCCGAGTCCGCCGACGAGGTCGGCCTGAATGCCTTGCAGTGCTTGCATGTGGGGGAGCGCGCGCGTTGCGCGGGCGCCCGGGGATTATCCGGCACGGCGACCGCGCGCGCCGGTGCTGCTTCGGCCGGCGGCGCGGTTTCGCGCGCGCGGCCCGTTGGCTCCCGCTCGCGGCCGCCGTACGCTGGCCGCGAATTCCCGATGAGTTTCGCACCCGAGCGCCTGCACCAGACCGTCCTCGCCATCGCCGGCGAGCTGCGCCACGATCCCGGCCTCGCCGCCGAGATGCTGCGCGCCGAGCGCCAGTTCTTCGGCGGTCTGCCGGACTACGCCCCGGAAGGTCCGGCGCGCGCCAGCGCGCAGGCGAGGTTCGCGGAGTGGTTCGTGCTCGAACGGGAGAGCGAGCACCTCGGCGCGGTGCCGATCGAGGCCTTCGGCGGGATCTCCGAACCCGTGCGCGACGCGCTGCGGGCCACCGCCTGCGGCCTGTTCCTCGTCGAATCGGTCGAGCCGGAGCTGCGCGTGCGCGACGTGCTGCGCGGCGAGGCGTTCGAACTGGAGACCGACGCGACGCTGCGGGTCGGCGACGTCGTCGTGGGGCGCGTCTATCCCGGTGCGACCGACGCGGTCGCGCCGTCGCCCGCGGCCGCCATCCTGCGCGATGGGGGAGCGGTCGTGGCGGCGCTGCAGCGCGACCTCCGGCGCGCCGGCATCGAGCGTCAGCTGACGCAGGCCGAGATCGAAGCGGTGCTGTTCCGCAACGCCGGCGAGCTGTACGCGACGCAGGCGCAGCGCATGCCGCCGGAACGCCTGGAAGCGCGCCTCGAGTCCCTGCTGCGCGAAGGCGGCGACCAGAAGCACTCCGCCGCCGAGATCAGCGCCGCGCTCGACGCGGCGCGCGACGGTCCCGGGCGGGTCATGGGGCCGGTGCTGGAGTCGCTCGCGTTCGACAGTGCGGTGGACCTCGACGCGGCGCGCACGGTGATGCTGCAGCTCTGGAACGAGCACCGCATGCGCGCGAACGAGCGGCAGGCCGGGCAGAGCCAGACCCCGCAGACCCCGCGCGCCGCGCGACCGAGCCCGGCGGCCGACGCCGGGCTCGGCGCGTCGATCGCGGCGCGCATCGACCGCGGCCTCGCCGAACACGAGGACCTCGAGAAGCTGTTCGCCGACGTGGAGGGGATGCTCGGCGAAGGCGGCGACGACGTAGAAGAGGACGACGGCGAGGAGGACCTGCCGCAGGGCGACCTCGACGCGCTCGTCACCGAATACCTGTGGGAGCGCGGGCTGCCGGCCGACAGCCAGGCCTCGGCCGCGCTGCACGCGTTCGCCGCGCACCAGCGCCAGCTCCCGGTGCCGAGCGTGTACCTCGAGTCGATCCGCGCGCGTGAGCTGCTCGCGTTCCTGCTGCGCAGCTACCTCGCGGCCGCGCCGACGCAGCGCGCCGCGCGCGTCCGCGTCGAGTTCGACGCGCTGCGCGCGTTCTACGACTGGGCGGGCGAGACGCAGCTCTACGACATCCAGGCGCCGATGCGCGAGTGCGAGCAGACGCTGATCGAGCCCCTGCCGCGGCTGCAGCGCGCGAGCCTCGCGCTGAGCAGCGACACCGTG
>Ga0079224_100011073_pt1 | contig 12404 bp, 11 predicted proteins | sample Stecom2015_FD_80414 | JGI IMG/M metagenome (GOLD analysis project Ga0079224, IMG submission 80414) | Agricultural soil microbial communities from Utah to study Nitrogen management - Steer compost 2015 | ecosystem: Environmental > Terrestrial > Soil > Agricultural land | place: USA: Utah...
GCGGCAGCAGCCAGAGGGCCGCCCTCGCGCAGGTATGCCGCGTCCAGGTGGGCGGTCGCGTGGACCGAACAGGGCCCGCGCGCCGCGACCACAACGCGGTCAGCGCCTCCCCGCCGCGCGTGACACGGCCGGGCGTCCCAGCCGTGCCCGAAGCAGCCACACCGCGGTGGTGACGCCGGATCCCGCCTGCTCTCCTCGGCGTGGCGGCAGGAGCGTCGCCCGGGCGGGCCCGTGCCGACTCCAGCGCCCGATCACCGAGTCGGGCACGGCCGCGCCTGGGGACGCCCCCATCGACGCACCGGGTCATGACGTGGGCGGGGGGACGAGTCCGGTCGCGGCCGCCGCGAGCAGGCGGCGACCGGGACACCGCCTGGCCGGGAGCGCACAGTCGCACCCGAGGGCTGTCGGGGCCGTGACCGTCGGGGCCTCCCACCGGTAGTATTCATCGCCGAAAGGCGATCACATCCCGTTTGGGCGATGACAGGTGGGTTTCGTGCCGCACCTGTCCGCACCGACCCCCCAAGAAGCGGAGACCCCCTGATGGCACTGGCCGCACTCCTGCTCCACCTGCTCGGACTCCTCCTGGCCTTCGGGGTGCGCACCCTGACCGCGCACCGGCGCACCGGCGACACCGGGTTCCGCCGTCCCGACACCACCCCCTTCACCGCCCCCTGGTGGGGAACCGTGCTCTTCGCCGGTGCACTCGTCACGGGCCTGGCCGCACCCGCGGCCGGCCTGTTCGCCCCGGCCGAGGCAGGACCGCCCCCAGGCGTGGGCGTCGCCGGGCTGGCGCTGATGCTGCTCGGCCTGGTCCTGGTCCTCGTCTCCCAGAACACGATGGGAGCCTCCTGGCGGATCGGCGTGGACGAGGACGAACGCACGCAACTGGTCACCCGCGGCGTCTTCGCGCTCGTGCGCAACCCGGTCTTCACCGGCATGGGAGTCCTGCTCACCGGACAGCTGCTCGTCCTGGCCTCGGTGCTGTCGGCCGTGGCCCTGCTGGTCTTCGTCGCCGCCGTGCAGGTGCAGGTCCGCGCCGTCGAGGAGCCCCACCTCCTGCGCACCCACGGCAGCGCCTACCGCTCCTACGCCGCCCGCACCGGGCGCTTCCTGCCCCTGGTGGGACGACTGCACCCCGAAGACAGGTGAACACCGCCCGCCCCGGGCCGACAAGTCCCGGGGCGGCGCCGATCACGCACCTGAGCGGAACGGCCCGGCACGAGCAGGCCCAGCCCGGAGTGCTCCGCGTGTCCCCCGCAGCAGGGTGAAGGCCGACCACCGGCCGCGCCCCGCTGCCCGACACCGCCGCGGCCATCCCCCGACGAGGAGGCGGTCAACCCCCCAACCGCTCCACCAGATAGGAACGCACCACCACGGCGTTGTTCCGCTCGGTGTCGGAAGCCGCGTACAGCAGCGTCACCGGACCCTGCCGGGCCGCCTCCACCAGCACGTCCATCCCCTCGGGCTCCTCGGCCAACTCGGCACGGTAACGGTCACGAAACCCCTCCCAGCGGGCGGGGTCGTGCCCGAACCACCGACGCAGCTCCCCACTGGGCGCGACCTGCCGGAGCCAGGCGTCAAGCCCCAACTCGGCCTTGCGCACCCCCCGCGGCCAGACCCGGTCGACGAGGAACACCCGCCGCCCCCGCGTGGCCGAACCGTCACGCACCGCCTCGTCGTAGACACGACGAACCTCAATGTCGATCTGTGCGGTATCCATGCCGCCCCACTGCCCCGAACCCCGGAGCAGTTCACCTCCCGCCGACGCGCACCGGCGGCGCCGACAGCAGCGGCAGCAGCACCTCGTCGACGATCTCCGCGACCACCGCCTCGGACACGGGAGCGCTCCGGAAGAAGAAGTGATGGCACAGCAGAGCCTGACCGGTCTCCAACCGGCGCGGTGTCACACACGCCGCATCCACCTCGCCGCGCGCCACGGCACGCCGAACCACCGTCCCCATGACCCCGCCCCCCTGCGCGCAGGAACGCAACCACGCGGCACGCTCCGGGTCACCGAGAACGTCACTGAGCAGACCACGCATGGCCTCGCCCGCCGGACCGGCCAGGACGGATGCGGTCTGACGCAGCAGCGCCAGCAGGTCGCCCCGCAGACTTCCGGTATCGGGAGGGTCCTCGTGGTCGGGCAGCAACCGGGTGACGGTGTCCATCATCAACTCGACACGGCTGGGCCACCTCCGGTACAGCGAGGCCTTGCTCGCCCGGGCGCGCTCGGCCACGGTCTCCATGCTCAGTCTCGTGTACCCGTTCTCGGCGAGTTCGGCCACAACCGCGCAGAAGATCGCCTCGTCAAGAGCCTTACCGCGACGGCGGGGCCGCCGACGGTGGTCCATCTCACTGGAAGGAACGGACTGCATGCCGGGCATCCTACGAACCGTCGGCCACGGCAGGGGCCCAGATGACGATTCCGATACCGGCCGTCTCCACCCCCGCGGACCCCACCGCCAGTTGACAGAGTTGCGGACCCGTCCCACACGTGTTTTCTCAACAACCGCAAGCCGGGCCCCGTCACAGCAGCACGGCCCCCACGACCAGACACCCCAACGCCGCCGTCGACGCCACCGTACGCACCACGTTGAGCCGCACCCAGCCGGCTTCGAACCGGCCGCGCACCCCCGCCGCCTCGACCTCGGCCAACCGCTCCACCGGGCCCGCCGCAGCCAACGCGTCGTTGAGCGGAACACTGCCGCGCACCGTGACCGCCAGCGACACCACCGAGCACACCAGCGCCGCCGCCAGCCACCCCACAACCGTCCACGGCGACCCGACGCACACCCCCACCGCCACCGCCGCCAGCACCGGATTGGACACGAACACCACCAGGAACCAGGGGTTGAGGATCGCCTCGTTGATGCGCTGCATCACCCCCACCACCACCCGGTCGCCCATCCGCGCCAGCCCCGGCATCACCCCCACCGCGAACCCGAAGAACGTGCCCGCCAGCAGTCCCGTCACCACCGCGGCCGCCACCACCGCGGCCAACCGCACACCCTCCACGATCCCTCACCCCTTTTCCACCGCACGACCCACCGGACCGCCCGCCCCGCCGACCGCGCCGGGGCGGCGTACCCCCAGCCAAACACCGCACCCCGGCAGGAGCCATACGCGACAGGCTCACCCCGTTGCGTGAACGTCTACAATCCCGCCGTGGACGCGCTCCTCGGCCTCCTGCGCACCCCCCGCGCCCATGACGCGTTCCTGCTGCGCGTCGTCCTCGATCCGCCCTGGTCGCTGGACGTGCGCGACCGCGCCCCACTGACCCTTCTCGTCGTAGCCCGCGGCGAGGCCTGGCTGCGCCCCGCCCACGGCCCGCCCCGCCGCCTCGAAGCGGGCGACGTCGCCGTGGTCCGCGGCCCCGACCCCTACACCGTCGCCGACTCCCCCACCCGACACCCCCGCGCCGTCATCGGAGCCGACCAACGCTGCACCACCCTGCACGGCGCACCCCTGACCGAAACCATGGGACTGGGCGTGCGCACCTGGGGCACCAGCACCACCGGCGCGACCATGCTGCTCGTGGGCACCTACCCCACCCCCACCACGGTGGGCCGCCGCCTGCTGGCCGCCCTGCCCCCGCTCATCGTCCACCCCGCCCCCTCCCCCGGCTCCGCGTTGACCACCCTGCTCATCGAGGAGACCGGCAAGGACCTGCCCGGCCAGCAGGCCGTCCTGGACCGCCTGCTGGACCTGGCGCTGATCGCGGCACTCCGCGCCTGGCTGACCGCCCCCACCGGGCCCGTCCCCGCCTGGTACCGCGCCGCCCAGGACCCGGTGGCGGGCCGCGCCCTGGCCCTGCTCCACCAGGATCCGGCCCGCGCCTGGACGGTGGCGTCCCTGGCGAGGGCCGTGGGCGTGTCCCGCGCCACCCTGGCCCGCCGCTTCACCGCCCTGGTCGGCCGGTCCCCCATGGCCTACCTGACCGCCTGGCGCCTGGAACGGGCCGCCGACCTGCTGCGCGAAGACCCCGACAGCACCGTGGAGTCGGTGGCCCGCACCGTGGGGTACACCAGTCCGTCCGCGTTCAGCACCGCTTTCAAACGCCACCACGGCACCAGCCCTCACCACTGCCGACGCACCCGCCACGGCCCCGCACCCGAAGAACCGCGCCCCTGACCGCACCCCACCACGACCGCTCTCCCCGTGTTGGCGTGTCCGCCGTGGCGACGACGCCGGAGGATGTCCCGGCGCGCTGACCGATGTCTGAAACCGCAGCCACGGGACTCCGGTCTGCGGTCTTTGGCCCCCTCGTCCGTGAGGAGACCGCCGTGGACGACCACCGCAGGCTCGGCCGTGAACTGGACCTGTTCGACACCGACCCGTTGACCGGTACGGGCCTGCCGTACCGACCGCCCGCCGGTGCCGCCGTCCGCCACGCCCTGGAGTCCTCCGTCCGCGACCAGGAGCGGCTCTGCGGCCAGGTTGGTGATGGCCGCAGCCCACCGCAGGGGGCCGAAACCGGATTCCGGCAGGCGCGTCCCAGACGGCACCCGACCGAACGGCGACACGAGGAAACTCCCGGGCCGGCGGACACGCGGATCGGTGGGTGGGGTCAGGGCGGCGCCTCACCGGGAGCACACGGAGAAAAAAGGGGGAAGGACACCCGCAGCCGAGGACGTCACACACTCGCGGCGAAAAACCCGCCACGGTCCAACGGTGTGACGAATTCCTGAAGAGGTGGAACACCGCAGCCGCGCCCGCAGCGGTTGCCCTTTTGTCGCGGCACAGCTGAATATCGGGTGCGGGAAACACCGGGACGGATTTGATGACCGTAGGGGGTGTTGGAGTGGTCCGGTTCCCGCCCTTACCCAGAGCCGCCCCGTGAGGGGGTGATTCCGAACACCTCGCCGGTGCACGGGGGGAGGCGGGAAGTGGCCCGCCTAGGCCGTCACAGTCGCGATACCCGGTTACTCGCCGTCCCAGCCACCCCCGTCGTCGTCATCTCTTCCGATACCGATGCCGGAGCCTCCTTCGTTGGGAGGGCCGTCCGGGTCGTCGGCGATCCGGACGAGCATCCAGATGACAAATCCGAGGAGCACCAGCACCAGTAGTCCTGCCACGGCCCCACCTCGTTTCGGCCGCCGTCCAGTGGTCCTAGCGCCGGGTGTACCCGGGTTGTCGAAACCGAAAGGCGGATAAGGAATTCGTGAGGAAAATGTCACCCGGCGTCAACAAGAACAAGCCCGTGAGCAACACGGCCGTGATTCACGCCGGTGTCCGGCGGAAATCTGCTGACGGCCGGAAGTTCACCTTGGCACCGGTGCCGCCGGCGCGGGAGGCCGAGGGCTCCATCCCCGGAAACAGTTGTCGTGGACGAGGCGAAGGAACGACGTCGACGTGCGGTGAGCGGAAAACTCTCCCGCCGGCCCCTTCCGCAACGGGATTCCGAGGGAATACGCCCACACTTCAGAGCGCGGCCACCGGGCGGCGGCGGGAGACGACCGAGGCAACGACCGCGGTCAGGACGAAAGGAACCGCCATCGACATGATCTGCGGACCGTTGGTGACAGCGTCGGGCAGGAAGAACAGCAGGCCGAGGTTCATCAACGTGTGCATCAGGCCGGACACCCAAAGGTCACCGGTCCGGTCCCGCTGCAGCAGCACCGCCAGCACCACCGAGGAGGACACCGTCATCAGGAAGAACCCCGCCACAGCCATCGGCTCCTGGACGAAGACGTGCACATGCCAGGCACCCCACAGCAGTCCCACGGCGACCGCCGCGGGCAACACCCCGAACCGGGCCTGCAGTTCGGGTTGGAGGTAGCAGCGCCAGCCGGCCTCCTCACCGCACGCGCCGAGGAACTGCGCGACAACGATGAGCAGCACCGGGAAACCGAACCCGCCGGGATCGGCGGGCCGAACCTCGCCCCCGAACACCCCCGCGTACACCCACAGCGCCGCCGCCAGCATCACCGCGTACAGCCCGGCGGCCACCGCCACTCTCGCCAGAGCACCGTTTCCCCACCGCACCGACGGCCGCGCGGCCCGTCTCAGGCCGGGGTTCCGCCACCGCAGGACGACCACCGCCGCCACCCCCAGCGCGGGGGAGAACTGCACGATCTGGATCACCACCGGGGCAATCCCCAAAGGGTTTTGGAGAAGATTCAACAACACCGCGGTCAGCGACGTGACCAGCAGGTAGACACCGACATTGAGCCACATCCCCCGAAAAGGCGCGGACGCGGCAGGCCGGGCGGAGGCAGAGCCAGCGGAAGTCACAGGGCGGTCTTCTTTCCGGGGAGGGGTGCCGCGCCGAACATGTACGTCCCGACACTACACGCCAAATCCGGCAGAACGGAAAATTCCGCACGTTCCAGTCATGGATCGAATGGCCGCATTCCCCGCCTCACCAAGGGACAGCCGGCGGCGAGCAAGCCCCACTCTTTTCAGGCGGATCACTCACTGAAATCGTGATCGCCGGGATTCCGGGTGAAGTCGAGTGTGGGGCATCCCTCGGGCGGGGTGCTGTCCGGCACGGACGGTACCGGCCGGCCAGACTCAGCGCGGCGCAGCCGACCGACACGGTGCGCTGGAGGACCACCCCCCGACCGGCGCGAGTCCAAGGGGCCCAGGCGGGCAGAGAACGACCCCCAACCAGGGGCAGGCATGGACAGCGCGACGCACCCCGGGGCCACGGTGGAAAGGCGGTCCCAGGTGAGGAAGATCGGCGCGACCAGAGCCCGACGGGCCCCACCGACCCCCGGACACGCCGCCCCGCTCACCAGCCCAGGTCGGCCCCGCTCAACCGCTCGGCCAACGCGTCCGGGCCGATCACCCGCACCTGGCGGGCCACCCGCTGACGCCCCGACACGAACAGCGCCAACTCCGAAGGAGGACCCACCACGCGCAGCCCAGGCCCACCCCGACCCGCCCGCACCCTGCCGAACCCGGGCGCCTCCACCGCCACAGACGCCCGGAACCGCAGCAGACCCAGCTTGGCCAACGGCTTCACCGCACGCCACAGCTGCGCCTGCTGCGGCCGCGGCAGCTCCCGCGCCTGCCACTGCGGACGCGCCCGCCGCACATCCTCGTGGTGGATGAACAACTCCGCGGTGTTGACCAGCCGTTCCACCCACCCGAACCCGCCCAGCGACCAGCGCGGCGGCTGCCGCAGCACCGCCACCAACTCCTCGAACGACACCTCCTCGGCGCGGGCGCGCGCCCTGGCCCCACCGAACCGCGCCGTCCAGGGACGGCGCTCCCGCACCACCAGGTGCACGGCCAGGTCCCGGGCCGTCCACCCCTCACACAGCGTCGGCGCCTGCGGCCCCACCTCGACCAGCAGGTCGCACAGCGCCGCCCGTTCGGCACGGGCCAGACTCACCGCGGCCTTCCGCTCCACGTCCCCTCCCACACACAAGCCGGACCATCCCGGTTTCTTGCTAACGTTCTGCCGTCTGCGCCCGTGCCCCCGCGGCACCCGACCCAATCCCCTGTGACCAACCGAAAGTCTTCCATGCGACTGATCCCCTCCACCCCCGCCGGATGCCTCGCCGCGACCGCCGGAGTCGTCGTGGTCGGCGGACTGGTGTACTTCGGCTACCAGTACCTCACCGGTGACGACGAGTTCACCCTTCCCGTGACCGCACTGACCTCTCCCGCACCCACCCCCACCCCCGTCGACACCGACTTCGCCCTGCCCGAGAACTGCGCCGAGGCAGGTGCGGCCGAACTGGTCGGCGACCTCGCACCCCAGGGCGCCGCACTCGTGGAGGACACCGAGGACATCGACGACGCCGACGCCCGCCAACTGTCGTGCACCTGGGTCAACGGCACCGACCCCGACAGCGAGGCGCTCATGCTCGTCTTCGCCGTCAACGTCGACCCCAGCGACCGTGTCGCGGTGGTCCGCGTCGACGAGGCCGAACAGCAGACCCACGAGATGGGCTGGGAGGTCGACGTCGACGTCAACACCGACACCTACCAGACCACCCAGACCGACCAGCTCGGCGGCGAACTGAAGTACCTGGTCACCGTCGACGGCTCCCTGCGCCAACTGTCACTGCGGCTGCCCGGCGACGTGCACGTCTCCGTGGTCGCCTCCTCCTCCGACATCAGCCAGGAGGACATGGAACACCTCCTCCTCACCGCCGCCCAGCAACTGCAGCAGTAACCCGCGACACGACAACGGGGCCACCCCTTGGGGTGGCCCCGTCCGTGTCGGACACGCCTACTCGACCGGAACCTCGGGAACCTCCCCGAACACCCCGGCACGCAGCGTCACCTGCTCCACCTCCGAGCCCGGTGCGGAGAACACCGCCACCAACTCGTAGGTACGGCCCGGCTGCAACCGGTGCACCTCCTCGGCGAACCCGCTGTAGACACCGTCACCGAAGTTCATCTGCGCCACGTAGCGCACCAGCCCGCTGTCGGGCTCCACCACCTGGAAACCACCCAGCGTGCCCTTGCTGAACCGCTCCGGCCCGCCCGCGACCGCAGCCCCGCCCAGCCCCGGGTCCAGCGGCTCGTCAGTGGTGTTGGTGAACGTCACCGTCCCCACCACATAGGCGCCGTCACGCCGCAGCGGGTAGACGTCCAACCGCACCCCCTCGCGTTCCACACTGGCCACCACATCCCCCGGGTCGTCGGTGAACGGCGCCGGCCAGGACACGTTCTGCCCCGCCACGCCCAAACCGTCGTCGGTCTCCTCCTCACCGCCGTCCGGCATCCGGATGGTGTAGGAGAACTCCACCCGCCGGTTGCGGGCCCGCGCCTGCTCGTCGTCGGGGCCGCCCTCACGCGCGATCGGCTCGCGGCTGCCGCGCCCCTCCACCACGTAGGTGTAGCCGGTGCCCATCTCCTCCACCAGCAGGTTGCGCACCGTCTCGGCGCGCCGCACCGACAGGTCGTCGTTGTAGGCGTCGGTGCCCTTGCCGTCGGTGTGGCCGATGACGATGATCTCGGGGTTGTCCGGGTCGACGTTGCGTTCCAGCGTCTCGGCGGCCCGCCGCACCACCGCCTCGGCCTCCGGAGTCAGGTCCGCCCGGTCGAACTCGAACATCACGTCGGAGTGCAGCGAGATCGTCTCGGTGTCGCCGTCACGGGTGACCGAGGCGATCTCGGAGTCCACGAAACTCTCCACCCAGCCCTCGGCGGCGACCGCGTCGCCGTCGGGACGCCGATTGGCGAACGTCAACGTCTCCCCGGACGCCGGCGGCTCGTCCACCGACAGGTGCTCACCCCCGTTGGGGGACTCCGGCTCGGGCCGCTCCTCCTCCACGTCCTGCACCGGGATGCCGGTCATCGCCCCCAGCCCGCTGCCCACGAACGTCACCTGCCGCACATGCTCGGGAAGCGGCGGGAAGTAGCGGCGGTACTCGTTGGTCACCCCCGGAAACACCGGGTACAGGCCGTTGCCGGTGGGACTCACCGACCCGTACTTCAGCCCCTGCCCGTCCACGTAGGGCCGGTACACCCGCCCGGTGATCGGGTCGACCAGGGTGTAGGTCATGCTCAGGTTGCGGTTGGCGCCCTCGAACTCGTCGGGATAGGTGATCTCGTAGTGCAGCACCGTGTACTCGTCGGTGCGCTCCAGACCGGTGATGGCGAACCGCATCGTCGTGTCCTGACCGGTGTCCTGGAAGATCGTCCCCTCCTTGACGTAGGGGAACTCCTCCCGTACCACCGGACGGTCCTCACCGGACACCCACGACACCACGACGCTGCAGCCGCTCACCAGCACACAGCCTGCCACCAGCAACGCGATCAACGAGAAGACGCGTCTGTTCCGCGCCATGCGGGACATCTCCGATCAATTGGGGGGAATCGTTCGGGCAACATCCTGCTGGAATCCCCGCACAAGTGCGAAACGCACACCACCGGCCCCGCAACTACCTCTCCCGGGCCGGTGCAGACCCCACCCCCGTCCATGCCGCACCTCCCGGCAACAGCACGGTACCGCCGGGGCGCGGCACAACCGCCGGCCCGGCTCCGGGCCAGCAGTAGTGGGCCGGGGCGCCGAGCCACGCCCCGGACGGAACAGGTCGCCTCCCACCACCGGTCCCTGCCGTACGGGAAGTCCGCTCCCTCTGCGTGCACGACTGTGCGCCCATGCCATGCCCCACCGGTCGCGTCCCTGCCCCTGGAGCATTGGACGCGCCCGAGGATCCTGCCCGGGCATACGGGCGGGTACTACAGGCATCGATCCCCACCATCCGTCCCCGCCACAGGGCAGGGGTCAGTCCGCAGAGGAGGGACGCCACTGCGGAGGCAGTTGCAGCACTCCTGGCTTGGCCTTTGCGGCGGCCTCCCGCAGCCCTTGAGGACACGTGCCAGACGCGGAAAGAAGGCCAGCAAAATCCACCCTTCCGTCGGTGAACTTCGCGTCGGTGAAGTTCACGGTGCCGCCGGTGAACTCCGCTCTGGTGAAGTTCACGGTGCCGCCGGTGAACTCCGCTCTGGTGAAGTTCACGGTGCCGCCGGTGAACTTCGCTCTGGTGAAGTTCACGGTGCCGCCGGTGAACTTCGCTCTGGTGAAGTCCACGGTGCCGCCGGTGAACTTCGCTCTGGTGAAGTCCACGGTGCCGCCGGTGAACTTCGCTCTGGTGAAGTCCACGGTGCCGCCGGAGAATTCCGCACCAGAGAAGTCCACGACACCTGTGGTGAAGTGGGCGCGGGTGAAGTCCACGGTGCCTGTGGTGAAGTGGGCGCGGGTGAAGTCGCCGCCGTCGAAGACGGTGCCGGTGAAGTCGAAGTCGCAGCCCTGCCAGGAGACGGGGGCGTCCTCGCGCAGGCGGGTGGTGATGGTGCGGATGATGGTGTGGCGCACCTCCCGGAAGGCGGCGAACTCCAGGGAGCGTTTCTGGTGCTCGGCGCGCTGCTCGTCGGTGGCGTCCTCGGGCAGGGGGCCGGGTTCGGGGTCGTAGGGCATGCGCAGGTAGGCGCACAGCACGTCGATGCACATCTGCCGCAGCTGCTGGGTGGGGGCGTCGTCGGCGAGGTGGGCCAGGGCGTGCACCCCGGCCAGGCGCACCGCGGCGTGTTCACTGCCGAGTTTTTCGCTGGCGCCTTCGAAGCGTTCGGTGAACAGGCGGGTGTTCTCCCGCTCCTCCGCCTTTTCGGTAAGGCGCTGGCGCCGGTAGGAGATGACCAGGGCCGCCACCGCGCCCAGGCCGGCGACCACGGCGAAGGCACGGGTGGCGATCGCGTCCAGGTTCTGCGGGGAGAGCCGCTCGGGCACCTCCAGGCCGGGAGAGCCCAGCAGCAGCCAGACCACCGCGACCATCCCGGCCACCACCGCGGCGGCCGCACCCCAGGCTCCGAGGACCAGCCACCCCAACCAGACCGGGCCCTTTTGCCGCCGCCAGGCCTTCCACGCCCCCACGACCACCACGGCCAACACCGCGCCTGCCAGCAGCCGCCCGGCCGGGAGGGCATCAGGCAGCAGACGGGCCGCGAACGGCACCAGCGGCCAGGCCACCCAGGTGAGCGCTCCCGCCGCCCCCGCGATCACGGCCCCGGCGGCCCGGTCCCGGAGGGGGATGGCCTGCCAGCGTTCTTTGGCAGCGGTCCACGCTCTTCGGGGCCGGTGGGACAGCCGCTGCGCGGCGGTCTTCACCGTTGTGGACGGAAGGGGACGACGAGCGGGGGACGGACGGCGCATGCCCGTCACGCTGGACCGATCCGGCACGAATCGGGGCGGGGACGGCTCAGAGGATGAGGGCGGCTGCGGGCCGGAGGCGGGAAGTGGGGGAGTCTCAGCCATGGCGACCACGGTAGAGCGCCTGCGGCTCTCCGCGCTGTGGGAAGTCCGTCCGAATCCCCCGGATTACCGAAACCGGTCACTCGTCCCACGAGGAGGTCATGCCCAGTCTTTTGGCCTTCCTGTCGAAGAACCCCTCGTGCACACTCGGGAACGGAAGGAGTCATCCGTACAGGTGGGCGTGGTCGAACTTGTCGCCCTGCCCGGAGCAACGGTCTGCCACACAGCCGCAGGGCGTACCCGCCCCTTTCTGGAAGCTCGGGGCCGGATCGTTCTTCAGCTTCCCCGCTTCTGCACGTGTCTTCCCGTCTCCTGCCCGGCCGCAGCCTCTTCGGTGATGATCGCGTCCACATCCGGTCCGCTCTCTTCCTCGTCCACGGGACAGCACCAACCAAAGCCTTGCCGTTGATGTTCAGGTCACGGGAGGCGGTGGCCGATTCCGGTCACGCCACCGCAAACAGCACTTCAATCAGGTCGGCATCGCTTTTGCGCACCCGCGGGGTCAGAACTGAAAACAACATCAGGAGATAGGCTGCGCCGAAGTCGGGGCGGCAGCCACCGCAAAGGAGCCACCCGCGCCGACGCCGATCAGCACACACCACTCCCCCGGTCCTCCACGGCAACCGCACCGTCCTGGAAAGCGCGCTGCTACGACACCATCGGCAGATGGTCCACGTCCCCGACGCAC
>Ga0079224_100011074_pt1 | contig 12403 bp, 11 predicted proteins | sample Stecom2015_FD_80414 | JGI IMG/M metagenome (GOLD analysis project Ga0079224, IMG submission 80414) | Agricultural soil microbial communities from Utah to study Nitrogen management - Steer compost 2015 | ecosystem: Environmental > Terrestrial > Soil > Agricultural land | place: USA: Utah...
GAGTGGCTTGAAGGCGTCATCGCCGGCCAGCTCGGCGTTGCGCCGCTTCGGCTCGATCTCGCGCCGTGGCTGCAGGCGCGGCGTATCACTATCGCCGATACAGTTGGTGCGACCCCGGTGCCCGCCCGCTGGCTCGGCTTGTTCAGCCTGATGGCCAAATACGATGCTGTCCCTGCGCAAAAAGTCTGACGCGGCGCCGCCGTCGGTGGCGTGGCACACCAATTTCCGAAACTTCGAACGCCTGCCGGACACGAAGGCGGTTCGGACGACGTTCTTCATTAATGGCCTGACGGTTCTCGCGGCGACCGCGGCGTTGTTGTTCTTCCTTTTTCAGGAGTTCAACAGGCGCACGCTTTCCAAGGAACTCGCCGGCTGGGAGGAGCGTATCGCCTCCGACAAGGCAGGTAGCGCCGCAGCCGTCGCTGCGTACGCCAAATTCCAGTCTGAGGAAAAGAAGGTTCGGGAGGTCGCGACCTTCACCCGGCGCGAGATCGTGCCCTCCGAGTTCGTGCTGCGGCTCGGTGAGACTCTGCCTCCCGAAATCGTGCTCAATCACATCGAGCACCGCACCGCTGCCGTCACCATTCGAGGCAGTGTGCGAGGTGCGCCGAACGAGGCCTCCGGCACCGCGCAGGCATATGTCGCGCAGCTTCACGCGGACGAGGTCTTCGGGTCCCGCTTCGAGTCGGTCCGACTGACGAGCCTTTCGCGTAATGCTGTTACTGGAGAGTTAAATTTCGAAGCGGTGCTGAAGTTCCCTGAGCCGAAGGCCGAAAAGACCAGCCGCAAGAAGTGATGAGCATCGAAACGAAGGACATCGTCCAGGCTGTCCGGAAGCATCCCATCGGCTTCGTTGCGGGGCTTCTTGCCGTCGCCCTTGTCGCCGCGAGCACGTTCCGCGCTGACGGCGTCGGCGCGCTCGAGACGCAGCTCGAGGAAAGGAGCCGTGAAGGCCAGCGCCAGCAGACGAATCTCACGAACGCGATCAGGCTCGACGAGCACCTCGCGACCCTGACGAAGGCGAACGAAGACATCGCGGCCCGTGCCGTCGACTCGCGTGAGCTCGCCAGCAACCTCCAGTACTTCTACGAACTCGAGGCCGGGCTCGGCGTGAAGCTCATCGAGCTTCGCCAAGGGGCGCCGACAGCGAAGGCCAAGGGATCGGCGTATTTGGCAGTTCCCTACACGGTGGCCATCGAGGCGCCGTTTGAGCGTGTTGTCCAATTCCTCCAGGCGCTGGAGAACGGCAGCCGGTATGCGCGCTTCGTGAGTGTAACGCTGCAACCGCGTGCGTCGGACGCATCCGGTCCAGGCAAACCCGCAACCGCACCGGCGCAGCTGATCACGCTCAGCATGACCGTCGAACTTCTAGGCACCTCATGAAGTCCCGCAACCTGATCCTTTCCGGTGTGCTGGCTCTGGTCATCGCCGTGCCGGCCCTGACGGCCCAGGCCGCGAGCGTGGCGCCACCTCAGAGCCGCGATCCCGTGGTGAAGGATGCCGTCCGGCTTGCCACCGTGCCGCAGCGGCCCGCGTTGCCGGATGATGTCCGAAATCCGTTTTCTGCCGTGGCGGTCCCGGTGGCGAGCGTCGCAGGACCGGTCGCGTCCGGATCCAGTCCCGCTCCCGCTCCCGATCGCGAGCTCCTCGAACGCCTGGCTCCGCTCGTCACTCCGAGTGGCACGATGCACGTCGGAGGACAACCCATCCTTCTGTTCGGACAGAACAAGGTGACCGAAGGCGATACGCTTCCAGTCAACTTTCAAGGGCAGCCCTACCTGCTCGTCATCAGCCGCATCGACCGCACCAGTTTCACACTTCGCCTCAACGGCGAGGAGATTACCCGGCCCATTAAACCCGCGAACCGTCCATGAGCATCCGCCCGCTTCTTCTCGCCCTTCTAGCGGTCGCCCTGTCCGTGCCCGCCTCCGCCCAGACGGAGGAGCCGGTCATCGAACCCGCGCCTCAACCGGCGGCCGAAGCCGCTGTTGAACCCACTCCCACGCCCGACGTGGAGCCCACGCCGGAGCCGATTCCTGCAGAGGAAGTGGCTCCCGAAGAGGCTGCAGCCGCACCGACCGTCGAGCCGGCGCTCGTAATTGGCGACGAGATCGCGCCGTCGGTTTCCCGCGATCGCGACACGTTGTCAGTCGATTTCCCCGACGAGGAGATTCGCAATATTCTCCGCAACGTCGCCGACCTGTTCGAGCTGAACCTCGTCATCCCGGATACGCTCCAGGGCAGCACGTCGATCAAGCTGCGCGATGTGACATGGCGCCAGATCTTTGAGGTCGTCCTCTCCCCCGTCGGTTACACCTACGTCGAGGAGGGCAACATCATCAAGATCGTCAGCCAGGAGTCGCTCTCTCTCGAGCCGGTCACGACGGATGTATTCATTATTAATTACGCGAACGCCGGCGAGCTCGTCGCCTCCATCGCGCCGCTGGTCGATCCCGCGGCGGGCGGCAAGATCGTCGTCGACAAGCGCAGCAATGCCCTCGTCATCACCGAGCGCCCGACGCGCCTGACCCGCATCCGCCCGATCATCGAGCAACTCGACAAGGCGACGGATCAGGTGATGATCGAGTCGAAGTTCGTCGAGGTCACCGACCGCGACATGAAGAACATCGGCGTCGATTGGGCGTCCCTGGAAGGCTGGGGCGTCGGCGTCCGGCCGGGCGGCGAGGATGGCGAGTTCGGAAGCTTCACCCGTTCCCGTGGCCAGGAATTTGAAACCGGCGGCAGCAACCAGGGCACGAACCGCACGACCACCGGCGGAAACACGACGACGACCTCCGGTTCGAATCTCGCAAATTCCAGCTCGAACACCACCACGGTCGCCTCCTCCGCGACCGGCGTGACCACGAACGGCTCCACCACCACCTCGACCACGATCGAGAACACCAGTGGAACGACGTCGACGAGCCAGAATGGCAGCGAGATCTCCTCGATTGCCGATTCCCTCTCCTCCCTGGTGAACAGCGGCGGGACGGAACGCATCACTTCAGCGGTCTTCAATGCAGACCAGTTCGGTCTGATCATCAGCGCTCTCCAGCGACAGAACGAGATCAAGCTGGTCTCGAACCCGACGGTGGTGACGCTGAACAACACGCAGGCCCAGATCCTGATCGGCCAGAAGTACCCGGTCGCAAAGCCGCAGTACAATCAGGAGACCGGCCAGATCTACTACGATATCGAGACCACCGATATCGGTGTGCAGCTCCTCGTCACGCCGCAGGTCAACAGCCGCGGGTTCATCCGACTCAAGGTGCGCCCGATCGTCAGCAGCCTCGCCGGCACCGCCACGATTCCCGGTGGCGCCGAGTACCCGATCATCGCGACGCGCGAAGCCCAGACCGAGGTGTCGTTGAAGGACGGATACACCATGGGCATCGGCGGCCTGATCGAGAACTCGACCAGCAACGGAGAGAGCAAGGTTCCAGTTCTGGGCTCGATCCCGGGGCTCGGTCGGCTCTTCCGCTCCAACACCCGAAGCGAGGACAAACGCAACCTCGTGATCTTCATCACCGCCAAGACCGTCAGCGCCGAGGGCGCGGCGATCGAGGACGTGTTCGACCCGCGCGCGATCCGCGACATGGGCCTCCGACCGGAGGACCTGCCGGGGTTCCGTGACGGTACCGATCCCTTCGAGCAACTGCCTGAAACCGCCAGCGTGAAGCGCTGAGCATTAACGGGCACCAACGCCAAGGTGGGCTTATGAAACTCTGGTCCAGCACCCTTCTCGTCGGCGTCCTTGTGGCAGCCGTTCCGCTGATGCTCCACGCACAGCAGCAGCCGATCATCAAGGTCGATATCACTGACGTCACCGTCTATGACAGTGGCCAGCTCGGAGTGCAGGTGATCACCGGTGGCTCTGGGTATACCAGTGCTCCCAATGTTGAGATCACCGGCGGCGGCGGTTCGGGCGCCACCGCGACGGCGACCATTTCCGGAGCGGTTCATTCGATTCAGGTCACGAACAACGGAGGGTCCGGCTACACTTCGGAACCTGACGTCATTATTTCGGCGCCACCAGGCGGAGGAGTTCCTGCTGCAGCGACCGCCACGATTGCTGGCGGACGCGTCATTGCAGTTACGGTCACCAACCCCGGCTCGGGTTACACCTCCGCTCCACTGGTCAGCTTCAGCGGTGGCGGCGGTGCTGGTGCCGGCGCGTCAGCCAGTATCAGCGGAACGGTGACAGCCGTCACGCTGACGAATCCAGGTTCTGGTTACACGACCATCCCCGCTGTCACATTTTCAGGCGGCGGTGGAACTGGTGCGCAGGCTGTCGCCACCTTGTCGGGAACCCGGTTTGACCCGCCGAACGAGGCGTACGGTCCGACGGGCGTCACGATCGGTATTACGGCCAGGGGCGTTGGAACCTTCATGCGGGACAGCTTCCGCTATTCGTTCTTCGTGAATGGCGAGTCGATCGGACGGACGCCTGAACCCATTCCGCCGCCTCAAACCTTCACGGCATTTTGGACGCCGCCGCAGCCGGGTTTCTATTTCCTCACCGTCAAGATCGACGACGGCGTCAACGAGGCGACCTCGCTGCCGATCCGGTACTTCGCGGAAGGCACCGTGGTGAACAACCCGGTCACGAATACGATCGTACCCAATGGCTCATCCGTCGTCCTCAAGGCTGATGCCACGGCAGGCGGCGGATTTATTCGCAGCATCCAGTTTTATGATAACGGAATGCCGATCGGCGAACCGGATTCGACGATTCCGTATTCCTTGATCTACACGCCGCCGGGCGGCCCGGGCACGGTGCACAACATCACAGCAGTGGCGACCGACAACAACTTCTCCCTGCTGCCGGAGAGTCCGGTTGTCCGTCTCGATGTGGTGAACTCCATCGCGCCGCTGCCGCGCTCGGTCATCACGACCCCTGCGCACAATAGTGCTGTCGCGATTCCCACTGGGGACGGGTTTGTTCCCGTCGTGGTCGACGCCTCGAGCTCCGGCATCGTGAGCAAGGTCGAACTTTACATCGATGGCGTGCTTCATGACACGAGCACCAACTATCCCTACACCTTCACCTGGCAGCCCAAGGTGGTCGGAAAGTTCCGTTTGGTTGCACTGGTTTATGACGACAAGAACAACGTCGTAGCATCAACCACCAGCACCTCAGGCTCGAGCACTCCGCAACCGACTCTAGTCACCGTGGAGGCCCAGGAATCCGAGGCTGCATCCACCGCAAAGGTGTATCGCGGCAATTTTGGCACGCACGGCCAGGCTGGCGGCAGCCGGACTGCTGCGATTCACCGGGCTGCAACAGGCGAGGGAACGATGATCGCGTTCGTCTCCGGCGTGGCCGAACCGCAGATCTATCACTATTCGGGCATCGACGTCGAAGCCGATGGACGGATGGCGCTGGTTGACGGAGCCGACACGCTGGTTGACGGCCAGATGTCGCCTGTCGCCGCGTCCGGTCAGTTCGACAATGGCCGCTCGATGTTCACCACGACGCTGGTCTCTGGCTCGTCGAGTTATCAGGGCACTGGATTGATCACAGGTGCGATCGGCGGTGCGGGCGATTCCGAGTTCGTCGCGATCGTCGGGGCCGATGGTGGCATGACGATCTTCGCCCGCAGCGGAGCCGCGACCGATGCCGGTCAGGGGACAGTCCGCTCCAACGGGAGCTTCCAGTTCGCGACGGTTCGCGGCGGTACGTTTGCAGGCACCATCGATCGCGACACCGGATCTCTCACTGGCTCCCTCTCGGGTGGACCCGTGACTGGGAACGTTTCCGGCGCGTTCGAAGGAACGGTAGCCGCTGCAAGCGACGGTTTCCTTGTGAACCTCTCCACGCGCGGGCCGGTCGGAACCGGTGCGAAGCAGTTGATCGCCGGTTTTGTCATCGAGGGTGATGCGCCGAAACAGGTGCTGCTGCGCGGCATTGGCCCGTCGCTCGCGGCATACTTGCCCAATGCGGTTTCAACGCCGTCGCTGGCTCTCTTCAATGCGCAACAGTCCAAACTCGCCGACAACCAGCGTTGGAATGGCGCTCCGTCGATCAAGGCGGCTGCCAACTTCGCCGGGGCGTTCTCGCTCAATGAGAGCAGCAGGGATGCGTCGCTTCTCGAGACGCTGACCCCGGGCGCTTACACGGTCATGATGAGCAGCGATGGCCCGGCGGGCGTCGGGTTGGTCGAGCTTTATGACGTCGATATGCTGGATCCCTACTCGTCGCGTCGCGTTCGAAATGTTTCGACGCGGGGCGAGGTTGGGACTGGCGACAATGTCATCGTCGCCGGGTTCACCATCAGCGGTACGAAGCCCAAGCGGGTGCTGATCCGCGGCGTCGGTCCCACGCTCGCCGAACTCGACAAGAGCCTCACCGGGGTGCTGGCGGACCCGCAGCTCGTATTGTTTGACCAGCACCAGGTGATCGTGCGGACGAATGACGACTGGCACGTCGGCAACGAAGCCAGCGTCGTAAACACGATCTCGAGCCGCGTGGGAGCCTTCGCTTTGAAGGCCGGAAGCAAGGATGCGGTCCTCCTGGTCACGCTCCGACCCGGTTCTTACACGGCCCACCTCTCCGGCGCGAACAATACGACGGGTATTGCACTGATCGAGGTGTACGAGGTCGATTGACCGATCTCTTAGCCCCGCGGGCGGTTTTCGCCCGCGGTTGTGAAACCCAGGGTTGCTGGGACAGCGGTTCCTGCCGGACAAGCGGTGGGAGCAGGCGTCCCGACGGCCCTGGGTTTCGCGTATCTAGGTGCAGGTGCCTGCGGGGTCTTCATTCGAGAGGCGCTCCTTCGACGCGTCATGGACACCGAATCGATTAGCCAAATCGCGAGCCTGCACTAGCGTGGGGCTCTCATGGTCACGACGCCCGCCGTTTCCGGGCCCGGTTCACCGGTCCTCGACTTCAGCACCGTTTTTGCGCGGCTGCGGCCCCATATGCGGGCCTTGGATGAGTTTCTTCGCCAGCAGATCCTCGCTTTCGAGCCCGAGATCCGGGAAATGGCCGACTATTGCATCGACACGTCGGGCAAGCGGATCCGGCCGGCGCTGGTCTTCCTGAGTGGCTGGCCGCAGGTCGATGGCGCAGGCGTTGTCCGACCTGAACTGGTGCGGCTGGCCGCAGTGGTCGAATTGGTCCATCTGGCGACTCTGGTGCACGACGACATCATGGACGGCGCGGATCTCCGCCGCAGCCGTCAGACTGCGGCCCGGGTGTACGGTCCGGAAGCCGCGGTGCTGCTGGGAGACGCGTTGTTCTCACATGCGCTGCACCTCGCTGCCCAGTTCCCCACGACGAGCGTGTGCCTCGCGGTGGCAGATTCGACGAGGAAGGTCTGCGCCGGAGAGATCATCCAGACGCTCCGTCGGGGGACGACGAACATTTCGCGTGCGGACTACTTTCGGGTGGTCGACCTGAAGACCGCCGAGCTCTTTCGCATCTCGTGCGCCCTTGGGAGCGAGCAGGGTGGTTACGCGCCCGAAGTCGTTCACGCCGCCGCTACGTTTGGGCGTGGTCTCGGCATTGCGTACCAGATTTATGACGATTTGGCGGATTTCTTCGGTCAGGAGAACCGGATCGGCAAAACCCTCGGTACCGACCTGCTCAGCGGCAAGCTGACCCTGCCGCTGCAGTTTCTGGCGGAGCGACTGCCGGAGGAGGAGCGGGCAGGGCTTATGGAGGAGATTCTGGGCCAGCGGACGCCGGACCTCCGTGGACGTATCGAGCAAATGGCGCGATTGGGGGTGTTCGAGGCGGTCAGCGAGGTGATCCACCACGAACTGCGCACCGCTGAGTCAGCCTTGGCCCAACATGGAGCGCTTGCTCCGGTCCCCTTGCTGCAGTCACTCGCGGATGTCCTGCGATCCCAGGTTGCAGCATTGCGGGCAGGCGTCGGCGCGAGTTGAACTTACAGCGCCTTTCCCGTTGCGCCGGCCGGGGCTTTGACCATGCTCCCGGGAGCCATGTCCAGGGTGTCGAAAGTCCTCTCGAAGACGCTGGTCGCGTCTCCGGAGCGCCAGCAGGAGGCCGACTCCGACTGGGCGTTGGTGCGTCGCGTGCAGGAGGGCGACGTGGCGGCATTCGACCAACTGGTCCTGAAGTACCGCGAGCGGGTGTATTCGCTCGTGTACAACATGACATCGAATCGTGAGGACGCTTCGGACCTCACGCAGGAGGCCTTCATCAAGGCCTTCCAGTCGATCAATCGCTTCCAAGGGCAATCATCCTTCTTCACGTGGATGTACCGCATCGCGGTCAACTCGACGCTTTCCCACCTGAGAAAGTCACGCCTGCGCAGCTTCTTCAGCTTCGAGAAGATCCAGGAAGACGACAAAACCAGCGAGATCTTAGCGCAACTCACTGACAAAAAGGGCGCGGATCGGGAGGTTTACGTTCGCGAGCTTCAGGAGAAATTGAACGAGGCGATGCAGAAATTGTCTATCAAGCATCGCACCGTGGTGACCTTGTTTGAGATCGATGGCCTAAGTCATGAGGAGATTGCCGAAGTTGTCGGCTGCTCCGTCGGCACGGTGCGATCGAGGCTCCATTATGCGAAGCAACTTTTACAGGCAGAGCTGCAGTCCTATTTGCGCCCATGATGTCTGAGCATCGTCCCGACCGGAAGATCACTCTCGAAGACCTTTTGCGCGTGAAGCGGGCGGAGCGGCCGCCCGCGGACTTCTGGACCCAGTTTGAACGCGAGCTGCGCACGCGCCAATTGGCCGCTGCGGTGGAGAAGAAACGCTGGTGGTTTGCCCTGCCCAAGGCATTCGCAGGCCTGTCGCGCTACCAGATGCCCGTTGGGGCTGCGGCCGTTTTTGTCGTCACGTTCCTGGCTCTGCGCGAGTATCGTGAGCCGGGCGTTGAAACGGCGATTCCTTCGGCATCGTTCACCGCACCCGCGAACCTCACGCAGCACCGCACGGTTGAGGACGCGGAGAGAATTCTTGAGCTTGCGGTCGTGGAGATCGCTCCCGAGCAGACGTTGCGGACCGTGCCCGCAGCATCTGCACCGCTACCGGCTGAGAATACCGTTTCTTCGATGCTGCCGTGGACCGAGGGGCTCATCACGGAGAGGGTGGAACGCCAGCTATCGCCTTCGGAACGTTCCATTGCCGCCAACCTCGCTGCTGCCGAACCGGAGCTGACTCGCTTGCTCGGTGGCCGCAGCACGGCGATCGATCTCGATCAGGCGGTGCAGCGTGAACCGCTCGCAGAACTTGCGACGCCTCGTGATCAGCGGCGCCAGCGACTATTCGCCTACGATCCGCAGCTCGTCAGCTACTCGTCGATGAATCAGGCCGAGGCGCCTGAACGGGTTGCCAGCCGTCTCGACGAATCCGAGCTGTACGATTCGGTCCGCCGTCTCAGTGGAGGTGGGGATCGGTTGACGCTGAAGTTCTGATCCGCGCGCCGCGCGGAAAGCAACCTGCGCCAACGGACGCAGGGGATCGCGAACTGAACGTGGAGTCGCTGCCCCCCTCCGCGAGGGGTGATGGCAACGACGATTCGCCCTTTCGTTCGCCAGCCCATGCGAGATTTGGCCTTTGAGCATCTTCGGGTTACCCTTTGGCATGCGCACGGAACGCGATTCGATGGGTGAAATGGTGGTGCCGGCCGATGCCCTCTACGGAGCATCGACCCAGCGGGCGGTGTTGAACTTCCCGATCAGCGGACATCCGATGCCTGCGCGATTCATTCGCGCACTCGGGCTCGTGAAGGCGGCGTGCGCTCAGGCCAATGAGGAACTCGGTCGCCTCGACGCAGCCAAGAGCCGGTTGATTCGCGAGGCCGCCAACGAGATCGCTGAAGGGCAGTGGCTCGAGCACTTCCCGGTCGACATTTTCCAAACGGGTTCGGCCACCTCGACGAACATGAATGCGAACGAGGTGATCGCCAATCGCGCAAGCCAGCTCGCCGGTGAGCCGATCGGATCCCGCCGACCCGTGCACCCGAACGATGACGTTAACCTGGGGCAGTCCTCAAATGACATCATCCCCACGGTCCTGCATGTCAGCGTTGCCCTGGCTCTTCGCGAGGACCTGCAGCCCGCCCTGCGGGAGCTGCAACGCGAGCTCGCCGCGAAGTCGGAAGCATTCGACCCGATCGTGAAGATCGGCCGCACCCACCTGATGGATGCAACGCCGCTGACGCTCGGACAGGAGTTTTCCGGTTACGCAGCACAGGTGATGAAGGCGATCGAGCGGGCCGATCGGGCAACCGCTGCGTTGCGCGAGCTCGCGATCGGTGGCACTGCGGTTGGAACGGGTATCAATGGCCATCCAAAGTTCAGCGAACGCGTCTGTGCGCTGCTCACGGAATCGACGGGGATCACCTTCATCGAGGCCCGCAACCACTTTGAGGCGCAGGGCGGACGCGACGACACGGTAGAGGTCGCGGGCCTGCTCGCGGCCATCAGTTCGAGCCTCACAAAGATCGCGAACGACATCCGCCTGCTCGGATCGGGTCCGCGCAGCGGACTGGGTGAGCTGAAGCTTCCTGCAACCCAGCCCGGCTCGTCGATCATGCCGGGCAAGGTGAACCCGGTGATGAGCGAGATGCTCGTGCAGGTCGGCATCTACGTGAACGGATTGTCGAACATGGTTCAGCTCGCGGGGCGGGACGGGCACTTCGAGCTCAACGTGACGCTGCCGCTGATCGCGCACGCGTTGCACGAGTCGATCCGCTGTCTCGCCAATGGTGCGCGTACGTTTGCGAGCCAGTGCGTTAAGGGACTCGAGGCGGACGAGGCACGCTGTCGCGAACTTGTTGACCGATCGCTCATGCTGGTCACCGCATTGAATCCATTGATCGGATACGATCGTGCAGCACAGGTGGCGAAGGAGGCGTACGCGACGCAGCGCACGCTGCGCGAGGTCGTGCTGGAAAAGGGCTGGCTTGACGCGGCCGCGCTGGACCGCGCGCTTGATCCCAGCACCATGGTTCGGCCACGCGCCTGAACCGGTACGCGCCAGTATCATGCCCGTTCACCAGCAAACTATCACTGTATCATGCCGACGGCAGGGCACCCATGAGTTCACCGACGATGTGGCGCTTGCGGTCCAGGAAAGTGGCTTCACGTCGGGGCTCGTGAACGTTTTCTGCCAGCACACGAGCTGCAGCGTGGTCATCATGGAGAACGCCGATCCGAGTGCACGGCGTGACCTCGAACGCTGGCTGAACCGGCTCGTTCCGGAAGGTGATCCCGATTTCGAGCACACGCTCGAAGGACCGGACGACATGCCGAGCCACATCAAGATGGCGCTCACTCGCACGAGCGAAACCATTCCATTCGCCAACCGGCGCCTCCTCCTCGGGACCTGGCAGGGTGTCTTCCTGTGGGAGCACCGGCGGGCGCCGCACACGAGAAAAATCGTCATCACGGTCGTCGGCGAGTAGGTTTGGCGCGCGGCCTCAGGTGCCGCGATTGCCTTCACGAGCGCGGCGCACTACCAACGTGCCATGACGCTGCTTTCAGCATCGGCGACGTTGCTCCTGATTCTGGATCCGTTTGGAAATCTGCCATTGTTCAACGCGATCCTCGGGCGGGTCCCGGCAGCGCGAAGGCGCTCGGTTTTGGTACGCGAAGTCGCAATCGCTTACGCGATCCTGATGTTCTTTCTCTTCGTGGGAACGCCGCTGCTGCAGTTCCTCGGTCTGGAGCAATCGTCGCTCAGCCTTGCAGGTGGAATTCTGCTTTTCCTGATCGCGATCGGAATGGTGTTTCCCCGCAGCGGCATGCACGCCACCGTCGAGCCGGACGAGGAGCCCTTCATCGTTCCGTTGGCGACACCGCTGATCGCGGGGCCGAGCGGTATCGCGTTCATTCTTCTCATCGCCAGCCGTGAACCGGACCGGATGTGGGAGTGGGCAATTGCCGTCTCCCTCGCGTCGGCGGTTTCAGCGGCGATCCTGATCGGGGGCCAACGCGTGATGGGTCTGCTTGGAGCGCGCGGAATGCGTGCGGTGGAACGGCTGATGGGAATGCTCCTGATCCTGATCGCCGTGCAGATGGTGATGAACGGGCTGAGCCTGTACCTCGCCGGATTACCCGAATAGCTGAGGAGCCGACGATTCGATCCGGGTAACGTGAGCCGCACGTCCGCCACCAGCGGCGCTTGCCGGTGGCAACGCCGGGTGGCGTCGAAGCGCGCGAAGCCTACTTCCCCGGCACGCAGGCGCCGCAGCCGTTGACGAAGAAATCATTCCCCTTGTCGTCGACGAGGACGAAGGCGGGAAAGTCTTCCACGTCGATCTTCCAAACCGCTTCCATGCCGAGTTCGGGGTACTCGAGCAACTCGACCTTGCGGATGTTTTCCTTGGCGAGGATGGCAGCGGGGCCGCCGATCGAGCCGAGGTAGAAACCGCCGTGTTTCCTGCACGCCTGCGTGACTGCCTGGCTGCGATTGCCCTTCGCGA
>Ga0079224_100011075_pt1 | contig 12402 bp, 12 predicted proteins | sample Stecom2015_FD_80414 | JGI IMG/M metagenome (GOLD analysis project Ga0079224, IMG submission 80414) | Agricultural soil microbial communities from Utah to study Nitrogen management - Steer compost 2015 | ecosystem: Environmental > Terrestrial > Soil > Agricultural land | place: USA: Utah...
AGGGGAATCGGACATGGCGAGGTGGCAGTGAGTGAAGAGGGGATGAACGCAAGGAAGTATACGTGTTTAGCCCCGGATGATCCTGGCGCGTCGGGAAGCAATAATTTTATCCCGGGCGATCCGGCGCGCAACGCGCCGGCGCATCGTGCAGTACGAGCCGCGTTCCTTACCATCCGGCGGTTCCCGCCCCACCCCCCGATGTTCCTCATCCCTACCTACCTCGCCGAGAGCCCGATCCACGGCATCGGCGTGTTCACGCCCGAGCCGCTCCCGGCAGGCACCCTCATCTGGCAGTTCCACCCGGACGTGGACTGGCGGATCACCCCGGAGGAGTTGGAGCGCTTCCCCGAGCCCTACCAGTCCCGCTTCCGCTCCTACTGCTACCTCATCCCCGAGGGCGTCTACGTCTTCTGCGGGGACACCGCGAAGTTCATGAACCACTCGGAGACTCCAAACTGCGATGACCCCGAAGGCCGGATCACCGTCACCAACCGCGCCATCGCGGCCGGCGAGGAGTTGACCTCGGACTACCGGACCTTCGACCTCGAGTCCGCCGAGAAGGGCGTCGCGCTCTTCGACGCCGCCGTCTCCTCAAACAACGTGTCGTAGGCGGCGATCTGGGCAGGCCACGCGAGCGGCTCCGGGATCTCGGCCAGCACCGACTCCGGCAGGGGCCGCTCCTGGCCCGTCAGGATGCCCCGCAGGATCTCGAAAAGATCCTCGTCGTCCTCGTAGAGGACGGGCGCGTGGAGGAGCGGTCGGTGGAGCCGCTCCGGGATCAGCTCGGGGTAGGTGAGCCGGTTCGGGAGGAGCGGGTGGCACCCGCACCGGATGGCCTCGAGGATAGCGATGCCAAAGAACTCGTGCTTCGCGGTCGAGACGACGATGTCGGCGCGGTGGAGGAGCCGGGCGTATTCCTCCAGGTTCTCGGCGTAGCCGTAATGGAGGATGCGGTCCGCGTAGCGGCGGAAGGCGGCCTCGAAGGCGGGCGGCTGCTCCTCGAAGTGCTCGCCCGCGAGGAGGAGGCGGAAGGGGCAGCCGGCATCGTCGAGCCGGTTCATCGTGCGGAAGAACGCCTCGGGGTCCTTGTCGTGCTCCCAGCGCTGGTTCCAGAGCACGACGGGCGGCCCGCCGTCGCGGCGCGGCGCTCGGAACCGGTCGAGGCGTTCGAGGTCGAGGCCGAGGTGGAGCACGGCGCTCTTGTCGCGGAGGCGCTGCGCGGTGCGGAGGTGCGTGTAGTCCGGGAACCGCCGGAGCAGCTCGGGGAGCGCCTCGAAGAACTCCTCGCGGTGGAACGCCGAGTTGAAGACGACGCGGTCGGCGGCGAGCGCCGAGAGGTAGTTGACGTAGGCGTAGGTGAGGTCGCGCGGCCGGCCCTCGCGGAGCGGGTACGTCAGCTGGTTCTCGTGGAAGAACAGGACGACCGGGACCCCGGCGAGGCGGTCCCGCGTGAGGGCGAGGAACGCGGGGAGGTTCGTCATCCCCGAGGCGAAGATGAGGTCCGGCTCGAAGCCGGCCTCCAGCGTCTCTCGCGCCTTCTGGGCGAGGGTGACGGCGCCGCCCTGCATCCGCCACTTCCAGTAGCGGTCCGCCATCGTGACGAGGCGGAACGTGTGCGCGCTGTGCCGCACGAGCCCATCGAGGAAGTGCCGGTGGGACCCTCCGTACCACGGCTCCAGCGCGAGGACGTTCATGGGCTTGGGGCTTTGGACGCTCGCGGAACCTGCGCGGAGCGAAGCCGGGGGTTCGGGCTCCGGACGAACCCGGCCCGAGGGCCTACTCCAGTTCGCGTTCGAGCTGCTCGTTCTCCTCGCTCGTCGTGGGGCGGATGACGGCGATGGTGCGGACCTGGAGGTGCTCGCGGAGGACGCCGTCGCGGACCTCCTCGGCAGTGACGGCCGTTTCTCCGCCGGCCTCGAGCTCCAGCGTGCGCGTGGCCATCTCGATGGTGAGCGGGCGCTCGCTGAGGTTCTTGATGAGCATACCTCTACGGTCTCGGGCCATGGCGTCGGGCGGGGATGGTGCGGGGGCGGGGCGCCTCGTGTATTATGGAACGGCAAGATATAGACGCCGCTGCTGTCCGTCTCGCCCAACCCCGCGCCCGCGCGATAAGAAGCCGTGAAGCCCACCGCCGGACCCGTCGGCCTCCTCCGTGCCGTCCTCGGCCTGATCTACCCGCCGCTGTGCCTCGGCTGCGAAGACCGCCTGCCCCACCCCGAGCCCGCCGTCCCGCTCTGCGACGCCTGCCGCCGCTCGATCCCCCGCGCCGACGCCGGCCTCCTCGCGGACCGGCTCGACGACTTCGACGCCGGCCCGGCCGACTTCGACCACGCCTTCGCGCTCTGGCTCTTCGACGAGGGGACCACGCTCCAGCGCGTCCAGCACGCCGTCAAGTACCACAACCGCCCGACGCTGGGCGTCCGGCTCGGACGGTGGATCGGCGAGGGGCTCCGCGAGCGGCGCGTCCCCACACCCGACCTCATCGTGCCGGTGCCGCTCCACCGCGTGCGGCGGCTCGAACGCGGCTACAACCAGAGCGAGCGGCTCGCGCGCGGCATCGCCGACATCCTCGATGCAGAGGTCGATGACGACCTTCTCGTCCGGCGGCGGGCCACGCGCTCCCAGACCTCCCTCGACAAGCAGGCCCGCTGGCGGAACGTCGCCGAGGCGTTCGCGCTATCCGATCCCGCCGCCGTCGCCGGCCGGCGCGTCCTACTCGTAGACGACGTGATCACGACGGGCGCGACGGTCGTGGCGGCTGCCGCTCCGCTCCGCGAGGCCGGCGCCGTCGTGGACCTCGCCGTGCTCGCCTGCACCCGCGATTAGGAGCGGAAGAACGGGTAGCTCGTTGCGTCTTAGCTCGTTCCTTCTCCCCCGATCTCCACGGCCGCGTCGCAGAAGGCGGCCTCGCGCTCGTCGTTCGTCGCCACGACGGGCACGCCGCCAGCCGCGCGGTGCTCCGCCGCCACGGCAGCCACCACGGCCCGGCCCGCCTCGTCGAGGTTCGAGGTCGGCTCGTCGAGGAGGAGTACGGCCGGAGCGGCGAGGAGCGCCGCCGCGAGCCGGAGCCGCTGCCTCATCCCCGACGAGTACGTCCGGACGAAGTCGCCCCCGCGCGCGCCGAGGCCGACGCGCTCGAGGGCGGCGGCGATGCGGGCGTCGGCGCCGGGCAGGCGCCTCGCCCGCGCGAGGAAGCCGAGGTTCTCCTCGGCCGAGAACGCGTCGTACAGGTTCAGGTACGGTGCGACGAACCCGACGCGCAGCGGCCGCTCCTGACGCTCCACCTCGGCGCCGCCGAGCGTGAGCCGCACCTCGCCCGCCGAGGGCGCCTGCACGCCCGCGATGATCTGGAGGAGCGTGGACTTCCCGGCCCCGTTCGCGCCCCGGATGGCGAGCCCGCCGCCCGGCCCCACCGCGAAGGCGAGGTCGCGAAAGAGCACGCGGCGCCCGAAGCGCTTCCCGAGCCCGGAAGCGACGAGACGCGGCGCGGCGTGGCTATATGGAGAGGGCACGGAACGCGTGAGGTGGGAAACGCCGTAAAATACCCCGGCTTCTTCAACGCCCTCTCCGCTATCGCCCGTCTTCTCCCCTTTCCCATGCGTATCCGCTCGTTCCTCCTCCTCGCCTCTTTCGCCCTCTTCGCCACGGCCTGCTCCGACGCCGACGCTCCCGGCACCACGGCGCCGGACACCCTCGCCACCCCGCTACCGGCCGAGACGCCCGCCGCCGTTGACGGGGACCTCACCACGCGCGAGGCCGTCGCCGTGCTGAACCCGACCGAGGGCAACGACGTCCGCGGCCAGGTCACCTTTACCGCCACCGGCGGCGGCGTCCGCGTCGTCGCGGAGATCGAGGGGCTCGGGGCCGGGACCCACGGCTTCCACGTCCACGAGTTCGGCGACTGCAGCGCGCCGGACGCCTCCTCCGCCGGCGGCCACTTCAACCCGCAGAACGCGCCGCACGGCGCCCCCGACGCCCCGGCCGCCGAGCGCCACGCCGGCGACCTCGGCAACATCGAGGCCGACGCGGACGGCACCGCGCGCTACGACCGCACCGATGCCGTCCTCTCGCTCAGCGGCCCGAACTCCGTCATCGGCAAGGCCGTCGTCGTCCACGCCCAGCGGGACGACCTCACCTCGCAGCCCACCGGCGACGCCGGCGACCGCCTCGCCTGCGGCGTCATCGAGGCCGCGGACGGCATGGACGGGAACGAAGGCGTGATGAACGAGGGCATGGAGGCGAACGGATAGTCCCTCGCTCCTACCGGCTCCGGACGGCCTGCGATGAAGGCGGGCCGTCCGTAGTTTGTCTCCCGCCTCACTCCGCGATCCCGTGCCCGACCTGATCGGACACCCGTACAAGCCTCGCACGACCGGCCCTCCGCCCTCCGCGCGCCGTATCCGGGCGGAGCCGGAGCGCCCCCGCCGCCCACTCTATCGGAAGAAGCGCTTCTTGATCCCGATAGGGCTCTTCCTCGCCGCACTCGGCGCGCTCGCGGCCACCTCGTACGCCGTGAAGAAGGCGGAGGAGCGGCGCCAGATCGTGAGCGCCGAGCGCGAGCGGCTCGCGAGCTACATCGCCGGACGCGACTCGCTCTACCTCAAGATCCCGCTGCTGACCGACCGCCAGCGCGCGCTCCTCCGCCGCTCCGTCAACGCCGCCCACGTCGAGACCGGCCGCCGCCTCGGCGTCGAGCCCGTGGCCGCGCGCGACGACGTCCTCGGCGAGGCCCGCTCAGCCGGGCTCGTCCGCATCTCCGAGAACGCCTACTACTGGGTCGCCGACCTCACGCACTCCGTCCCGTACGTCACCCCGGACGCCGCCGCCGTGCTCGACACGATCGGCGTGCGATTCCAGGCGAAGCTCGCCGCGTACGGCCTCCCGCCGTACAAGTACCACATCTCGTCCGTCCTCCGAACCGCCGAGGACCAGGCCCGGCTCCGCCGCACGAACGTCAACGCCGCCGCCGGCGTCTCCAGCCACGAGTTCGGGACGACGTTCGACATCCAGTTCCGGCGCTACCGTTACGGCGGAGACCCCGTCGGCGGGCTCTGGGAGCCCGCCTTCCCCTACCTCACGACGGAGTTCGCCGCCGACCTCGCCGCGTTCTACGAGGAGACGACGGAGCGGTACCCCTCGCGTTTCCTCTCGCTGATGGCCGAAACCCTCATCGAGTTGGAGAACGAAGGCCTGCTCATCACCGTGATGGAGATGCGCCAGCCCGTCTTCCACACGACCGTCGCCCGGCGCCTCGCCGAAGCACCGTAGGGGCCGAGCCTCTACGAATCGAGCGTGAGCACCTCCTCGACCGGCTGGTAGGACTCGCCGTAGAACTCCTCGTCGCGGAAGGTGTGGATGTGCTCGTACGTCCGGCGCATCGCGTCGAACACCTCGTCCTCGCCGTGATCGCCGGGAGTCCAGTAGAGGATCTCGAGCTCATTCTCGCGGCCGGTGGCGAGCGAGCGGCGGCAGTACCCGACGCGCTCGGCGTGGCGGAAGCCCTCGCGGTCGTAGAAGCGGCGGCGCTTGACGGTGTCCGAGTCCTCGTAGTCGAGCGGCTCGACCTCCAGGATGACCGGCTTGCCCTTCGCCTTGAGCCGGTCGAGCAGCTTCCGGCCGATCCCCTGCCCGCGCGCCTCGGCCGAGACGAAGACGTAGTCGATGAACACGAAGTCGTGCGCCTCGACGTACATCAGCACGTGGTGCGGGCCCTCGTCCTTGTGGTAGACGTCGGCGCGCTCGCGGAGCAGCGTCTCCATGTGCTCGCGCGACTTCATCTCTTCGATGGGGAAATACTGATTGAGCTTCTCGTACCAGTGCATACTCGGCCGGTTGGTGGGTCGGGGGTCACGGGTGATAGGCGCGCGGCGCGGCACGGTTCGCCTAACGCCCCCGTTTCACCGGCTCGTCACACCGGAGGCTGACGGCCCGGTGTCGCGCCGCCGGCAGTAGCTTTCCGTATGCCTGCGCCCGTCCTCGATCCCGTCCTCTACGGCCACGATCCCACCGAGCGGATCGTCGGGCTCCACCTCGTCGCGGAGGCGGGCGGCCCCGAGCGGATGCGCGTCTACCGCCGCGCCGCGCCGGACCGCGTCGAACACGAGGACCTCCCGTTCTACCCGTTCTTCTTCCTCTCGGACATCGAGCTGCTGCGCGGCTTTCCGCGCGAGCGGTTCCGGTTCCAGGAGCTCGGCGGCGACGGGTTCTTCCGCCACCTCGTCGTCTTCCCCAACCGCTCCGGCTACTGGGACGCCGTCCGCCACGTCGAGCGGGTGACGGAGACGAGCGCGAAGCGGCCGGACGCGGTCTACTTCCCCGGCCCGCCCGAGCAGCAGTACCTCATGCAGACCGGCCGGACGCTCTTCAAGGGGATGGCCTTCGACGAGATCCACCGCCTCCAGCTCGACATCGAGGCGTACGCGAGCGAGGGCGGCTTCCCGAGCGCCGAGCGCCCCGGCGACGAGGTCATCATCGTCTCGCTCGCCGACAACCGCGGCTGGACGCGGCTGCTCGACACGCGGAGCGTCCCCGAGCGCGTGCTCCTCCAGGAGCTCGTCCGCGTGATCCGCGAGAAGGACCCCGACGTGATCGAAGGCCACAACTGCTACGCGTTCGACTTCCCGTACCTCATGACGCGGTGCGCGCGCCACGGCGTCCCCTTCGCGATCGGCCGCGACGGGTCCGTGCCGCGCACCTTCCCGTCGTCCATGCGCTTCGCCGAGCGGAGCGTGGACTTCCCCGCGCTCGACGTCGCCGGCCGCCACGTCATCGACACCTACTTCCAGGTGATGAGCTACGACGTGTTCAAGCGCGACCTCCCGGCCTACGGGCTGAAGGCGGCGGCGAAATACTTCGGCTTCGCGCCCGAGGGACGCACGTACGTCCCCGGCGACGAGCTCGCGCGCGTCTGGGACGAGGACCCCGAGCGGCTCCTCGCCTACGCCCTCGACGACGCCCTCGAAACCGAGCGGCTCAGCCGCCACCTCTCGGGCTCGACGTTCTACCTCACGCAGATGGTCCCGATGCCGTACGACCAGTGCGCCCGCACCGGCCCGGCCGCGAAGATCGAGGCGCTGTTCGTGCGCGAGTACCTCCGCCAGAAGCAATCGCTTCCGAAGGCGGAGTGGGGCAGCCAGGTCGTCGGCGGCTACACGGACGTGTTCGTCACCGGCGTCGTCGGCCCCATCGTCTACGCCGACGTCGAGAGCCTCTACCCGAGCATCATGCTCACCCACGGCGTCCGGCCGAAGGGCGACGCGCTCGGCCTCTTCCCGGCGCTCCTCCGCCAGCTCACCGACCTCCGCTTCGAGACGAAGGCCCAGATGCGCTCGGCGAAGTCTCCCGAAGAAAAGAGCGAGCTCGATGCGCGGCAAAGTGCCTACAAGATCGTCATCAACTCGTTCTACGGACAGCTCGGCTTCGGCATGGCCATCTTCAACGACTTCGCCGAGGCCGACCGCGTGGCGAGCGTCGGGCAGGAGCTCCTGCGGAAGATCATCCGGCTCATCCGCGAGCGCGGCGGGACGGTGATCGAGGTGGACACGGACGGCGTCCTGTTCGTCCCGCCGGACGACGTGCGCGGCGACGCGGCCGAGCGCGCGTTCGTCGCCGCGCTGAACGAGGAGATGCCGGAGGGCATCCGCATCGGCTTCGACGGCCGCTTCCGGCGGATGCTCTCGTACAAGAAGAAGAACTACGCGCTCCAGGGCTACGACGGCGCGCTCCGGTTCAAGGGCTCCTCGCTCGTCAGCCGCTCGTCCGAGCGCTTCGGGCGGCGCTTCCTCCGCCAGGCCGTCCCGCTCCTGCTCGACGAGGACGTTCAGGGCCTCCACGACCTCTACCTGCGCTACCGGGACCAGATCATCGCGCACGACTGGGAGGGCGTCGAGAGCTTCCAGCGAACCGAGGCGCTGAAGGACACCGTCGAGCAGTACGCGCGCGACGTGGCCGACGGGAAGCGGACGCGCGCGGCCTCATACGAGCTCGCCATCCGCCGCGCCGAGGCCACCGGCCGGCACGTCGTCAAAGGCGACCGGATCAGCTACTACGTCACCGGCCGCGACGCGAACGTGACCGCCTTCGAGAACGCCCGCCTCGCCAACGAGTGGGACCCCGCCGACCCCGACGAGAACACGGCCTACTATCTCAAACGGCTCGACGAGTTCGCGTCGAAGTTTGTCCCTTTTTTTACCGAGCACGACTTCCGGCTCGTCTTCTCGCCGGAGGACCTCTTCGGGTTCGACCCGAGCGGCATCGCGCTCCAGCGCACCGAGCGCGCCCCGGACGAGGTCGAGGACGACGTGCCGTTCTGATCACTCCTGCACGAATATCTCCGTGCTCACGCGCGCGAAGCTCCCGAACACGCCGGTGCCGTTCTCGACGTTCGAGAGCACGTCCTGGATCTCGCCGGGCGAGAGCGTCGTGGGGCTGAACTGGGCGGTGCGGGACCGGATGAAGTCGTACGCCGCGTCGTCGAGCGCGTGGAGGGTGAAGCGGTTGGGGCCGAAGTAGGCGATGGCGAGCCAGGGCACGCGGATGGTAATGGTGCCGTCCGGGTTGCGGTCGTAGTTCCCCTCGTTGAGCACGGGCGAGGAGCTGTTGACGAAGTCGGCGGGGTCGGCGTCGGTGTCCTCGATGAGGCTCGCGATGGTCAGGGTGAGGCCGTAGGTGTCGGGGTCTAGCGCGGTGACGGTGAAGAGGAAAACGGCCTGGCGGCCGGGCGTCTCGCTCGGCGTCACGTCGAAGGCGGGGCCGGGGCCGGACACGTCGTACGCGACGGTGTCCGGCGGCGGCGTCGCGATGCGGAACGAGTCGGGCACGGTCGTCTCGGCGCGGACGATCTCGCCCGGCGGCACGAGGTCCGGGCGGCCCGGCAGCCGCGCCTCGAAGCGGTAGCGGCGGCCGGGGCGCACGAGATACACGAGGTAGTCCGTCGTGTCCGGGACGTACGTGCCGGGAACGTCGGGGGCCTCGGTGAACGGCACCGACAGCTCCTCGCCGCCGGCCTCGTCGAGCAGCACGATCCGCACGTCGGCTCCGCTGAGGGCGTACTCCTCGAACGAGTACGTCGCGCTGAACGGGGCCGTCTCCGAGAGCCGAATCGCGGGCAGGAACTCGTTGGCGAAGAGGAAGCCCTCGACGACGACCTCCGGGCGGAAGTCCTCTTCGGCGAGGTCGCAGCCCGCCAGCGGGAGGGCGAGCAGGAGCGCGGCGAGGAGGAAGAGCGGGGAGCGGCGCATCGTCAGAAGTCGATGGTGAGGGCGATGTTGGGGAGGATCGGGAGCATCCGCACAGGGTTCTGCTCGACGGGCCGGCCGTCCTCGAAGTCGAGCTGGTAGAACCACACGTTCCGGCGCGAATAGACGTTGATCGCCTGGAGGCGGAGTTCGTAGTCGGCGGCGCCGAAGAGGCGGCCCGTCTTCGTGACGCCGAGGTCAGCGCGGTGGTAGGCGGGGAGGCGGCTCCGGTTGAGCCCCGGCGTGACGAGCACGTCGCTGTTGGTGGTGCCGAAGGGCGACGAGACCTGGTAGCGGCCCGCGGGGTTGGTATAGGCCTGGCCGGTGGCGTAGGTGAACGCGCCGGTGAGCGTCCAGCCGCGCCCGAGCCGGTAGTTGGCGACGAGCGAGAGGTCGTGGCGGCGGTCGTACTTCGGGGAGAAGAGCTGCGGCTCGCCGTCGGGGCCGGGGTTGACGGGCTCGCCGGTGGAGCCGGTGAAGCGGCGCTGCGTGAGGCCGAGGGTGTAGGCGAGGAAGCCGTCGAGGCGGCCGGCGCGTTTTTCGAGCAACACCTCGACACCCGTCGCGAACCCGTCGCCGAAGCGGAAGATGTCGGCGTAGTCGAGCCCGGCCACGTCCGGGAGGTTGGGGTCGAGCTCGAAGAGGTCGCGGAGGGTGCGGTAGTAGACCTCGACGTCGAAGCCGTAGGCGTCCGCCGGGCGGGTTTTCAGGCCGAGGACGAACTGGTCGCCGAAGGCGGGGGGCACGCCGTCATCGGCGGTGATCCAGACGTCGAAGCCGGAGAAGGCCTCGTTCGAGACGAGCGTGAGGTGCTGGTAGTAGCGGCCGTAGGCGGCCTGCGCGAGCACGCGCTCGCCGAAGGCGCGGGTGACTTCGAGCCGGGGTTCGAGGTGGAGGAAGCGGCCGGAGGAGAAGTAGTTGGCGCGGAGGCCGGCGGTGACGGTCCAGCCGGTCGCGGGGCGGAGGCGGGCCTGCGCGTAGGCGTTCGCGTAGCTGCTCTCGATGCGCGAGTCGAGCGTCTGCTGGCCGTCGAACTCGTCGGCGAGGCGGAGGCGGAGGCGTCCGGCCCAGAAGCCGCCCTTGAGCTCGACGGCGCGGCTCGCGAGCCACTCCACGTCGCCCTTCGCCGAGACGTCGTCGATGGTGTTGTCCCGGCGGAAGACGGTGCCGGCGAAGGTGGCCTCCGGGAGGCTGAAGTAGTGCGAGCCGGTGAGGCGGAGGGTGGTGAAGACGCGGTCGGAGAAGATGCGGGTGTAGCGGAGGCTGCCGGTCCGGTTGCCGTAGCGGAGGGCGAAGCGGGCGTTCTCGGCGAAGGGGAAGTCCACGTCGTCCACGCCCGCGTAGCCGGCGATGGAGAGGCGGTCGCGCGGGGAGAGGTCGAGGTTGACCTTCGCGTTGGCGTCGAAGAAGTAGAAGCCGTCCGGGACGAAGTCCTCGGTCTCGCGGAGCGCGGCGAGGAGCGGCTCGAGCGTCGAGCGCCGGAGCGCGACGAACCACGAGCCCTCCGCCCCGCCGAGGCGGTACGGCCCCTCGACGCTCGCGCGCGAGGCGAGGAGGCCGACGCTCACGCGCCCGTCGAGCGCGTTCCGGTTGCCGTCGCGGTTGTAGACGTCCACGACGGAGCCGAGCCGCCCGCCGTACTCGGCCGGGTAGCCGCCCTTGTAGACGCGGACGTCCTTGATGGCGTCGGTGTTGAAGGTCGAGAAGAAGCCGAAGAAGTGCGAGGGGTTATAGACCGTCGTCTCGTCGAGGAGGATGAGGGTCTGGTCCGGGGAGCCGCCGCGGATGTAGAGCTTCGAGGAGAAGTCGCTCGCGGCCTTGATGCCGGGGAGGAGCTGGAGCGCGCGGAAGAGGTCGTTCTCGACGGCGGACGGGATCTGCTGGATGAGCCGGATGGGCACCTGCTGCACGCCGACGGCCTTGGCCTCCTCCAGCGGCGCCTCGGCCTCGACGAGCACCTCGCCGGCCCGGAGCGAGGCGGGGCGGAGCGCGAAGTCCACCGTGCGGCGCTCGCCCGGCGCGAGCGTGAGCACCCGCCGCTCCGGCTCGTACCCGACGAACGAGGCGACGAGCGTGACCTCGGCGGCGGGGAGCCCGGCGAGCGCGTAGAACCCCTGCGCGTTCGTCGCCGCGCCGGTGCCGAGCCCTTCGGCGAGGACGGTGGCCTGGATCAGCGTCTCGCCGGTCTCGGCATCGCGGACGGTGCCGCTGACGGCGGCGGGCTGCGCCCACGCGAGCGGGGCCGCGCAGAGGAGGAGGAGCGGGAAAAATGCGCGGCGGAGCATCGGGGGGGAATCGGAGGCGGGGCGGCAGGAACGCGACGGGGAGACGACCTGTTTCTGGTGTACCCACGGCCCTAAGACCTTGCCTGCCGTGCGGCCCCTCTCTTCCTCCCCTTCTCCTCCCGCCCGTCATGGAACCCGACCGCCGGAAAGCCCGCAACACCTCCCGCATCATGCTCTACGTCGTCCTCGCGCTCTTCGTCGTGTTCGCCATCGCGCTCGTCGGGAGCTGCCAGGAGTCGAACGTCGCGCCGGACCGCGTCGAGCCCGAGGAGAGCGGGCCCGTGGAGCGGGAGCCCGTCGGCGCCGCCCCGCTCGCTACGCCGCTCGTCCTCGCGGCGTAGCGCGGCGCCCGGCCTCCTCCGCACGGCCGCACCCCGCCGGGGCCTGTGGGGACCATCCCGTAGCCCAGGGGACTCGTCCCGGCGGCGAGCATGGTGCACGGGTTTTCGCCCTTCGCGGTTGGGCCGGGGTGGTTAGACTGTACGGAGACCTCCAACCGCCCCTCCCCCATGCGCCTCGTTGCTACGCTCCTCCTGCTCCTCCTCGCAGCCCCCGCCCTCGCCCAGACCCCCGGCACCTGCTCGCTCGGCACCGCCGAGCGTGACCTCGACGTGAGCGGCGTTCTCGCCCGCGTCTTCAACACCGGCAGCCTCTTCTACGGGAACTACACCACGAACGGCGACGGCTACGTCGTCCCGAAGTTCTCCGGGAAGTCCCCGATCTTCGCCGCCGGCATCTGGGTCGGCGGCACGGTCGGGGGCGACCTCCGCGTGGCCGGCTCCACCTACGACCGGTTCGAGTTCTGGCCCGGACCCCTCAACGAGGACGGCACCCTCCCCGACCCCGACGACTGCTCGGACTTCGACCGCATCTGGGTCGTC
>Ga0079224_100011076_pt1 | contig 12402 bp, 13 predicted proteins | sample Stecom2015_FD_80414 | JGI IMG/M metagenome (GOLD analysis project Ga0079224, IMG submission 80414) | Agricultural soil microbial communities from Utah to study Nitrogen management - Steer compost 2015 | ecosystem: Environmental > Terrestrial > Soil > Agricultural land | place: USA: Utah...
CCACCAGCGCCACGACGGGCGTGGCCGAGGCCGTGCGGGTCTTCCGCGTCTCGGCGCGACGGCGGCTGATGTCCTCGACGGCCTTCTCGAGCACGGCGATGCGGTCCCTGATGCGGCGCCTGTCGACCTCGAGCTTCGTCTCGCCCGGTCCCCTGGTGCCGATGCCGCCGCCCAGGCGGCTCATGGCCTCGCCGCGACCCGCCAGGCGCGGGAGCTGGTACTTGAGCTGCGCCAGCTCCACCTGCACCTGCGCCTCGCGCCCTCTGGCGTTCTGAGCGAAGATGTCGAGGATCACCTGGGTGCGGTCGAGGACCTTCAGCTTCGTGAGGCGCTCCACCTCGCGCGCCTGCGCCGGCGTGAGCTCGCGGTCGAAGACGAGCAGGTCGGCGTCCTCGTGGAACGCCAGCGACACGGCCTCCTGCAGCTTGCCCTCGCCCACCACCGTGCGGTGGTCGGGCTTCGCGCGCCGCTGCACGGTGCTGGCGGCCACGGTGGCGCCGGCGCTGCGCACCAGCTCGGCCAGCTCCGCCATGCGCGCGGCCGTCTCGGCGTCGTCGGGCCCCAGGCCCACCAGCACGGCGCGCTCGGCGCTGGTGCGCGTCACCTCGCGGGCGCCGGCCTGCCTGGACAGCTCCTCCTCCAGGGCCCGCAGGCGCGACAGCACGTCGGCGCCCTCGAGCTGCCACACGGGCACCGGGTCGTCGACGATCCAGTCCTCCGTCTCGCTGCCCCAGGGGGCCACGGTGGCCAGGTAGGCGCTGCCGACGGCGGCCCCGCCCTGCTTCGACGGGTCGACGTCGATGGCGATGAGCGCGTCGAGGCGGTTAAGGAACAGCGTCGTGAGGTCGTTCGGCGAGAGGCCGCCCGGCTTCAGGTGCGTGTGGGCCAGGCGGAGGCCGGCGAGGCGCGACTCGGCCTCGCCCGTGAACGGCGGCAAGGGGGTGTCGGCGGCGTCGCCGACGGCCACGGTCACCACGCGGCCGCGCCTGTCGATGAGCACGCTCACGCCGCGGCCGAGCTCGACGGTGAGGTCGGCCATGGCCCGCGCCAGGTCGGCGGTGACCGCCGCCTCGGGAGGCACCCGCCGGCGGTACAGGTTGGACAGCCGCTTCAGTTGGTGGTTCTTGAGGCCCTGCGTCTTGCCGTGAACCTTCTCGATGAGGTCTCGCTCCTCTCGGCCAGCGCGGCGGCCTCGAGGGTGCCGCCTCCCGCGGGGGAGAAGCGGCGGCTGTCGGCGCGCGTCGGCCTAGGGCGATTCTAGCCGCTGCCCGGCCCGTGATAGCCTCCCCGCGATGCGCGCCCTGGTCGCGTTCCTCGCGCTCTCACTCACCACCGCGTCCCTGGCGCAGAGGCCTGTGGCGGGGGCCGTGCGAGGCGGCGTCACCTACGTCGAGGCGGCCTCCCTGGCCCTGGCGTTGGGTGACCTCGTGACCGCCGCGGGCGGCACCCTCACGTGGCGCGGCGCCGAGGGCGTGGTCACGTTCTTCGCGGGCTCGGCCGAGGCGCTGCTGCAGCGCCCGCTGGACGGCGGCCCGGCCGAGTGGTCGCTGTCGGCGCCCGTGCTCGTCGAGGGAGGCGGGTCGGGGGCGGCCGGTTGGCTGCTGCCGCTGGACGCCGTGCAGCTCCTGGGCGTGGCGGCGGAGGAGGGGCCGACCGGCGCGCGCCTGTGGAGCCCCGCCGGGGAGGAGCTGACCGTGGTCGCGCCGGAGCCGCCGGCCGCACCGGCCGGCGAGGCGGGCGCCGCCTGGGAGCCGGTCGCGCTGGACGCCGCCGCCGGCGTGCGCTTCTTCGTCGGCGACCAGAGCCTGCTGCTCCTCGACCTCGACCTGCTGCCGCTGGCCTACCCGGACGCCATGGCCGCGGTGGACGAGGCCGCCGAGCGGGCGGGCAGCGACCACGCGCTGCTGCTGGTGGCCACCTCCCTGGTCGAGGGGGAGCTGGACACGGCGCTCACGTTCGCGCAGGGCGAGCGCGAGCTCGTCGTGCGGTCGCCGTACCGCGTGCACGTCTTCCGCGGCGACCCGGCCGCCCTCGCCCCGGGCCGCGAGGTCGTCGCGGTCGTGCTGCTGCCCGCGACCTTCTCGCTCTACCGTCCCCTCGCTGTCTCCTGGGCGGGCGTGGAGGCGACGGTCACGCTGCGCCGCTGAGGGCTACCATCCTGAGAGGAAGCCGCCGGGAGTGGTCTCGAAGCGCTGACGACGGGCCCAGCCACGGCGGCCGCAGGAGGTCGTCTTGAGAGCAGTCATAGCCGCCGCGGCCCGCACGCCCATCGGGGCGTTCCAGGGCGGGCTCGCGGGCCTGAAGGCCGGGGAGCTCGGCGCCGCCGCGATCAAGGGCGCGCTGGCGCGCGCCGGCCTCGGTGCGAGCGACGTGGACGCGGTGTACATGGGCAACGTGCTGCAGGCCGGCCAGGGCCAGGCTCCGGCGCGGCAGGCGGCGATCTTCGCCGGCATCGACGTGCGCACCCCCAGCGTGACGATCAACAAGATGTGCGGCAGCGGCCTGGAGGCCATCGTCCAGGCCGTGCGCGCCGTGCGCCTGGGCGACGCCGAGGTGGTGGTCGCCGGCGGCATGGAGTCGATGACGAACGCGCCCTACCTGCTGCCCGGCGCGCGCGGCGGGCTGCGGCTGGGCGACGCCAAGGTCGTCGACTCGCTGATCCACGACGGCCTGTGGGACGTCTACAACGACAAGCACATGGGCTCCTGCGCCGAGTCCTGCGCCACCCGCTACGCGTTCTCGCGCGAGGCGCAGGACGACTTCGCCGAGCGCTCCTACCGCCGCGCCCAGGCGGCCACCGAGGACGGCACGTTCGCGGGCGAGATCGTGCCGGTGGAGGTGAAGGGTCGCAAGGGCGAGGTGACGGTGGTCGAGAAGGACGAGGGGCCGTACGTCGTCGACTTCGAGAAGATGCGCAAGCTGCGCCCCGCCTTCGAGCAGGGCGGCACGGTCACGGCGGCGAACGCCAGCACCATCAACGACGGCGCGGCGGCCCTCGTCATCGCCTCGGAGGAGGCGGCGGCGCGGCGCGGCCTGCCCGTGCTGGCGGTCATCGAAGGGTACGCCGCCCACGGCGAGCAGCCGGAGTGGTTCACGGTCGCGCCCGTGGGCGCCACCCGCGGCCTGTTGGGGCGCCTCGGCTGGCAGCCAGAGGACGTCGACGTCTACGAGGTGAACGAGGCGTTCGCCGTCGTGCCCATGGCGCTCATGCAGGAGCTGGGCCTGGACGCGGAGCGCGTGAACGTGTTCGGCGGCGCGGTGGCGTTGGGGCACCCGATCGGCGCCTCGGGCGCGCGCATCGTGGTCACGCTGCTCTCGGCCATGAAGGCCCGCGGCGCCGCGCGCGGCGTGGCTAGCATCTGCATCGGCGGCGGGGAGGCGTTGGCGCTGGCGCTCAGCGCGGCCTGAGCCGACCGCGCGGCTCGGACCCCTGAGCCCTCAGTAATCCTCGCGACCTTGGTGCCTCTCGGGGAGGCGGCCCTTCTGGATCGCCTCGGCGACCATGGGGGGCAGGCCCCACGCCACGATGTCGAACGCCACCGCGGCGAAGTCGTACTCGACCTTGTCCATCTCGACGCTCACGCTGCTCTCGTCGATCGTGAGGAGGGCGTAGTCGGCCCCCGGCTCGCCGTTCAGCGACAGGCCCACCGAGCCCGGGTTCACCACCCAGCCGACGTCCTGGATCTCGCGGTAGAAGGGCACGTGCGTGGAGCCGGCCACGAGCACCTTGCAGCGGTGCACCTCGAGCAGGCGCCTGAGGGTGAAGGGGTCGCGGTCGAGGTTCACGCGCTCGTTGGGGTCGTCGAACGAGCCGTGGAAGAAGCGCAGCCAGCCGATGGGCGTCTCGATGCGCCGCTGCACCGGCAGCGAGCGCAGGTAGGTGAGGTGCCGGTCCTCGATGACCCCCTTCGTCCACTCGATGGTCTCGTCGGCGACGCCACGCCGCACGGCCTTGCGGCGCGCGAAGGGGAAGGCGAGGCGCTCGTCGGCCGCGCCGAGCGTGCACACCACGCCCTCGCGACGCACCAGGTCGATCGTCTCGTTCGGAGAAGGCCCGTACCCGACGAGGTCGCCGAGGCACAGGACCTTCTCCGCGCCCTTGAGCTTGAGCTGTTCTAGTACCGCCTCGAGCGCCAGCACGTTGGCGTGCACGTCGCTGATGAGGCCGACCTTCACGAGGCGAGTCTAGCAGTCCCTTCCTCGAGGAACGCCGTCAGCAAGGCCACCTCGGCCTCTAGGTCGGACTTCGCGACCATCTCGGTCACCGTGTGCACGTAGCGCGACGGCGTGCTGAGCGTGATGGAGGGGACCCCCAGGCGCGAGCGCTGGATGGCCCCGGCGTCGGTGCCGCCCAGCGGCAGGACCTCGAGCTGGTGCTCGATGCCGCGCTTCTCGGCCAACGCCAGGAACTCGTCGAGGAGCCAGCGCGTCGAGATCGAGCTGCCGTCCATAACCTTGATGCCCACGCCCTTGCCCATCTCGGTGATGCGGACGTGGTCCTGGGCTCCGGGCGTGTCCACGGCCAGCGTCGTGTCGAGGGCGATGCCGACGTGCGGCTCGACCTTGAACGCGCTGGTGACCGCGCCGCGCAGGCCCACCTCCTCCTGGGTGGTGAACACCGCGTGGACCTCGAAGGCGGGGTCCTTCACTCGCTTCAGCGTCTGCACCGCCACCCAGCAGCCCGCCCTGTCGTCGAGCGCCTTGCCGGTGACGACCTTGCCCAGGTCGTGGAACTCCTGGCGCAGCGTCACCATGTCGCCCACGCGCACCTTGGCCTTCACGTCGTCGGCGGAGAGGCCGAGGTCGACGAAGAAGTCGGCGATCTGCGGGACCTTCGACCGCTCCTCCGCCGTGCTGATGTGGATGGGCTTGCCCGCGGGGTTCATCACGCCCACGAGCTCCTCGCCGGACAGCGAGGCGTGCACCGTCACCTGGCGGGCGAAGAGGTTGCGCGGGTCGAACCCGCCCAGCTGCTGCACGCGCAGGAAGCCCTTGTCGTCCACGAACTTCACGAGGAAGCCGATCTCGTCCATGTGGGCGGCGATCATCGCCCGTGGGGCGCCGTCCGCCTTGGCACGCTTGACGGCGTGCAGGTTGCCCATGGCGTCGGTCTCCATCGCGTCGACGACGCCCTCGAGCTCGGCCTCGATGATCTCGCGGACCTTCTCCTCGCGGCCGGGGACGCCCGCGACCTCGGAAAGCTTCCTCAGCAGTTCCATGCGCGGAAGTCTACTCTGCGAGCCAGGCGGCGATGGCGGACGCCAGGTCGCTCGGGCACTCCTCCTGGACGGCGTGGCCGCAGCCCGGGACCAGCGCCAGCTCTGCCCGCGGCAGCTCGGCCGAGAGGCGCTCCGACTGCGCCACGGGCACGACGCCGTCCTCGGCGCCGGCCACCACCAGGACGGGCGCGCTCACGGCGCCCAGTCGCCCCTCCAGGCCGGCCGGTGGCTCCGCCTGGGAGAGGCGCCACAGCGCCACGTCCCAGCCCTCCACCGTGAACGGCTCGAGGAACGCGTCGCGGCGCTCGGGCGTGATGCCCGTGGGGTCGTACCAGCCGGCGCTGAGGATGCGCAGGCCCGGCTCGGAGGCGAGCTGCCGCAGGAACACGGGCCCCAGGCGCTCGAACTGGGGCGTGCGCATGACCAGGCGCGCCAGGAACGAGCGGCGCTGGACGACGTAGGGCGACGCCCCCACCGTCACCAGCCCGCCCACGAGCTCGGGGCTGGCGAGCGCGACTTCCAGCGCCACGCGCGCGCCGCTGCCGTGCCCCAGCAGCACGGGCCTGCCCAGGCCCAGCGCCGCGATGGCGCCGGCGACCAGCCGGGGCTGCGAGGCCGCGGCGTAGGGGTCCAGGGCCAGGTCGGGGTCGTCGGGGTCGGGGCGCTCCGACAGGCCGAAGCCCGGGAGGTCCACGGCCACGACGTCACCCAGCGCGGCGAGCGACGGCGCCAGGTCGTCGAACGTGCGGGAGCTGTAAGGGAAGCCGTGCAGCAGCAGGAAGGTCGGGCCGTCGTCGGGACCGTCCCAGCGGCGGACGTGGAGGTCGACGCCCGCCACCGACACGTACTCGGCGTCCGGGCCGGCGACGGCGGAGAGCGGTCTGACGCCCGCCGGCGGCGCGATCGGCACCACCAGCGGCAGCACGACCGCCGCGGCCACCAACACCGCCAGGATGACCAGCGAGACCTTGATGCGGAACGGCATCTAGCTGCTCACCCGGGCGGCCGTCCCTCGACGCGCGACGGGCTCAGCGGCCCTTGAAGTCGGGCGAGCGCTTCTCGAGGAAGGCGCGCGTCCCCTCGCGCATGTCCTCGCTGGTGGCCACGAGGCCGAACAGGTCGGCCTCGATCTCCAGTCCTTGGGGCAGCGTGACGTCGAGCCCGCGCGAGACGGCCTCCTTCGCCAGGCCGATGGCCAGCGGCCCGTTGCGGGCCGCGAGCTTGGCCAGCTCGACGGCGGCGGCCAGGGCGTCTTCGGCGACGCGGTTGACGAGGCCCATCTGCAGCGCCTCCTCGGCGGTCACGTGCCGGCCGGTGAGGATGAGGTCGAGCGCGCGGCCCTGGCCGATGAGGCGGGGCAGGCGCTGCGTGCCGCCGTAGCCCGGGATGATGCCGAGCGTCACCTCGGGCAGGCCCAGCCTGGCCTGCGGCGCGGCGACGCGGAGGTCGGCCGCCAGCGCCAGCTCGAGCCCGCCGCCGAGGGCGAAGCCGTTGATCGCGGCTACGGTGGGGAAGGGCAGGGCCGCCAGCGTGTTGCAGACGTCCTGGCCCAGCAGCGAGAACTCGCGTGCGGTGAAGGCGTCCTCCACCTGGTTGACGCCCGCTATGTCGGCGCCGGCCACGAAGGCGCGGCCCGCCCCGGTGACGACCAGGGCCTTCACGTCCACGTTCGCCTCGGCGGCTCCGAACGCCAGCGAGAGCTCGACGAGGACGTCCTCGTTCAGGGCGTTCAGCGCCTCCTGGCGGTCGACGGTGACGACCGCGACGGGGCCGTCCAGCTCGTAGCGCACGTAGCGGAACTCGGGGAGCTCGTCGAGGTACTCCTCCTCGTTCCCCATGTCGTCCTCCGGCAGCCGGTCGCTCATGACTCGCCTCCGTAGTCGTAGAAGCCCTTGCCCGTCTTGCGCCCCAGGAGCCCGGCCCTGACCATCTGCTTGATCAGCGGCGCCGGGCGGAACTTCGGGTCGCCGAACTCCTCGAACAGCGCCTGGCCCGCGGCGAGGCCGACGTCGAGACCCACCAGGTCGGCGAGCGCCAGCGGACCTATGGGCATGTTCGCGCCCAGCTTCATGGCCTCGTCGATCTCCTCGGCGCTGGCCACGCCCTCGGAGAGGGCGTGCACGGCGTCGTTGATGTACGGCACCAGCAGCCGGGTCACGCTGAAGCCGGGCTTGTCGGCGCAGACGATGGGCTTCTTGCCGAGGCCCACCACGAACCCGCGGGCGCGCTCGATGACCTCGTCGGGCGTGAGCAGGGCCCTCACGACCTCGACGAGCTGCATCACCGCCACGGGGTTGAAGAAATGCATGCCGCAGAAGCTCTCGGGCCGGCCGCTGAACTTGGCGAGCTGGGTGACCGAGAGGCTCGAGGTGTTCGTGGCCAGCAGCGCGCCCTGCGGCGCCAGCCTGCCCACCTCGCCCCAGACCCGCTCCTTCACGGGCAGCGACTCGAACACGGCCTCGATGACGACCTCGGCCTCGGCGACGGCGGACATGTCGGTCCGGGCGGTCACGCGGCCGACCGCGGCCTCGGCGTCCTGCTGGCTGACGGTGCCCTTGCGGACCATCCGCTCGAGGCTGCCCTTCATGGTGGCGACGCCCTTGTCGACGGCGGCCTGCTCCTGGTCGACGAGCGTCACCTCGTGCCCCGCCAGCGCGCACGCCTGGCCGATGCCCGAGCCCATGGTGCCGGCTCCGATGACCACTACCTTCATCAGCTCCGCTCCCCTTCCAGCTCCACGGCGGCGTCGAGCGTCGCCGTGACCATGTCGAGCACGGCCTCCCTGAGCTGGTCGGTGGCCAGCATGGACTCGTCGCCGATGTGGTTGCTCACCACGAGCATGCAGCCGGTGCTGACGCCGCGCAGCGCGCCCAGCGTGAACAGGGCCGAGGCCTCCATCTCCACGCCCAGGACGCCGCGACCCGCCATGGCGGCCACGTCGTTCCTCGAGACGGCGTAGAAGGCGTCGTCGGTCTGCACCAGCCCGGTGTGCGTCCGCCGTCCGGTGCTCTCGGCCGCGGCCCGCAGCGCCTGCGTGACGGCGAAGTCCGCGACGGGCGCGTAAGGCACGTGGCCCAGGTACTGGCGGGTAGTGCCGTCGTTGGGCACGCTCGCCGTGGCCACCACCAGGTCGCCGGGGGCCACCTGGGGCGCGATGGCGCCGCAGGTGCCGATGCGCACGAGGCGCCGGGCGCCGAGGCGGATGACCTCCTCGGCCACGATCGCCATGCTGGGGCAGCCCATGCCCGTCGTCTGCACGCTCACCTCGAGGCCGCGGTACCGGCCCGTGTAGCCGAGCAGGTGCCGGTGCTGGTTGTAGAGGCGGGGGGAGTCGAGCAGCGTCTCGGCGATGAACGTCGCTCGGTCGGGGTCTCCGGGGAGGAGGACGACGGGCGCCACCGAGCCCGGCTCGGCACGCACGTGAAGTTGGCTCATCCGGGCAACTCTACCAGAGCAGCATGTATGAACCGCTCCACCTCGGGGCCGCGGGGCACCGTGCTAGATTGCCCGCGATGACCGACCTGGAGGACATCCTGGCCCGGGCGTGGTCGCGCGTCGGCGGGTGCCGGCTCGTGGCCGTGGCCGGCATGGACGGACTCCTCATCGAGCGCCACCCCAGCAAGGAGGACGACCCGGCGCTAGCCGGCGCGCCGGAGCCGGCGACCCTGGAGCACGTGGTGGCCGAGGTCACCACGCTCTTCGGGGTCGCGGGCGGGACCATGAGCCGCGAGCTCGGCTCGCCCGTCTCGGAGCTGGTGGCGTTGGGCGAGACCGGCGGCTACCTGGCCAGGCGCGTGACACCCGACCTGTTCTGCCTCTTCGTCACCGGCGCCTCCGCCGACCTCGCGAACGTGAGGGCGGAGGCCGAGGAGCTGGCGCGCGAGCTCAGCGGCGCGTTCGTGTGATGGGCGCGGCTACGGACCCCTCCCGTCTGGTCGACGACGCGCGCGCCGTACGCGGCGTGGTGGCCGCGGCGGTGGTGGGCGTGGACGGCGAGGTCGTCGCCGCCGCCGGCGAGGGCGCCGCGCTGCTCGAGCGCATGCAGCGCACGGCCACGAACGCGCTGGCCGCGGCCGAGGCGTTCGCCTCGCTGCTCGACGCGGTCGAGGACGACGGGTTCGGGCCCGAAGGCGGACGCGAGGCCGACGGGGACGACGGCGGGGCGGTCGGCGAGGAGGAGGGCGCGCGGGCGGCGACCCCGTCCGGCCAGGGCGCCACCCACCTGACCGTCCTCTACCAGGACGTGAACCCCCTGCTGTTCGAGCCACTGCCTGGCGGCGACAGGCTGCTGGTGCTGGCGGTCGAGAGCGCCGCCGACATCGGCCGGGCGCGCTTCCACCTCAAGCGTCTGCGCGCGGGCTAGGTCCTGCGCCCGCGCGCTGGGCCACGCGGCCGCGCCATGACCGGCCGTCGCGCCGCGGCGCGGCTACTCTTGGGGGCGTGAAGCAGCCTCTGAAGTTCGAGATCGACAAGGAGACGGCGCGCGGCCGCCCCACGAACGGCGCGCTGATCGTCCACACCGCCGACGAGTTCATCTTCGACTTCGTCCTGGTGATGCCCGGCCAGCAGCCGGTGGTCACGACCCGGCTCGTCACCAGCCCGCGGCACGCCAAGGCGTTGATGAGGAGCCTGGAGGACAACATCAGGCGCTACGAGGCCCGCCACGGCCAGATCCCGGAGCCGGCGCGCCCGGCGCAGGCGGGGCAGGTGGGGCGCACGGGGCCCGAAGGCGAGGACGAGGGCCCCAACTGAGCCCGCAGGCCGCGACCCATACACCATCCCCCTTCATGAGAAAGTGATGAGTCCGCTCTGATACGTCTGCTCTGACCGCCTAGTGTTTGTATGGTGACCATGTCCGAGCGGGTCGTCGTCTACTTCGACTACTTGTGCCCGTACTCGTGGCGCCTGGCGGAGCTGATCGCGCTGGCGGGCACGGCGGTGCGGGCGGAGTGGCGACACGTCTCGGTGTTCCAGCTAGAGCACGACGCCAAGTGCCGCTACGGGGCGTGCCCCGAGTCGGCGCGATGGCAGTTATGGAACGCTCCGATAGACCCGGAGGACGGCAGCGGCGCCAAGGGCCTGCTGCCGTTCTTGGCGTCGGTGGCGGCCAGGGCGCAGGGCCAGGCGGCGCACGACCGGTTCCGTCTCGGGCTCCTCCGGGCCGCGCACCTGGAGGGGCGGCCGTTGGACCGCGATACCGCCGGCGACGTCGCCCGCACGGCCGGGCTGCACATGCCGCGCTTCTGGCGCGACCTCGACAACCCCGAGAACCGCACCGCCCTGGCGCACGAGCACCGGCTGGCGGTGGCCGCCGAGGTGACCAGCACGCCCAGCGTCGTGTTCCCCGGCTCACACGTGGCTCACGTGCGTTTCAAGGGCCTGCCCGCGGCCACGCCCGAGGCGCTGGGCCTGGTGGCCGCGGCGTTCGGCCTGGCGCCCGCCGCCGTGGCCGCGACCGTGCGGCCGGCGGCGGAGCTCAACTGACGTAGCCGGCGTCCAGCGCGTTAGACTGCGCGCGTGCGGCTGGGTCAGAACGTCGGCCACGGCTCGGACGTAGGTAGGGTCCGACCGTTCAACGAGGACTACCACCGCGTCTGGCAGTTCCCGCTCGACGGGGGAGACATCACGCTCCTCGCCGTCGCCGACGGGATGGGCGGCGCGGCGGCCGGTGAGGTGGCCAGCAAGCTGGCGATGGAGGTCCTCGACGAGTCGTTCAGCCGCTACGTCGAGGAGATCCGCTCCGGCAAGCCGGTCGTGGGCATCGACAAGCTCATCGACAAGGCCGTGAGGCTGGCGAACCGGCGCGTCTACGCCGCGTCGATCAAGCACCAGGGCCGCCGCGGCATGGGCTCGACGCTCACCCGCGTCGCGCTCCGCGACCGCACCGCGTACATCGGGCACGTGGGCGACTCGCGCGCCTACCTGGTGCGCGGCAAGAAGATCTACCAGCTCACGAAGGACCACTCCTGGGTCGAGGAGCAGCTCGAGAAGGGCCTGCTGACCGAGGAGGAGGCCAAGAGCCACGAGTGGCGTAACCTCATCACCAGGGTGCTGGGGACTCGTCCACAGGTGGCGCCGGACGTCATCGAGGTCGCCGTCGAGCGGGGGGACGTCTTCGTGATCTCCACCGACGGCCTGCACGGCCTCGTCACGCCCGAGGAGGTGCTGGCCGAGTGCATGCGCACCGCCAGCCGCCAGTCCTCGGTCGAGGCGCTCATCGCGCTCGCCAACGACCGCGGAGGACCCGACAACATCACGCTCATCATCGCGGAGGTCGACGAATGACGATCGTGCTCATCGCGGTCGCCGCGGCGCTCGTGGCCGCGCTGCTCCGCGCGCCCGCGTGGCTCTCGGTCGGCCTGCTCGTGGTGGCGGCGGGCCTCACCGGCGTGGCGTTGGCCCTGGGCGGCGTCGACCGCGCCCTGGCCCCGCTCGTCCTCACCGCCCTGGCCATCGGCCTGATCGTCCCCTCGGGCGTGCAGGCGGCGCGCAGCGCCCGCGTGGCCCCGCCCAAGGGCAAGCGCAAGGGCGCCGCGGCGCAGGCGAAGGCCAAGGCGTCGCCCACCTCGAGCTTCGACAACACCGAGATCCCCGGCTACGAGCTCCTCGAGAAGGTCGGCTCCGGCGGCATGGCGAGCGTCTACCGCGCGCGGCGCAAGGCCGACGGCCAGATCGTGGCCCTGAAGATCCCCATGGAGCAGTTCGTGGCCGACGCGAAGTTCATCCGGCGCTTCCACCGCGAGGCCGAGGTGGCCCAGCGCCTGAACCACGTGAACATCGTCAGGACCTACGAGCACGGCGCCATCGGGGCCCAGCACTACATGGTCATGGAGTACGTCGACGGCCGCAGCCTCGAGGGGTACATCGAGGCCAGCGAGCTCGACATCGAGCTGGGCATCGACATCATGAAGCGCGTCGTCCGCGCGCTGCAGCACATCCACTCGGCCGGCATCATCCACCGCGACATCAAGCCGGCGAACGTGATGATCGTGCGCGGCGGCATCCGCGAGGACCGCGTGCCCCGCCTGCTGCCGGAGGCCGTGAAGCTGATGGACTTCGGCATCGCCGGCGGCAAGGTCCTGTCGCGCCTGACGATGACGGGCGCCCGGGTCGGCACCCCCGTGTACATGTCGCCCGAGCAGGCGCGCGGCCTGAAGATCGACCACCGCAGCGACATCTACTC
>Ga0079224_100011077_pt1 | contig 12402 bp, 10 predicted proteins | sample Stecom2015_FD_80414 | JGI IMG/M metagenome (GOLD analysis project Ga0079224, IMG submission 80414) | Agricultural soil microbial communities from Utah to study Nitrogen management - Steer compost 2015 | ecosystem: Environmental > Terrestrial > Soil > Agricultural land | place: USA: Utah...
AAAGAGAATGCCCAATCGCTTTCCAATCATCTCGGCAAGATCATGCGTCTCCACGACGACGGTCGAGTTCCGGAAGATAACCCCTTTGTTGATACGGAAGGCGCGCGTCCGGAGATCTGGAGTTATGGCCACCGGAATCCTCAGGGACTTGTCTATGATCGCGACGCGAAAACACTCTGGGATGTCGAACACGGTCCTCGGGGTGGCGATGAGTTGAATAAGGTCGAGAAGGGAAGAAATTACGGATGGCCTTTGATTACTTACGGGATAAATTACGACAGCACGATCATTACGGATAAAACCGAACAGGAAGGTTTGGAGCAGCCGGTGACGTACTGGGTACCTTCAATTGCGCCGTGCGGTATGGCGCAGGTTAAGGGCAACAAGTACAAAGGATGGGAAAACAATCTTCTCATCGGAGCGCTGGCGCACAAACATGTTGCGCGTGTCGTTCTCAATGGCGACGAGTATGTTGAACAGGAGAAACTCCTGGAAGGCGTAGGTCGTGTGCGTGCGGTAGAGCAAAGCCCCGATGGTTATATCTACATAGTGACGGAAGGACCGGGTCTGTTCCTCAAGCTTATTCCATTGGATTAATTATCAGACGAGGTATACCGGATAGAAGATACAGTCTGTCGGGTATACCTCGTCCTTTTTTTCTCCCTGCCTTATTGCCCCATCATCACAAAGGCTCCCCAGTAAAAAGGCTCCTTGTATTGTCGCATCAACTGTACCTGTGCCTGCTTGAACGCCTGATGTTTGTTGCCGAGTTTCAACCAGGCGCTATAAAAGTTCTTCATCAACAGCTGTGTGGCCGCGTCGTCGACTTTCCAGAGACTCATGATGAGGGCTTCGGCACCGGCCACGATAAAAGCCCGCTGTAGCCCGTAAACACCTTCGCCAGCCTTCACGTCACCCAGTCCTGTCTCGCATGCGCTCATCACCACGAGTGCTGTTCCCTCAAGGTCGAGGTTCATTGCCTCGTAAGCAGTCAGAATTCCGTTGTCATTGGCGGTAAGGTTCGGGCTCATAGATCCCGTCACTGTAGCCGAGGCTCCGGCCAGCATGAGTCCCGAACGGAGAAGGGGATTGTCGCTCGCGTTGTCGATCGAGATACCAAAGGCGCTTCCGTTGCGACTTACATCTTCGAGGAAATATCCATGCGTAGCTACGTGTAAAACGCGCGGTCCTTTTACTTCTTTAAGTTTCGACTCGGTTGCACCCTTCTCCGTGAGTGTGGTGATCTTGTAACCTGCGCTGCGAAGTATGGAGGCAATGCTCTCGACTTCTGCCTTGGTGCCGGGAAGAGGGGCCAGCGCTGCGCCGCCGTAATCGGGGAAGCCGAGAACAACCGCGTTTTTCGAGACGGCTGACACCTTCCGGCTCTTCAGGGCTACGAGATCGCGGGCATTACCCAACAGAGTTAGGTCGTATTGATTGACGAGGTAACCGTTGGGACCTTTCAGTGTATTGAGATTTATCTGGTTGTAAACGCCATCGGGCGAGACGTACACAACTTTTCTTCCTGCGATGTCGCGGTCAATTTCCGACCAATATTGTTCATAGGAATAATCATCGTCTATCTTCTGCTGAATTGCGTTCCGGTAGAAACGTGCATACCTTGTTTCGAGCTGTTCGCCGTTTTCAAGGACTTTCATGACCGGCAGCGAGACGCCGCGTTTGACGATAAGGGCTATATACCGCGAACCTTCTTCAAATGTCTGGCCGAATTTGCGAACCCGAATGATGTCGATGAGTATCTCATTCTCGCCCAGCAAGTCGCGTACCGTCTGATAATTGATCGTGCTTGCTCTATAGCCCTGTGAGAAGTCGGTCGACCTTTCCGATAGCGACTTCTCCATCGCATTGGCAGCGGTTTCGATCGAGTCGAGATTTATCTTTTGTTCCTTCAGTTCGTCTCGCGAATAGGCATAAAGCCGTGCCAACTGTTCCTTCTGGTCGAGCCAGGTAAAGTAATCGCGGATCAGCAGCGGGTCATTGCTGGCAAGAATCGCTCTCTTTACTTTGCTCGTGGAGTTCAGCAGAAGTGCTTTCGTGGCTAGTTGATATTCGAAGAGATCCCGGAGTACGTCCTTGTTTTCAGCGGCGGTCTCAATGGCGAAGTTGTAGAATCGTTGAAACCGCGGTAAGAGGACATCCCAATATTTCGTTTTCTCCGCCTCGCTCATTGGCGGGAAATAAGTATTGACGAACTCGAGCGATTTCTTCATCACCGCGTCGTAGTAGCTACGCGCCTTCTCGGCAGCACCGTTCTTCCAATGCAGAATAGCAAGGCTTTCCTGTGCATCGGCGTATTGCGGATGATCGACGCCCAGCGTTTTTTCGCGAATGGCGAGAGCCTTTTCCAACAGCGGAAGCGCATCGGTGTAGCGCTCCGAAATCCGGTAGAAGTTACCGAGGTCGCTGATCACGCGTGCATAAGCAGGGTTGTTCTCTCCGAAATTGTTTTTGTAAATGTCAGCTGCTGTTTTCAGAAGCGGTTCAATCCGATCTGTCTTGCCCATGGTCAGGTAGAGACCCGCCTGATTACTCAGCATAGCCGCGTAATCGGGATTGTTTTTCCCAAGGCGTCGTTCCATGTCAAGATAGATACGCTCCGCCTCCTGATATTTCCCCATTTGCTGGTAGAGTAACGCGAGGTTGGAAAGGAACTTGAGATGGTTCTTGGATTTTTTGCTCTGCAATCGCTCGGCTATTTCAATTGCCTGCTTCAGGGTACGTTCGGCTGCGTCGAGACGTCCCATCGTCTGGAACAGCATCGCCTGGTTGTTCAGAATGATGGCGTAGGGCATCGAAGCTTCCTGTCGCTGCAGGCGCGCCACCTCCGAAGCTTTGGCCAACTCCTTCTCAGCTTCGTTATAGCGCGCGAGGTTATGGTGTAAGACCCCGTAGTTGTTCAGGGACGAAACCATGGCCATACTGTTTTCGCCAAGCACCTGCCTGCGCATGTCGATTGCTGTGACGGTAAAATTTTCAGCCTGCGTATACCTTCCCATTGTTCCGTAGAGAAGTCCGAGGGTTGAAAGAGTTTTCAGGTAACCCGTTGTCTCCGTAAGCCCAGCCTCTTCGTAAATCTGCAATGCGGAATTGAGTCGCTTTTCAGCCATGGCATAATGCCCCGAGCCGTAAGCCAGTTCTCCTGATTCTTGCTGGAATCGGGCGCGCTCTTCATCCGTGAATTCGGTGTTGTTGTAGTAAGCTGACGCGAGTGTGATCATCGACGTAGCTTTTGCAAGACGTTCGCCTTTCTCCTTGACGTCGAAGAGTCCGGCGTTGTCGCTGATAAGGATGGCGTAATCGAAATCTGTCGAATCGAATTCGGCTCGCGCCTGCTCCATCTTCTTCAGAAAAGAGCTGGTGGCTTTGTTGAGGTTTTCTTTTGTGGCCAGCGTTTTCACCTTGTCGTTGGCCATGTTCTTGAGATCGCGAAGGAGTTGGCCGTTTGCCTCCGGATGGAAAAATACGGCAACAAACAGTATGAGGATAATTCTCATTGTGGTAGGCTGAGCTGTTAACACACGAATTGTCTATACATCTACTGACCGATAGGCCTGAATAAGCGCAAGTTCACCCTCTTTACCCGACTTTGCTACACCATGTTCCATGCCCCACACCCCTCGGTATCCCTTTTCGTGGCAATGGCGGAAGAGGTTCTTGTAATTGATCTCGCCGGTAGTAGGCTCCTTTCTTCCGGGGTTGTCACCGATCTGGAAGTAGGCTATTTCGTCCCAGCACCTGTCGATATTGGCGATGAGGTTTCCTTCGTTCCGCTGCATGTGATAGACATCGTACAGGATTTTGCACGACGGGCTGTTGACGGCTTTGCACAGCAGATACGTCTGGTCGGAAGTACGCATGAACAAATCCGGGTTGTCGCTGAGGGGTTCAAGTACCATGACCAGGTTATGAGGTTCGAAAACCTCGGCTCCACGTCGGAGGGCTTCGATGACATTGGCAGTCTGGATTCCCAGCGGAAGGTTGCGTTCGTAGTATCCCGGCACCACCGTCATCCAGGTCGCGTTGACGCGTCTGGCCGCGTCGACGCATTTCTTGCAGGTAGCAACGAAGTGGTCGATGAATTCTTTCTTGCCGGTCGTGAGTGAAACTTTCCAGTTGTCGCCGCCATCGACGACAAACACACCCATGGTCATGCCGAGTCTTGCCAACTCATTGCCGATTTTTTCCTGCTCCGATTCGCTGCGTTTAAGGAGACCGTTGTCTTCGATGGCCCGGAATCCCTGGTCATGCATGAAGCGGATCTGATCGATAAAGTCTTTACCCGCATGGTTGGCGAACATGTTCGCATGCGGAGCAAACTTCAGGGTGAAGGGCTTGGCCGGGGCTGTCGCCCAGGAGGTGCCCATCGGCAGGGTTGCTGCTGCGGCTGCAGCCATGCCTCTGCGGAAGAAGGTTCTGCGTTTCATAGTTTATCTGATCTTGTTTGGGTGATGTCGGTAATGAGCGAAAAAGGTGCTCTGGCGGCACGTAATCAACTTCACAAGTTATGAACAATCCTGTGATTCTTCGCACCTTTGCATCATGAAAATGCACCGCAGTACATCGGAAGCCGTCGTCACATCGCTTGCCATGATTTTCGGTGAAAGGCGATATGCCGATAAGGTTATTGAGAAGGTGCTTAAGCAAAATCCGCGCTGGGGCGCGCGTGATCGGCGGTTCATTGCCGAAACAACGTACGACATCGTCCGCTGGTACCGGTTGTATCGCTTTCTGTCGGATGCCGGACAGCACGATTACTGGCACCTACTTGCAACCTGGTGCGTGATCCACAACGTTAAACTTCCGCCGTGGCAGGAGTTCGAACGTTTTTCCGCACAAAGTGTCCGGAAACGCCAGGGGATGAACAATCTGGAACGCAAGGTACGCGAGTCAGTCCCCGACTGGCTCGATGAACGCGGCGAAACTGAACTTGGGGAAGAGCGATGGACGAAGGAACTCCACGCCCTGAATAAGGAAGCTCCGGTGGTGTTGCGTGCCAACAGGCTTAAAGTAGATAGTGGATCGTTGCAAGCGCAATTGGCCGACCTGGGTGTGACGACTCATCCAGTACCCGGGTTCGATGACGCACTGGTACTAGAGACCCGGCAAAATGTTTTCTCGATACCTCCTTTCAAGGAAGGACTCTTCGAAGTTCAGGATGCAGGTTCCCAGCTGATCGCTCCTTTTCTGCGGGTTGAGCCCGGAATGCGAATCATCGATGCCTGCGCGGGGGCTGGCGGAAAAACACTTCACCTGGCGGCGCTCTGTCAAAACAAGGGGCGCATCATCGCGATGGATACCGAAGCATGGAAGCTGGAAGAACTGCAGCGAAGAGCACGGCGCGCTGGGGCCAGCAACATAGAGACTCGTGTAATTACCTCCGCCAAAGTAATAAAGCGCCTCGCCGAATCGGCAGACCGCTTGTTATTGGATGTTCCCTGTTCCGGAATGGGGGTGTTGAAAAGAAATCCCGATGCTAAATGGAAGTTGTCGCCAGAGTTTGTCGATGGCGTACGCCAGATTCAGCAAAAGATTTTGTCCGAATACAGCCGCATGCTAAAGCCGGGAGGATTGCTCGTTTATGCCACCTGCAGTGTCCTGCCCTCCGAAAACGAGCAACAAGTCGAACAGTTTCTTCTGCAACGCCCCGACTTCACGTTAGTCGAACAACGTCATGTTTTTCCTTCCGATGGCTTCGACGGTTTCTATATGGCGTTGCTGAAGAAGGAAGGCGATCAAACGTCAAGCGCGTCGTAAATGACAACCTTTTCCCAAAGGTGGGAGCAGTTTTCAATAAATGCCTTGTGAACTGGATGTGTCTGGTATACATCATGGCCAGCCACATCATCAAAGAAAATAAGCTCAGATACGCTATAACTTCCGTCAACCACGGGGCGTTTTTCAACATCGGCAGGGACGCCAATGTGAAGGCCTCGAACGGTCTCAATTTGCCCGAGCGTTCGGAGACCCTCGATCAACTTGTCGCGATCTTCCTGCGATGCTGGATTCTTAAGCCAGAAAAGTACGTGATGAGCGAGCAGTTTTTTATTCATTGATCTGTAGGGTGCCTTTAGAATATTATGGAATCAGGACTTCTTCACGATATGGTTCCATCCGTATGGATCGGGTTCGAGCCCAAGCCGCATGTTGTTCAATTTTTCTTTTACCTGAAGCTGAAGGCTTGTCGGACCTGCTTCCGGAATCTCGTAGTCTTCGCCATCAATGTGGATAACGGCGATCGGAGCTACAACGGCTGCGGTACCGGTTCCAAATGCCTCAGTAAGGGTACCCTTGAGGAAACCGTCTTTCACTTCGTCAATGGAAATCCGTCGCTCTTCTACAGGCATGATGTTCATATCCCGCGCTAACGTCAGAATAGAGTCGCGGGTCACCCCTTCCAAGATAGCGGAGCTCAGTTTGGGTGTAACAAGTTTGCCACCCAGGACGAACATCACGTTCATCATGCCTACTCCATCGATATACTTATGTTCTTTGTGATCCGTCCAAAGGATCTGGTCGAACCCTTCCTGTCGGGCAATTTGCGTCGGATAGAAAGCACCGCCATAGTTTCCGGCACACTTGGCTGATCCCGTACCTCCTTCAGCGGTACGAACGAAGCGGTTTTCAACTTTTAACCGATAAGGCTTCGCCTGATACGGCCCTACCGGAGAAGTCATAATAATGAGGCGGTACTGGTCGGAGACCTTCACGCCTAAACGAGCCTCCGTCGCAAAGACCAGCGGGCGAATATACAACGTCCCGTCTTCGGCGTTCGGAACCCAATCGGCATCGACGTCGACAAGTGATTCCAAAGCGGTCATGAAAAGTTCTTCCGGAACCGGAGGCATACACATCCGGTCGAGCGACTGATTGAGTCGCGCGAGATGTTTTTGGGGTCTGAAAATATTGATTTCGCCTGAGGCCGTGCGGAACGCCTTCATTCCTTCAAATACCGACTGGCCATAGTGAAGCGACAACACAGCGGGGGAGACAGTGATGTCACCAAAGGGAACAATGCGTGCGTCGTTCCATACGCCTTTATCGTAGTCGGCCACAAACATATGGTCAGCAAGGTGGTGGCCGAACTCCAGTTTCTTGAAGTCTACACTGCTGATACGGGATTGCTTTACGCGTTCTACGCTGATGGTGGAAGTCGCTGTCGACATGGCGAATAGTTGTTTAGCGTGTGAATTTCAATATTATACGTGAAATTATCTAATGGTTTTCGAGTGCAAACGTTTTCTTTCCGGATCTTTCTTCGTTGGAAGATAATCCGTTTGGAAAAAGCGGCTGCGCCGGATCAACGTCAGGGTTGGACGATGATTTCCGGCTCGTGTAGAACGGGGAAATTTACCGACCGGGCAATGAAGCACATTTCATGAGCCCGCGAGTGAAGGGTTTCGGCTTTGCTCCGCATGTGTTCGGCGGCAATCGTTACGCGGGGCCGCAAGATTACCCGCTCGAACTGACCGCTACCATCGCTGTTTTCCCGCATTTCCCCCGATGCTTCGTCGGTGTAATCCAGGACGATCACGTGATTGACGGCGCAGAGGTGGAGGTACCACAACATGTGACAACTGGAGAGAGAGGAGACGAAGGTATCTTCGGGCGTCCACCGGGCGGGATCTCCGCGGAAAGCGGCATCTGAACTCGCGGCGATGGGCGGCTTATCGGAAACGGTGATCAGGTGGTTGCGACTGTATGCATTGTAGGCACTGGTACCGGTGCCGAGGTTGCCCTGCCAGGTAACGACAGCGGTGTAACGGTGTATTTTCTCCATCAGGTAAGATCGCGTTTCATGAGCCAATCGGTTTGCGCATCATCGCCGAGCATAAAGATATGTTCACCGAATTTGTTGAAACCGTTTTTCTCATAAAACGCAATAGCGCGTGAATTGTTTTCCCAAACCCCTAACCACGCGCTCCTGGCGCCACGTTTTCTCATGTGCGACAAACAGGTCTGGAGAAGCATGTGGCCAACGCGTTTCCCTATATAGTCGCGGTGCACGTAAAGGCGCTCGAGTTCAAGGGCTGTCGCATCATCAAGCTCTTCCGGGCGACGCTCACTTCTTACCTTCGCGTACCCAACCGCTTTCTTGCCATCGGTGGCAAGAAAGAACGTCGTTCCGGGTACTTGCATCTCCTGTTCAATGTTCTTGCGCGTGAACGTTTTGTTGATGTACCGGATCATGTTGTCCGGATCATTGTATTCATCAAACGTATCGCGGAACGTCTTGATCGCGAGCGCTACGAGGGCATCAACATCTTTGGCATTGCAGGTTCTCACCGAAATGCCCTCATTCATAATGGTGAGGTTCATAGGCGGCGGATTAGGTAAGGAGTAGTTCCATTTTTATGTCCGATCGCTGATAGGGACCGTCGACCGGTACTTCGCGGAACCCGAGTTTTCGGTACAGGTTCAGCGCCGGAACAAGTCTCGTGTTTGAATATAATACGATTTTGGTTGCTCCGGAATGACGTGCCGCGTCGATTGCCTTTTCTGTCAGCGCCAGGCCGATTTTTCGGCCGCGGAACCGCTCGTCGACCGCAAGCTTCGAGAATTCGTAAGTATCTGATGAAAAGCGCTTTAGTGTGGCTGTTCCGACCCATTCGCCGTCGACACGGGCCATGAAAATTCGCCCGCCTTTTTTCAAAATGAATTCGTCCGGATGCTGAAGCATATCATAATCCGGAGGCTCCATTTTGAAGTACTTTTCAATCCATTCCCGGTTTAAGGCTTCAAAGATGGGCTGATGTTCGGGGGCGTACTCTGCGATTTCTACGGTTGTTGCTGACACGGTTAATCCTGTTTGATCCACTGATAACAGAATTTGTCGGCGGCGGGTTTCCTCACACTCCGGTGTCAGCCCCGTCCGAAATGATGAGCAAAAGTTCCTTGACCTCTTCCGCCTTATCGTGATCGCCCATCTTGTCGAACGACATAATCAGATTTCGCAGCACGCGTCGTACAATGTCAAGATTGCTGCACGGCTCGAAAAACGAAGGCTGGGGTGTCATGTGCAGTTCGGCGATGTAATTCTCAATGTCCTGACGGGAAAAGATCAGTCCCTTGTTAAAGGCATTGATGTAGAACGGCGTGTGACGCTCGTCTTTATAGGTCAAAACAAACAAATTGGGGAGGTTCACACCGTATACCGGAAGCTTGAGCTTCTGTGCGACGAGCATATAGATGACACAAAGGGTGATCGGGTTTCCTTTGCGGCTCTCGAGGACAATGTTGATCATCGAATTACCCGGACTGTGAAAGTTCTTTGTGTTGGCACCGAACTTGAGCTTCCCGAAGATGACACTGTTGATGACCTTGACCTGGTCAAACGGATACAGGTCGGGCTTGAACTCGAGCCACGTTTCATAGTAGAGCTGTTCGAGTTCCTGGCGAAGCTTGATCAGTTCCAGGTCGGGGTATTGATAGGTGGCAACGATCCACATTCCGGTAAGCAGATCGTGATCTTCTCCTTCGTACCATTCGCGCAGGCGTTCGCGAAGAAGTTCATACTGGAGGGTATGGATTAAATCTTCAATGCGTCGCTGAACCTGCGAATTGAAATTGCTTTCCCATTCCTGCTCGAGGAAAGGGATGATCTGTGTTCCCAGCGATAGTATTTTTTCCTGAACATGGCTGATGATCTGTTCGTCGTCGTCATCCAGCAGTGATATCAGCGCCTTAAACTCTTTCGATTCCATTCCCATAAATTACCCGAACCTTTCTTCAAGGTAAAAAAGTTTTCCGGTTAACTGAAAACGGCTTGCCTTAAAACCCGATCGGCTATCGGCTGTATTGCTGTGATCGACGCGTGCCCTTCAGTCGCGGATTATGTCTGAATAACACCGACGTTGAACTTTTCGATAGGTGCGTGGTTGGCTGCGGCAATTCCGATGGATATAGCGTTTCGCGTATCGAGCGGGTCGATAACTCCATCTACCCACAAACGCGAAGCGGCATAGTAGGGGCTGAGCTGCCGGTTGTATTGGTCGGAAATTTCCTTGAGAAGTTGCTCTTCCTCTTCGCCTGAGAGTTTTTTTCCGCGGGCTCTGATTTGCAGGAGTGTTTTCGCGGCGGAGGCGCCGCTCATGACTGCGATCTGGGCCGTAGGCCAGGCGAATATCAACCGGGGATCGTAAGCCTTGCCACACATGGCGTAGTTTCCGGCGCCGTAAGAGTTGCCCATAATGATGGTGAATTTCGGCACTGTGGAATTGGCCATGGCATTAACCATCTTGGCTCCGTCTTTAATAATACCCCCGTGTTCCGCTTTGCTTCCCACCATGAATCCACTAACATCCTGCAAAAAGACGAGCGGAATCTTTCGCTGGTTGCAGTTCATGATAAAACGCGCAGCCTTGTCGGCAGCGTCGGAGTAGATGACGCCGCCCATTTGCATTTCACCCTTTCGTGTTTTGACAACTTTCCGTTGGTTGGCGATAATGCCCACAGCCCATCCGTCAATCCGCGCATAGCCACACAGTAGCGTCTTGCCGTAAAGGGCTTTGTATTCAACAAATTCCGAGTCATCGACCAGGCACTTGATAACGTCGAGGGTATCGTACGGCTTGACCCGGTCGATGGGCATGTACTTATAGATTCCGGCGGGGTCTTCACGAGGTGGCCGGGGGGTAACGCGGTCAAATCCTGCCCGGTCGGGAGCCCCGAATCGCGAGAAGAGAGAGCGGATGTAGTCGAGACAGGCTTCGTCGTTGGGAAACTTGTTGTCCGTAACGCCCGATATTTCACAATGGGTAGTGGCACCACCGAGGGTTTCGTTATCGATTTCTTCCCCTATGGCAGCCTTTACCAGGTATGAACCTGCAAGAAAAATCGAACCGGTCTTATCGACGATCATGGCCTCGTCAGACATGATCGGCAGATACGCGCCCCCGGCGACACAGCTTCCCATAATCGCGGCGATCTGAATAATTCCCATGGCCGACATCCGGGCGTTGTTGCGGAATTGCCGACCGAAGTGCTCCTTGTCAGGAAATATTTCGTCCTGCATCGGGAGAAATACACCTGCGCTGTCGACGAGATACACGATAGGCAGACGGTTTTCCATCGCTATTTCCTGGGCGCGGAGATTCTTTTTTGCTGTAACAGGAAACCAGGCACCTGCTTTTACGGTGGCGTCGTTCGCTACGATTACGCACTGGCGGCCTTCAACGAATCCGATACCGGTAACGACTCCGCCCGACGGGCATCCGCCGTACTCGGTATACATATCGTCACCGGCGAACACGCCGATTTCGAGAAAAGCGGAGTTCTTGTCGATCAGGTACGCGATTCGTTCGCGTGCGGTGAGCTTGCCCTTCTGATGTTGTTCACCAATTTTTTTTTCGCCCCCGCCCAAACGCGTCTTTTTTTCTTTTTCGCGGAGCTGATAGATCAATTGCTTCATTTGATCCTCGTTCCGGTTGCGTTCGAGCTCGTGTTTGTCCATGGCCTGACAGGGAAAAATATGTTGCCAGCCCGCGTATGGCGGTGTGGTAACCGATTAATTCTTCTCCCCGGCAGCGCGCTGTCGTTCAAGGTCGCGCTCAATCTTGCGACGACTCTTACCCAAAGGCGCCAGGAAGTGACGGGGATTTCTGCTGAAGTGCGTTGCGAGAGAATCCAGATTCATCAGCAGGTTGTTCAGATTAACATAGAGCGAATCTTCGGTCAGCAGCTTGCTGGCCGTGTTATCGCCACTGTTGAGCGCTGATAGTGTTTCGTTTAACTTCGTCAGTGAATGCTGTGCTTTGTTAAGTGTATTGTTAAGTTCGAGCAATTTCAGCGAATCCGATAAAGTCTTGAAGTTCTTTAGGGTGGGCTGCAGTTCCGTCAGTGTCGTGTTGAGGTTCGCCCCAACTTCGTCAAAGGTGCCGGCCACTTTACCCATTTTATTATTGAGGTTGTAAAGGGTGTAGTTCAATTGGCGAGGAGTCGTTTCGAGGGCCCGGTTTGCCAGTGAGCTTGTGATGCGGAGGCTGTCGACGAGAGCATTGAGCTTCTGCAGGCTGTTTTTCAGCGTTGCCGCGATGGGCTCGGCATTTTCGGCAATGAGATCCGCTATACCCTTGGCAATATCCGCGCGGAGGGTGTCGCCGGGTTCGAGCCGGGGGCCGTCTGCGCCGCCCGACAGCTGAATGTACCGGTCGCCGAGGAGATCACCATTAAGTATCGCGGTGGTTGATGTAGTGATTAGAATGTCGGAATTGATAGAAAGTTCGACTACGACGCGGTTCTTGCGCTGCTCAATGATCATATCGCTCACCCTGCCTACGGCGTATCCGTTAAGGAAGACCTGATTCGATTCCGTCAGGCCGTTGACGTTGTGATAGATAGCGTAGTACTTTTCGTCGGACGAGAAGAAGTCAATACCCTTAAGGA
>Ga0079224_100011078_pt1 | contig 12401 bp, 14 predicted proteins | sample Stecom2015_FD_80414 | JGI IMG/M metagenome (GOLD analysis project Ga0079224, IMG submission 80414) | Agricultural soil microbial communities from Utah to study Nitrogen management - Steer compost 2015 | ecosystem: Environmental > Terrestrial > Soil > Agricultural land | place: USA: Utah...
CTGACAAGAACAGTTTTCTTTTTCATGTGAACGATGGCTTTGCTTTTCGGCACAGAACAGCATCGGGCTGGTCGCCTCTTGAAGATCTGGGTATCCGTTTCAAGAATGAGTCGTCGTTTCTTGAAGGATGCCTGTCGGCCGATGGGAAGGCAATCGTATTTGTAGCACGACTTAAAGCAAATGCGTTCTATAAGGAAAATGAGAAGGAGCGCGATATCTACGTCTGTGTAAAGCGTGCCGATGGCACGTGGAGTGCTCCTATTCACACCGGGAAAGTGCTGAATTCGCCAGGCGATGAGTATTCTCCTTTCTTATCCGCTGACAACCGGACACTTTACTTTGCTTCGAACGGTCATCCCGGCTACGGCGATGTCGACATCTTTATGTCGCGTCGTCTTTCCGATGGTTGGGACCGTTGGTCGGAGCCGGTAAATCTCGGACTCGGAATCAATACCGTTGGCGTTGATGCGTAGTATACGAGCCCAGCGTCCGGCGAGTTCGGGTATATGGTTAGCAACGTCAACAGTCATGGGTTGACGGACATTATCCGGGTCGGGTTGGAAGAGTCAATCAAGCCCGACCCGGTCGTGCTGGTAGAGGGACGGGTATTGAATGCCCGTACGCAAACACCGCTTGAAGCAGTCATTGAGTTTGAAGACCTCGCGTCGGGACAGACGGTTGGCGAGGCACGGTCGGACCCTCGCACAGGGGTGTTTAATATTGTCCTTACGGCAGGAAAGAACTATGGGTATCACGCTGCAGCTCCGGGTTACCTGGCTATTAGCGAAAACCTTGATCTAAAGTCGATCGACGCGTATTCCGAGTTGAATCGCGATCTTCTGCTAGTGCCCATCGAGATAGGGGAGTCCATACAGCTGAAGAATGTATTCTTTGAACAGAGCAAGGCGACGCTTTTGCCGGAGAGCTATCCCGAACTTGATCGTCTGGTACGTATTATGGTTAGTAATAAGACCCTTGAAATTCAACTCGAAGGTCATACTGATGGCAGAGGTGATCCTGAGGCGAACCTGAGATTGTCGGAGGCCAGGGTGAATGCTGTAAAAGACTACCTTGTGTCGAAGGGAATTTCCGAAAAGCGCATTCTGGGGAAGGGTTTCGGCGGCGCCCGCCCCATGGTATCTAACGACACGGAAACGAATCGTCAGATGAATCGGCGAGTCGAGTTTAAAATCATTCGAATGTGAGTTTGATTATCCTTCTGGCGTCGGTCTGGCGCGATTTCTTCGATATCGAAAATATTTTCTTCACGGTCATGGGGTACCCCATGAGCTATCTCGAGCTTTTCGGAACGATTGCCGGGGGCGTTGCGGTGTGGTTATCAGCCCGGGGGATTGTCTGGAATTGGCCGATTGGTCTCGCCAACGTAGTGCTCTATTTCTTTTTATTTTATCAGGTGAGGCTGTACCCCGATATGTTCCTTCAGGTTTTCTTTTTCTTTACAAACCTCGCAGGCTGGTGGAGATGGACGCATCCTCAACAGGGAGAGGAAGATCGAAAAAAGGAGCTACGGGTGAGCTATATGAGGAAGCCCCATATCGTTGCGATCGTAGTCGTGGGTCTGCTTGGTACCGTATTAATGGGTAGCCTGGCCAAGAATATTCACCAGATCTTTCCCGCAATTTTCCCCGAACCCAGTGCCTTTCCGTATCTGGATTCTTTCATCACGGTCATGAGCATTGTCACGACGTTTCTGGTTATTAACAAGAAGATTGAAGCGTGGGTGTTCTGGATTGTTATTGATGCTGTAGCGACAGGGTTGTATTTTGTAAAAGGTATTCGATTTGTCGCACTGGAGTATCTGGTGTTCTGCGTTATAGCTGCTTTTGGCCTCTGGAAATGGAGGAAGGAATACCAGTCGTATAGTTCTCAATAGAAGGGAATAAAAAGAGGCACACGCTTTTCGCGCATGCCTCTCGGTAATCTTTCCTGTTTGAATTACGCAGCCACCTTCGGTGCCGTCACAGCCTTCTTGCCTACGCGGTGTCCTTTTGTTGCGTAGTAGAGGATGTACAGATAGCAGGGCACGGTCACCCAGTAGGCTTGTTGGCGATTGGCCGCGTCGGCGAGTGCTCCGTAGACCAGTGGCATAATCGCTCCACCGGCGATACCCATAACCAGCAACGCCGAAGCGATCTTGGTAAAGCGTCCAAGGCCGTCGAGAGCCAGAGGCCAGATGGCGGGCCACATGAGGGCGTGGGCGAAGCTGAGCATCACTACACAGAAGATCGATAGTCCTCCGTCAGTGACGAGGGCTCCGAGCGCGAAGAACAGTCCGAGCAACGCACATCCGACAAGCGCCATGCGCTGAGACAGGTATTTCGGAATAAGCAGAATCCCGACGACATAACCGGCGGTCAAAGCGATCAGGCTGTAAATGCTGAACATGCCGGCGGCCTTTTTATCAAAGTCCTGGAATTCACCGTATAGCACGATTGTATCAATGGCGATTACTTCAACGCCAACGTAAAGGAAGATACACAACACCCCGAGCACCAGGTGGGGGAATTGAAATACCGAAGTTTTTTCCGTGTGGGCGGTCCCGCCTGCAGCGGGTGTGTCGGCGTCAGGGTCGATTTCCGGAAGATGTGCCTTGAGGACCATCAGTCCCAACCCTGCCAGCACAGCAGCCATTACAACGTAGGGGACGATGACACGGGCAGCAAGAAGGTCAAGTTCCGCGGCGAGCGCAGCACCCGTGAGGGACTCAATGCGCGCAGAGATTTCCTGAGTATCGTTAAAGAGCAGCCCAACGAGAATGAAAATGCCGATCATTCCGGCTACCTTATTCGCGATTCCCATGATACTGATACGCTTCGCCGCGCTTTCGATCGGTCCCAGGATGGTAACGTAAGGGTTAGACGCAGTTTGCAGCAGCGTCAGACCGGTTCCCTGAATAAACAGACCGAGGAGGAAAAGAGGGTACGAGCGTGCCTGAGCGGCGGGAATAAATATCAACGCCCCGATAGCCATCGCGAACAAGCCTATTGACATCCCCCGGGCGAATCCTGTCTTTTTCAGGATGGAGGAAGACGGAATGGCCATGACAAAGTAGGAGATATAAAAGGCCAGTGTCACGAAATACGCCTGAAAATCGGTCAGCTGGCACGCCTGCTGCAGGAACGGGATGAGCACGCTGTTGAGCCAGGTGACAAAACCAAAGATGAAGAATAGGGTCCCGATGATAAACATCGGAAACGCATACGACTTTTGATTGGAGCTCATGAATGGGGTTACCGTTAGTTAATATCCAGATAATTACCTTGCTGAAGTTGTTCGTCAATTTAGGCCCAAATTCAGCTAAAACTTTAATTTTGCGCCTTGGGCGCTTTCGCCTGTAAGAAACAGACACAATCTGCAAAATACAACTTCATCCTTATGTTGGCGCAAACACGGAAAAAAATAAATGAACGGCATGGACTCACAAAAAAACGCTCAAAACAATCTCACATTATTAGTACTCGCAGCAGGCATTGGTAGTCGTTACGGCGGCGTAAAGCAAATTGACGGATTTGGTCCCAGCGGCGAGACCATCATGGATTACTCGCTTTACGACGCTATACGGGCCGGTTTTTCAAAAGTGATCTTCATTGTCCGCGAAGAAATTCTGGAATTCGTGCAGGAGAAATTCGAGCCCAAAGCAAAGGGTCGGATAGCTATCGATTTCGTCGTTCAGGAGCAGAACAAGTTTGTTCCTGAGCACCTTCAACGCGCCGACCGGGTGAAGCCCTGGGGTACAGGGCACGCGGTACTCTGCGCTCGTCACAAGATCAAAGAACCCTTTGTCGTTATCAATGCTGACGACTTCTACGGAAGGAAAGCGTTTGCATCTATGGCTGACTATTTTTCAGGCGACAAAACCGGCGCACACGCAATGGTTGGTTATACCCTGAAAAATGTGTTGTCGGAACATGGCAGTGTGTCGCGGGGCGTGGGTGAAACGGATCCTGAAGGTTATTTGACTTCCATCGTTGAACGTACAACTATTGTTGTGGAGGGGGACAAGATTATTGCTAAAGAAAGTAGTGGCGACCTTCAATTGAGTCCCAACGCGCCTACGTCGATGAACTTCTGGGGATTTTATCCGACCATGTTCGATCTGGCTGCCGAGATGTTTGATGATTTCCTGGCGAGTAACCACGAAAACATCAAGGCTGAATTCTTCATCCCGCTGATTGTAAATGAAATCATCCGCGGAAACAAAGGAAAAGTCAAGGTGTTGGGTGGCGGCGATATCTGGTTCGGCGTTACTTACAAGGAAGACAAGGAGGCGGTTTCTCTCAAAATTCGCGAACTGGTGGAAAAAGGTGAGTACCCCAAAGACCTTTGGGCGGAGTGATGTTCCAATCACGAAGGGACATTGAATATAATTCCCTAACTTGATGGTGTCACCAAACAACTGCTTATGAAAGGATACATCCATTGCATGATTGCCCTTGCGTTCGGCGCACTGGCCCTGATTAGTGTACACGATGGGCATGCCCAGGGAAAAAACGTAAACATGCTCGGCGGCTGGCAGACTGAGTCTGAGGGAGATCAGGTTACGCTGATTTGTTCGGAAGAGTTTTTCTCGGTAGCTATTTATAACGTTGCTCAAAAGCGTTTTGTGGGCACCCTCGGCGGATCTTATCGCATTGAGGGAGATGCCTTTGTAGGTAAGTATGAATTCCATACACTCAATCCGGATCTGGTGGGGCAGCAACTGCGAAGTCCGATTCTGGATCAGCAGATAGGAACCCTTACGCTCCAGCATGAAGGACAGCGGTATGTCTTCCGCCGGCTGGACGATGGTGGGCCGGGAAAATTGGCAGGGGCCTGGCTCATTACAGGGCGTATGGTAGATGGAGGTATGAGCAAGCTTACACCGGGTGCGCGTCGCACCATGAAGATTCTATCGGGAACGCGTTTCCAGTGGATAGCTTATAACGTCGAAACCCGGGAATTCTCTGGAACAGGAGGCGGTACTTACACCACGAAGGATGGCAAGTACACTGAGCATATTGAATTCTTTTCACGTGATAGCTCGCGTGTTGGGGCAAGTCTCAGTTTTGATTTCTCGCTTGAGAACGGAAACTGGAGGCATAAAGGATTGAGCAGTAAGGGAGCGCCGATCGATGAGATCTGGACGAAGCGGGAAAAGATCAAGCTTTGACAAATCCTGGCAAGCGAACCGAGTTTATAAAAGCCACAGCTCTTCAGCTGGGCTTTTCTTTTTGTGGGGTTTCCAAAGCAGAGTTTTTAGAGAGCGAAGCGCCGCGTCTGGAGGAGTGGCTGCGCCGTGGTTATCATGGCAAGATGCATTATATGGAGAATCACTTCGACAAGCGGCTGGACCCCACGCTGCTTGTTCCCGGTGCGCGGTCCGTTGTTAGTCTGGTGTACAATTACTATCCACCAACCTCTCCTCCGGGCGAATTCAAGATTGCACGCTACGCCTGGGGCGAGGATTATCATTTTGTTGTGAAGGACAAACTCCACGCTCTCGTTGAAGCGATGCGGTCCAATATCGGAGATATTCAAGGGCGTGCGTTTGTTGACTCTGCTCCCGTTATGGAGCGCGCCTGGGCACAACGAAGTGGAGTGGGCTGGATTGGAAAAAACAGCTTGCTTCTGAACCGTCAGATGGGCAGCTATTTCTTTCTGGCTGAGCTGATCATTGACCTTGAATTGGAATACGATGGCCCGGTAAAAGACTATTGCGGCACGTGCACCGCCTGCATGGACGCATGCCCCACAGATGCTATACCCGAACCGCAGGTCGTTGATGGTAGCCGCTGTATAAGTTATTTCACGATTGAATTGAAAGAAGAAATTCCCGCTGATGTTAGAGGGAAGTTTGAGAACTGGATTTTTGGCTGCGATATCTGTCAGGAGGTATGTCCGTGGAATCGGTTCGCGCAGCCTCACGCCGAGCCGCGCTTCAATCCTCCCCCGGGTTTTCATGAAATGAGTGCTAACGAGTGGCGTGAAATCACCGAGGATGTCTTTAACCGAATGTTCAAAAAATCCGCTGTGAAGCGCGCGAAGTACGAAGGGTTAAAGCGAAATATCCGTTTCGCTGAATCGAAGCCTGATTCAGAAAACAGTAACTAGCGCACCATGGCAATTGCCTGATTAGCTGCGGAGCGGTTGTACTCGAAAGCCAGCTTGCGGTAGTTAACAAGGTCGACGATGGTGCCGATGAAGCAAAGACCTGCAGTGAACAGGTACAATAAACCCATTGCGACCTGCCCAAGTACAAAACGATGTACTCCGGCAACAACAACAAAGCCCAGCAGGGCGAGGAGCAATACCGTTTGGGGGTCCTTTCTTCTTGCGCGATAAAGCATGGCGAAGTTCTGGGCCTTACCTTTGTCGAGGTCGGCAATCAGGGGTTGAATGTATTGCATTTCTTCGCCTGTAACTTCGGGGAGTATGTCAATGACGTTGGCCATAATTGCGGATGAGGGGGTGAGTCAGTTGATATATACGGTAAGATAGGACAATGACAGCAAATATTCCGAGTGGATGGGCGTGAAAGGAAGCTTTCCATTCGCCGCGTAATAACAATGCGATGGATCGGCCAAGACCGCAACCAGGGCATATAAGATCAAGATGGTGTAGAGGACAAAGTGACAGGTGGTTCGCACCTGGATCCAGGCAGGCGAGGACGAAAAGCGCCGCGAGCCAAATGGCCGCTTCGCGAGGCACAGACGTTATAAGGTGAATGACTTTCAAACGTTGGAAGCGGCCTTTATACTGTTTCAAAAAGAAAGCCTCCCGTGGGAGGCTCTATTGATTCGTTCATCCTACCGCGAAGCAGCGGTTAAGGATAGCTTCATACTGAGCGGAAAACCTGGTATAACACCAGTTACGGAGTTCGCTGATTTCATCAGCTAACAGCATTTTGATCGCCTTGCGCAGCTCCTTCTCGAAAAGCAGCGCGTCAAAACTCACTTTGGTGAGCACAGTTTTGACGTAATTGAGCATGATGCGGTAAATATGGGTTAAGTGAAACTGAATTTATAACTTCCTGTGGATAAGCTAAAGTGAACCGAACGAAATTTTTTTTGCCAGCACATCAGCAATTTTCATTCCCCTAACGTTGTTTTATTTTGCAGGAAATTCTGATGACATTCATGTACATTGATAGGATACGCGTAACACTTTTGTTTCTTTTCTTCATCGCGGTGAGTGGTTTGCGGGCGCAGGATATCCAGGTTTCGCTGGGTCCTGATGCGATTGGAGAGAATCAGGGTTGGACGATTACGGTTACAGTCCATAACGATCGATTGCGATCGTACGATAACTTCCCGGATATCGAAGGATTCAGAAAGCGGGGTACTTCAACCCAATCCACGCAGAATATTGTGAATGGACAGATCTCGTCCTCGCAAAGTGTGATCATGACTTATTTGCCCACGCGGCAAGGTACTTTTCAGATTCCCGATTTTACCATGAAGGTGAATGATCAGACTATTCATGTTCAGGGGAAGACCGTTACCGTGGGAGCACCGGTGCAGCGACGCGATCCGTTCCGGGGATTTTTTGATTCGCACGACGATTTCTTCGGTCGTGAGGAAACAGAATTCATTGATGTCAAGGATGATGCGTTTCTCGCCCTGACGACGAGTAAGGACGAAGTATATACGGGAGAAGGCTTTAATACGATACTTGCTTTCTATGTGTCGGAAGAGAACCGCGCGCCTCTCCAGTTTCACGATTTGGGAAGACAATTGTCCGAAATTCTTAAGAAACTGAAGCCCAATAATTGTTGGGAGGAGAACTTCAATATTGAGAACATTGAGGGGGAGCGGATTGAGTTGGGGGGAAAGAATTATACACGTTATAAGATATATCAGGCTACTTACTATCCCCTGAACAGTGAGACCATCACGTTTCCCTCGGTTTCGCTGGAAATGATCAAATACAAGGTGGCGCGAAATCCGACGTTTTTCGGGCAGAATCGACTGGAGGGTTACAAAACGTTTCACAGCAAGCCGCGCACTGTCCGGGTGAAACCGCTTCCTCCGCATCCGTTACGCGACGTTGTGGCAGTGGGTGAATACAAACTTACGGAGGCGATGCCGACCACCGATTTAACGACAGGGCGGAGTGTGGCCTATGGTTTCAGCATCTTCGGGGAGGGGAATATTTCAGCGATTCAAAAGCCGGATGTGACAAATAACGCGGCCTTTGAGTTTTATGAGCCTAATATCAGGATGGATGTGCGTCGAAACAACGGCCGTGTGTCGGGTACGAAGACCTTCAATTACTTTCTGATTCCGCGTGAGCCGGGCAGATATGATCTTGGAAATTATTTCAGGTGGATTTTCTTCAATCCAGAAACCGGGAAGTACGACACCCTGCGGTCGAAGCTAAATGTTTATGTCACAGGGGAGAGCACGCGGAATGCCGCGATTGAGGCGAATGACGATGGTAGCTTCTATGACAGGATCGGGACGGCTGACAACACCCTGGTTGTTGCTGGCGAAAGCTCCTGGCAGGGAGTGGTCTTTGGCATCTTTATTTTGGTCGCCCTGGCTTCGTCAGCTTACCTCGTATTCAAGAAATAGTTAATTTGCCGCCTTTTCATCTAAAATCGGCGATTCGATCCCGTCATGGCAAACTCTTTCGGAAAGATATTTCGCATTACCACCTTCGGCGAGTCTCACGGACCGGCAATCGGGGTTATTCTTGATGGCTGCCCGGCAGGTTTGCCCGTTGATGAGGCCTTCATTCAGGCTGAGTTGGCCCGACGCAAGCCAGGGCAATCGAAGATTACGACCCAGAGAAAGGAAGACGATGCGGTGAAGATACTTAGCGGTGTATTTGAAGGGGTTACTACCGGGACACCGATCGCCCTTGTCATCGAAAACACTGACCAGCGAAGCAAAGACTATAGTCACATTGCCGACCGCTTTCGTCCTTCCCATGCCGATTTTACCTACGAGACCAAATACGGCGTGCGCGACTACCGTGGGGGCGGAAGAAGTTCGGCGCGGGAGACCGCCGCGCGGGTGGCAGCCGGGGCCATTGCAAAGTTGTTTTTGCAGGCCAACGGCATCGCGGTTCGCGCCTACGTTTCGCAGGTAGGCGATATAAAGGCACCTTCTTTCACCAAACTCGACCTGTCAAAAACCGAGGAAAATATTGTGCGCTGCCCCGACCCGGAAACAGCCGAGAAAATGATCGCCCTGATCGATCAGGTTCGCCTGGACCGTGATACCATCGGTGGCGTTGTGACTGCCGTCATAGAGAACGCGCCTGTAGGCCTGGGAGAGCCCGTCTTTGACAAGCTTCATGCAGTGTTGGGACAGGCGATGTTGAGCATTAACGCGGTTAAAGGATTTGAGTACGGCAGTGGCTTCGATGGCGTCGCGATGCGTGGGTCGGAGCACAACGACCTCTTTTACCGCGATGGAGACACGACAAGAACACGGACGAACTATTCGGGAGGTATTCAGGGAGGAATATCGAACGGTGAGCAAATCTACTTCAACGTCGCGTTCAAGCCCGTGGCCACTATTATGCAGGACCAGGACAGCGTTGACAAAGACGGGAATCCGGTGACGGTTTCAGGAAAAGGACGCCACGATCCTTGTGTAGTACCTCGCGCTGTACCTATCGTAGAGGCGATGGCTGCCCTGGTGCTGGCCGATTTCCTTCTGCGGGCCCGCGCCTCGCGTGTTAAACCCTGAGTTCCATAGTTGTTTTCGCGGCATGGCACAAGCTTTTACGCCGTGTGTCAAAACAACATACTATGAGAACATTGGCAATTATTCTGATCATCCTCGGCGCAATCATGACCATCTTTACAGGGTTTAATCTTGTGACCAAAAAAGAGGTAGCCGATATTGGTCCGATTGAGATCAATAAGGAGGAGAAAACACCTATTTACTGGTCGCCCATAACGGGAGCCATACTTCTTGTGGCCGGGGTTGTCATAATGGCTACCACGCGCCGTGCCCGCACTTGATGCAGAGGAGGATTCCGGGGGTATTATTTAAAGAGGAGCAAAAGCGAGTGAGCCGGGTGCGTCCCGGCTTTTTTTTCTATTTTTCGGGGAAGTAATCGAATCCTAATACCCGCAAATTCAGAAAAATGGCGCGTCGCAAGATCCCTCTTTACGGAAAGATACTCATCGGTATGGTTCTTGGCCTGGTGTGGGGCCTGAGCGCTCAGGGGCTCGGGCTGGCTGATTTTACCGATGATTGGATCAAGCCATTTGGGGATATCTTCATTCGGGCTCTAAAGCTGATCGCCATCCCTCTGGTTATCGTATCGTTGATCGATGGTGTATCCAACTTGTCGGATGTGGCGAAGCTGTCCCGACTCGGCGGCAAAACCATTGCCTTCTATTTGTCGACTACCGTCATCGCCGTGACCGTAGGTTTGCTTACGGTGAATCTCATTAAACCCGGTACGTTTCTCTCTTCCGAACGACGTGATCAATTCAGGGAGCAGTATGCTTCCGACATCAACCTTAAAGTTGAGACGGTCGATGCCCAGGAGAAGGGCCCTTTGTCTATTATTGTCGATATCGTCCCCGAAAATCTCTTCTCTTCCCTTTCGGATAACACAAACATGCTGCAGGTCATCTTCTTTGCCATCCTTTTCGGTGTGGCGATGATGATGAGTCCAAAAGAAAAGGTTGCCCCGGTCAAGAGCTTTTTTCAGGGAGCGAACAGTATTATCTTATCGATTGTCGACATCATTATGAGATACGCCCCGCTGGGTGTGTTCGCGTTGCTCGCGAGTATGAGAATAGACGTTGAGCTGGTTAAGACACTCGGGGTGTTCAGTCTGAGCGTCGTTCTTGCACTGGCGTTTATGGCATTCGTCGTATACCCGGGCATTCTTAGATTGTTTGCCAAGGTCAGGTTTGTTCCGTTTATGAAAGGAATTTTACCTGCCCAGATACTCGCTTTCTCGACAAGCTCGAGTGCGGCAACGCTTCCTGTTACGATGAAATGCGTGGAGAACAACCTGGGTGTTTCGGAGGAGGTTTCAAGTTTTGTGCTCCCTTTGGGTGCGACGATCAATATGGATGGCACCAGTATTCATCAGGGGGTTTCTGCGGTATTCATCGCCCAGGCCTTTGGTATCGCGCTCAATCTTGAACAGCAGCTAACGATTCTGCTTACTGCGGTCCTGGCGTCTATCGGAACAGCGGCTGTACCCGGCGCGGGTATCATCATGCTTATCATTGTGTTACAATCCGTTGGAATTGATCCGGCGGGTCTTGCCTTGATTCTGGCGGTTGATCGGCCGCTTGATATGCTGCGCACTGTCGTGAATATTACGGGCGACGCCGTTGTGGCATCGGTGGTTGCAAACAGCGAAGACAAACTGGATGCAGAGGTGGCAAACGATCCCACGACCACCATTGATGCGCATTAATGCACGAACTTTAATTGCTTATATTTGTTGTTGTTACGAGTAAACGCCGATATCCATGCTGCAAGCCACACCTAAGAACATACATATCTACCTGGAATCGAACCCGAATCCGAATTCGCTAAAATTCGTCGTAAACGAAATGCTGGTTCCCGACGGGATGAGCTTCGATTTTCCGGACGTCGAAAGCACTGAAAACGCGCCCCTTGCGCGCGAGTTATTTGCTTATCCGTTCGTCGAACGCGTGTTCTATATGAGCAATTTTGTTACGGTCACGAAAAAGGAAGATGTTGAATGGATTGAAATTCAGAGCACTTTAAAGGATCATATCAAGAAGTTCCTGGAGTCGGGTCGTTATATCATTGAGGAACAAACTCCTGAGGTACCTGCGCAGGAGGAGACGGAAACGGTGAAAAAGATCAGGACCATTCTTGACGAGTACATTCGCCCTGCCGTGGAACAGGATGGCGGAGCCATCACATTTCACTCCTATGTTGACAAGGTACTGAAGGTTCGCTTGCAAGGGTCTTGCAGCGGATGCCCATCCTCGATGATCACGTTGAAAGCTGGGATTGAAAATCTTTTCAAGCGGATGATGCCCGATGAGGTTGAAACCGTGGAGGCGCTGGCATAGAGCGACGCCTTCTCTAACTTCCTTCAGATTGTTTTTCTTTCTTCAGGCAGCCCGACGGCTGCCTTATTTTTATTACTTTGGCTCCGGTTAGACTGATAATACGATGAAGCGAATCATTTCTTTTTTTCTGTTGATTCTTCCTGTATGCGTACTGGCGCAGGAGACACCGTTGAAGGTGATGACTTTCAATATCCGGTATGACAACCAGGGCGATGGTGTAAACCAGTGGTCAAACCGCAAAGAGAAAGTTGCCGATCTGATCCGGAAATACGATCCGGATATCATTGGCGTTCAGGAGGCCTTGCATAACCAGATGGAGGATCTCGGCGGTGCTTTGTAGGGTTACCTACCCGTAGGTGTAGGCCGTGAA
>Ga0079224_100011079_pt1 | contig 12401 bp, 11 predicted proteins | sample Stecom2015_FD_80414 | JGI IMG/M metagenome (GOLD analysis project Ga0079224, IMG submission 80414) | Agricultural soil microbial communities from Utah to study Nitrogen management - Steer compost 2015 | ecosystem: Environmental > Terrestrial > Soil > Agricultural land | place: USA: Utah...
CTGCGCGGTGCCGCGCTGCGGCGACGGCGTGGTGAACCAGCCCTCGGAGGAGTGCGACGAAGGGCCGGAGGGCGGCCAGTATTGCTCCCCGACCTGCGAGTTCGCCGGCTGCCCCTCCGGTTTCATGATCAACGAGGGTGGTCGCAACGTCTGCGTGTGGATGCCGAGCCCGCAGTCGGTCGACAAGGCCCAGGCGCGCGCGACGTGCCAGGGCCTCGGCTTCGGCTGGTCGCTCTGCAGCTCGACCGTCTTGTGCATGCCCGACGTGGTGCAGTACATCGGCCAGGCGGGATGCCAGTGCAACGGTGGCCTGGGCGCCTGCGGTTCCAGCCTCGCCAACGTCTACGTGCACGTGGAGCACACCGGCACCGAGGCCCGCGCCTACTGGCTCAACCAGCCGGCGATCCCCGGCTGCGGCACCGGCACGAGCTGCGCCGTTTCCGGCAGCGAGACCGTCGGCGCGCCGCTCTGCTGCCTCGGGCTGGGGCCGTAGGAGCCGTCGACCGTGCAGCCGGGGGCCCCTGAGACCCCGGCAAGAAACGGGCGGCCCTCGGGCCGCCCGTCGTTCTTCCGATATGGAACGTTTCGTGTTTGGGGGGCTTGCATCCGTCTCGTCGGCTTCGATACGCTGATCGCAATTCGCAATCGGTGTGTATGTCGTCGCGCGGATCGCCGCAGCCCCTGGCCAGCGATCCCTTTCGCCCGGGGAGCGATCCGAGTGTTGCACGGAGGTCGACATGAACGCGGTTCGGCGGCTGTGGCTTCTCTGTTTCGTCGTCGTGTTCGCAGGATCCCTCACGGTCCTCGGCTGCCAACCCGAGGAGAATTCGCAATCACCGGGCGGCGACGGCGGAACCGGCGGGGGGCTCCCGGTGGCGCGCTGCGACGACGGCATCCGCAACGGCAGCGAAACGGACGTGGACTGCGGCGGCGCCTGCGATCCCTGTCCCGAAGGGAAGGCCTGCCGCAGCGACGACGACTGCGAGCACGGATGTGTGGACGGCGTCTGCCGGGTGCCTTCCTGCGACGACGGGATCCAGAACGGCGGCGAGACGGACGTGGACTGCGGCGGCGTGTGCGCGCCCTGCGAGAACGGCCGACGCTGCTACACCTCCGCCGACTGTGTGAGCGAGAAGTGCATCGGCGGGGTTTGCCTGGCCGCCTCCTGCTTCGACCGCTTGCTCAACGGCGACGAAACGGACGTGGACTGCGGCGGCAGCTGTGAGCCTTGTGTCGACGGGGCGGCCTGCCGCGTCGATGGCGACTGTCGAAGCGGCGTCTGCGGGGACGGCGTCTGCTTCTCGGCCACCTGTAACGACGGGGTGAAGAACGGCGGCGAGACCGGCGTGGACTGTGGCGGTCCGTGCGCCCCCTGCCCGACGGGGCAGGGCTGCGAACTCGCGATCGACTGCCAGTCCCGCGTCTGCGAGAACCGCGTCTGCGTCGCCCCCTCCTGCCACGACGGTGTGCACAATGGCAGCGAGACCGACGTGGACTGTGGCGGTCCGTGTGGCCCCTGCCCGCTCTGGTCCATGTGCCTGTCCGATTCCGACTGCACCACGGGCGCCTGCGCCCAAGGGCTGTGCGTGCGGCAGTCCTGCACCGACGGGGTGAAGAACAACGACGAGACCGACGTGGACTGCGGCGGCTCGTGCGCGCCCTGCCAGCCGCTCCTCGCGTGCCAGGTGGGCAGCGACTGCTGGAGCGGGATCTGCGAGGACGGCGTCTGCACCTTCCCGAGCTGCGATGACGGGGTGCAGAACAACACGGAGACGGACGTGGATTGCGGCGGCGGGCTCTGCGGCCCGTGTGCGCCCGGCCAGAAGTGCAACACCAATGCGGACTGCGACAACGACTTCTGCCACCGCGGCCGTTGCTTCGTGCCGAGCTGCGACGACGGCTTCCACAACCAGGACGAGACGGACGTGGACTGCGGCGGCTCGTGTGGGCCGTGCGGCGTGGGGCGGATGTGCAACCTGGATTCCGAGTGCACCTCGGGGGTCTGCCGCAACGGCCGCTGCGCGGCTCCTGCCTGCGACGACGGCCTCCTCAATGGCACGGAGACCGACGTGGACTGCGGCGGTACCTGCGAGCCTTGCATGGACAACCAGCGCTGCAAGGTGGACGAGGACTGCCAGAGCCAGGTCTGCGACAACGGCTTCTGCGCGGTCCCGCGCTGCGGCGACGGAAAGGTCAACCAGGAGTCCGAGAAGTGCGACGGCGGTGACTTCTGTGACGAGAACTGCGAGTTCTTCGGCTGCCCGGGCACCATGTTCGGCAATACCTGCGTGTGGGTGCCCGACACGGGCTCCGTCGCCAGCAAGGCGGCTGCGCGCACGGCCTGCCAGGCGCTCGGACCGGGCTGGACGCTCTGCACGCAGGCGGCGCTCTGCGATCCCAACGTGCAGGCCTACCTCGCGACGATCTGCAACTGCGTGGGCAAGGCGTCCACCTGCTCCTGCGGCTCGGCGAACAACCTCTACTTCCACGTCGAGCACACCCTGGGGAGCGAGACGCAGCCCATGTACGTCCGGGGACCGCAGTTCAACGGCTGCCTGACGGGCGCTATGTGCACCAACTCGGTCAGCGAGACCTGCGGCACGCCGGTCTGCTGCCTCGGCGAGTAGTCGCCGTCCGCCGCGCAGCGGCGAGACGCAGAAGACGGGAAGGCGGACCCCTCGGTCCGCCTTTCCCTTTTGGCTTCGTGGCGGGCTTCAGCCGGTCCGCCGGCGCGATGCGTCCTCGAGAGCGAGTTCGGCCATGTCGGGCGGGAGGGGAGCCTCCACGCGCAGGCGCTCGCCGGTCGTGGGGTGCGGGAAGGTGAGGGCGGCGGCGTGGAGGGCGTGCCGATCGAGGATCAGCTCGGCCCGCGCCTCGTCGGAGAGGCGGCCCTCGGCGAAATCGACGAAGTAGCGATCCGACGGCCCGTAGATCTTGTCGCCCACCACGGGATGGCCGATCGCCGCGAGGTGCACGCGAATCTGGTGCTGCCGGCCGGTGAGCGGCCAGCAGCGCACGAGGGCGAGCTCGGGGCCGCGCCACGGGACGTCGCGGGACAAGCGCGCCTCGACGCGGACGCGGGTCTCGGCCGGCTTGCCGTCCTCCACCACGCCCATTTTCACCTTCAGCGGGTGGTCGAGCAGGGCGAGCGGAAGGTCGATGTGAAACTCGTCCCGCTCGGGCCAGCCATGCACCAGGGCGAGATATTCCTTCTGCACGGCTCCCGGGCGGGCGAAGAGGTCCTTGAGCGCGCGGGTCACCTCCGGCCGCTTGCCGCAGACGAGCAGGCCGGAGGTCTCCCGGTCGAGGCGGTGGGCGATGTCCCACTTCTCCCCCTCGGGCTGGCGCTCGCGGAGCACGGCGGTGAGGGTGTGGTGGAAGTAGCGCGCGGTGGGGTGGACGGGCAGGCCGGCCGGCTTGTCCACGACGAGGAGGTCCGCGTCCTCGTAGGCCACGGCGAAATCGCGCGCGCAGACCGGCTCCGGATCGCGACGCCGCCGGAGGCGGAAGCGCAGGCCGGGCCAGACGAGGGTCGAGGGCTTGAGGGGGCGTGGCCCCTCGAAGAGGAGATCCTCCTTGATGATGCGCTGGATCCGGGTGCGGGAGAGCCGACGGATCTTCTCCGCCAGGTAGCGATCCAGGCGCCAGCCCGCGTAGTTCGCCTCCACCTCGAAGGGAACCTCGTAGATCTCCGCCTCGCCTTCGACCTTCACGCCCTCTTACTTACCCAAAGTCGCGCCGTCGCGCTGCGCGGGCCGAGATGCTGCGCGAGGCGACGCGCGCGGCTATAAGGTCGCCCATGCCCGAGCGACCCTCCAACGCCTGGCTCGCCGCCCTGACGCGCTTCGATCCCGAAACGTCGATCGAAGCGCCTCCCGACTGGGACGAGGCGATCCAGTTCCTCTCGCGGCACGGACTCGCCGCGATCGCCGGCTACAACCTGCAGTTCCGGATGCCGCAGGCGGAGATCCCCGAGGATCTGCGCGACTTTCTGCTGGGATTCGTGCAGGGTTCGGCCACCGACAACCTCCTGAAGCTGATGACCCTGCGCAAGCTCGCGCCGGTGATCGGCGAGCGGCCTTACGTCCTTCTCGACGCCGCCGCCTTCGCGGACACGCTCTACCCCCACATCTCCTTTCGCGCGGTGCCGGAGCTTCGGCTCCTGGTGCGGCCGGAGGATCGCGAGGCCATCGTGCGCGCGCTGGAGCCGGAGGGCTTTCTGGAGATGGAGGGGGAGGAGCCCGATCCGGACCGCCCGTCGGCGACCCTCTACAACGACAAGTTCTACCTCAAGCTCTACGTCTCGCTCTTGCCGAGGGGCGGGGAGGAGGCACTCTTTTCGCGCGCGGTGCCCGCCATCGCCTACGGGCCGTGGTCGAGGCGGCTGCAGGCCGAGGACGCGCTCCTCGTCCACGTGCTCGGGCTGGCGCGCCGCGGGTTTCGCGTGCCGCGGATCCTCTTCGTGGATCTGCGCGAACTCGTGCGCGGGGACTCGCCGGTCCGCATCGGGCCCGGGCCCGGCGCGCCCATCGATCCGGCAGTCGTCTTGGAGCGCGCCGAGGCCATGGGGCTCGAGCGGGCGCTCTGGGCGGCGATGGCGATCCTCGCCAACTACCACCCGGAGGTAGCGGATCGGGCGCGGGCGCTTTCGCCCCCGCTCGCCGCGCCGGTGCGCGCGCTCCTCGAGAGCACGGTGGTGCGCACGTCCGAGAAGGAGCGCGCGTTGCGCGGATCCGAGCGCCTCGTCCGCCTCCTCCTCGTCGAGTAGCCGAGCCGTCCTCAGCTCGGCCGGGGCGGATCGCCCGGGAAGCGGAAGCCGCGCTCGCGCAGGACGCGGAAGACATCGGTGGATCGCACCACGCCCGAGGGCTGGCCGTGGTCGTCGACGACCGGGAGCTCGCCCTCGCGCAGGATGCGATCGAAGGAGTCGCCCAGGGCCTCCGTGCCCTCCACCGCCTGCACCCCCAGCATGTGGTCGCGGACCTTCTTTTCGAGCCGAACGCTCGGCGGGAAGGAGAGCAGGTCGCGTTTGCGAATCACCCCCACGGTGGTGGCGCCGTCCAGCACCACGGCCGACTCCGCCCCGCCGTCGAGCAGCAAAAGCCGCGCCTCCTCGAGGCTGGCGTCGGCCTGCACCGTCGGCACGAGGTGCGAGAGCTCGCCCACGCGCAGCTCGGAGAGGGTGCTCTGCACGTCCGAGAAGAGCTTCTCCTGCGAGGCGCCCGACCAGACGAAGACGGCGATGAGGATCATCCAGATGCCGCCGCCGAGCAGGCCCGCCACGGCGAAGAGGGCGGCCATGCTCTTGCCCACGACCGCGGCGATGCGCGTGGCCCTCCGCTTGCCGAGCTTCCAGGCGAGCGCCGCCCGCAGCACCCGACCTCCGTCCATGGGAAAGGCGGGCAGGAGGTTGAAGACGCCGAGGACGAGGTTGAGGTAGGCGATCAAAAAGAGCACGAAGGAGAGGTTCGGAACCGTGAGCGTGCCCCGATAGGCCACGCCCACGAGCGCCGCGAGGGCCAGCGAGGTCAAAGGCCCCGCGGCCGCCATTTCCAGCTCGTGACGGGGGCTGCGCGGCATGCGGGAGATCTGCGATACGCCGCCCAGCGCCATCAGGACGATGGACTCCACCGAGCCGCCGTGCCGGATGGCCACCAGCGTGTGGGCGAGCTCGTGCACGACGATCGAGGCGAGCAGGCCGATGGATGCGAGCAGGCCGAAGACCCATCCCGACCAGGTGGTCTCTTCGAGACCCGCCAGCGCCGCGATGCGCGTGGACTGGACGGCGATGGCGAAGGTCAAGAAGGGGACCAGCACCAAGACGGAGACGTGGAGCCGAATGGGGACCCCCCGGGCTCGAAGGAGCGTGATGGCGCCGCGCTGAAACACCTGGGCTGACCTTCCTCCCCGGGAAGGTACCCCTCGGGGTGCTCCGATGCAGGTGGGGTGCATGCGCCCGCTTGCACACCGGGCGTCCGAGCCCTAGTTCAGTGTATGCCGCATGCACGGATCGATGGGGTCTGGTTGCATTATCGCACCGCGGGGGAGGGCGAGCCGGTCCTCCTCATCATGGGCTTCGGTGCCCCACTCGAGGGATGGGACGGGCAGGTGGCCGCGCTGTCCGCGCGCTACCGCGTGATCCGCTTCGACAACCGGGGGGTCGGCCGCAGCGACAAGCCGCTCGGTCCCTACTCGACCGCGCGTCTCGCCGCCGACGCCCTGGGGTTGCTCGACCACCTGGGCATCGAGCGGGCTCACGTGGTCGGCAAATCCATGGGGGGGATGGCCGCCATGGAGCTGGCCGCGCGCCATCCCGAACGGGTCCGCTCCCTGGTCCTCGCCGCCACCACCCCCGCCGCCGACGCCCGCTTGCGCTGGACCATGGGGAGCATCACCGCCCGCGTGGCGGCGGCGATGGCCCGCGCGGGAGGCAGCCTCGACGACCGCCTCGAGGCGGGCCGAGAGGAGTTCATCCGCATCTGGCTCCCCTTGATGTTCTCGGCAGAGCGCGGTGGCGAGGAGGAGGCGCTCTTGCGCCGCTTGATCGACGCGGCTTTCGCCGAGGGCATCTCCTTCACGGGACTCGGCGGACAGCTCGCCGCATGCTTCACCCACGATGCGCGGCGGCGCCTGCGCCACATCCGCGCGCCCACCCTGGTGCTCGGCGGCACGGAGGACGCCCTTTTCTCGCGCCCGATCTTCGAGGCGCTCGCCCGTTCCATCGAGGGCGCGCGGCTCGAGCTCGTGGAGGGCGGGCCGCACGGCCTCAACATGATCGCGCCCCAGACCTTCAACGAGATCGTCTTGGATTTCTTGCGGCGCGACGCGCATCAGCGGCCGACGCGCAGTTCCATGCCCTCGCGGGCCCCCTCCACCACGAGGGACGGGGCGAGCCGCGCCGCGCGCTCCTGACACGCCGCGATCTTGCGGTCCACCGCCGCGTCGTCCTGCATGGGATCGTGGTGGGTGAGAAGGAGTTTCTGGACGCCCGCCGCCGCGGCGAGATCCACGGCCGTGGTCGCGCGCGGATGCCCCCAACCCCGGCGGCTCGGATACTCCTGGTCGGTGTACTGCCCGTCCGCGATGAGCAGGTCGGCGCCGGCCACGAAGTCGAGCCACGCGTCGGGAAAGCGGCGCGGCCGGGTCGGATCCCGCAGCGATTCCTCGCGATCGAGCAGGAGGTCGTCGAGCTCCACGTCGGTGGCGTAGACGATCTTCGCCCCGTCCTTTTCGAGCGAGAACGCGAGGCTCCCTCCCGGATGGTGCTGGCTGAAGGCCCGGACCTCGACGCCGTCGATGGTGGCGCCCTCCGGAGGCAGATCGGCGGGGACGAGCCGCGCGAGCAGCTCGGAGAAGTCCACGGGGAAGTACTCGAGCCGCATCTGCCCCGAGAGCAGCTCGAAGATGTGCCGCCCGTCCTGGAAGGTCCCGTAGATGTGGAAGACGTTGTCCGGGCGGTAGGCCGGCTCGAAGAAGGGGAAGCCCTGGATGTGATCCCAGTGCGGGTGGGAGAAGAGCATGTGGCCTTGGATCGGCCCGTCCGGGTGGCGGCGAAGCAGATCGATGCCCAGCTCCCGCAGACCGGTCCCGCCGTCGCAGATGAAGAGGGTGGAGTCCGTGCGGATCTCCACGCAGGCGGTGTTCCCTCCGTACTTCTGCGTGGACGGGCCGGGCGTGGGGATCGATCCCCGCGTCCCCCAGAGCTTGACCGAAAACGGCATTTCGCCTCTGCCCCCTCGGCTGGGAAAGGCCCAGTCTATCCCGAAACGCCCGGCCCGGGACGGCGTTCAGGCCTGCCCGCGCAGACGATGCGCCAGATCGAAGGCGAGCGCCCGTTCGTCGAGGCGGAGCCGCTCCTCCGCCTCCAGCCGGAGCAGGCCGAGCGCCTCGGACCTGCGCAGCGGCGGCTCGTCCTCGAAGCGGACGCGGAGCGCGGTGCGGAAGGAGTCGAGCTCCTGGATCCACGACAGGCCGCCCGCGGTCACCGCGAGCAGGAGGAGATTGCTACCGGGGGTTGCCCGGGGATGGGCCAGGCTCTCGGTCCGCAGGCGGAGCAGGCTCCGCGCCGCGCGCTGCTGCGATGGCCGAAGGAGGCTCGACGCCGCGAAGAGCGCCCGCGCGGTGCGCTCGTCCACCACGTCGTGGTTGAGGAGCCGCCGTTGCGCGGTGAGTACCCAGAAGGCCGCCTCCAGGGGGTCCGCGAAGATCCCTCCCACGCGGTCCATCTCCGCCGTCGCGGCGCGCACCAGCACGCGGCTGGCGAAGCCGGCACGCCGCCATGGGCCTTCGGGCGAGGCGAAGACGAAGTGCAGGGTCCAGACGTCGTGCAGGAGTTGCTCGCGCCGCCCCGCGAGGAGAGCCTCGAGCACGTCGAGGCTCTGTCGGGCCTCGGGAGGCAGCGCCATCGTGGGGGTGGAGTTTTCCAGACCTGGCATGGCCGTGCTTGGTAGCACACCCGCGGCGGTTGGGGTAGATCCCACGCCGATGAAGGGACGCTCGACGCACGATTCGCAGGCCGTCTCGCTCGACCGGATGGCTGCCCTCGCGCTCTCGGGGCGGCTCGACCCCGTGGCCCCGGTCGCGGCCCTCGAGCGCACCTTCCCCCACGTCGCCTTGCGGCCGCGCGACCGCACCGCCTTGGAGTGGCTGGCCGCGCGCCGGCTGCCGCGGGCCGAGCCCGAGGCGTGGGTGGAGACGCTGCGGCTGCGGCCCGCCGCCTCCTCGCCCGAGGTGGAGGCGGCCATCCGGCGCGTCCTTGCCCGCGGCCTCGCCCGCGCCTCCGAGCTGCGCGACGGAAAGGGCGCCTTCGTGGAGGGCGAGCCGGTGGGCGCCTACCTGCTGCAGGCCGGGCTCTTCGCCGAGGCGGCCGCGACGCTCTTCGAGACGGTGGCGAAGACGCCGCACAGCGGGCGCGCCGCCCTGCATCTCGGAAACGCCCTCTGGCAGCTCGACCGCCGCGACGAGGCCCGCGACGGATATCGGCGGGCCTTTCGCGTGGCGCCCTTCGAGATGCGGCTCGCCGAGGTGGAGGATCCGGAGGTGCGGGATCTTGCCCGGCTCGCCGACGGCCTCCGCCTCGCCGGCGATCCCCGCGCGTGGATCCCGGTGATCGGGTACCTGGAGGGCGTCCTTCCGTTTTCGGCGCTCGATCCGGTCCCGGGCAAGGGCTACGGCGACGCCACCCGCGTCTACGACCTGCTCATCGCCCACTCCGGCGCGCGCAGCGACGGCGAGCGCGAGGCCATCCGCCGGGACCTCCAGCTCCTCGCGCCCGTGCTCTACGCGGCGCTGGTGCAGGCCCGCAAGCTCGACACCCTTCCGCCGCCGTACGCCGGTGCTTGAGTCGGCGGCGCTCGACCGTCATCGTACCGGGACGAGCCGCAGGACTTTGTCCTTCTCCGGCGGGCAGCGCCCCCGGCCGTCGCAGTTGCTCGTGGTGAGATAGACGTCGCCGTCGGGGCCGAGGACGGCCTCCCGCAACCGCCCCAGGCCCTCCGGCGGATCGCCGGGGAAGTAGACTTCGTGCTCCCGCACGCGGCCGTCCTCGTCGAAGGCGAGGCGGAGGAGGGCGCGGGAGCCGAGGGTGGCCACCACCACGCTCCCGTCCCAGCCGGGGATGGCGTCTCCCCGGACCACGGCCAGGCCGCCGGGGGGCGTGGCCCGGCGCCAGGTGATGGAGGGCGTGACCATCCCCTTCCGCCCCTGGCAGCGCCAGACGTCCGGCCAGCCGAGGTTGTCGCCCGCCCGCGCCAGGCTCACCTCGTCGCCGCCGCGGCGTGCGAACTCGCCGGAGGGGCCGTGGTCGGCCACCACCAGCGTGCCGTCGGCGAGCCAATCGAAGCCCTGGCTGTTGCGGATGCCGGAGAGGAAGACGGGCGACTTCGGATCGGGATTGTCCGCGGGGATGGAACCGTCGAGCTCCAGGCGGAGGATCTTGCCGGAGGGCGTGTCCGGCTCCTGGGAGCGATCGGGCCGCCCCGCGTCGCCGGTGCTCAGATAGAGCTTGCGGTCGGGGCCGATCCGCAGGCGGCCGCCGTCGTGGATGCGGTGCGCGGGGATACCGGAGAAGACCACGCGGACGCGCTCGGCGGAGGCGCCGTCCTCCGCGAGCCGCCAGAGTTCGATGCGGTTGTCGTCGTCGGGGGAGGTGAGCGCCAGGTAGAAGAGGCGGTCGTCCGAAAAGTCGGGGTGGAGGGCGATGCCCATCAGGCCGCCCTCCCCGACCGCGCGCACCGGCACCTCCGCCACCGGCTCGGCGACGAGCTCGCCTCCACGGACGCGTCGGATGCGCCCGGGCCGCTCGGTCACGAGGAGATCGCCGTCGGGCAGAAAGGCGATGGCCCAGGGCACCTCCAGGCCGTCCGCCACCGTCTCGGCGCGGATCGGCGTGCGCCCCGCGGGGCCGTGCCCGTCCTCCACGAGCAGGCAGTTTGTGGGCGCCTTCGCCGATTCGCTCGTCTGGCAGGCGCCGAGAAGGAGAGGAAGCAGCAGCCGTCCGATCGCCCTGCGCATGGACCCTCCCTTCGCCCGCGGAAGGCGGGCGGTCCGAGCGCCGCCGTGCGGCGGGCGATCGCCGATCCTCTCACCAGACCATCGAGGACACCAGCTCGTCGACCATCTCGCCGAGCTTCTCCACGCCCTCGGACTTGGAGAGGTAGCCGTCGGCGCCGGACTGCTCGGCGAGGCGCGAGAGCTCCGCCGCCGGCTTGGAGCTGAAGAGGATGACGGGGATCTTCTCGGTCTCGTAGTTCTGCTTGAGGATGCGCACCAGGTCGTTGCCCGCGATGTCGGGCATCTGGACGTCGGTGAGGATGAGGTCGGGCTTGAACTCGCCGAAGCGGGCCTCGAACTCGAAGAGGTTGCGGGCCTTGGCCACCGCGTAGCCGCGCTCCTCCAGGATGAGCGCGCCCATATCCAGGCTGATCTCGGAGTCGTCGAGCAGAAGGATCCTCAGCCGGCCGTCCATCGGGTGCTTTCTCCTACAACGAGGCGAGTGCGAGGCGAACCGCGGCTTCGAGCTGCGGGGGTTCCTCGGGCAGGTCGGGGTAGAAGGCACCGAGCTTCCTCTGCGCGGTGCCGAGCGCCCGGAGCGCGTTTTGGTAGGAGCGCCGAGCGCTGTCCGGCCGCCTCAGCTTCTCCTGGCAGCGGCCCAGCAAGTAGTGGGCCAACGCGCATTCGGGCTGCAAGTATACCACGCGGGAGAGCGCCCGCTCGGCTTCCGGAAGGCGGGAGCGCTCGAGGTAGTGCAGGCCCTGGAAGAGCAGGGCTTCGGGCGCCAGCGAATCCTCGGCGAGGGCGCGTTCGAAGCACCGCTCCGCGTCCTGGTGCCGCCTGAGGAGCGAGTAGACGTTCGCCAGCGTGAGGAGCAGATCCTGCCGCGGGGCGCGTTCGAGGGCGGTTTCGAGCAGGCGCGCGGCCCCGGAAAAGTCGCCGGCATGGATGCGCGCCACGGCGCGGGCGAGGGGATCGCTCGGCCGGCCGGCCGGGGCGGCCGGGCGCTGGGCCGGCGACGCGGCAGCGGCGTCGGCGGGGCGATCCGGCGAGGGCGTCTTCGGGCGCGCGCGGCGGCTCGGCGGGGGCTGCGTCGGGACGGCAGGCGTCTCTTCCACCGCGGGGGGTGCGGCGGTCGGCCGCGGCGGGGGAGGGCGGCGGTAGAGGAAGGCGCCGTTGATCTCGACGAGCTCGAAGCCGTCGAAGAGCTTGAAGAGCGATTCCGAGTAGCCGAGGAGCAGCCAGCCTCCGGGCCGCAGGTGCTCGAAGAGCCGCTCGGCCACCCGACGGATCCCCTGCCGGTCGAAGTAGATGAGGACGTTGCGGCAGAAGATGACGTCCCAGGCGCCGCTCTCGGGCAGCGGGTAGACGTCCGCGTGGAGGTTGTGCGTGCGAAAGCCCGAGACCATCGCGCGCAGATCGGGGCCGGCGGCGTACTCGTGGCCGTGGCGGACGAAGAACCGCGCGATGCGCTCCGGGGAGATCGGCTCGACCCGGCTCTCGTCGTAGCGGCCGCGCGCGCAGGCGGCGATCGCCTCGGGGTTGATGTCCGTGGCGAGGAGTTCCACCTCGTAGGGCGCGACGCCCGCCTCGAGGAGGGTGATGGCGATGGAGTAGACCTCCTCGCCCGAGGCGCAGGCGGCCGACCAGATGGAGAGGCGCCGCCCCTCGGCGCGCGCATCGGCGAGCAGCGACGGAAGGAGCGCGCGCAGCGCCCGGAACTGCCCCGGATCGCGGAAGAAGGAGGTCTTGCCGATGGTGACGAAGGGGAGGAGACGCTCGAACTCCTCCTCCTCGGTGGTGAGTTGCGCGAGGTAGCGATCGACGTCGCTCTCGTCCTTCTCGCGCAGGCGATCGGAGAGCGCGGTGCGGAGAAGGTCGTAGCCCTCGGATCGCACCTCGAAGCCCAC
>Ga0079224_100011080_pt1 | contig 12400 bp, 17 predicted proteins | sample Stecom2015_FD_80414 | JGI IMG/M metagenome (GOLD analysis project Ga0079224, IMG submission 80414) | Agricultural soil microbial communities from Utah to study Nitrogen management - Steer compost 2015 | ecosystem: Environmental > Terrestrial > Soil > Agricultural land | place: USA: Utah...
GCCGCACGCTCGAGCCGTCGTTCGGGATCCCCGATGACCAGTGGCGTGCGATCCAGTGCGGCGCCGATCCGCGCACCGAATTCGGCCAGGGTCATGGGTGCGTCGAGCCGGCCGTGACAGACCAGATCCTGGTCGCCGGCGCGTCCTTCCTCGATCAGGCCCAGACGTTTCGCCAGTTGGGCGTTGTTGCCCAACTCGGGATGCAGGTCGAGCGGTAAATGGTAGGCGTAGAGATTGAGGTCGGCATCGAGCAGCGCCTGGATGCGCCGTTTGCGCGTACCGACCAGGCGCTGGTCTTCACCGCGCCAGAAGTAGCCGTGGTGGACAAGGATGGCGTCGGCGCCTTCCGCGCGCGCCGCCTCGATCAACGCAAGACTGGCGGTGACGCCGGAAACGATCTTATGGACTTCCGTCCGGCCTTCCACCTGCAATCCGTTTGGGCAATAATCCCGCACACGGGAGACATCGAGCAGCTGGTCCAAGTAGCGGGCAAGCTCGTCACGTTGCATCGTCTAAGCACCACGATAGTCGTGGCTCGGATTGTAGCCGCCGGGCACAGCCCCCGCCAGGAACCGAGCCGGGACGCCCGCCAAGACTCCCGCCCATTTCTTTTACAGCTGCATAAACCGGCATGACCTTTCACCGCCTGTGGCTCGTTTTCTGTCAGGCCGCGACGATCGCGCTCGGCGCGTTGTTCGTGGTTGTCACGCTGCGTCCGGAATGGCTCGGAGGCCGCGAGCTGGGACAGGTGATCGTCAACCAGATCGCGCCGGGCACCGTCGCGCCCGGCAAGGCGCACGGCTCCTATAGCGAAGCGGTGCGGCGCGCCGCGCCGGCGGTGGTGAACATTTTCACTTCGCGCGAAGTCACGGTACCGCGCCATCCGCTGATGGACGACCCGGTGTTCCGTGAATTCTTCGGCGACAGCTTCGACATTCCGCAGAAAACCGCGAGCCTCGGCTCCGGCGTGATCGTCAACGGCAACGGCTACGTGCTGACCAACAACCACGTCGTCGAAGGCATGGACCAGATCGAGGTCCTGCTCGCCGACAACTCGCGCCATCCGGCCCGCATCGTCGGCACGGATCCGGAGACGGACATCGCGGTGCTGAAGATCGAAACCAGGGTGCAGTTGCCGTCGATCGTGTTCGGCCAGACCGACGACCTCAGCGTCGGCGATGTGGTGCTCGCGATCGGCAACCCCTTCGGGGTCGGCCAGACCGTGACCATGGGGATCGTCAGTGCGCTCGGCCGCACGCATCTGGGCATCAACACCTACGAAAACTTCATTCAGACCGACGCGGCCATCAATCCCGGCAACTCGGGCGGCGCGCTGATCGACACGGCGGGCAACCTGATCGGCATCAACACCGCCATCTTCTCGCGCACAGGCGGCTCGCTGGGCATCGGCTTCGCCATTCCCGTCTCGACCGCCAAGGAAGTGATGGAGCAGATCATCGAGTCCGGCTCGGTCACGCGCGGTTTCATCGGCGTGGAGGCGCAGGAGATCACTGCAGAACTGGCTGAGGCCTTCCGTCTGCCCTCGCGGCAGGGGGCGCTGATCGCGGGCGTCGTTCCCGGCGGCCCCGCGCAGCGGGCCGGCGTGCAGCCGCGCGATGTGCTGATCCGGATCGGCGAACTGCCGGTGGACGACCCCACCACCATGCTGAATATCGTCGCCGATCTCCAGCCGGGCAGCCGCGTGCCCATGCGCCTGCTGCGTGAAGGGCGCGAGGTTGAAGTCGTGATCGAAGTGGGCCGCCGGCCGCCGATGGCGCGGGCGCGCTGAGCTCAAAAGAACACAGAGCACTTAAAAGCTTCACCACCAAGACACCAAGGGCACCAACACCAAGGTATCTATCGCACTTCTTGGTGTCTTGGTGCCTTGGTGGTTAAAGAAGTTGTTGGTGGTTCAAGCTTTTAACCGCGTCACTTCGCTTCGCCGGACTGCTGCTCGGAGCGGTCCAGCTCGCGCTCCATCTCCTCGTCGGTCAACGGCTTCCAGTCGCTCTCGCCGACCGGGCGGCTGATGAATTTCGACAGCACGATGCCCAGCTCGTACAGCAGACACAAGGGCACGGCGAGCATGAACTGCGAGATGACGTCCGGCGGCGTGAAGACGGCGGCGAGGATGAAGGCACCGACGATGACATAGGGCCGCGCCGCCTTCAGCTTGTCGATGCTCACGACGCCCATGCGCACCAGCACGATCACCACCACCGGCACCTCGAAGGTCAGACCGAAGGCAAAGAAGGTGGTCAGCGCGAAGCCGAAATATTTTTCGATGTCGGTCATCCAGGCCACGCCCTCCGGCGCGACGGCGCTCATGAAGGCGAACACGACCGGGAACACCAGGAAATAGGCGAAGGCCATGCCGATGAGAAAAAGCACAAAGCTGGTCAGCACCAGCGGCAGCACCAGCCGTTTTTCGTGCGTATAGAGCCCCGGCGCGACGAAGGCCCACGCCTGATAGAGCACCACCGGCAGAGCCAGGACGAAGCCCGCCAGCGCAGCGACCTTGAGCGGCACGAGAAAGACGCCCACGACGTCGGTGGCGATCATCTGCCCGTCCTGGGGCAGCGCCGCGAGCATCGGCTCGGCGAACACGCTGTACAGCAATTGCGAACCGGGCCAGCCGAACGCGACCACGAGGAACATGACGACGACGGCGAGCGTCGCCTTCATCACGCGCGAGCGCAGCTCGATCAGATGGGATATGAAGCCTTCCTCGCTGGCCATGGCTTATTGCTTGGACGCTTCGCTTGGTGCGGCAGGCACGGCATCGGCGGACGAGGTGCCGGCATTATCCGACTTCAGGCTGTCGCTCGCTTCGCGACCCAGTGTGTCGACGGACTGCTGGATCTCGCTCTCGGCCGCGCGGACCTCCGCTGTGACCTGCTTGATCGAGTCTTCCATGCCACGCGCCGTCTGCTCGAATTCGCTGCGCAGCTTGCGCAACTCTTCCAGCTCCATTTCACGGTTGATGTCCGCCTTGACGTCGTTGACATAGCGCTGCATGCGGCCGAACAGGTGCCCGGCCGTCCGGGCGACCTTCGGCAGTCGTTCGGGGCCGATGACGATCAGCGCCACGACCCCGATGACGAACAGTTCAAAAAAGCTGATATCGAACATGGACCGGCGCCTCTACCGTCCTCGCCGTTCAAAAAAAGACGCCGGGCGGCCCCGGCATCTTGCATGGCGTTGCATTCGGAACGGCAAGAGCGGCTTCAGACCTTGTTGCTTTCTTCCTTTTTCACTTCGGCGTCGATGGTGTGACCGGTGACCTGCTGCTGGGTCTCCGGGCGCTCGTCGTCGGAGCGCATGCCCTCCTTGAAGCCCTTCACCGCGCCGCCCAGATCCGCGCCCATGTTGCGCAGCTTCTTGGTGCCGAACACCAGCATGACGATCAGCAGAACGATCAACCAATGCCAGATGCTGAATGTACCCATAGTCGTGCTCCTTTAATCGCGCCGCAGCATGGGCCCCAGCGCGGTCGGTCCGCCGAGGATGTGGACGTGGACATGATACACCTCCTGCCCTCCCACTCGACCGGTGTTGATAATGGTACGGAAGCCGTCCACGGCCCCGTGTTCGCGCGCCAATTTCGGTGCCAGCACCATGATTTTTCCAAGGACGTCGCGATGACTCATATCACATTCGGCAAGGGACGCGACGTGAAGTTTCGGAATCACCAGCAGATGCACCGGCGCAAGCGGACGAATGTCATGAAACGCGATAACGTCCTCGTCCTCGTACGCCTTTTTCGCGGGCAATTCGCCGCGGACGATCTTGCAGAAAATGCAGTCCGGATCGAACGCACTCATCGCTTTTCCTCCACCATACGCGCGTCGTTGCCGCGCGTATGGCTTTTGGCTCCGGCATAACCTGCTTCGCAGGTTAGCCTCCACCGAAAGGCAGCCCGCCCGAACGCCGGATATCCGTCCCTCGTCATCGCTTTTCCTCCACCATACGCGCGTCGTCGCCGCGCGCTGCCTTTTCATCGAGGCCCGACAAGCCCTCGCGGCGCGCCAGCTCGCTCAATACGTCTTCCGGCCGCAGGCCGTAGTGAGCCAGTGCGACCAGGCAATGGAACCATAAATCGGCCATTTCGGCGACGATCGCTGCACGATCGGCGTCCTTCGCTGCCATAACGACTTCGGTGGCCTCCTCGCCGATCTTTTTCAGGATCGCATCATCGCCCTTGCTCAGCAGGCGGGCGACGTAGGATTTGTCCGGGTCCCCGCCGCGGCGACTTTCCACCACCCCGGCCAGACGCTCCAACACCTTGTCTGTACTCATTTGTTTTTCCCGTAAATCGCGACCGGGTCCTTCAGCGGCTGCTCCACCGTCACCCAGTCACCGTCTTCGAGCCGCTGGTAGAAGCAACTCGGCCGGCCGGTATGGCAGGCAATCCCGCCGACCTGCTCGATCATCAGCAGCACGACGTCATTGTCGCAGTCCAGCCGGATTTCGCGTACCCGCTGCGTATGACCGGATTCTTCACCCTTGCGCCACAACCTGCCGCGCGAGCGCGAAAAATAAACCGCCTGACCGGTGGCCGCCGTCTCGGCCAGCGCCTCGCGGTTCATCCACGCGAACATGAGGATGCGGCCGGTCCGGTCATCCTGCGCGATGGCGGGCACCAGACCTTCGGCATTCCAGGCGACGGCGTCGAGCCACGCCTCGCTCACAGCCGCACCTCGATGCCGCGCGCGGCCATGAGCGCCTTGGCCTGGCCGACGGTGTATTCGCCGAAATGGAAAATGCTGGCGGCGAGCACGGCATCCGCGCCACCCTGTTGCACGCCGTCGGCCAGGTGTTCCAGCGTGCCGACGCCGCCGCTGGCGATCACCGGTATATCGACTGCGTCGGACACCGCGCGCGTCAACGCCAGGTCGAAGCCCTCGCGCGTGCCGTCCCGGTCCATGCTGGTGAGCAGGATCTCGCCGGCGCCCAGCGCCTGGACTTCGCGCGCCCACTCGACCGCATCCATGCCCGTGGCGTTGCGTCCGCCATGCGTGAAGACTTCCCAGCGGTCGCCCTGCCGCTTGGCGTCGATGGCGACGACGATGCATTGCGAGCCGTAGCGATCGGCCGCATCGCGCACCAACTGCGGGTTGGTCACGGCCGAGGTGTTGATGGAAACCTTGTCCGCGCCGGCGTTGAGCAAGCGCCGCACGTCGTCCACCTTGCGCACGCCGCCGCCGACGGTGAGGGGAATGAATACCTGCGAGGCCACTTCCTCGATGACGTGGAGAATCAGATCGCGATCGTCGGAGCTCGCGGTGATGTCGAGAAAGCACAGTTCATCGGCACCCTGCTCGTCGTAGCGGCGCGCAATTTCGACGGGATCGCCCGCGTCGCGCAATTCGACGAAATTGACGCCCTTGACCACCCGGCCGCTGGTGACGTCCAGGCAGGGAATGATGCGTTTGGCAAGACTCATGGTGACGGAAGCAGCGGCCCGCGGGGCGGGATCAGGCTTCCTCGTCCTCTGCTTCGGCGGCGAGCTGGTCCGCCAGTTCCTGTGCCGCCTTGAAGTCGAGTGTACCTTCGTACACCGCGCGGCCGGTGATGACGCCCATCACGCCTTCCTGCTCCACGGCGCACAACGCGCGCACGTCGTCCAGGTCGTTGAGTCCACCGCTGGCGATGACGGGAATGCGCAACTGCTGTGCCAGCGAAACGGTCGACTCGATATTGACGCCGGTGAGCATGCCGTCGCGGCCGATATCGGTATAGAGAATGGCCTCGACGCCGTAGTCCTGGAATTTCTGCGCCAGGTCGACCACGGCGTGCCGGGTCATTTTCGACCAGCCTTCGACCGCCACCTTGCCGTCCTTGGCATCGAGGGCGACGATGATGTGTCCGTGGAAGGCGGCACAGGCGTCCTGCAGGAAGCCGGGATTCTTCACTGCGGCGGTGCCGATCACGACGTAGCTCACACCGCAGTCGATGTAGCGCTCGATCGTGTCGAGATCGCGAATGCCGCCGCCCAACTGGATCGGCAGGTCTTCGCCGACTTCATCGACGATCTGCCGGATGATGGCTTCGTTCTTCGGCTTGCCGGCAACCGCGCCGTTGAGGTCGACCACATGCAGCCGTCGCGCGCCCAGTTCGAGCCAGTGACGGGCCATGCCAACCGGGTCTTCGGAAAAAATGGTGGCGTCATCCATGTCGCCCTGCTTGAGGCGGACACAGCGGCCGTCTTTGAGATCGATTGCAGGAATAATAACCATCGCGCGTCAGCGGTTCGCGTGGGTGGAAAGGAGTCTTGGAATTCGCGTAAAAGACGTGTTCGGAGTCAGGGCTTCCAGGACACGAAATTCGATAGCAACTGCAGCCCGGCCGCGTGGCTCTTCTCGGGATGGAACTGGACGGCAAAAATGTTATCCCGAGCCACCGCACAGGTAAAGGGAAACGCGTACTCGGTGCTGCCGGTGACAAGCTCTGTCACATCCGGGACCACGTAATAGCTGTGGACGAAATAAAAGCGGCTGCGGTCCGCAATGCCCCGCCAGAGCGCATGTTCGCGCACCTGATGCACATTGTTCCACCCCATGTGCGGCACCTTGAGACGACTGCCGTCCGCCGCCTGCATGCGATCGGCCGGAAAACGGCGTACCTGCCCGGGCAATATGGCGAGCCCCGGCACACCGCCGCCCTCCTCGCTGTGATCGAACAGCATTTGCAAACCGATGCAGATACCGAGGAACGGCTTGGTTCGCGCCGCTTCCAGCAGCGACGGACGCAACCCGCGCGCATCCATCTCGCGCATGCAGTCGCGCATTGCGCCCTGGCCCGGGAACACCACCCGCTCTGCATCTAACACATCGGCCGGATCGCTCGTGACGCGAACTTGCGCATGCGGCGCCACATGCTCGATGGCCTTGGCGACCGAGCGCAAATTCCCCATTCCATAGTCCACGACGGCGATCGCGCTCATGCCGCGCAGCCCTCTGTGCGAACGTAAGCCTTCGCCTCGAAGCGTGCTACACCGTAGTCGACTACGGCGATCGAACTCATGCGGACAGCGTCCCTTTCGTGGACGGCACCGTGCCGGATGCGCGCGGATCGACCTCGAGCGCCGCGCGCAATGCGCGCGCAAAGGCCTTGAACACGGTTTCGCACTGATGGTGCGAATTCACGCCGCGCAGGTTGTCCACGTGCAGCGTCACCAGGGCGTGGTTGACGAAGCCCTGGAAGAATTCGCGCACGAGGTCCACATCGAAGTCCCCGATCAGCGGACGCGTGAAATCGACATGGAACTCCAGGCCCGGGCGGCCCGAAAAGTCGATCACCACGCGCGACAGCGCTTCGTCGAGCGGCACATAGGCATGGCCGTAGCGGCGCAGGCCCTTCTTGTCGCCCACCGCGTTGGCAAAGGCCTGGCCGAGCGTGATGCCGACGTCTTCCACCGTGTGGTGCGCGTCGATGTGCAGATCGCCCTTCGCCTTGATGTCGATGTCGATCAGGCCGTGGCGCACGATCTGGTCGAGCATGTGATCGAGGAAGGGCACGCCGGTATCGAGATTGCCCTTGCCGGTCCCGTCGAGATTGATGGAGGCGCTGATTTGCGTCTCGTTGGTGTTGCGTGTGATCTGTGCGGTTCTCATTCCATGCTCCCCGGTCCTACAGGCTGGCGCGCAAGGCGGTCAGCAGTTGTTCGTTCTCCTCGGGCGTCCCGACGGTGAAGCGCAGACACTGCGCGAGCAGCGGATGGCTGCCGTGCAGGTTGCGCACCAGTACCTTGCGCGCTTCGAGGCGGCGATACAGTTCATCCGCATCGGGCACGCGCGCCAGTATAAAGTTCGCTTCGCTGGGAAACACCCGGACGCCCGGCAGTGCGCGCAAGCCCGCGTCGAGCGTTGCGCGGTCGGTGCGAATCCGCGCCGCCTGGGCGTTCAGCACGTCGATCCGGTCCAGCATCCGGGCCGCCACCGCCTGCGTGAGCACGTTGACGTTGTACGGCGGCCGCACCTTGTCGAACTGCTCGATCCACTCGGGGCGCGCGGCCGCATAACCGAGCCGGATGCCGGCCAGCCCCAGCTTCGACACCGTGCGCATCACCATCAGATTGGGGTAGCGCGACAGGCGGTCCATGAAGCTCTTGCCGGCGAAGGCGTGATAGGCCTCGTCCACGACGACATATCCCGACGAGGCTTCGATGATCGCCTCGATATCGCGCTCGGGATAAAGGTTGCCCGTGGGGTTGTTCGGATAGGCGATGAAGATCAGCGCCGGCCGGTGTTCTTCGACGGCGGCGAGGAAGCGCCCGAGATCGAGACTGAAATCCTCCGCCAGCGGCACGCCGACGTAGCGCATGCGCGAGTAGATCGCGTTCATGCGGTACATCGCGAAGGACGGTTCGGGCGCGAGCATCACGGCATCCGGGCGCGCAAGCGTCTGCGTCACCAGGGTGATGAGTTCGTCCGAGCCGTTGCCGATCAGCAGTCCGGCGTCAGCCGGAATATCAAATGCCTTGCGCAGGCGCGCGCGCAATTCCGGCGCGGTGGGGTCGGGGTAGCGGTTCAAGGCCGTCGCTGCCGCGAGTTCCCCCAACTCGGCGCGCAGGTCGTCCGGCAGGCCGTAGGGGTTCTCCATCGCGTCCAGCTTGACCATGCCGGTGGCGGGCGCGACGTGATAGGCCTTCAGCGCGAGGATGTCCTCGCGCACCAGCGCCTGCGGATTTCGGGGCGCGGCGCCCATTACTTGTCCCGCAGCCGGTACTCGGCCGAGCGGGCGTGCGCGGGCAGTCCCTCGCCGTAGGCGAGGGTGGCGGCGATGCGACCCAGCGTATCGGCGCCCTCGCGCGACACCTTGATGAGACTCGAACGCTTCTGGAAGTCGTACACGCCCAACGGGGACGAGAAGCGTGCGGTGCGTGAGGTGGGCAGCACGTGATTGGGCCCGGCGCAGTAGTCGCCGATCGACTCGGAGGTGTACGGCCCCATGAAGATCGCGCCCGCGTGGCGGATCTTGCCCACCCAGCGATCGGGATCGGCGACCGACAACTCCAGGTGCTCGGGCGCGATGCGGTTGGCGATTTCGCAGGCTTCGTCCAGATCGCGCACCAGAATGAGCGCACCGCGATTGGCGAGCGAGGTCTCGATGACCGTACGGCGCGGCATCTCCGTAATCAGCCTGTCGATGCTGGCCGCGACGCGATCGAGGAAGGCGGCGTCGGGCGAAATGAGGATCGACTGTGCCACCTCGTCGTGCTCTGCCTGGGAGAACAGGTCCATGGCGATCCAGTCCGGATCGGTCTGCCCGTCGCACACGACGAGAATCTCCGAGGGGCCGGCAATCATGTCGATGCCGACCACGCCGAATACACGTCGCTTGGCGGCGGCGACGTAGGCATTGCCCGGGCCGACGATCTTGTCCACCTGCGGCACGGTGTCGGTGCCGTATGCGAGCGCGCCGACTGCCTGCGCGCCGCCGATGGCGTACACGCGGTCCACGCCGCAGATCGCCGCGGCGGCGAGCACCAGTTCGTTCTTCTCGCCATCCGGCGTGGGCACCACCATGATGAGTTCGCCGACGCCGGCCACCTTGGCGGGCAGCGCATTCATCAGTACGGAAGACGGATACGCAGCCTTGCCGCCCGGCACATAAAGCCCCGCGCGGTCGAGCGGCGTAACCTGTTGGCCCAGCAACGTGCCGTCGGCCTCGACGTAGCTCCACGATTCCATGCGCTGGCGCTCGTGATAGCTGCGCACGCGTTCGGCCGCCTGCTCCAGCGCGACGCGACGCTCGGCCGGCAGTTTGTCCAGCGCCGCGTGCAACGCGGCGCGCGGGATTTCCAATTCCGCCATCGACTTGGCCTGTACGCGGTCGAAGCGCGCGGTGTATTCGAGCACCGCCGCGTCGCCGCGCCTGCGCACGTCGGCCAGGATGTCGGCAACCGCCCGATCGACGTTTTCGTCCTGCGCGGCTTCCAGCGCAGTGAGCGCGGCAAGTTGCGCGTCGAAATCGGACTGGGCGGTGGAGAGGCGTTTGATCTCAGGCATGGGCGTTCACTGCGGATTCGAAGGCGTCGATTACCGGCTGCAGCAGCGGACGCTTGAGCTTGAGCGCCGCCTGATTGACGATCAGCCGCGAGCTGATGGGCATGATCTCTTCGACGGCGCGCAGGTTGTTCGCCTTCAGTGTGCCGCCGGTGCTAACCAGATCGACGATGACATCGGCCAGACCGACCAGCGGCGCCAGTTCCATCGAGCCGTAGAGTTTGATGAGATCGACGTGCACGCCCTTCGCGGCGAAGTGCTCGCGGGCGATGCGCAGATACTTGGTGGCGACGCGGAGGCGCGCGCCTTTGCGCACGGCGGATTCGTAATCGAAGCCGTCCGGCACCGCGACCATCATGCGGCACTTGGCGATTTCCAGGTCGATGGGCTGGTAAAGCCCCTCGCCGCTGTGTTCGTAGAGCACGTCCTTGCCGGCGATCCCCAGATCGGCAGCACCGTACTGCACGTAGGTCGGCGTGTCCGAGGCGCGCACAATGACCAGCCGCACGTCGGGGCGGTTGGTGCCGATGATGAGCTTGCGCGAAGTTTCGGGATTCTCCAGCGGAGCAATCCCGGCGGCGGCGAGCAAAGGCGCCGTCTCGTCAAAAATGCGGCCCTTGGACAGGGCGATGGTGATGCCGGACACGGGGTAAATGGTCAGAGGCCGAAGAAGGCTCGCGAGGGCGCGCAGCCCCGCGCACTGCCAGCGCTAAAGCTCGGATTCTACTCGAAAGCCCGGCCGGGTAACGCGCTCGACGGGATCGGGCCTTCAGCGCACCCGGCGGATGCGGGCGCCGAGCCGCGAGAGTTTCTCCTCGATCGCCTCGTAGCCGCGGTCCAGATGGTAGATGCGGTCGATCACCGTCTCGCCGTTGGCGACCAGGCCGGCGATGACCAGGCTGGCCGAGGCGCGCAGATCGGTGGCCATGACCTTCGCGCCTTCCAGTTTGGGCACCCCGCGGACGATGGCGGTGTTGCCGGAGGTCTCGATATCCGCGCCCAGCCGCACCAGTTCCTGCGCATGCATGAAGCGGTTCTCGAAAATCGTCTCGGTGATAACGCCCGCGCCTTCGGCGATGGCGTCCAGCGCCATGAATTGCGCCTGCATGTCGGTGGGAAAGGCCGGGTAGGGCGCGGTGCGGACATTGACGCTTTGCGGCCGGCCGCTCATTTCGACGCGAATGCTGTCGCCACTGGTCTGCACCCGGGCGCCCGCCTCGCGCAACTTGTCGATCACCGCTTCCAGCAGCGAGGCGTCGGCGTCGCGCAGCGTGACTGCGCCGCCCGTCGCCGCGGTGGCGACCAGAAACGTACCGGTCTCGATCCGGTCGGGCATGATGCGATGCTGCGCACCGTGCAGGGACTCGACCCCTTCGATGGTGATCACGTCGGTACCCGCGCCGCTGATTTTCGCGCCCATCGCGTTCAGGCAGTTCGCCAGATCGACGACTTCGGGTTCGCGCGCAGCGTTTTCCAGCACCGTGCGACCCTCGGCCAGCGCCGCGGCCATCATCAGATTCTCGGTGCCCGTGACGGTGACCATGTCCAGGATCAGATGCGCGCCTTTCAGGCGCGGCGCGGTCGCGTTGATGTAGCCGCGTTCGACCTGGATGCTTGCACCCATGGCCTGCAGACCCCGGACGTGCTGGTCGACCGGCCGCTGACCGATGGCACATCCTCCCGGCAGCGACACCCGCGCGCGACCGTAGCGCGCAAGCAGCGGCCCCAGCACCAGAATGGAGGCCCGCATGGTTTTGACCAGCTCGTAGGAGGCGACGGGTTCGCGCAGGGACGCGGCGTTGAGAATCACGCCCTGGCACTCGTCCATGGTCACATCCACGCCCATCTCGCCCAGAAGGCGCAGCATGGTGGACACGTCGCGCAAATGGGGAACATTGCGCAGTCGCAGCGGCTCCTTGGTGAGCAGCGCCGCGCACATCAGCGGCAGGGCGGCGTTCTTTGCGCCGGAGATGCGGACTTCGCCTTCGAGCGGCACGCCGCCCTGGATCGCAAGTTTATCCACGCGCCGCCCAGTCTTCCGGCGTGTACGTCTGCATCGACAGGGCGTGGATCTCGGCGCGCATGCGGTCGCCCAGCGCCTTGTAAACGACCTGATGCTGCTGCACCTTGTTCTTGCCGCGGAACTCGCCGCTCACGATGATCGCTTCGAAATGATGACCGTCGCCGATCACCCGCACCAGATCGCAGGGCATGCCTTCTTCGATATACCGCTGCACATCCTCGGGACGAACCATAACTTCCTCACTCAATGTCGTAATTTGTAGCCACGTTTCAGGAGCGCTAGTGTAGTCGCTGTCAACAGGGCATTGAACAGCACGACCACCACGAAGCTCAGACGCGGATCGACGTCGGACACGCCAAAGAAACCA
>Ga0079224_100011081_pt1 | contig 12400 bp, 8 predicted proteins | sample Stecom2015_FD_80414 | JGI IMG/M metagenome (GOLD analysis project Ga0079224, IMG submission 80414) | Agricultural soil microbial communities from Utah to study Nitrogen management - Steer compost 2015 | ecosystem: Environmental > Terrestrial > Soil > Agricultural land | place: USA: Utah...
GACGTGCTGCAGGTGGAGCACGTCATCGTGGTGGGCCACTACGGCTGCGGCGGCGTGACGGCGGCGCTGGACGGCCGCAGCCACGGGATCCTCGACAACTGGCTACGGCTCGTCAAGGACGTGGCCGCCAAGCACGACGAGTACCTGGCGGCGCTCGAGCCCGAGCAGCGGCACCGGCGCCTGGTGGAGCTGAACGCCGTCGAGCAGGCGCGCAACCTCTGCCACACCAGCATCGTGCAGGCCGCGTGGGCGCGCGGCCAGGCGCTGACGGTGCGCGCCTGGGTGTACGGCCTCGAGGACGGCGTGCTGCGCGACCTGGGCTTCGTCGTCAACGGGCCGGAGGACATGCAGCCGTCTTACCGGCTCACCCTGGAGGACGGCTGACCAGGGGATTGGTGACCACTGGGTGGTCACCCTGTGCCCACGCTTCACCTCACGCCTCGTTCCTCGGCGTGCCGCCTCATGTGCGCGACGGCCTCCTCCCAGGTACGGAACTCGCGTACCTCCCGACGCAGCAGGTCGTGGACCACGATCGCCCTCCGACCGCGGCCCGTGTCGACGACGCGCACGATCACGCTGGAGACCACCTTGCCAGGGTGCATGCGGCACTTGAGCGCGGTGGGCGTTACGCGGCCGTTACAGCGCAGGGAGCGCCTAGACTCTGTTCAGGATGCCAGCACGCTTGAGCCTGCTCGGCCCTGCCTCGGCCGCGGCCGAGGCAGGGCTGCCGTTCGACCGCAGGGGCTGCCTGCTCGCCTACCTGACGGTGGAGGGCGGGTGGGTCGGCCGCGAGCGCCTGGCCCTGCTGTTCTGGCCTGACGCCGACGAGACGACGGCCAAGCGCAACCTGCGCCAGCTCGTACTGCGCGTGCGGCGCCTGCCCCTCGACCCGCCGCTGGAGGCGACGGCCGACGCCCTACGCTGGCCCGTCGCCTGCGACGTGGCCGACTTCAGGCGCGCCCTGGCCGCCGGCGACGCGCCCGCGGCGGTGGACCTCTACGGCGGGCCGCTCCTCGACGGGTTCGCCGTGCACGACGTGGGCGGCTTCGACGCCTGGTTGGAGGGCGAGAGGGACCGCCTGCGGCTGGCGTTCCTGGACGTGGGCCTGCGCCACTCCGACGCGCTGGTGTACTCCGGACGCTACGAGGAGGCGGCGCGGCTGCTCGCCCGGGTCCACGACGCCGACCCCCTCGCCGAGGACGTGTTGGGTGCCTACGTGCGAGCCCTCTACCTGGCCGGTCGGCGCGACGCCGCTCTGGCCGCCTACGGACGCTTCGAGCGCGAGCTGCAGGACGAGCTGGGCCTCTCTCCCCTGCCCGCCACCGCGCGGCTGGCCGAGGCGGTACGCCGCGGCGAGCCGCTCGAGCTGCCGCGCCCCCAGGAGGCGCGTACCGACAGCGTCAGCCTCGCCCCGTCGCGGCTGGCGGGTCGCGACGAGGCCAGGCACGCGCTGCTGGCCGCGACGAAGCCGGTGGTGCTGCTGCGCGGCGAGCCCGGCATCGGCAAGTCGGCCCTCCTGGCGGAGACGGTCACGGCAGGCCTCCGGGCCCGCGCGGTAGAGGGCCTCGAGCGCCTGCCGTACCACCCGCTCGTCGAGCTGGTGCGCGGCGCCTCGCACCTCGCCGCCGGGCTGGGCCCGTACCGCGACGACCTCGCCCGCCTCGTCCCGGAGCTCACCGACGACCCGTCGCACGCGCCGCTCGAGGGGGACGGCGCCAAGGCGCGGGTCGCCGAGGCACTGGCCAGGCTGGTGGAGGCCGGCGGCGGGGCGCTGGTCGTCGACGACCTGCAGTGGGCCGACCCCGCCACCCTCGAGGTCGTCGTCTACCTCGCGGGGCGCGGCCTGAAGGTCTACGGCGCCTTCAGGTCGGCCGAGGTGGGCCCCGACCTCGAGCGGACCCTGGCGGCGTTGCGGGGCCCGGGTCACCTCGAGGTGGTGGACGTGAGGCCCATCGACGAGGAGGCCGTGCGCTCGTTGCTCGCCGACCTCATCGGGCGCGAGGAGGGGCCGCCGGCGTTCTCCCGCCGGCTCTGGCAGCACACCGGCGGCAACCCGCTGTTCCTGCTCGAGACCCTACGCTCCCTGTTCGAGTCGGGCCGCCTGCGGCGCGACGAGGAGGGCTGGCACACCGACGTCGACGACGTCACGATCGACTACTCCGAGCTGACGGTGCCGTCCCGCATCGCTGACGTGATCGCCAGGCGCCTAGAGCAGCTGAACGCCCCCACCGTGCGCGTCCTCGAGGCGCTGGCGCTGGCCCGCGCCCCTCTGGCCGCCGCCGCCCTGGCCGAGGTGACCGGCCTCTCGCCGGCCGCCGCCGCCGAGGCGCTCGACGAGGCCGAGGCGGCCGGCTTCCTCGAGGACGGCGCGTTCCGCCACGACCTCCTCCGGCAGGCCCTCGACGCCCGCGTCGCTCCGGCGCGGCGCCGCCTTCTGCACGGGCTGATCGCCGGGGCCCTGGAGGGCGCCGCCGACCCGGGGCTCGTGGCCGAGCACTGGCTCGCGGCCGGCGAGGCCACGAGGGCGCGCTGCGCCTGGCAGGCGCGGTCACGAGAGCTCCGTGGCCGCGGCCTGCATCCGGCGGCGATCGAGATGCTCGAGTCGGCGGTCGCGAGGCTGCCGTCCGGCGAGGACGTGGGATGGTTGCGCCTGGAGCTGGCGGCGCTCTACCGCGAGGCGGGCCGCATGGACGAGGCCGCCACCGCGCTCGCGACCGCGGCCGCGGTCGAGCACCCTTCGCCTGCGCTCCTGGCGCACCGCCTCGCCGCCGAGGCGTGGCTGGAGATGATGCTCGGTCACACCGCGCGCGCGGCCGAGGTCTTCGCCGAGGTCGACCCCATGAGGGCCGTGCTCCGCGAGGACGAGGAGCTGGACCACGTGCTGGTCATGCTCGAGGCCTGGCTGGCACGCGAGGAGGGCCGCTTCGACGCGGCGCTGGCCCGCCTGCAGGAGGCCGTGGCCCGCCTGAGGCAGCGCCCACCCGGCCTGAGGCTGGTGCAGCACCTGTCGAGCCTCGCGGTCCTGCTGGACGACCTGGGCAGGCACGAGGAGGCCCTGCCGGTGCACCGCGAAGCCCTCGCCCTCGCCAGGGCCCTCGGCTCCCGCTACCACCAGGTCGACGTGACCATCAACCTCGTCTACTGCCTGGGCGACCTGGGCCGGCACGAGGAGGCCGTGGCGGCCGGCCGGGCCGTCCTCGACCTCGGCGACTACGACAGCGTCGCCGTGCTCCGCGTCAACACGGCCTACTCGCTCAGGCAGCTGGGGCGCTCCGACGAGGCGTTGGAGCAGTACGAGGTCGTGAGCGGCACCGCGCGCATCCCGCACGTGAGGCTCATCGCCCTGGCGCGTGCGGCCGTGTGCCTGGCCGAGCTCGGCCGGCGCGGCGAGGCGCGCGCGCGTCTGGACGAGGCGCTCGACGCGGCCGCGGGGGTCGAGTACGCGACGGCCGTAGCCGCCGTCGCCTCGGCGGTGCTCGCCTTCGGCGAGAGGCGCCAGGTGGAGCGGCTGGCCGCCGTCACGTCGGGCTTCGACGCCTCGGCGCTACCGCGGTACCTCGCCCACGAGCTCGAGGAAGCCGCGCGCGCCGGCGGCGAAGCGGCGCACGTTCCCGGCGCGTGGTGGACGCGCCTCACGGGCGAGGCGCGGGACCGAGTGACGACCGCGTAACGCCCCGTAGGCGAGACTGCCGGGCATGACACGCTCCCCCCTCCTCCACCCGGCGGGCAGGCTCCTCACGGCGCTGGCGGCGCTCGCCTGGTCAGCGGTCGGCCTGGCCCAAGGCTTCAGTGGCACGTTCCAGACCCCTGTGGACCAGGGAGCGGTCACGGTCCAGCTCACGCAGCTCGGGGACAGGCTCGAAGGCTACCTCCAGGGCCCCGGGGTCTACTTCGAGCTGCAGGGCTGGGTGGAGGAGGGCGTCGGCGTGGGCGTGGCCAGCTCGGCCCAAGGCCAGCTCGGCTTCGAGGCGCTCGTCGAGGGGGACACGCTCGGGCTGTGGTTCTACGAGGTGGTGAACGGCGTCGTGCTGCCGGAGACCGAGATCGAGGTCATCCTCGCGCGCGTGGCCGCGGCGCCGGCAGCCGCGGCGCCCGGCGGCCAGCCGCCTGCCGCCGTCGCACCGCCCGCGCCCGGGGGCGGCAAGCTCCTGCCTCCCAGCACGGGGGCCGCTCAGGGCGGGGCGACGGCCCCGGCCGCTCCCGGCGCGGCGCCCGGCGGCGGCGCGGCCGGCGGCGGCGCGCTAGGTGGTGCGAGGCCGGCCCCCCAGGCGGGATCGCCGGTCATCGCCACCGGCCAGCACGCCTCCCTCACCCAGGACGACGCGGCCGCGTTCATCGAGGCCCTGGAGTTCGTGCTGGGCCAGCTCGGTTACGCCTACACCTTCACCCCCACCGACAGGGCGCAGGCGCTCCAGGCGATCGCCCAGAGCTTCCCGACCCTGCCGCAGGCCGACCAGGTGGTGCTCTCCCAGGCGCGGTCGATCTGGGAGCGGGTGAGGGTGAGCTGGGCCGCGGCCACCCCGGCCGAGCAGCAGGAGTTCGCCCTGGGCGTGCTCGTGCTCGCCTTCGGCGAGGAGACGGTGCGGCAGTGGGTTGGCACCGGCGGGGGCGGAGGCGGCGGGGGCGCCTGCACGACCTTCGAGGACTGCGTGGGCGGCTACGTGGACGGCGACACGTGGACGGACACCTTCAACGCCCAGGGCTGCTGGGCGGCCGCCGGCTGCGAGGGCTACGACCCGTCCACCGGCACGTTCGACTACGGCAGCTTCGGCGACTACTGAACGGGGCGAGGGCGACCGCCGGCGACTACTGAACGGGGCGAGGGCAACCGCCGGCGACTACTGAACGGGACGGGGGCGGCCGCCGGCGTCGCCTGACGCGACGTCGCCGGCGCGCCGCGGGAGCCCCCTACTGCCCCTTGTTCCCGGTGAAGTTGATCATCCAGTTCACGCCGAAGCGGTCGGAGAAGTTCGCGTAGAGCTCGGACCAGTCGGTCTCGGCCAAGGGCATGTGGACCTCGCCGCCCGCCGAGAGGCGGTCGTAGACGCGCCGCGCCTCGGCGGCGTCGCCCGGCTCCAGCATGATGTGGAAGTTGTTGCCGGGCACGAACGAGAAGCCCAGCGACGACGGGACGTCGCTGGCCATCAGCGTGCCGCCCCCTAGCGGCATGGAGCCGTGCATGACGAGCCCGCGCTCGTCCTCGGGGAGGCCGGCGCCGTGCTCGCCGAACTCGGCGAACGTGATGAACCGCGGCTTGGCTCCGAACACCTCCCCGTAGAAGCTCAGGGCCTCCTTGGTCTCGCGTCGGAAGTTCAAGTACGGGTTCACGACCATCACGACCCACCTCCGGTGCCAGCCCCGCTCGCCGCCGACGCCTGCGCCAGCAGCGCCGGCGCTGAGGCCTGCGCCGCCTCCCAGGCGGGCAGCGAGCGCTCGAGCTGCGCGAGCCCGGCGCCCGTTAGCTCGAGCAGCCTCTCGCGAGCGTCCCCTGTGGACGCCGACGTAACCCAGCCCCTCTCCTCGAGCAGCTCCGCGCTGCGCGACAGCGTGGTGCGCTCGAGGCCCAGCAGGTCCGCCAGCCGCGTCACGGTGACGCCGCCGGTGTTCGCCAATGCCGCCAGGATCGAGAACTGCGTGGCCCTCAGGCCGGTGGGGCGCAGGTGCTCGTCGTAGTGCCTGGTGAGCAGCCGGGCGGTCCGGCGTGCGTCCAGGCAGAGGCAAGCGCGCGTGGCGAGGAGCCTCGGGGGCGTGGGCACGCTATGAGTGTATATGCACCCAACCGCGCGTGCGCTGACCGATGCGCCCGAGCCGCTAGCGCGGGGCCGAGAGTGCGCGTGCCCGGACCGGATCGACCCGCCCTAGGGGGCCTCCGGCGCGCCCTCCGCGGCCGCCAGCAGCCCGTGCTCCTCGGCCGTCGGCAGCGGCGGGTCGGGGAAGGCCAGCCCGGGTTCGAGGGACACCTCCACGCACGCCACGCCCGCGGCCTCCAAGGCCGGCTCCAGCAGGGCCAGGCTCCCCTTGCCGCGCTCGCTGGCCGTGAGGAAGAGCCTGTCGCGCGCCCGCGTGAGCGCCACGTACAGCAGGCGCCGCGCCTCCTCGTGGGCCGCCGCGGCCTTGACCACCTTCAGCAGCGACAGGACCACGGGGTCGAGCCGCTCCCCGTCCTCCGCCGACAGCCGCACGCCGAAACCCAGCTCGGCGTCCAGCGCGATCCAGGGCTCGTCCCTCCCGCCCTGGTAGCCCAGGTCGGCGACCACCACGACGGGCCACTCTAGGCCCTTGCTGCCGTGGATCGTCGTCAGCGTCACCGCGTCGCCGGCCTGGAGCGTGGGCCTGTCGAGCTGCACGCCCGCGGCGCGGAGCCTGCGCAGCTGCCGCGCCACCGCGAAGGCGTCGCGGTGCCAGCCCTCCAGGCTCCTCACCACGCCCAGGAACGCCCGCCAGTCGGCAAGGCGCCGCCGCCCGCCCGGCAGGTTCGCCACCACGGCCGAGTAGCCCGTCGCCTCGTCCAGCGACTGCAGCAGCCGGCTGGGCACCTCGTCCCAGCGCCGCTCCAGCGCCCCGCCGATGAGCTCGCGCGCGCGGGCGAGCCGGGGGCTCACCCCCTCTGCCGCCGCGAGGTGCTGCCACCACGTGGACTCGTCAGGCACGGCGCGGGCGAGGGCCACCAGCTCGGCGTCGTCGACGGCGAAGAAGGGCGAGCGCAGCACCGCCGCCAGCGCCACGCCGTCGGCGCTGTCGGCCAGGAAGCGCAGGCAGGCCTCGCCGTCCTTGGCCTCGCGCGCGGACAGGAGGTCGCCGCCCGCCACCTCGACGGCCGGCACGCCCAAAGACGGCAGCACGGCCGCGAACGTCTCGAAAGGAGCGCTGCCGCGCGCGAGGACCGCCACGTCGCCGTAGCGCAGGGGCCTCTGCTCGCCCGTGTCCGGGTCGGCGACGAGCGTCCCCTCCTCCACCAGCCCGCGCACCAGCCGCGCGACGAGGCGGGCCTCGTTCAGCCGCCTCGGGCGCGCCGTGCCCTCGCCCACGCAGGCGTGGAACTCCAGGAACCTGCGGCTCGGGTCGGGCGCCGGGCGCACCGCCGCGAGCGGCTGGTGCAGGTCGCCGAGCAGCGAGGCGAGCACTGGCTCCTGGTCGCGCGCCAGGCCCACGTGCGCGCGGAACGTGCGGGTGAGCACGACCTCCTCGCCGCCGTCCCGCACCACCCTGTCGCGGAACCGCCTGAACACGGCCACGTCGGCGCCGCGGAAGCCGTATATCGACTGCTTCTCGTCGCCCACCACGGTGATGCGTGCGCCCTCGGTCAGGAGGCCCAGGATGCGCGCCTGCACCGGGTTCGTGTCCTGGAACTCGTCCACCAGCACGGCCTTCCAGCGTCGCCGGTAGTGCTCGCGCACCCGCTCGTGGCCCAGGGCGCGCAGGGCGTGCAGCTCCATGTCGGCGAAGCCCAGCACCCGCGCCTCGCGCCTGGCGGTCTCCAGGTGGCGCGACGCGTGCTCGTAGGCCGTGCGCAGGTGCGGGAGCAGCGCGGCGAAGCGGTCGTCGGCCGGGCCCCACGCGAGGGAGAGCGGGCCCGAGCCGCACTCCGCCCTCACGGCGTCACGGACGTCCTTGGCCGCGTCCTTCACCGCCCTCATCACGCCGGCCGGCCAGGCGGCCTCCCTGCCCCCGCGCAGGTCCACCCGGTTCGCCGCCGCCAGGGCCCCGGCCGGGTCGCGCGCCAGCAGCGCCTCCACCGCCGCGAGCGCGTGGCGGCGGGCGTCCTCGGCCCTGTCGCCGTCGTCGCCGCGGTGGGCTGCCAACGTGGCGCGCCAGGCGTCCCACCTGGGGTCGGCGGCGACGCGCGCGTGGGCCGCCTCCCTCTCGCGCGCCAGCAGCTCGCGCCAGTCGTCGGGGCCCTTGGCGAGGGCCGGGGCGGCGGTGAGCGGGTCGTCGAGCAGCCGCGAGAGCACCGCCCGCAGCAGGTGGACCGGCACGGCGTCGAGGACCTCGCGCGGCAGGTCGGCGATCGCCTCCTCGAGACGCTCGGCGCGCCACAGCGTGCCCTCGACGTCGTCCAGGACCGCGAAGTCGGGCGCCACCTCGGCCTCGTCGGGGTGGTCCCTGCAGACCCGCGCGGCCAAGGAGTGGATCGTGCTGATCTGCGCGGCCTCCAGCTCCACCAGCGCGCGGCGGTCGTGCGGCCTTCGCTCGCGCACCAACGCGCGGATGCGGCTGCGCAGCTCGGCCGCGGCCTTCTCGGTGAACGTGACGGCCACGACCTCGAGCGGCGACAGGCCCTCCTCGACGTGGCGCAGGAAGCGGTGCGCCAGCATCTTCGTCTTGCCCGTGCCGGCACCCGCCACCACGGCCACCGAGCCGGGTGCGAACGCGGCGCGGGCCTGCTCGGCCGTGAGGCCGCCGGCCGCCCCGTGGGGGTCGGGGGCGCTCGGCAGGGGCAGGCCCTCCGCCGTGCTCACGCGGCCGCCTCCCTAGGGTCTTCGCTGGCGACGGGGGCGAGCACGACCGTGCTCACGCCACCACCTCCTCCGCGGGGCCACCCTTGCGCGAGAGGCGCGGGCCCTTCCGGCACACGATGTCGAACTCGCAGTAGCGGCACGCCTCGAAGGCCTCGTCCGGGTCGAGCGGGAACGAGCCCTCCGTCAGCGCCCGCCTGAAACGGGCGACCAGGTCGTCCAAGGCGGCCGCGTCCACGCCGTCAGGTCCCACCTCCTTGGTCACTTCGGCGGCGGTGATCGACAAGTACCTCGCCGTCGCCACGGGCACCCCGGGGTGGAGGACCGGCGCGGCCGCCTCGACGTAGAGAGGTAGCTGGACGTCGAGGTTGAGCCTGCCGTTGCCGCCCTTGGCGCCGCGGGGCGCCGAGGCGCCCAGCTTGTAGTCGGTGAGGACGAGGCGCTCCTCGCCGCCGACGTCGACCACGTCGATGCGGTCGACCACACCCACCACCTCGAGCCCGCGCCAGACGGCCTTGAACCTTCGCTCCACCGACTCCACGCGCGCGCCGGGAAGGGCGAACGCCGGCGACATCACCAGGCGCCGGAGCGTCGCCAGGTTCTCGCGGCGCTGCAGCGGCCAGGTCAGCGAGCGAACGCGCGTGCCCCGCTCCTCCATCTCCACGTGGGCGTCGTCGTAGGCGCGCTCCAGGTGGTCGACCACGGCGGCGCGGAAAGGGTCGTCCTCGGGCGTCTCGCCGCACACGGGGGCCTCCTCCTTCGCCCGCAGGGTGGCCAGGGCCAACGCCTGGTGGTAGACCCAACCGATCGTGACCGGGCTCACGTCCTCCTCCGCCTCGACGAGCTCCCGCAGGCTCAGGTCGTACTGCAGGAACCAGCGGAAAGAGCACTGCCCGAAGGTGGTGAGCTGCGTGGCGCTGCAAGGCCCCGCGGCCGGCAGCGGCACGCCGTGGACGCCGTCGAACGCGTCGGGCGGGTCGCCGCCCTCGCGGCGCATCTCCACGCTCCAGGCGTCGCGCGCCCGGGCGGCCGTGAGGGGCGCGTCGAGCGCGCGCCCGGCGACGGCGGGCAGCGTGGCGATGAGGCGCTCGAGCGCGCTCGCCGGGGCCCGCGGCCCGGCGGGGACGGGGTCGTCGGCGCCCACGGCCGCGAAGAACGAGCTGGGCAGGCGCTCCTTGCCGCCGAACGTCTCCGGGCAGGTGAGCGTGAGGCTCACGCCGCAGGCGTGGAGCACCGCCAGGAACGAGAGCTCCTCGCGCTCGGCGGCGCCGCGGGCGTCCTCCAGCTCCAAGCCGGCCGCCGCGACGGCGCGGCGCTCGTGGAAGTCCACGACGGGGTCGTCGCTCACGTCCTCGGGGAACACGCCCTCGGACAGGCCGACGACGAGGACGTGGTCGTACCGCGCGCCGAACACGGCCAGCGGCGTGTGGAGCTCGATGGCGTCGCGCCGCGGCGGGTCGGCCGGCATGACGGTCACGTCCAGCACGTCGCCCAGCAGCCCGAGGAACCGCCCGCGGGTGACGACCTCGCCGGCGGCGGGCGAGCCCTCGCTCGGCAGCGCGTCACGCAGCGCGCCCTCGAGCAGCCTCCGGGCGCGGGCGTCGCGCTGGTGACCCGGCGCGGCGAGCCCCAGCGCCGCGAGCGCTGCACTGAACCGCTCGCGGTGCTCGGCCCAGGTAGCTCGCTCGGGCCACGCGAGCGCCTCCGCCGCCTCCACGCCCGCGGCCAGCCACTCCTCGGCGCCGGAAGCGTGCCGCGCCCGGGCCGTGGCCCACGACGCGTCGGGGAGGGCGCGCGTGAGCGGGTGGCGCAGCAGCTTCGCCGTGGGCTCGAACGGCAGGCCGCCGCCCACCGCCTCGATCAGCAGCGACAGCGCGTCGCCGAAGCGCGTCTCGCGCAGCGACAGCGCGTACGCCAGGCGCACCGGGACGCCGAACTCCGCGGCGACCGCCTTCACCAGCGGCCCGTAGCCGCGCTCGTCGCGCGCCACCAGCACGACCCTGTCGGGCTGGACGCCGGCGGCCAGGAGCGCCTTCACGCGGGCGAGGACGAAGCGGACCTCCTCCTCCTCGTTCGGCAGCCGCACGGCCGTGAGCGCTGGCGGCGCCGCGGGGTAGGGCGCGGCCGCGCGGGCCCCATCTTCGCCGACGGCGGCCGTGAAGCGCGCCGCCAGCCGGGGCCCGGGCGCCTCCCCCACCCGCTCGTCCTCCACCACGCTCCAGCCCCGCGAGGCCAGGAGCGCCGCGGCCGCCTCGCTCGCGGCGAAGGCGCGGGGCAGCACCACGGCCGAGCCGGCGGCGGCCACGGCGTCGAGGAACGCGACCTCGCCCTCGCCCAGCCGGGCGTAGCCGCTCACGAGCAGCGGCTCTGGCGCGGGCGGTGCCGCCGCGGCGCGCCACAGCACCTCGGCCGGGTCCACCTCCCCGCGCTCCTGCAGGCGGCGGCTGTAGGCCAGCGCCAGCCTGACCACGTCGACGCTGCGCCGCCCGACGCCCTCCGCCGCCTCCAGCGCCGACACCAGCCAGGGGCGCGAAGCGACGCCGGCACGGAGCATCTCGCTGACGACGGGCTGCACGCGCCGCGCCGTCCCCTCGACGTCGGCGGGAGCGAGGACCTCGGCCACGGCCTCGCGCAGGGCCACGAGCCGCGACACCGCGCCGGCCAGGGAGGCCCCCTGGCTCCGGGCGGCGGTGACGGCGCGTTCCTGGAGGCCACGGCTGGCGGCCGGGCCGCCGCGCACGGCCCGCGCCGCGCGCGCGTTGGGCGCGACGAGCCGCCGACCCGGCAGCAGCTCGCGCGCGACGGTGAGCGGGTCGGCGGCCAGGACGACCGTCCGACGCGCGGCCGACGCGTCGGGGGACGCCCGCCCGCCCCGGTCCGCTCGGAGCGGCCCGGGCGTCAACGGCGCCCTCCGCGACGCTCGAGCGTGTCTGACCTCGACGCTTCGACCCCCATGTCGGCGAGGTTAACTCCCCCGTGCGTCAGGAAGCGTCGCTGTCCCTCCCGGTGCAGGCCCCGGGGCGTCCTGGAGCCGGACGCGAGGCGCTCGCCCGCGGGACGTGACGGGTCGCCGGCCCGGCGCCGGCCGGGCGATGCCAGGCGGCCGCCGCCCGAGTGCCGGGCGTCACACCCCGACGGCGCCGCCGGCCGTCACGCTGTGCTGGTGGACCCAGCGACATCGCAGCTGATCGGCACGGTCGTGAGCGTCACGGCCGTCGTCCTCTCGCTGCTCGGCCTGGCCTTCCACGTGAGACAGCAGACGCGCGCCTTGCGCGCCCAGAACTACGCCCAAGCCCTGGGTCGCCTCGCCGCCGTGCAGGCGCGGCTCTCCGAGAGCGAGCGCCTGGCGAGCGTCTTCGCCCGCGGCGCCGTCGACACCTCGCTGCTGACCGTGGAGGAGCGCATCCAGTTCACCTGGACCTTCTACGAGATCTTCGGCGCCATGGGGTTCATGTACGACCAGCTGCGCGAGGGCGCGCTCCCGCCCCACGTGTGGGACCGCTGGGAGCGCACGCTGGCCTGGTGGATCGCCCAGCCCGGCGTCGCGTCCTTCTGGCGTGGCCGGCCGACGCCGTTCAACGACGCCTTCACCGCGCTGGTGGAGGAGAAGCTGGCCGACCCGCGCATCGACATGCAGCGCCTCGCGGCCTGGGACGCCTTCATCGCGAACCCGCACGCCCAGGCACGCACGGCCCGGTGGCGCGACGCCGCCGAGGACCCGCAGCTCTGAGCGGGCGCCGCGGCGGTCCGGGGCTCTCAGCCGTAGAGCGACAGGGCGGCCCTCGCCTCGGCGACCAGCCGCTCCCTCATCGAGGCCGGCTCCAGCACCTCCACCTTCGAACCCCAGCTGAGGACGAAGGCCAGGAGCTCGTGGGCGTCGCCGTCCTTGGCGAGCCGGCCGCGCAGCACCACGCGGTGTGAGCCGTCCTCCTCCTCCGCCACGA
>Ga0079224_100011083_pt1 | contig 12397 bp, 13 predicted proteins | sample Stecom2015_FD_80414 | JGI IMG/M metagenome (GOLD analysis project Ga0079224, IMG submission 80414) | Agricultural soil microbial communities from Utah to study Nitrogen management - Steer compost 2015 | ecosystem: Environmental > Terrestrial > Soil > Agricultural land | place: USA: Utah...
GATGAAGGGAAGATAAAATTCAAATTTCTTTTCAAATAAAGTGAATGTATTATATTTGCAGATTGTTAAAATTTTTGTAAAATTATGAAAGAACTATTTCTATGGATTCCGGTAATCCTCTCTGTTATCGGGTTGGCTTTTATGGCAATCAAGAGAAGTTGGGTACTAAAACAAGATGCCGGCGATGGAAAAATGAAAGAAATTTCCGACCACATCTATGAAGGAGCCCTTGCCTTTTTGAAGGCGGAATATAGATTACTGACATTCTTCGTCATCGGCGCAAGTATTGTATTGGCGGGAATTTCATTTATAGTTCCTACAACACATATATTAATCGTCGTGGCCTTTATTTTCGGAGCGTTTTTCTCTGCACTGGCAGGAAATATGGGAATGAAAATCGCAACCAAAACCAATGTCAGAACCACACAAGCAGCCCGAACAAGTTTACCTCAGGCACTAAAAGTTTCTTTTGGCGGTGGTACGGTTATGGGATTAGGCGTTGCCGGATTAGCCGTTTTGGGTTTGACCGCTTCGTTTATCATTTTATTTCAATTATTCATGAACGGAGAATGGGCAGCCGGAACATTTGGTGGCGAGCCTAAATCCGCAACTGAATTGATGACAATCGTTCTGGAAACCCTTGCAGGATTTTCACTTGGCGCAGAATCTATTGCGTTATTTGCACGTGTAGGTGGTGGAATCTACACCAAAGCTGCCGATGTCGGAGCCGATTTGGTAGGAAAAGTTGAAGCCGGAATTCCGGAAGATGACCCGAGAAATCCAGCTACTATTGCAGATAACGTAGGGGACAACGTAGGTGATGTTGCCGGTATGGGTGCCGACTTATGTGGTTCTTATGTAGCTACTGTATTGGCAGCTATGGTATTGGGGAATTATGTCATCAAAGACATGGGTGGAAACATCTTAAGTGAAGGATTCAGCGGAATCGGCCCTATATTATTGCCGATTGCAATTGCCGGATTCGGAATTTTATTTTCAATCATCGGTACCATGTTGGTTAAAATCAAAGACAACAACGCAAAAGAAAAACAAGTACAAGGAGCTTTAAATGTTGGAAACTGGGTTTCTATCGCTTTAACCGCTATTGCTTGTTTTGTATTGGTAAAATATATGTTGCCTGAAGTGATGAAAATGGAATTCTTCGGAGAAGGCATGAAAGAAATTGCATCTATACGTGTCTTCTATGCTACGATTATTGGTTTAATTGTAGGCGGTGTTATTTCATCGGTAACAGAATACTATACGGGATTGGGCACAAAACCGGTTTTAGGAATCGTTCAAAAATCATCTACAGGAGCTGCAACCAATATTATTGCAGGTTTGGCTACCGGAATGATTTCAACCTTCCCGACCATTTTATTATTTGCAAGTGCAATTTGGGCATCTTACGCCTTTGCCGGATTCTACGGTGTTGCATTAGCCGCTTCGGCAATGATGGCAACTACTGCAATGCAATTGGCGATTGACGCTTTTGGACCTATTGCTGATAATGCAGGTGGAGTTGCAGAGATGAGTGAATTACCAAAAGAAGTCCGAACAAGAACCGATATTTTGGATTCAGTTGGAAACACAACTGCAGCAACCGGAAAAGGATTTGCGATCGCTTCTGCCGCATTGACTTCTTTGGCATTATTTGCCGCTTATGTCACCTTTACGGGAATTGATGGTATCAATATCTTCAAAGCCCCCGTATTGGCTATGTTATTTATTGGCGGAATGGTTCCCGTAGTTTTCTCTGCATTGGCAATGAACTCAGTAGGTAAGGCAGCAATGGATATGGTTTATGAAGTTCGCCGTCAGTTCAAAGAAATTCCGGGAATTATGGAAGGAAAATCAAAACCTGACTATGGCAAATGTGTTGAAATTTCAACCAAAGCCGCTTTAAGAGAAATGATGTTACCCGGAATTTTAACCCTTGGCTTCCCGATTTTGATTGTCTTAATTGGAAAATTGGTTTACAGTACAAACAATGTATTGGTAGCGGAAATGTTAGGGGGGTACATGGCAGGTGTTACCGTTTCGGGTGTTCTTTGGGCCATTTTCCAAAACAACGCAGGTGGTGCTTGGGACAACGCCAAAAAATCTTTCGAAGCAGGAGTTGAAATCAACGGCGAAATGACTTATAAAGGTTCTGACGCCCATAAAGCAGCCGTTACCGGAGATACAGTGGGAGACCCATTCAAAGATACTTCAGGTCCGTCTATGAACATTTTAATCAAATTAACTTGTTTGGTAGGTTTGGTGATCGCACCGATTTTGGGCGGACATACTTCCGAAAAAGAAGTTGCATTAGAAAGTCCGGCTATAGCGACGGAAGCGGCTTATGTAGAAGCAGTTGATGCCGATGGAAATTTCATTTATAATACAGGTGAAACCATCAAATTGAAATTGCCTTCGGGAAAAATTTTAAATATCGGAAATTCTTCCTCTGAATTTAAAATCCATAGTATTTTTTCAAATCCTGATTATTTTGCTCAGTTATCAAAAAACCAAGATACAACCTGGATAACACTTGACCGTGTTCATTTTCAAACCAATTCTTCAAAAATATTGGGTGCTTCAGAAGAACAACTTCGAAACATCGCAGAATTGATGAAAGAATTCCCCAATGCAAAAGTTAAAATTGGAGGATATACCGATAATACCGGTGCTGAAGAAATTAATTTGAATGTTTCAACAGAGCGTGCCAATGTAGTGAAAAACGAATTGGTCAGACGTGGAGTAGAGGAAAACAGAATGCAGGCCGAAGGATATGGTGCCCAGCATTTTATTTGTGAGGCAAATGATTCCGATATTTGTAAAGCCAAAAACCGAAGAGTGGACATCAAAGTTGTTTCGAATTAATTTTCTATAAAGAATAAAAAATCGAAAAGCAGTCCGGAAAAGGGCTGCTTTTTTTGAATAAGAATGTTTGGAAATGAAAAGATTTAAACAAATAAAAACCACCTTTGTTCTTCGCGTTCCGAAAGTCAAATTATGAGACTTATAAAAATTTATACAGATTCCTTTAAAGGGCTTTCCAGCGAAAGCTGGATGCTGGCGGTGGTGATGCTCATCAACCGTTCCGGCTCTATGGTGCTGCCATTTTTAGGAATTTATATGACCCATCATTTGGGTTTTAGTCTGAGAAACACCGGAATTGTTTTGAGTTTTTTCGGAATCGGCTCTGTCTTAGGTTCTTGGCTCGGCGGAATGGTTACTGATAAAATCGGGGAATTCAAGGTGCAGGCCGCTGCTTTATTGCTTAGTGTTCCTTTGTTTTGTATGATTCCACTGTTTAAATCAGAAATGGGTTTAGCGTTTATAATTCTTTTACAAAGCACTGTAAGTGAGGCTTTCCGGCCGGCCAATTCGGTTGCCATCACGCGTTATGCAAAAAAAGGAAATATCACCCGTTCTTTTTCATTGAACCGAATGGCGGTAAATCTGGGTTTTTCCATTGGCCCGGCATTAGGTGGAATCCTTTCCGCGATTTCCTATAATTTTCTTTTTTATTCAAATGCTTTGGGGGCGCTTATTGCCGGCATTACCTACATTTGGTTTTTCAGAAAACGCGAACACCGAAACAAGGAAGCCGAAATCATCGAAAAAAGTCAAAATGATGTTTCGCCTTATCGGGATCGGAAATTCCTGCTGTTTGCCTTCTTTTGTCTGATATTTTCCATTTGTTTTTTCCAAATCCTCAACACCTTAACCATTTTTTATAAAGAAGAAGCCAAATTATCCCAACAAACCATTGGCTATATATTAGGTTATAGTGGAATTATCATTGTGATTCTGGAAATGTTGCTCGTACAAATCGCCGAAAATAAATTTAAACTACGGTTTACACTGTTCATTGGAACACTGCTTTGCGGAATTTCCTTTGCCATGCTTGGTTTTGACAATGGTTTGTTTATTCTGATTTTTTCTATGACGGTTCTGTGTATAGGCGAAATCTGGACACTCCCTTTCATGTCTACGGTAACAGCACTTCGGTCGGGAACTCACAACAAAGGTGCTTATATGGGACTTTTGGGAATTGGGTTCTCGCTTGCATTCATCATCACCCCTTCATTGGGAACTTTTATTGCACAAGAATTCGGATTTGCAACTCTTTGGATTTCAACCGGAATTTTGATGGGAATTTGCGCAATCGGTTTCTATTATGTAATTCCCTGGATGCTGGGCGATAAACAAGATGAATCCTGACTCACATTAAATAACTTAGAAATTCAATATACGGATTTCTATGAGGTTTTTTTGTAATTTTGCACATTCAATTAAAAGGATATGACAAAAGACGGAAAAATAGAATTAATGGCACCCGCCGGAAATTTCGAATCTCTTCAGGCTGCACTTGACAACGGTGCCGATTCGGTATATTTTGGGGTGGAACAATTGAACATGCGTGCGCGTGCTTCGATTAATTTCACAATGGATGACCTGCCGGAAATTTCCAAACGCTGTTCAGAATTGGGTGTCAGAACGTATCTGACCTTGAACACCATCATCTATGACCACGATCTTTCTGTCATCAAAACTCTGATTGATAAAGCAAAATCAGCCAATATCACGGCAGTAATTGCGATGGATCAAGCAGTAATTGCGTATGCCCGTCAGGTAGGAATGGAAGTCCATATTTCTACTCAAATCAATGTTACTAATATTGAAACAGTTCGTTTCTATGCTATGTTTGCCGACACCATTGTTTTGAGTCGGGAATTGAGCTTAAGCCAAGTCAAAAAAATTACCGAACAAATCAAAAAAGAAAATATCTGTGGTCCTTCGGGAAATTTAGTTGAAATTGAAATATTCGGCCATGGTGCGCTTTGTATGGCAGTATCGGGAAAATGTTATTTGAGTTTACATTCAAGTAATTCTTCAGCTAACCGTGGTGCCTGCAAACAAAACTGTCGTAAAAAATATACCGTAATCGACCAAGAATCAGGATTTGAAATCGAATTGGACAATGAATACATGATGTCACCCAAAGACCTTTGTACCATTGACTTTTTGGACCAGATTGCAGATGCCGGCATCAAAGTTTTGAAAATCGAAGGACGAGGACGTTCACCGGAATACGTAGCAACCGTGATTCGCTGTTACCGTGAAGCGATTGACGCTATCGCAGACGGAACTTTCTCAAAAGAAAAAACTGATTATTGGATGACTTTGCTACAAACAGTTTATAACAGAGGTTTCTGGAGTGGATATTATTTAGGTCAAAAATTGGGCGAATGGTCGCCTGCAAATGGTTCGATGGCAACCCAAAAGAAAGTGTACATCGGAAAGGGAAAACATTTCTTCCCAAAAACCAACATCGGTGAATTCCAAATTGAAGCTTATGATTTAAAAATTGGCGATAAGATTCTGATTACAGGTCCCACAACGGGTGCAAAAGAGACTACGGTTTCCTCTATGATGGTGGAAGACTCGATTTCAGAATCAGCTAAAAAAGGAGATAATATCACCATTCCGATTGATTTCAGAATTCGTCCTTCAGATAAATTGTATAAATTGGTCAAAACAGAATTTGCTGAAGCTTAAACAATTTCAGAAGATAGAGATTAGAAGAAAACACCTAACTCTAAACTCATAATACTGAACCCATAACTCAAATGGTTATTATCACTTTACAGAGAGACAAATGTATTGGTTGCAATTATTGCGCTGAATTGGCACCTGAAAAATTCCGAATGTCCAAAAAAGATGGTAAATCGGTTCTTTTGAAATCCATTGCCAAAAAAGGATTTTATACGTTGAAAGACCCCGACCATAGCATTTTTGAAGATTGTGAACGCGCTGCCAAGGCATGTCCGGTTAATATCATTTCAGTAAAGGAAACATGATGAGAAAACCCGAATTGCGCAACTTTTATAAATCCAAAAGAAATCAGCTTTCAGCAACTGAAATTCACGAATGTAGCTTAGGAATTCTTCAAAGCCTAAAACAGTTACCCATTTGGGAACACTCTGTTTTTCACGTATTTGTGCCGATTGTTCAAAATAATGAAATCAATACTTTTCCCATTATCGAATATTTATTTGAAAAAAATAAAACGGTAATCGTACCAAAAGTGGAAGGGAAAAATATGATAAACTGTCAAATCAGTACAAAAACCGAATGGACAACGGGAAAATTCGGCGTTTCTGAACCCTTGAATTTTATAGAAGTGAATAAAGATAGTATTGAAGTTGTACTACTTCCCATGTTGATTTGTGACAAATCAGGAAATAGAATTGGCTATGGTGGCGGCTATTATGACCGCTTTTTATCGGAATTCGAAAATTCTCCTCTTAAAATCGGACTTAACTTTTTCTCTCCAATTGATTTTGAATTTGAATTATCGCCCTTTGATGTTCCTCTTGATTACTGCGTCACCCCCGAAGAAATCGTATCATTTGATTCTTGAGCAGAATTTAGTTGGGTAAAATAAAATATAAATTCATGCTTGAATTTTTTCGGCTCCTTTTTCAAGATATACTCTGCGGTTTTCTGAAGAGAATCAATCAATTTTTTATCCTGAGAAAAATAACGAACACCATAATTCACCATTTTCACCGAATCAGGACGTAAAGAATCTTTCTCACTTAATTTCAAATTGCTTATTTCCACAAAATGAACCTTCAACGAATCCATTTCGTCTAAAAGCCGATAAATATTTACCGAATCATTTTCTAAAAAATAACTCTTGATTTGGGGAAATAAAATCTCGTGCAACAAACTATCATTGGGATTGGAAGCATACAACGACGTAAGTTCATAAACTTCCGTGAGTTTCTGCCGGGTTATAAAATTGACCGATGCTATGGAATCCATTCGGGAAACAGAAGTCGATTTATTTCGATACGTTTTAATTACATCCGGATCATGTTTTCCTTGGAATGTAGTTTCGTCTTTGCAGGATCCTACGACAAAAACAAATCCCAACATTATGTATATGAATGATTTAATTTTCATCTGAGTGGATTTTAAATTTGATTTTAACAATTTTGCCGCTTTTTCTTTCCGCTTCTATTAGCGTGAAATTTTTCAACGAACTGGTGGGTAGGGATACTAAATTAATGTATTGTTTTTTACTCAATACTTCAACCCCAAAATATTCATTATCATATACTTGATAAATTAACGCGTCATCTGCAATCATTTCATCAAGCATTTTTATCCTTTCCTTTACACTTTGTGATGATTTTGAGTAGTGCTTCAACATTACTTTATAGTCATCGGGTTCCAATCGGATGGTTTCCATGCCCTGATACTGATGCAGATTTATCTTAAATGTGTCTTGTTTATAATAAGTTGATTTGATAGTCATTAATAAAGTATCCTCAGTGGAAGAAAATTCCACACAACCCTTTTCCGTCAATAATTCCAAAGGAGTGAATCCTTTACGTGCAATGGTAATTTCAATGGGTTCTGTAATGGTAGAATTACGGTCTGAATCAACAAAACAAAATTCGTAAGTCTTCTGATAAAAAAAACCAAAATAAATCCCTACGGCAATCAATCCTAAAATAAGAAGTGAAATCAAAACCATCGGAAATATTCTTCTTGGAGGTTTTTTAGCTACTTTCACAACTTCATTCCGGGAGTTAATCTCAGGATTTTCAGTCTTTAACGGAATAGGGATTGAATTGGTTTCTTGCTCTTCGCTTTTTTCAATATGGACTGCCGGAATAGAATTATTTTGGTGAAATTGTAGAAATTCCGCCCATCCCGTATAACCTGCATATTGCGAAAGAAGATTGAGCATATCAATTCGCGGAAGTTTTTTAAAATCGGATTTAAAGTAAGTATAAAACCATTTTTCGCTAACCGTAGATTTTGTTTTGGCGAACACATCTTCCTGAAAATTTACGATGTCCTGGCCTTTCCACTCAGAAATATCAGGTGAAGAGGCAGAATTCGACTCAAAAAAACGTTTTTTAACGTCATTTTTAAGTAAATCAAACAAAACTATTTCAGAAAGTTTATTCAATTATTATAATTTAACTATTTAATTACCAATATTTTGTAAATTGTAAATTAATTTACAAACTGATTACAATACATTTTCAAAGCGTTCAAGCAAAGCTAATGTACTTTTGGAACAAATAAAAACCATTAAAAAAATTTAGTTATGAAAAAAGTATTTGTAAAAGGATTCGCTTTATTGGCTGTAGTAGCTTTGTCTTTCACTAACATCGCTTGTGAACAAAAAACTACAACTGAAGAAAATGTAGAAGCTGCTGCTGACGAAGCAACTGAAGCTGCTGACGCTGCTGTTGATGCTGCTAACGAAGCGGTTGATGCTGCTGCTACTGCTACCGAAGAAGCTGCTGACGCTACTCTTGATGCTGCTGCTGAAGGTGTAGAAGCTGCTAGTGATGCAACGCAAGAGACTGCCAACGAAGTTGAAGCTGCTGCTGAAGAAGTAAAATAATTCTTTTTTAAAGCAAAAAATAGAAGCCCCGATATTTTCGGGGCTTTTTTATTTTTCTTAAGGTCATATTTGCTAATTTTGACCACAATGAAAGGCCTGAAAAAAATACTGACCATCCTCTGGAAAATTTGGTTTTTATTTCTAACGTCATTTCTGGTTATTACCATTGGTGTTTTTTGGACTTTACCTCTCGCATTATCACCCCAGACATTTCCACTTGCATACAAAGGAATCCGACTTTGGGCCGTTCTTATTTTTTACGGTAGCGGATTTTCGTTGGATTTGAAAAAAAATTTCACACTCAACAATCAACAATCCTATATTTTCATATCCAATCATACTTCTATTTTGGACATTATGTTGATGGCGATTCTTCATAAAAATCATCCCATTGTTTTTGTGGGTAAAGACGAATTAGCCAAATTGCCTATTTTCGGCCCGATTTACCGCAGAATCTGTATTACCGTTGATCGTTCAGACACCAAAAGCCGTACACGGGTTTTTAAACGCGCAAAAGAAAAAATAAATCAAGGAAACAGCATTGTGATATTTCCGGAAGGCGGAATCCCCAATGATGAAAGTATAATTTTAGACAATTTCCTTGATGGCGCTTTCATGATTGCCATTTCCACACAAGTCCCTCTCGTCGTTTATTCCATCAAAGGATCAAAACAAATGTTTCCTTGGTCTTGGACAAGAGGTTATCCCGGAAAGATTCGGGTCAACCTAATCGATGTAATTCCCACTGAAAATCTATCTTTGCGTGAGAAATCCCAAATCAAATCGCTCTGTTATCAATTGATTTATGATGACCTCACAAAATCGCAAAATCATTAAAATTTAAATAAAGAAATAATTGGCAATCATCGCATATACAGACGGTTCATCTTTGGGAAATCCAGGCCCGGGCGGCTATGGAACAATCTTGCTTGAAACCGAAAAGAAAATCAAAAAAGAATTTTCACAAGGATTCCGTTTGACGACCAATAACCGGATGGAATTGATGGCGGTCATTGTTGCATTGGAAAAACTGAAAAATCCGCAAACGGAAATTACGATTTATACCGATTCGAAATATGTTTGTGATTCGGTAGAAAAAAAATGGGTTTTTGGATGGGAAAAGAAAGGATTTAAAGGCAAAAAAAACGAGGATTTGTGGCGCAAATTTCTCATTCAATACAGAAAACACAAAGTCACTTTTCAATGGGTAAAAGGCCACGCCGGAAACGAATTCAACGAACGAGCAGATATTCTAGCTGTTACAGCTGCGAATTCCAGTCAATTATTGGCAGATGAGTTCTTTGAGAAATTACAAAATGCTGAAAACAAAGGTTTATTCTAATTTCTGTTTAATTTTCATGTAAAATTCTTTGTCCGATTGTTTAATTAAATCTTCAGGACAAGTTTTTAATTCACCTAAGGGCGTACTATCTGAAAAGTTAATTTCTTTCGGATTAGAATAAACCAAAACAGAATCATTTGACATTTCCATTTCACCAGAGCCTCTATATAATTTATAATTCTCTTTTTTCAAAAAATAAACTTGTTGTTTCGAAATCACTCCTTCGGAAAGAAATTTATATTGTAATTTTAAGGTATCGCCATGAATTTCACCTTCAACTTCACCAATTGAGCCATCTTTTTCAAAAAAATCATAATTCATCCAGCCTTTTAAATCATTTCCTTCGAGCTGATAACTGAGTCTTATGGAATCTTTTCCGTTGGAAAACAAATAACAATGGAAAGAAGCAGTTTCAGAAGCGTTTTCTATAGGAATTATAGTCGGTTCTTCCGCAGATTCTTTCTTTGTTTCACAGCTAAAAATCACTAAAGCGATCAATAATATTCCCAATAATTTAATTTTCATTGTATAAGATTTATACCAAATTTAACGAGAAATAATGCGTGATGGTTCAGATTTTGAGCGATTTAACATAAATTAAATTAAGCGTCATGGCAAAATATTCAAAAAAAGCACAGGAAAAAATTGGCGAAGTAATGGAAGAATTCAAAGAAGGCAAATTAAAATCTTCGTCCGGCAAAAAAGTAAAAGACCGAAAACAAGCCCTTGCCATCGGGATTTCGGAAGCCAAAGAAAAAGGTTTGAAAGTACCTGATAAACCTTCTAAAAAATCAAAAAAATAAAGAATATCTATCCGGATGAATTATATAATCCTTAGGTTTGGTGATTATATTTAATCAAATCCTTTTATGAAAAACAGTATTCTTTATGCCGTTTTAATTCTTTTTGTCCTTTCTTGTTCCAAGGACGAAAAAGAATACATTACTATTGCAGGGAAAATTGAAAATGCAGCTATAGATAGTGTATTTCTGGTAAATGACAATCTACGGAAAGCGGTGGCCATTCAGAACGGGAAATTTTCAGATACCCTCAAATTAAAAGAAAGTGGTTATTTTGATTTTTATGCAGGAAGGGAAAGAACCAAAATATTTTTAAACCCCGGAGACAGTTTATTCATTTCTACCGACTTGAATGAATTTGATGAAAAACTAAATTATGCCGGTTCTTCTTCCAATGAAAACAATTATTTAGCCCAAAAATATTTGAAAGAAGAATCTTTTTCTCCAAATCCTCAAGCATTTTTCTCTCTTCCTGAAAAAGATTATAAAGCAAAAGTGACAGAGCTGAAATCAGAACTGGAAGAACTATTGACAAAGTCGGAAACCGGAAATGAATTTCAACAATTGGAAAAAAAGAATATTCAATTTGGGTATTATTTGCAACTCTTGCAATATCCAATGGCGCATGAATATTTTACACAAAAACAAACAGATTTGCCCATTGATTTTGATAAAGAATTAAAAAAACTGGATTTGGAAAATGAAGCAGATTTTCTCAAGATTCCCAATTACAGAGAGTTTGTGATTCGCCAATTTTATGAAAAAATTGAAAATGCGGCTTCGCCCGGAAAAACGGAAGAAATCATATCCGCTATAAAGTCGGCCAAAATCCGTGACGGAATCATGTCTGAATTATTGCTGTATAATGTGGAATCCGGAAGTCCCGAGGCTGAAAGGTATAACGATTTCATTCAGAAAAATGCCCACGATGAAAAGCTGAAAGAAAAAGCAGCCACCGCTTTCGCTAAAGTTGAGAAATTACTTCCCGGAAAGCCTTCGCCAAAATTCAATTATCCCGACATCAATGGCAATGATGTTTCGTTGGATGATTTAAAAGGGAATCTTGTTTATATAGACGTTTGGGCTACTTGGTGCGGACCTTGTATCAGGGAAATTCCGTCTTTAAAACAATTAGAAAAGGATTACCACGGAAAAAATATCAAATTTGTGAGTATGTCGATTGACCCTCAAGAGGATTTTGACAAATGGCAGAAAATGGTGAAGGAAAAAAATTTACAGGGGATTCAAGTTTTTGCAGACAATGATTGGAAATCTCGCTTTGTACAGGAATATGGCATCAAAGGAATTCCGAGATTTATTCTGGTTGATCAAAACGGAAATATTCTCAATGCCGATGCACCAAGACCCTCTGATTCTGAAATCAGAACTTTGATTGACAGGAATTTGTAATTGCTCAATAACTAAAGCTCTGTTAGGGTTTTAAACCCTAACAGAGCTGAAAAAACAAAAAATCCCGCTCTTTCGAACGGGATTTACAAACGTTTTATATGGGTTAATTTATTTTACTTTATCTACAATTGCTTTAAAAGCTTCCGGGTGGTTCATCGCTAAATCTGCAAGAACTTTACGGTTCAATTCGATTCCGGCTTTTTTGGCAGCACCCATAAATTGCGAATAAGACATTCCGTGAAGTCTCGCACCTGCATTGATTCTCTGAATCCACAAAGCACGGAAATTTCTCTTTTTCTGACGACGGTCACGGTAAGCATAAACCAATCCTTTTTCGACTGCGTTTTTAGCGACAGTCCATACATTTTTTCTGCGTCCGAAGTAACCTTTGGCTAACTTCATCAACTTTTTTCTGCGCGC
>Ga0079224_100011084_pt1 | contig 12397 bp, 13 predicted proteins | sample Stecom2015_FD_80414 | JGI IMG/M metagenome (GOLD analysis project Ga0079224, IMG submission 80414) | Agricultural soil microbial communities from Utah to study Nitrogen management - Steer compost 2015 | ecosystem: Environmental > Terrestrial > Soil > Agricultural land | place: USA: Utah...
AACGTTGTAGAGCCGCACAATCCGGTTTTCCTGCGTTTTACACCCCTGCAGGATATGGTACAGAAGTGGCGGAAGGAAAGGAAACACGAGAGTTTAACGGCAAAATGTACGTTTTGGAAGAAGCGTTGAAGGCTGATTTTTCATTTGTGAAAGCTTGGAAAGGAGATGCGTCAGGCAATTTAATTTTTAAAGGAACTGCCCGAAACTTCAATCCTTCCATGTGCGGCGCCGCAAGAATCACGGTGGCCGAGGTAGAAGAACTTGTCCCGGTTGGAAGTTTAGACCCAAATCAAATCCATATACCCGGAATTTTCATCCAACGAATTTTTCAAGGGGAACAGTATGAAAAACGTATTGAACAAAGAACGGTTATAAGTAGATAATTGTATAATTTGAGAATTTGAAAATGAGAAATGATAAGGAAAATTTGATCGTGAGATGGACTTTTGATTTTTCATTAAAAATAAATGCATACTCTCAAACAATTAAGAACAATTCATAAATTTGAAATGGCTTCTCAAATTTTCAGAAGAGGAACATCAATTGACGCAAATATAATGGAAGCCCAAAATGCGGAAAGTAAAGCTGATGAGGTTCTTTATTGGTTGAAACTTTGTGAAGCATGAGATTTTTATCCAAGCCCAGATAGCAGGCTTCAAGAAGACTTAAACACAATCACTTTAATTATTTCTAAAATTATTTCTTACAGTAAAAAGAACCAATCATCAAATTTTCAAATCATCAAATTTAATATATGTTAGATAAAACAGGAATCGCAAAACGCATCGCAAAGGAAGTCAGAGATGGCTATTATGTTAATCTTGGCATTGGAATCCCAACGTTGGTCGCAAATTATGTCAGGGATGACATTGCGGTTGAATTCCAAAGTGAAAATGGAGTTTTAGGAATGGGGCCATTTCCGTTTGAGGGAGATGAGGATGCAGATCTTATCAACGCAGGCAAACAAACCATCACAACCTTACCGGGCGCTAGTTTTTTTGACTCGTCATTGAGTTTTTCAATGATTCGCGGCAAGCATGTCGATTTGACAATCCTTGGCGCCATGGAAGTGTCGGAAGATGGTGATATTGCCAATTGGAAAATCCCCGGGAAAATGGTGAAAGGTATGGGAGGTGCCATGGATCTGGTTGCCAGTGCCGAAAATATCATAGTGGCTATGATGCACACTAACCGAGAAGGCGAGTCAAAGCTTTTAAAAAAATGTAGTTTACCATTGACCGGTGTCAAATGTGTAAAAAAAATTGTGACCAATTTGGCCGTGTTGGAAATCACAAATGATGGTTTCAGGCTTTTGGAACGCGCTCCGGGCATTTCTGTTGAAGAAATTCAAAAAGCCACGGAAGGAAAATTGATCGTGGATGGCGATATTCCAGAAATGAATTTATAGTAGATTCTTCTTAAATCTTTAAGCCACCAATGCATGAACCCAAAATAATTTCGTGCATTGATGGCTTATTTTTTGTTCTTTTTGTAGGAAAAAAGTCTAAAATATATGTTAAAAGTTAAAAATTTAAGCATTTCATCGATTTTTAATGTATTTAAACTGATTATATCAATATTATTTTTCATATTTACAATACCGAATCGAATTAACCAATTAACCAAATTTACCATAAACCTAATTTATGATTGCCCCAAATCTATCATGAATTGACCTTGTGAAAATTGCCCCAAGATCACATAAACTTTGATTTATGATTTTGCCCCAAATCTATCGTAAACCTTGACTTATGAACACAGCCCCAAACCTACCAAAACCGACTTATTTTGAAAGCAAATTGTTTACCACCTTTCAAAGCACTTTGAAGTTGATCAAAGGAATTTTCATGTTGACCAAAAAAATATTCATGCTATAACCCTTTGGGAATAGCATGAATTAATTTTTTGGTGTATTCTCGCTGAGGATTCTTATAGATGTCGTCCGCATCGGCCATTTCTTCAATTTTTCCTTTGTTCATCACCACCAATTGGTCGGACATATATTTGACAACCGCCAGATCATGTGAGATGAATATATAGGTAAAGCCAAAATTCTCCTTTAAATCGTTCAATAAATTAAGTACTTGGGCCTGAACGGAAATGTCCAAGGCAGAGACAGATTCATCGCAAATGATCAATTTCGGTTGGAGGGCTATCGCCCTGGCAATCCCAACTCGTTGTCGTTGTCCACCAGAAAATTCATGAGGATATCGATTGAAAACATGGCGGTCTAAACCAACTTTCCCCAATAAGGCCAATACCATTTCTCTCCGTTCTTCATCTGCAGCGCCTATGTGATGTACCTTCATAGGTTCCATAATGGCGTTTCCCACAGACATCCTTGGATTCAAGGAAGCATACGGATCTTGAAAGATAATTTGTATGTCCTTTCTTAATTTTCGAATCTCGGACGGATTTAGCTTTATAATGTCAGTACCACGATATAAAATTTTTCCTGCAGTCGCTTTGTCCAATTGTAAAATGGCACTGGCAAGGGTCGATTTTCCACATCCAGATTCGCCCACCAAGCCCAACGTTTCGCCTTCGTAAAGTTTAAAACTGACTTGATCCACCGCTTTAAACCGATCCGACTTGCCGAACCAAGCGGATTTTGAAATGTATTCCTTTTCAAGATTGATGACTTCTAGCAAAGGGGCTTTTGAATATAGGAGGGTTTGTCTTTTGAGACGTTGTTCCTTGCTGACCACCTCGGTTTTCGGTGAGCCTTCCATATAATCCTTGATTGTTGGCAATCGTTTCAATCGAACATCTACCGAAGGTTTTGAACTCAATAGAGCTTTTGTGTATATGTGTTGGGGCCGATGAAAAATATCCGAAACCTTACCCTGCTCCACGATATCGCCTTTATACATGACCAAAACTCTGTCAGCAATTTCGGAAACTAAAGCCAGATCGTGGGAAATAAAAATCACGCTCATGTTCTCCTCAGTCTGTAATTGTTTCAATAATGAAATGATTTCTTTCTGAACTGTCACATCCAATGCGGTTGTAGGTTCATCTGCGATTAAAATTTTGGGTTTGCAGGCAATTGCCATGGCAATCATGACACGCTGCTTTTGACCGCCAGAAATCTCATGAGGATAAGCATGGTAAATTCTATCTGGCAATGGCAACATTACTTTTTTAAACAGGGAAAGTGTTTCTTCCTTGGCTTCTTTTTTGGAAAATTTGGTATGTTGCAACAGGATTTCTTCAACCTGATGGCCACAGCGCATGGATGGATTCAACGAGCTCATGGGGTCTTGAAAAATCATTGAAATGTTGTTGCCACGGATTTTTTGGTAATCTTTTGTTTTCAGTTTTACCAAATCCTCTCCTTCAAAATCAATATGGCCGTTAGTGATTTTTGAAATACGATGGGGCAACAATCCCAAGATAGCAAGTGATGATACCGACTTTCCCGAACCTGACTCACCCACAATACCGAGAATTTCATTTTTATGCAGATGGAAGGAAATGTCTTGAATGATTTCCTTCTCATGCTCTTCTGACCAAAAGGAGATTGAAAGATTTTGTACTTTGAGGATTATTTCAGCTTCCATGAAACTAATTTTTATTTTGAAAGAAAACGATGATCGTTTTTTCGGTTCGTTGGAGTCGATTCACATCAAACGTGTTTTATTTCGGTTTCATCTAAAATGGTATTGCCCCGCAACCGTAAGAATATTTGAGCCACGGCAATGGTATCTTTTTCACAATACGAGACAATTCTATCAATGTTATTTTCTTCATAATATACGCGGCAAACTTCACTTCCATCAATATCATCTTTAGGAGAAGGAATGCCGAGAACGTTCGTCAGTAATTTTAGGGATGTGAAGGTTTTGTAATCGCCGAATTTCCAAAGTTCCAATGTGTCGAGATGAGGAACTTCCCATGGTTTTTTTCCGAAGAGGTTCAGTTTGTATGGCAATTCAATATTGTGGATTATCATCCGTCTGGCGATGTATGGAAAATCGAATTCCTTTCCGTTATGGGCACACAGTAAATGCTTTGCATGGCCGAAATGGCTTATCAATAGATTTTTAAAATCCCTTAAGATTTTTATTTCATCTCCATGAAAAGAAGTAACACGAAAGGTTCTGATATCTCCTTGAATTTTAAAATAGCCCACAGAGATGCAGATTATTTTTCCAAATTCTGCCCAAATACCAGCACGTTCATAAAAGTCTTCAGGCGGAACTTCTCCTCGTTGGTATTGCGATTTCAGTTCCCAAAGCTGTTGCTTGGTTTCGTCCAGTTCAGAAAAATGGCGCGCCTCTGGAACCGTTTCAATATCCAGAAATAGTATGTCTTCGAGGTTGAGTTTTGAAATCATAGGCATGAACCTTTGGAATTAATTTTTGTTTATTTCCCCATCATCATATACGCTTCTTTTATATAAACCGAAATATCGTCCGTAAAAGTGACGATATCATCCCCGGGGCCTATGGAATGTCCAAGACGTACGATAATGACATTATCATCGGGTTCCACAATCACATATTGGCCTAAATGGCCTCTCATCATGAAAAATTCTTTATCGCCTTCATTTTTAAGCCACCAGCCATATCCATATTCTGGACTTTCGGAAAAGCGAGGTGTGACGGATTTGGCTACGAAAGCCGAATCCAAGAGCTGTTTGCCATTCCATTTGCCATGGTCCTTAAAAAGTTTACCATAACGAGCAAAATCCTTGGCATTACTGGCAATGCAGCAGTAGGCTTTTACCAAATCGTGATCGTCACTATCTACTTGCCAAAGTGTGGAATGTTCACTTCCCAGAGGTTTCCAAAAAGTTTCTGATAAATAATCGTACAATTTTTTCCTAGTTGCTTTCTCGATGACCATTGCCAATAATTGGGTGTCGCCACTTGCATATTTGTACGCCGTACCCGGCTCGTTGACCACTTTCAATCCTAATATAACGTTTTCCAGATCATCATCAAAATAGGCACGTGTGGTAATGGATAAGGGAGAATAATAGGCTTCATCCCAATTGGTGCCAGACGACATGGACGATAAGTCTCCCACGGTCATTTTGGCGGCCAAACCTTCACTGAATTCAGGGAAAAATTCACCGACTGGCTGGTCAAGACTTTTGATGTACCCTTGCTCAATGGCTTTTCCCATTAATCCCGAAACATAACTTTTAGCCATGGAGAAGGAATTTGATTTCGAACCATCGCCAAAGCCGTCGTTATAGTTCTCGAACCAAATGCTGTCATTTTTGATGATGAGGTATGCAATGGTTCCATTGTCTTGGTTGATTTTTTTGAGTTCTGGCGTTTCTTTGACTGAATTGTAATCCTTATGGTTTGGCCATGGTTGAGGTGTTCCGTTTTCAACCACTTTATTGTCAAACTCCTTATAATCTTCAAGATATGCAGTAGTGTAGCCTTTAAGATAAATGGTGCGGACCGCTTTTAGCAAATAATCGGTATCAGTGATGTATAACACAGCGACCAAAAGCACAAATAGGATGAGCAGCCATTTGAGGAATTTTTTCAAGAATTTCATAAGTTGGGTTTCGTAGAACTAAATATAGGAAATAATTGTGTTAGCGATTGAAGTGGCATCCTTTTTTGTTAAAAAAAGATAGAACGGAAAGCGCGACGGTTTTTGATACCGGAACACCCAAACCTAAAATAATAACTGTTGTTTATAAGGACTTTCATGTTCCAATAGCCATTGTTTGCGATGCAATCCTCCAGCATAACCAGTGAGACTTCCATCACTTCCAATGACACGATGACAGGGCACCACGATCCACAGTGGGTTTTTCCCATTGGCATTGGCGACTGCCCGTATGGCTTTTATATCGCCTATTTGTTGTGCAAGCTCTAAATAGGAAATGCGCTTTCCGTAGGGAATCATTTGTAAGGCGTCCCAGACTTTCTTTTGGAAATCCGTGCCATGAGGATTTAAATTAAGGTTAAAAAAGGTTCTATTTCCTTCAAAATATTCGTTTAATTGATGAACACAATCTTCTAATGCCCTGGGAATAATATCAGTTTCGTTTTGGTCGGAATTCAATACTGATATGGAGGTAATGCCTTCTTCGTTTCCTATAATCTTGGTAAATCCAAGAGGTGATTGCATGATGCATTCTTCCATTAGTTTTGCGGTTTTGAGGTTGCGTCCCCATCTTTAGGGTCTGCTCCATCTTGAAGCATCCCCAGGCGTTTGGCCCGTGTCTCCCAATTTTTTCTGGCGAGTGATTGCAGATCTGCTACATTATCACTTTCGTCCATGATTTCCAGACCTAGAAGGGTTTCTATCACATCTTCCATGGTTACCAGCCCGCTTACCGACCCATACTCGTCCACAACAACTGCCATATGGTTTTTGCTGTCAACAAGCTGTTCGAAGAGTTTGGGAATGGGCATTGTCCTGTTGATTACAATAATGTCTCTTTGGATTTCCGACAGTTTTTTTTTGCCATTCTTTAATGCCATTTCCCGAAATACATCGTCTTTCAAGACCAATCCTGTAATATTGTCATCTGTTTCTGAATAAATCGGAATCCTCGATACGCGAAGACTTGGATGTTCTAAAAAAAACTTTTCGATGGTCTGATTTTCATCTTCGGTGATCATGATGGTGCGAGGCGTCATGACGTCCTTTGCCAAAACATCCTTAAAATTGAGCAGGTTCTTGATGAACTTGCTTTCCGATGCCTCAAAAACCCCTTCGTCTTCGGCAATTTGCGTCATCGCATAAAAGCTGTCGCGGTTCATCACACTTTGATGTCCTTTGCCGCCTATCAATTTCGTGGTAAGCTGTAATAACCAAAGCATCCCTGTCCATTTTAAAGGGAACATCAACAATTTTAAACTGATGGCCGTGAAATTTCCCAATTGCCGCCAGTAAGTTGCGCCTATTGTTTTTGGGATAATTTCGGAGACCACTAAAATCAGGACGGTCATCACTGCTGAGACAAGACCTACCATAAGGTCTTCTGTAAAAGGCACACCAAGAAGGGTCGTTTGTTCGCTTCCATGAAGCTCGGCATATAAGGTTTTGGCCTGGACACCCACCAAAATGGCGCCAACAGTATGCGCAATGGTATTGAAGGTCAAAATGGCAATTAGAGGTTTATCCACATCTTTTTTGAAATTCTCCAAGATGGCCGCAAACGATTTGCCCTCATTTTTATTGATATTCAGATAGGTAGGTGTCAAACTTAAAAATACAGCTTCGATAATTGAGCACCAAAAAGAAAAACCAATTGCGACAAATGCATATAATAAAAGTAAGCCCATTGAGGTTTTAAAAGTTTAAGGCTAATTTAACGAATAATATATTCTAAAAAGGACTCAATCCATCTAAAATTAAAATAATAAAGCATTTAGCTTTCTAAAATAATATGGGTGTTTGGCACGCCATATTGAGAGATCCGTTCAATGAAAACCACTAAATCCCTATTGCTTTTGAAATAGCCAAGAATGCACAAACTATCCTCTCCAGTAATGCGGTCGCACCGATGTACTTCCTCTAAATGTATAATTTGATTGTAAGCTGTTTTGAGGGTACTGGATTGATGGATTTTTAAAATGATATAAGCTTTTACCCCAATGCCCAGCTTTTCATGATTGAGTTTTAAGGAAAAGCCCAAAATGATACCTTTGTCTTCCAATTGTTTGACGCGTTTTCCAACTGCGGGAGCTGATAATTCGACTGTCTTCCCAATTGTGGCAAACGCTTCTCGCCCATTTTTTCGAAGCATTTCAATGATTTTTTTATCGATAGCGTCCATTTTGATTATAAAATGTAATGTGGGTTTTTAATTTGAATCGAAATTAAATATACCAAAAAACAATTGAAACTAACCCTAATTTAATTATTTGTTTAACAGACTAACCACATCCTTCGCAAAATAAGAAGCAATGATGTCTGCTCCAGCTCGCTTGATGGCAGTAACTTGCTCCATCATGACGGCATCATGTTCCAGCCAACCTTTTTCTGCAGCTGCTTTCAGCATGGCATATTCCCCTGAAACTTGATAGACCGCCACTGGAACATCCACAGCGTTTTTGATTTCGCGAACAATATCCAGATAGCATAAACCTGGTTTTACCATGACGATGTCTGCACCTTCATCAATGTCCAGGTGGGTTTCACGGATGGCTTCCAAACGATTGGCATAATCCATCTGATAGGTTTTTTTGTCCTTGGGAATATTTTGCATATCCACAGGTGCGGAGTCTAAAGCATCACGGAATGGCCCATAAAAAGATGACGCATATTTGGCGGAATAACTCATGATGCCTGTATCATAAAAACCTTCATCTTCCAAGGCTTCTCGGATGGTTAAAATACGTCCATCCATCATATCGCTTGGCGCTACAAAATCGGCTCCAGCATTTGCATGGGAAATGCTCATTTCTGCTAAAATATCAGCGGTTTCGTCATTCAAAATAATGCCATTTTCTATAACGCCATCATGTCCATACGATGAATATGGGTCGAGAGCTACATCGGTCATGACCAACATATCCGGACAAGCATTTTTGACGGTTTTTATGGCGCGTTGCATTAACCCGTTTGCATTTAAAGCTTCGGTGCCTTTGTTATCTTTAAGATTGTCAGGTACTTTTACAAACAACAACACTGATTTTAAACCCAAGCTCCATAGTTCCTTGACTTCTTTTTCCACCAAATCGAGGCTGTATCGAAAATAATTGGGCATGGAAGCAATTTCTTCTTTCACGTTTTTACCTTCAACAATGAATAAAGGCACCAAAAAATCATTTGGTGTGATAATGGTTTCTTTAACTAATGACCGTATGGATTCATTAGTTCTTAAACGTCTATTTCTTCGTAATGGGTACATTAGTTGGTCTTTAGGTTGTCAGTCATCAGTCTGCGGTTAAAATATATATTTCGCACGAATTCACGAATGTCTAAAAAACTTTACGTTAACTCTGCAATCTCTGTGTAGCTCTGTGTCACAAGTAAGCCCAGTCTTGAGGTTTTTTTAAAATTTTTATCAATTTCTCCTCGGCACTTCCCGTTTCAGGATGATGATCATATTTCCACTGTACATGTGGAGGCAAACTCATCAAAATGCTTTCGATGCGGCCATTGGTTTTCAATCCGAAAAGCGTGCCTTTGTCATGCACCAAATTGAATTCCACATAGCGCCCACGACGGATTTCCTGCCAATCGCGCTGTTCTTTTGTGTAAGAAATATGCTTTCTCTTTTCTACAATCGGCACATAACTTTCCAAAAAGCTATCACCAATTTCAGTCACAAAATCGTACCAATTTTCCATTGAAAAATCATCTGTTGCTTTGCAATAGTCAAAAAACAATCCTCCAATGCCACGTGCCTCATTGCGATGCGAATTCCAAAAGTATTCGTCGCATTTGGTTTTGTAAAGTTTATAGAAGCTGTCATTATGACGGTCACAAGCCGCTTTGCAAACTTGATGAAAATGTTTCGCATCTTCTTCAAACAGGTAATAAGGTGTTAAATCCTGACCACCACCAAACCACGAGTCAACCAATTCTCCTTCTTGATTATACATTTCAAAATACCGCCAATTGGCATGAATGGTTGGCACCATCGGGTTTTTGGGATGCAAGACCAAACTCAATCCACAGGCGAAAAAATTGGCATCCTTGACGCCAAAATATTGTTGCATGGTTTCTGGTAATTCGCCGTGAACAGCCGAAATATTGACACCGCCTTTTTCAAAGACATGACCGTTTTCAATGATTCGCGTTCGCCCGCCACCACCTCCTGTATTGAGTCCTGTCGAAATATCTGGACGTTTCCAAATATCCTCTTTGAATTTGGCGCTTCCATCGATTTCTTCAAGTTTGAAGGTGAGTGTGTCTTGAAGTTTTTGTATGTAGGAATAGAATTTAACTTTCATGTGTCAATTCATAAAGTTCCATGTCTAAAGACGGTTCATTGAGAGGCGTAAATTCTTGGGGCAAAGTTTCTTTCCATATAAAACCTGAGCTTTTGGCTACATTCACACTTCCCAAATTTGTTTTGTGTGAGATGATTTGGAGTGTTTTCAGTTTCAACTTTTTCACTGCATATTCGGAAATCGCTTTTATAGCTTCGGTCATCAAGTTTTTTCCCTTGAATTGTTTGCCAATGCAATAGGCAAATTCACCTTGTTTAGCTTTCCAAGCCAAATTTTTTAAAATGACCAACCCCATAATCTGAATGCCATATTTGTCCTTCATGGTAAATACAAATTCCGTTCTAGCATCCGCAGCGTCGATTTTCTCTCGGATGTATCTATGTGTACTTTCCAATGTGCGGTTGGAAGCCAAAGTTTTTGGTAGATATCGAATGAATCGTTCGGTATTTGACACTAAAAGTTTATTGAGCTGAAGTGCATCTTCGGGTTGTAAATAATCAATGATGATATGTTCAGACTTGTACAGCACTTGTTTTTAATTTGTTTTCGGTTTTCAGCAAGGCTACGGTTTCTGTGGAGGCGGCAGTGACAGACAAGGGTAGGACGAGAATAATTCCAATGACGGGAATCAATAAAAATAAAATGAAAACCAATCCGTTACCAATAGCCAAACCGCGATGTTGTTTTACAAATTTGATGCTTTCCCTGTAATTGAAATGTCTCTCTAGAGTGTAGTCCATATTTCCAAAACCCGCGTAATAGCCTTGTGTCAAAATCAATAAAATGGTTGAAACAAACCCTAATATCGGTATAAATCCTATAATCAGAATTGGGATGGTCAATAGAATTTCCATACCCAAATTGCGCATGTTGATACGAACACCTCTCCATAATTGCTCGCCAAAACTGGTCACGCGGTGTTTGTGATTGTCAACTCCCAATAGATGTGCCTCAATTTTTTCTGATACAGGACTCATAAAAGGTGCAGAGAGTGCCATTACCACATGTTTATATATAATGATCCCAACAAGCAAAATGAGGATTCCGCTTAATATTTTACTTAAAAAGAAGAAGGTTTCCTTTCCCCATTCCCAGATCCATAATTTTGAAAAATAATACCCAAAATCATCAGCCAAAGCATAAGCTGAGGTCAAAACCAAGGTAGCTACGATGACGCTGATAAGAATAGGGATGCCAAAATATTTCCAAAGTCCAAGTTTTGAAATGAGCGAGATGCTTCCGGCGTAGGCTTTAATGCCTTTGAAAATATTATGAATCATAGATTGATAAATAATGATTTTGTTTTATCAATTTGGGCTTTTATATTCTTTAACAGCATCTACAAAAGCCTTTGCATTGTCCAATGGGATATTCGGTAAAATACCATGACCTAAATTTACGATATATCTGTCTTTCCCAAATTCATTGATCATCTGATGCACCATTTTTTTGATTTCTGATGGAGGTGAAAAGAGTCTTGAAGGGTCAAAATTTCCTTGAAGTGTGATAGTTCCACCAGTCAAATAACGTGCGTTTCTCGCGGAACAGGTCCAGTCGATTCCCAGTGCAGAAGCATTTGATTTTGCCATGTCATGCAATGCAAACCAACAACCTTTTCCAAAGGCAATCACGTGGGCATCATCTTTTAAAGCTTCAATAATTTGGTTCACATATTGCCAAGAAAATTCCTGATAGTCGGTTGGTGAGAGCATACCCCCCCAAGAATCAAAAATCTGGACGGCATCACAGCCCGCGGCTACTTTTGCTTTTAAATATGCGATGGTGGTATCGGTGATTTTTTGTAATAATTGATGGGCTGCAATAGGGTTTGTAAAACAAAATTCTTTGGCTTTATCAAAATTCTTGCTGCCTTGCCCTTGTACACAATAACATAAGATGGTCCATGGAGAACCCGCAAAACCAATAAGGGGCACTTCGTCATCCAACAATTCTTTTGTGGCCTTGATGGCTTGCATCACATAATCCAATTCAATGGTAACATCTGGAACAATCACATGATCGACATCTTTTTGGCTTCGAACCGGATTTGGTAAATAAGGGCCGAAATTGGGTTTCATTTCCACTTCTATATTCATCGCTTGCGGAATGACCAAAATATCACTGAACAAAATCGCCGCATCCATACCATATCTTCGGATAGGCTGCACAGTAATTTCGCTTGCCAATTCTGGAGTTCTGCATCGTGTAAAGAAATCATATTTTTTCTTGATTTCTTGAAATTCCGGCAAGTAACGTCCCGCTTGGCGCATCATCCAAACCGGTGGGCGTTCTACCGTTTCGCCTTTCAATGCTCTTAAGTATAAATCGTTTTTTAACATAGTTGTTAGTTGTGAGTCGTTAGAGTTTATAAACCAAAAACCATCGACTAATTATTATATGCTTCATTGACCAATTCAATCAGGCTCTCAATCGTTGGGATTTTAGCGATACGTACATCATCGAAATGTTTTCTGGCTTCCGCAGCGGTGGTTTCGCCTAAGCAATATGCAATT
>Ga0079224_100011085_pt1 | contig 12397 bp, 12 predicted proteins | sample Stecom2015_FD_80414 | JGI IMG/M metagenome (GOLD analysis project Ga0079224, IMG submission 80414) | Agricultural soil microbial communities from Utah to study Nitrogen management - Steer compost 2015 | ecosystem: Environmental > Terrestrial > Soil > Agricultural land | place: USA: Utah...
CACCTAGAGCGACAAACGGTTAGGAACGCGCCGAAATATGCGGACGACAGCGCCGCGTAGGCGGAGCCGCGCCGAATTCACTTCGACGGCGAGGGGCGGCGCGCTCCGCCCGCACAAGAACGGGAAGCCGATCCGTCGAACGGATCGGGGCTCTATCTAGGGCTCGCGGACGGTGAGTACGGGGCAGGGGGCGCTGCGCACGACGCTCTCGGCCACACTGCCGGCCATCGAGCGCGCGCGCCCGGTCCACCCGGCGGTGCCCATCACGATGAGATCGTACTTGCCGTCTGCGGCCAGCTCGAGAATGCGCTCGCGAGGACGGCCCACGACCACGTCCGTCGACACTTGGATCTTGGGCGAGAACGAGCCCACGAAGCGGCTCATTTCCTCGCGCGCGAGGTTCACGGCGTAGTCGCGGAGGCTCGTCACCGGCCCCTCTTGAATCCGAGGCTCGCGGCCCGCGAAGGTGGGCTCCTCCCAAACGTGGAGGACGTGCACCTCGGCGCCCAATCGCTCGGCGAGGTCGAACGCGTGGCTCAGGGCTTGGCGCGAGCCGGTGGAGAAATCGACGGGCACGAGGATCTTGTTGATGTTGAACATGGGGTACCGAGCTTTGGTTCTTGCAACCCGCGTTCTTCGAAGGGTGGGCGGGGTTCGTCGCCCGCAGAACGGGCGGGATTTAGACCGGGACGGCGCGGGAAGCAAATAGTCCCGCCGATCCCGCGGGGGCTGCAAATGCCCCGGCGAGCCCTTGCCAGGTCGCCGCGTCCGGGAAACCCTTTCGGGCGTGGTAGACGTCCTTCCCGATCCGCTCTTCATCGGCATCGCCGGAGGGACAGGCAGTGGGAAAACCACGCTCGCGTTCCGCGTGGTCGAGGCGCTGCCCGAGCACGTGTCCCTGATTCAGCAGGATTGGTACTACCGGGATCGTTCCGGGCTGCCGATCGAAGCGCGCGCCCGCATCAACTACGACGAGCCGGCCGCCCTCGAGAACGAGCTGCTCGTCGCCGATCTCGGTCGACTGCGCGCGGGCCGTGCCGTCGAGTGCCCGCAATACGACTTCGCGACACACACGCGGCGCCCGACGACTCGCCGGGTCGAGCCCGCCCGCATCGTCGTCGTCGAAGGCATCCTCTTGTTCGCCGTTCCCGAGCTGCGGGACGTCTTCGACCTACGGGTGTTCGTCGATACGGACGACGACATCCGCCTCATGCGCCGCATTCGGCGCGACATCGTCGAACGAAATCGGGACATCGACTCCGTGCAGTCGCAGTACTACGGGAGCGTCCGCCCGATGCACCTCTTGCACGTCGCACCGAGCCGCCGCCATGCGCACCTGATCGTGCCCGAGGGAGGCCAGAACGCGGAGGCCCTCGATGTCATCGTGGGCCGCCTGAAGTGGCTCCTGCGCGACTGAGCCGGATCGGCCGTTCGCCTTCGAGGGCTCGAGTCGCTGGTGCACCGGTGCTCTCTCGGAGGGCTTTGTTGCGTGCTCCGCGGCGCGCTCGCGCGTCTTTGCGGCACGCCGGAGCCCAGGCCGAGCCGTCTACTTCTTGACCAGGTCCGTGGTGCGAAAGCGCAGGGCCTCCTTGGGATCGCAGTCGCCCGAAAAGCCCTTTGCGTCGAACTCGACGACGGCGTCGCCGCGTCGCTCCTCCGCTCCGGATTCTTCGCCGGGGAGCACGACCTCGATGCGCAATGCACGGCTGCCGGCGCGTGCGGGTGAGCAGTAGGCGAGCAGGTAGCGCGCCTCTTGGCCGGCGATGACGCTGTGTCCCGCGTCCTCGAAGGCGAGGGAGAGGGTTTCCGCCGAGTGCGCGTTCACGTAGCCGTCCACGCCGATGTCGGCGATGCCCTCGGCGTTCGAACCGATCCCGATCGCGAGAACGGCATGTCCGTGCTTTTCGATCGCTCGCTGCGCCTTGGCCGCGTCGGAGAACCCGGCGAGATCGCTCCCACCCGAAAAGACGACGAGCGTCCCGCGCCGGACGAGCGCGTCGTGCTCTTTGAGCAGCTCGTCGAGCGCCTCGAGCGCGAGCTCGACTGCCCCGTACAGGTTCCGCGACGGGTCCGTGGGGGTGACTCGGCGCAACACGTCGAGCTCGCCCGTCGCCGTGCTCTCCGCCCGCGCGAAGTCCGCGATCAGGGAGATGTCTTTGGCCCCGTCGAACGCGTACACCGTCACCCGCTGGCGAGGCCGAACCCGCTCGATGAAGATGCCGATCGCGGAGGCGAGCTCCGCGCGGACTTGCTTGTCGGTCGCGAGGCTGTAGTCCACGAGGAGGAGCACGTGATTGGCGGCAATTCGGCCGGTATCGAGCAGCACCTGGCGGGTCTGCTTCGGCGACAGCGGGGTCTCGTCTTCGTGGAGCACGAAGCTCTCCGCCTCGAGGCCGGTGACGGGCTTACCGTCTTTGGTGACGGAGACGTACGCGCTCACCACGCCCGGCTTGCGCGCCGCGACCGCGATCGGCTCCACGCGAACGCCACCGTGAGGCAGACAACCAACCAGGGTGACGAGACAGCAAAGCAAGCACTTCCACATTGCCGTGCTCCGTCTCGCACGGGCTCACGGGAGCACAAAGCCCGAATCGCGCTTCGCGTCGATTTCCTGCCCGGCTGTTCGGTTCGAGGGCTCTGCCTGCTACGATTCGGAGGTCGTAGAAAACTGACGCGACGCGACGACGGCTGACGATGGCTGCTCAGCGATGGATACTCCACGCGGACCTCGACGCGTTCTACGCGTCGGTGGAGCAGCGCGATCATCCGGAGCTTCGCGGGCGTCCCGTCGTCGTCGGCGGCAAGTCCGGGCGCGGCGTCGTCGCTGCCGCCTCGTACGAGGCGCGCGCGTTCGGGATCCGCTCCGCGATGCCTGGTTTCCGGGCGCGCGAGCTCTGTCCCCACGCCGTGTTCCTGCCACCCAACATGGCGCACTACGCCGCGATCTCGGCGGAGGTGCACTCCATTTTCGAGCGCTTCACCTCCGAGATCGAGCCGCTCGCGCTCGACGAGGCCTTCCTCGACATCACCGGGTCGCTCCGCCTGTTCTCGGATCCGTCGACGCTCGCGCGCGCGCTCAAGCGCGCCGTGCTCGAGGCGACCGAGCTGCGGATCTCGGTGGGGCTGGGGCCGAACAAGCTCGTCGCGAAAATCGCGTGCACGCTCGGCAAGCCCGACGGCCTCCGGATCGTGGAGCCCGCGGCGGTTCGCGCGTTCCTCGACCCGCTGCCCGCGCGTCGTCTCCCCGGCATCGGACCGGTGCTCGGCGAGCGCTTGCTCGAGCTCGGCATCCACACCGCGGGTGAGCTCGCGCGGGCGGAGCCGCGTGAGCTCGCGCGCATCGCCGGTAGTCACGCCCCCCAGCTCATCGCGCTCGCGCGCGGCGAGGACGATCGCCCCGTCGTCTCGAACCGCGTGCCCAAGTCCTACGGCGAAGAGAACACGTTCGAGCAAGACGTGATGGATCGCGAACGCGTGACCGCGGCGCTGACGGCGCACGCGGAAGCGGTGGCGCGGCGGCTGCGGCGCGACGACTATCGGGGAAGCACGATCACCGTGAAGGCGAAGCTCGCGCGAGCGCGCGGGACGCGGATCGCTCGAGGGCCCGGGGGCGGCCGAGAGCCGTTCTATCCGCTCGTGAGCCGTTCGCGCACGCTCGCGACGCCGACCGACGACGGACAGCGCATCCGCGACGTGGCCGTGGCGCTCTGGGACGAGGCCGGTATTCGAGAGCCGGTGCGCCTGCTCGGCGTCTCGGTGTCGAAGCTCGAGAAGGGCGCCGGGCGGCAGCTCGAGCTGTTCCCGTCCGCTCGCGACCGGCTCGGCCCGACGCTCGACGCCATCGCCGACCGGTTCGGCCGGGGGGCGATCGGCCGCGCCGTGGAGGCCCCGCAGAAAATGACCCCGGGTCGGACCAAAAAGCGCGGCGACGGGTGACCCCGGCAGAGCGATGGGCCGCGTTGACGGCGCGCGACACCGATGTCAGGTAGCCGTCGATGTACCGCCGCGTGCTTTCGGCCACGGATCTGAGCGAGCCTTCTCTTCTGGCCCTGCGCGAGGCCGACGCCATCGCTCGCGAGAGCGGGGGCGCGCTCGCCGTCTGCCACGTGATTCCGACGATCTTCGATGCGCACACGCTCTTGCCTCAGGATCGCGAGCAGACGCTCGTTCGCATCGCCGAGCTCGAGGTCCAGGCCCGGCAGCTCATCGAGCAGGAGATTTCGCGGAGCCTCGGACGGAGCGACGTCGAGATCTTCATCGAGCGCGGGAACGCGTATGCCGAGGTGGTGCGTCGGGCCGAGACCTGGGGGGCCGACCTCGTCGTCGTCGGGAGCCACGGGCGCACCGGGCTCTCCCGGGTGGTTCTCGGGAGCGTCGCGGAGAAGATCCTCCGGTACGCCCATTCGCCGGTGCTCGTCGCGCGCGAGGCGAAGAAGTCCGGGGTCGTGCTGGCCGCGACGGATCTCTCCGATCCCTCGCTGCCCGCGGTCGCCGCGGGTGCCGAAGAGGCGCGCCGCCGGGGAGCGAAGCTGACGGTGCTCTTCGTGGTGGACCTCACCGCCGCCGCGTTCGCCGCCGCTGCTGGAGGTCTGTTCGGCGCGATCGGGGCGCTCCCGCCCGCTGCGCTCCAGCGTGAGACCCAGGAGGCGTTGCAGAAAACGCTCGAGTCAGCGCTCGAGCGCTTCGGCGCGACGGGCGAGCCGCTCGTCCGACAGGGGGCTCCCGCGTCGGTGATCACCGAAACCGCCGAGGAGCTCGGGGCGGAGCTGCTCGTGATCGGCACGCATGGTCGCACGGGGGTCGCGCGCGTCGCTTTGGGCAGCGTCGCCGAACGCGTGGTGCGAACCGCTGGCTGTCCCGTGCTCGCGGTTCGGCTGACGACGCCGACCTGAGGATTGGGGCATTGCCGCGGCGCGGGGCGTCCCGCGCGCGGGGAACGCCGGGGAAGAAATGTCAGGAGCGGCGCGCACGGGCGCCGTCGTCCTGGGGCGAGCGTGTGGTCGGGGCACGATAGTTGCACAGCGATTCAGGAATTCCCCGCTGGGGCGCTTCCATGAGTACGGCTCCGTTCCTCGGCCAAGCCAGAGAACTTCCAAAAGAGAAACTCCTCTCGGAGGATCGGCTGCTCGAAGTTCTCGAGGAGACCCATCGCACGCTCGAAGCGGGTGGCATCCGCTACGGCTTGATCGGGGGCGTCGCCTCCAGTGTGCTCGGTCGACCCCGCACGACGCGCGACATCGATCTCTTCGTCAAACCGTGCGACGCCGAACGCGTGCTCGCGGCCCTCGAGGCGCGCGGCTTCGAATGCGAGCGCACCGATCACAAATGGATTTTCAAGGCGTTCAAGCACGGCGTGCAGGTCGACATCATCTTCCTCACCGGCCGAGGGATCTACTTCGACGGTGAGCTCGTCGAGCGCTGCCGGGCGGTGACGTTCGCGGGGGTGGACGTCTGGGTCGTGGCGCCCGAGGATCTGTTGGTCATCAAGGCCGTGGCTCACGACGAGGCCACCCCACGGCATTGGCACGACGCGTTGGGGTTGTTGCTCAAGTCGGACTTCGACTGGGACTATCTCTTGCAACGCTCGCGGTTCGGGCAACGACGGGTGTTGAGCTTGCTCCTGTACGCTCAGTCGCTCGACTACGCAGTTCCCGATCGCGTCATTTGCGAGCTTTGGCGCCACATCTTTCAAAACGTGAGGGAAACATGAGCAAGACGGAACGACATGGTCCGGGGCAGTATCTCGCCGGCCACGTCAAAGAGGCGCTCGCGACGGATCCGCGAACGTACCTCCTGGACGTGCGCGTGGTAATTCGCGACGAGCGTGTCTTTTTGGTCGGGCTGGTCGAAGACCCGCAGCAAAAGCGCCTCGCGGAGCGCGTCGCGCGCGAGCTGGTGCCGGATGACATGCTCCTCGTGAACAGTCTGCAGCTGGCCTCGTACGCGACACCCACTCAGGCGGAGCCGCTCTGAGCGGTCCGGGCTCGTCATGATCCGAGTCGCTGCCGTCGGGGACGTCCACGTGGGCGAGGAACGCGGAGCGTTCCAAGCGGGTCAGCTCGAAGACCTGTCGCAGAGCGCGGATCTCTTGCTGCTCGCGGGAGACCTCACCCAGCACGGTCGCCCTGCCGAGTCGCAGCGTTTGGCTGCGGAGCTCCGCAACTCGCCCGTTCCCGTCGTCGCCGTGCTCGGAAATCACGACTACCACGAAGGCGACCAGCAACGGATTCGAGGCGTGCTCGAGGAATCGGGCGTGGTGGTGCTCCAGGGAGAAGGGACGGTGTTCTCCGTTCGCGGGGTCCGCGTGGGCGTCGCCGGGACCAAGGGGTTCGGGGGCGGGTTCCCCGGTGCGTGCGGGTCCGAGTTCGGCGAAGAGGAGATGAAGATCTTCGTCCGGCGCGCGCGCGCGGAGGCAGAGGGGCTCGCGGATGCCCTGAAGCGCCTCGAGTGCGACGTTCGCATCGCGCTCCTGCACTACGCGCCTTGCGACGGAACCCTGGCCGGCGAGCGCCTCGAGATCTTCCCGTTCCTCGGCTCGTATTTTCTCGGTGAGGCCGTGGACGCCGCAGGCTGCGCCGTGGCCTTCCACGGCCACGCCCATGCGGGCACCGAGCGGGCGCTGACGGCGGGAGGGATCCCGGTCCGCAACGTGGCGCGCCCCGTCATCAAGCTCGCGTTCAAGGTGTACACCCTCGAACCCGGGGAAGCCGCGCCCGAGCGGCGTGAGCTCCGAACGGAAGCGTGAACCGTGTGTCCGAGCCGGTGTCGGGCTCGTCGTAGGCAAGCGCCTTGACAATCGTCCGCGACACCGGTTTGGGGCGGCCCGCTCCGAGACGGAACGCAAGCAGCCGACGAACCCGATCGAAACCGTAGGGTGATGGCGAGAGCCACGAACGGTTGAGAACGCGCCGAAATATGCGGAGAACGAGTCGAACAGCGTGCGCGCGTGGGGAGGGGAACCGCCGACTTCACTTCGCCGGGGAGCGGCGGAAGGGGCTCGAAGACCCCCGACGTGCGTGGTCATGCGCGGCGTCCGGGTGCGACCGAGTGGCAGAGCCAGGGCCCGACCTTTCCGGAGCGGTGCGGCTAAGCTATCGTAGCGTGTGTGCAGCACGCCGCGCTGCCGCTGTCCGAAAGGTCCACCCATATGTTGAAGCGTTCGCTCGGAGTCCTGGTCGTTCTCGGGATGGCGTTCGCTGCCTTGCCGGGCTGTGGTGACTCCGATTCCGGAGAAGAAGGGGGAACCGGAGCAGCACCGCCCCTCGGCAGGGGAGGAATGGGGCCGATCATCGGCGTCGGCGGTTCCGTCGGGTCGAGCGGAGCGGGAGGAAAGTCGAGCTTCGATGGCGGCACGGCGCCGCTCACGGACGATCAGTTCGAGCTCATCCAGAACGATTCCTGCGCCGGGTGGGTGGCCGAGGGTGAGTCCGTTCCGTCGTTGCTCCAGCTCGTCGTGGACGTGAGCAGCTCGATGAGCGCGCGCGCACCCGGGACCAACGAAAGCAAGTGGGAAGTCACGCGCGACGCCTTGCTCGAGGCCGTCGTCGGCGTGAACGGGTCCGGGCTTCCTGCGTCCGTTTCCGTGGGCCTCTTGTTCTATCCGAACAAGCGAGCCGAGGTCCGCGAGACGCCTCAGGACATTTCTGCGTGCGTGGACACCGACGCGCGGGTGCCGATCGCCTTGCTGGGCCCGGAGAATGGCTCTCATCGCGAGCGGATTCGCGAGGCGATCGAGGACGCGGAGCTCGAGCAGAGCACGCCCACTCACGACGCCTACCGCCACGCGCTCGAGGAAGCCGTGCTGCCCGCGTCCTTCGACGGCGAGAAGTTCATGCTCCTCATCACGGACGGAGCACCGACGGTGGCGCTCGGCTGCTCGAACCCAGCCGGCCGTATTCAGGACGTCGATCCCGATCCCATCGTGGACGAGATCCGACGGGCCGCCGAGGCCGGCGTGAAGACGTTCTTGATCGGCTCTCCGGGAAGCGAGCCGAATCGTGACTGGATGTCGTACGCCGCCGTGCTCGGCGGGACGGCTCCTCCCGGCTGCGACGTGGACGGCCCGGACTACTGCCACATGGACATGACGACGGCGCCGAACTTCAGCGCGGCGCTGCGCGCGGGCCTCTCGGAAATCGTGGGCCTCGTGTCTCCGTGTCGGTTCGCTTTCGCCGAGCCGCCGAACAACCAGGAGATTGACGCGGGAAAGATCAACGTCGTGCTCTCCAACGGCGGCCAGCACACGCTGGTGATTCGCGACGATCAGGGGGACTGCTCGGAGGGCTGGCAGCTCGCGGGGGGCAACGAGGTGTTGCTCTGCCCGGATACTTGTGAGCGCGTCCAGTCCGATCCATCCATGACCGTGACGCTGGCGTTCGGTTGCAGGTCGTATACGGAGCCACCCATCATCGAGTAGGCACCCGGGAGCCCGCGCGAACGGCCTCACTGGGATCTGCCGGGTGAGCGCCCTCTCGTGAGCCCGGTCCGCGAAGCGTTCGGGCTCGATTCGACGAGGCCGCGCCCTTCGAGAGCGCGGGCGACGATGCCGCACGCGAGGGCGACGGCGAGGCCCAGCGTCCACCCGGCGACGACGTCCGTCGGATAGTGCACCCCGAGATAGACGCGGGTCGCGCCGATCAAGAACGCGATGGCCGCGCCGACGAGGACCACGTAAACCCGCAGTCGAATCCCGGGGACGACGCGCGCCAGCAGCACGCCGAGCGTGGCATACAGGGCCGCGCTCACCGCCGCGTGCCCGCTCGGAAACGAGAGGCCCGCCGCTTCGGTGATGCGCGCGACGACCGCGGGGCGGCCGCGATCGAAGAGCGCCTTGAGCGCGAGCATCGAGCCGGCGCTCGCCAGGGCGGAGGCGATGACGAGCACTGCGAGGCGCGGCTTCTTCCCGAGCACCAGGAAACCGGCCACCACGATCACGATCAGGGTGGTCACCGCCGGGCTTCCGAGCGCGGAAATATCGACCATCGCGCGCGCCACCCAGTCCGGCCCGATCGGGTCGAGGCCCGCCGGATCGCTCCTCAGCGCGCGGAGCACGCGCTCGTCCACGCTCCGCGTCTCCTCTTGGCGGACGGCATCGGCGAGCTCCGCGAACGCCCACGTGAGCGCGCAGAGCCCTCCGATGCTGGTGACCACGAACAGATCCTGCCGGAGGAGCCACGAGAGCAGGCGCCGAGCCAGCTCAGCGCCGCGCCGAAGAAGGGACACGCCGGGGAGCGTAGTCGAGAACGCCGGTCGGTTTCGACGGATCCGCGTCCAGCCTCGCCGTCTTCGGATGCCGGTGCGCCGTGCCTCCCCGCTCGAGAGAGCGCGGCGTGCTCGCTGTACGCGCGTGCCCGGCTCGTCTCCGCATTTCTCTTCGGTGGGCTCGTCGCTCGCGGTCGTTTCCGCGCGGCGAGCGCGCCGCGTGCGCTGGCGCGCACCCGGGGATTCTCGCGACGCGGAGAGCTCCGTGGTGCGCCTCTTGCAGCCTCGTTGAGGAGCCGGCGCCGGGCCGGCGCGAGGAGAGACACGAACATGCGCCTGATGATCGGAAACGCGCGGAACATGCGCGTCGAGATGGGCAGGACGGCAGCGGTGATGAGCCGAGCGCTCCTCGGCAGGGGAGGCCGCGCGCTAGAGAGCGGAGCGGCGCCGGAGCTCGTTCGGAGCGCGGTCGTCGACGGCATCGTCATGCGCTGGGAAGAGCACGGCACCGACGGCGGAGGGCTCCCGGTGGTGCTCGTTCACGGCATTCCGACGCATCCGAGGCTGTTTCGCTACGTGATCCCGCGCGTGGCCGACGGCGCTTCGCGCTGTTACGCGTGGGAGCTCGTGGGCTTCGGCGCCTCGATGTCCGAGGGGTTGCGGCGGGACATCTCCGTCGCGCGCCAGGCCGAGTATCTCGCCGCCTGGATGGAGCACGTCGGGATCGAGCGCGCGGTCCTCGTGGGGCACGACCTCGGGGGCGGCGTCGTGCAGCGCCTCGCGGTCGCGCATCCGCGGCGCTGTGCGGGGCTCGTGCTCGCCGACAGCGCGGCGTACGACAACTGGCCGGTTCCGGCCGTTCGCGCGGCACGCGCCTTGAGCGGCACCATCGAGCGCCTGCCGCCGGCGCTGATGAAGCCCGCGCTCTTCGCGGGCATGATCAACCTCGGTCACGACAACAACGCGCGGCTCTCGGAGTCGATCGAGCTGCACTGGCGCCACTACGCGGCGCCCGTCGGACCCGCCGCCTACGCTCACCAGCTGCGCAGCTTGGACAACCGGGACACGATGGCCGTCGCGGGCGACCTCGGGAACCTCTCCGTGCCGGCGCGGATCGTCTGGGGCGATCGCGACCCGCTCGGGCTCGCTTCCGCGGAGCGCCTCGCTGGCGAGCTGCGCGCGCCGCTCCGGCGCATTCCCGGCGCGCGCCACTTCACCCCCGAGGATCACCCGGACGTCATCGCCGACGCGATCCGCGCCGTGCTCGCCGAGGACGCCGCGCTCTCCGCCCCGCATTGAACGCGAGCGCCGGACCTCGCAAGACGAAGCTCAGCGGAGCTTTCGGCGCAGATAGTTGAGCACGTCGATGCGCGTGATGAGCCCCAGGAACTTGGGGCCGTCACAGACGATGGGAACGAGGCCGCGCTCGAAGAGCGGCAAGAGGGATTCGAGCGGCGTCGTGCGCTCGACGGTGGTGAGCCGCGTGCTCATCGTTCGGCGCACGGGGCGCCGGAACGCGGACTCGTCGGCGTGCACGGCGAGCAAGAGATCGGACTCGTCGAGGATGCCGACGATTTGCTCGCCCTCGAGCACGGGGAGCTGCGACACGTCGTAGAGCTTCATGCGCGAGTACGCGACGAGGAGCGTATCGTCCGGCGCGACCGCGACGACGGCTCCCTGCTCCTGGGAGCGCGCGATCACGTCGCGCAGGTCTCCGTACGAGGGCCCGCGCAAGAAGCCCTGATCGCGCATCCAGAAGTCGTTGTACATCTTGGAGAGGTACTTGTTGCCGCTGTCGCAGACGAACGTCACGACCCGCTTCGGGTGCGTTTGCGCGCGGCAGTACCGGAGCGCTCCGGCGAGGAGCAGGCCCGAGGACGAGCCGGCCAGGATTCCCTCGTGGCGCAAGAGCGCGCGCGCCGTCAGAAAGCTCTCCTCGTCGGAGATGCTGTACACGGTGCGCACGCGGGACAAATCGCAGATCTTCGGGACGAAGTCCTCGCCCACGCCTTCGACGAGCCACGAGCCCGCCTGCCCCACGGTGCCCGTGCGCACGTAGTCGGCGAGCACCGAGCCTTCGGGATCGGCGAGGACCATCTCGGCCTCGGGCGCGACCCGCGCGAAGTAGCGGCTGAGGCCCGTGATGGTGCCGCCCGAGCCCACGCCGCAGACGACCGCGTCGAGACGTCCGCCCATTTGGTCGTGGATTTCCGGGCCCGTGGTCGTCTCGTGCGCGAGCGGGTTGGCGGGGTTTTCGAACTGGTTGACGTAGTAGCCGCCGAGCTCGCGTGCGAGGCGCTCCGCGACGTCTTGATAGTATTCGGGGTGGCCCTTGCCGACGTCGGAGCGCGTGACCCGCACCTCCGCCCCCATGGCGCGCAGGTGAAAGATCTTCTCCTGGCTCATCTTGTCCGGGAGCACGAGCACCAGCCGGTAGCCCTTGCAGGCGGCGACGAGCGCGAGCGAGAGGCCCGTGTTTCCCGCCGTGGCTTCGACGAGCGTGGCTCCCGGCGCGATGCGTCCCTCGCGCTCGGCGGTCTCGATCATGGAGAGCCCGATGCGATCCTTGATCGAGCCCCCCGGGTTCTGCTGCTCGAGCTTGAGGAAGAGCTCGCAGGGACCGGTGTCGAGCTGGCTCACTCGCAAGAGCGGGGTGTTGCCGATCAGAGAAAGGATCGAGCTTTTCGGTTCGTCGTGTGTCTGCATCGCCCCTCTACGTTCCGCGGTGAGCTGCCGCGAGCCCTTGCTCGAGATCGGCCCAGAGATCCTCGACGTGCTCGAGACCGACGGAGAGGCGCACGAGCCCGTCGCCGATGCCGATCGCCTCGCGCTTTTCCTTCGGGATGGAAGCGTGCGTCATGAGCGCCGGATGTTCTGCGAGCGATTCCACGCCGCCCAAGCTCTCGGCGAGGGCGAACCAGCGCAACGACGTCAAAAAGCGCCGCGCCGAAGGCTCCCCGCCACGCAGCACGACGCTGATGATGCCGCCGCCCCCGCGCATTTGGGTGAGCGCGAGCTCGTGTTGTGGATGGCTCCGCAACCCGGGATAGAGCACCCGCTCGACCCCCGGGTGTTCCTCCAGGCGTCGCGCGAGCTCGCTCGCGGTTTCGACGTGGCGCTGCATGCGGACGGGCAGCGTCTTGACGCCGCGCAAGACGAGGTAGCAATCGAAGGGGCTCGGGACGGCGCCGAGGGC
>Ga0079224_100011087_pt1 | contig 12397 bp, 16 predicted proteins | sample Stecom2015_FD_80414 | JGI IMG/M metagenome (GOLD analysis project Ga0079224, IMG submission 80414) | Agricultural soil microbial communities from Utah to study Nitrogen management - Steer compost 2015 | ecosystem: Environmental > Terrestrial > Soil > Agricultural land | place: USA: Utah...
GCCAGCATCGCCACCGACCTGCAGCAGGCGCGCCAGCAGCTGGTGCTGCACAGCCCAGACCTCGTGCTGCTCGACCTGCACCTGCCCGACGGCAGCGGGCTCGACCTGTTCGCCGACGAGCGACTTCGCGGCGATGCCGACATCGTGCTGATCACCGGCCAGGCGAGCGTCGAGACGTCCATCCAGGCGCTGCGCCTGGGGGCCGCCGACTACCTCGTCAAGCCGATCAACCTGAAGCAGCTTCGCCGCGTCCTCGACCGCCTGACCGGCTCGCCGCGTCCGCACCGCGCGCCGCGCGCGCCGGGCCAGGCCGATGTCCCGCCAGGCCCCTCCGGCGCCGACATCGATGGCTTCGGCAAGCTGCGCGGCCGCTCCGCCGCCATGCGTCGCGTCTATGCCCAGATCGAGCGGGTGGCGCCGACGGCGGTCAATGTGCTGCTGGTGGGCGAGAGCGGTACCGGCAAGGAGATCGTCGCCGAAACGATCCACGAGCAGAGCCGGCGCCGCAACGGGCCCTTCCTCGCGATCAACTGCGGGGCGATCTCGGCGCAGCTGATCGAGAGCGAGCTCTTCGGCCACGAGAAGGGCAGCTTCACCGGCGCGGTGCGCCAGCACCAGGGGTTCTTCGAGCGCGCGGACGGCGGCACGCTGTTCCTCGACGAGGTCACCGAAATGCCGCTCGACCTCCAGGTCAAGCTGCTGCGGGTGCTGGAGACGGGGCGTTTCTCGCGCGTGGGCTCCGACTCGCTGATCGAGACCGACGTGCGGATCATCGCGGCCACCAACCGGGTGCCTACCGAGGCGGTGGCCGAGCAGAAGCTGCGCGAGGACCTCTACTACCGCCTGAACGTCTTCCAGATCCAGCTGCCGCCGCTGCGCGAGCGTCGCGAGGACATCGCGCTGCTCGCCCCGCTGTTCCTCGAGCAGCTCAGCCAGCGCGAGGGCGTCGAGCGCGAGCTCGATCCCGCCGCGCTTGCCCAGCTGCAGTACTACGACTGGCCCGGCAACGTGCGCGAGCTGCGCAACATCGTGCACCGGGCCGCCATCATGAGCGACGGCAAGCGGATCACCTCGGTGGAGATCCCCGGCGTCGAACTGCCGGACCCGGCGACGCTCGCCGCCGATGCCGCCCCGAACGCGCAGCCGGGCGCGACGCCTGCGGCGACGTCATCCCCGTCGTCCACGGGCGCGGGCGGGAGCAAAGGCGCGCCCGCCCCCGGCGACATGGTCTGTGTGCCGATCGGCACTTCGCTCGCGGACATGGAGCGTCGCCTCATCGAGGCGAGCCTCGCGGCCTGCGGCGGGGTGCGCGAGAAGACGGCGGCGATGCTCGGCATCAGCGCCAAGACGCTCTACAACCGCCTGCGGCAGTACGAGCAGGAAGACCGCGGCGTCGAGAGCGACTGACACCGCCGCGCGTGACCTTCCGGAACGCAGGGCATGCGATGCCCGGCTTCCGGTACGCCGCACGGCCCGGGCCGGGTCGCCAGGGGCGTATGCTGCGCAAGGGATTCCCGGCCGCCTTGCGCAAGACCGGTGCAGGACGGCCCGGAGTCCCAAGGCACGCAAATTGCCTACGGAATCCCAGACCAACTACTTGCCGGGTGCACCATGTCCGAGAACCTCGTTCCATCGCCGCAGGCGCTTGCCGTCCTGCGTTGCCGCGAAGCGGACGTGCCCGCGCTCGTCAACGAGGCGGCCGCCCGCTGGGTACTGCGTCATGTCGCGTTCAACAGTGGCTTTGAACTGCGACCCACGGCCGATGGCCAGTGGTCGCGATCCCGGGCGACGGCGGAGTCCCCGGGCTTCGAGCTGAGCCTCGACATGCGCGACTGTCGCTTCATGCTGCAATCCCGCCCGGACCAGCGCAGGATCCGCCTCCAGGTCCTGCTCGGACCGGGCGCTCGCCATCTCCGGCGCAACCTGCCCCGCCTCGTCGACGACTTTGCCGCGGCCTGCATGGCCGACATCGAGTCGATCGACCTCGCGGTCGGCAAGCCTCTCCCCGTGCGCGGCCTGCCCGCGGCCGAGCCACTCGTGCTCCCGGCCTGAGCGCGGCATGGTGGAAGCGCATCTCTGCACCGCTTGTCGGGCCAGTGTCGGTCCGGAGCAGCACCGCTGCCCGGTGTGCCATGCGCGTCTCGGCTTCGTGCCCGAACTGGGCCTGCTGTGCGCCTTCGAGGATCGCGGCGAGGCCGGCTGGCATCCCCTGGGCGTTCGTGGTGTCGGTGTTCGCCTGCCGTGCGGCAACTATGGCGAGCACCCGATCTGCAACTGGACCGTCCCGGCCGAAGCGTCCGACTGCTACTGCGAGTCGTGCCGCTGCATGGCAAGGACGCCCGGACTTTCCGAGCCCGCACAGCGCCAGCGCTGGGCGCGCTTCGGGCGGGCGCGTCGGCGACTCTTCACGGGCCTGCGCCAGCTCGGCCTGCTCGATGCCCAGGGCCGGGTCCGCGGCCTGCCCGAGCCGATCTTCGATGTCGTCGACGGGGCGGGGGGCGTCCTGCCGGAAGGTCCGGCCGTGCGTGCGAACGTACCCGGCCCCATCCTGGTGGATCTCTCCCGGATCGATGCGATGGGCGACCGCGATCTTTTCGAGGCGCTGCGCCGCGCCGTCGGCCTGCGCCTCGCGCTTGCACGCGGCGTGTCGCTCCCGGCGCCGGCAGGCGCCGGCCACGACCCGGATCGACTGATGGCCGAATGGGAGTCGAGCTCGGGAGGGATCGGCGCTCGCGTGCCCGAGGCCCAGCGCGATCCACGGCAGCGGCCCGGGACGGCCCATCGCGGCGGCCCCGGTCGCGCCGGCATGCTCGCCTGAGCGTTCGCGCCTTCCGGGGCGCGCAAACGAAGAACCGAAAAGCCGCCGCCCCGGCGCCGACGGGGCGCCGGGGCGGCGGGGCGTCCCGGACCGGGAGTCGCCTACGCCGCGGCGGTGGCGCGGTTCGACAGGCGTCGAATGTCGGCGGGCGGGATCTGCATCGCGTCGCGGTACTTGCTGACCGTGCGGCGAGCCACCTGGATGCCGCGCTGGGCAAGCATCCGCGTGAGCTTGTGGTCCGAGAGCGGCTTGCGCTCGTCCTCGGCGCTGATCAGCTGGCGGATCATCGCCTTGACCGCGGTCGCCGAGCACCGGTCGCCGCGCGCCGTCTCCACCCCGGAGGTGAAGAAGCGCTTGAAGTCGATCACGCCCGCCGGGGTGATCATGTACTTGTTCGCGGTGACGCGCGAGACCGTCGATTCGTGCAGGCCCAGCTCGTCGGCGATGTCGCGCAGCGTCATCGGCTTCATGCCGATGTCGCCATACTCGAAGTAGTCGGCCTGGCGTTCCACGATCGCCTGGGCCACGCGCAGCACGGTGGACTGTCGCTGCTCGATGCTGCGCACGAGCCAGCGGGCTTCCTGGAGCTGGGCATTCATCGCCTTGCACGAACGACTGTCCTGGGCGCGGAGCATGTCGCAGTACATCTCGTTCACGCGCACCGACGGCAGGGCGCCCTGGCGCGGGCGGACCTGCCAGCGCCCGTTGATCTTCAGCACCTGGACATCCGGCACGACATAGGCGGGCGTATCCGAGGACAGCGCAAGGCCGGGCCTCGGCGTGAGGCGACGGATCAGCACCGTCGCATCGGCCAGCGTGTCCTCGTCGAGGTCGAGCGCCTCGGCGAGGGCCGGGAAGTCGTGGGCGGCAAAGGTGTCCAGGTGGTCCGCGACGATCGCGGCCGCGGCAGCGCGCCCGGGCGTCGAAAGGGGCAGGGCCTCGATCTGCAGCGCGAGGCACTCCTTGACCGAGCGGGCGCCCACGCCCGCGGGCTCGAAGTGCTGCACGTGGCGCAGCGCGATCTCCAGCTCGTCCACGCCCACGCGGTCCGTGGGGCTGCTGAGGTCGTCGGCGATCTCCTCGAGCGAGCATTCGAGATAGCCGGTCGGCTCGATCGCATCGATGATCGCACGCACCAGCATCGCATCGCGCTCGCCGAGGTTCAGGCAGCCGGCCTGTTGCAGGAGGATATCGCGCAGCTTCGGCGTGTCCGGCGCGAGCGCGATCGGATCGAAGTCCGGATCGGAGCTCCCCTGGCGGGAACCGCTCTCCAGCCAAGGCTCGGACATGTAGGAGGCGTCGGCCTCTGCGCCGCCCAGTTCGCTCGTTTCGGCAACCGCGCCGAGCTCGTGGCCATCGCCGTCGGTCGCGCCGATCGCCACGACGGCATCGGCCTCGCCGGGGGCATCGACATCGTCGTCGGATTCCAGCATGGGATTCGATGCAAGCGATTCGCGGACCTGCTGGGCGAACTCCAGGGTCGAGAGCTGCAGCATGCTGAGGGCGCGCTGCATGGCGGGCGACATGTTGGTCTGGCGAGTGGTTTGCAGGCTGATCCCGGATTGCATGGGCTCACTCCATAAGGGTTGTGCTTCGTTGTGGAGACCCGGAACGCAATTCCCGTGCCAGTTGTGAAATTGTTCACGCTTCGGCGACCCTTCCCTGCGGAAAACCGCGACAGTGCGTGCTTTCACGAAGGTCGGCGCAAGGCCGGATGCGTTTGCGCCGCGGGTGCCGAGCGCCTGCCGGAAGCCATTCGGACCGGGCAGAATTTCTGCTGGCGGCGCGCCTGGCAAAAAAAGAGCGGCGCCTTCCGGGCGCCGCAACGAGGTGGGATGAGAGGGCGGCCGCCGGTTCAGCGGCCGCTGTCGAAATCACTGGCGCTTGTTCTTGTCCGCCGCGTTCTCGAGCTTGTTGCCGCCGGCCTGGATGTCCTCGCCGAGGCCGGACATCGTGTTGCATGCGCTGAGCGCGAAAGCGGCGGCCATTACGATCATCAAAAGACGGGTCATTCGTTTTCTCCTTCCTGGCTGGGTGTTGACCGCTGGTGACCTGCAATCGCCGTGCCCATGCTGCACGCGCCAGGCGCCGGGATGCTTTCCGGCCCGGGCACGAAAAGTGCGCCGCGACGCCCCATGGCCCGCGGGCCGACCCATAGGAATAGGAGCAGTCATGAGCCAGGATCGAAAGAAGGACACGGCGCCCGCCGATACCGAGCAGGGGAACCGGCCTCGCACGCGCGAGGAAAAGCGGGAGGATGCCGAGGCATCGCGCCAGGACCGCCCGACCACGAGCGTTCCCGGCCAGAAGGAGCGCTGGGAGAACGAGGGAGGGCAGCCCGGCGGCGTGATCTCCTCGACCGACGCCACGCAGCCGAAGACGGACGAGGACTGACGACCCGCCTTCCTCCCTTCTAGTAGCGGCGCATGCGCCCCGCCCGTCGCTCGGGCCGGGCGTAGGCGCCGCTTCCCCTCGAGCCCGAGGAGACGAGCGAGAGCACGCTGCTCACGCCGCGCCAGGCGGCCAGCGCAAAGAGGCCTCCGCGCATCGCGCCGCGCGCCAGGCGCAGGGAGCGACGCGGGCCCGCGACCATGAGGGCCGCCCCGACGCCGATCGCGAGCGCGGGATGCTCGCGCACGACGTCCACCACGGAGTCGAAGGCGGACCCGCGTCTCGGCGGGTCGAACGGCCTGCCGTTCGCATCGACGACCGGTTCGGCGACGACCGGTTCAACGGGTTCGTCCTGCGCGAGGCGTTCGCGCTGTTGCCGGATCTGTTCGCGCAGGCGCGCGATCTCGGATGACTCAGCCATGCTGGCCTCCCTCCTGGTGCAGGCGGTGCGCAAGCCATTCGCGGTCCGCCGCGAGTTCCGCGCGAAGCCCGGCAAAGCGTCGGTCCTTGCGCATCTGCGCATAGCGCCACATGAACAGGCCCACCAGGGCGACCAGCCCATGGGCCGCGCAGACGAGCCACGTCACCATGACGCGGTGCTCGGTGTCCCACCACGTCACGATGACCGCCAGGCTCACGAATGCGAGCGCGAGCATCCCGGCCAGTGCCATGATGGTCAGGCCCACGGCGAGCTGCACCAGCCGGGCGCGCTCGACCTTCCATTCGAGCCGGGCCAGCTCGCAGCGCGACGCCAGGGCGTCCTGTGTCTCGTGCAGGGCCCGGGTGATCGGCGCCATCAGGCGCGGCACCAGTCTTCGGTGGATTGCGCTGGACATGCGGCGCCCGCTTTTCTAGCGGCGCGCGATGAGGACCCCGAGGGCGACGCCCGCGAGAGCCGCCATCGTGGCGAAGCGCCAGGGCGCGTCATGGACGTAGTCGTCCGCATCGGTCGCGGCCCGCGCGAGGCGCTGGGAAGCGTGGTGCGATGTCTCGCCGATGACGTCGCTCGCATGCGCGACCCGATCGCGCAGCCGGGCCAGCACCGACTCGAGCTCCGGCGTCTTCGACAGCACGCCGTCCTGCGACAGCTCGTCCAGTTCGCTGCGCAGGCGCGCCCATTCCTCCTGGATCGAGTCCATGGCGGCGCGTTTGGCGCGCCCGCCTTCCCGGCCGGCCTGGGCCAGCGATTCACCGGCTTCGTGCAGGTGGTTGGTGACCTCGTCGATTCTGGCCATGATTCCTCCGTGGGGTGATGTCGCCCGCGTCGCGAGCGGCGTCATCCCGTCATGCAGAAACCATGCCTAGCGAGGTGACTGCGCCTGCGCCACGGCCTGGTCGAACAGGCCCGCGATCTCCTCGGCGACTTCGGCAATGGGCGTCGTATCCGCCGCGACACGCGCCTGTATGAGGGCGCCCTCCAGCGCGGCGATCGCGGTGAGCGCCAGGCGCCGCGCCCGGCGGGGGGCCACGCCATGCTCGCGCAGGGCGCGGTCGAGGACGCGCGTCCATCCGGCGCCCGCCCGCGCCCCGGCCGCGCGGATGGCGGGCTCGTCCGCGGCCGCCTCGAGCAGCACCGTCGCGATCGGACAGCCGTCGCGGAAGTCCGACTGCGCCATCCAGCCGGCGAGCTGGCCGGCATAGGCCCGCAGCAGCTCGCCCGGGGGGTGGCCGCCATCGGCCAGCGCCTGGAGGCTGCGGCGCACCCGCTCGCCCGCGAAGCCGACCGCGGCCGCCCCGATTTCCGGCTTGCCGCCCGGGAAGTAGTGGTACACCGAACCGCGCGGCGCCCCGCTCTCGGCCACGATCCGCGCGAGTCCCGTGGCGGCATAGCCGTAGCGCCGGAAGAGCCGGGCCGCCGTGCTCACGATCGCGTCGCGGTGCCTCGGTGGCCTCGGCATCGATTTCCCTCCCGCAAGCTATATAGACCGGTCAGTATAGTCGGACTATGATGAACGACCAGCCTCCAAGGTCGATCCCATGCCCGATGTCTCCCAGGCCGCCCCCACGGCGCCGCCCGCGCCGGCCGCGCCGTACATCCGCCATGACCGCCGCAGCGGGCTTACCGACCCGTGGGAGCCGCTCTATTCCCACCGGAGCGCCGACGCGGTGTGGGTCGGCCTCTGGGCGGCCGAGCCCCATGCCAATTCACGCGGCTTCGTCCATGGCGGACTGATCACCGCCCTGGCGGACAACGCCATGGGCCTGTCGTGCGCGCAGGCGCGCGGCGACCCCCGGCCGAGCCTCGTCACGGTGAATCTTTGCGTCGATTTCGTGAGCACCGCCCGCGTCGGGCAATGGGTCGAGGTCCGGCCCGAGGTGATCCGGACCGGCTCCCGCCTGTGCTTCGCCACCGCCCTCGTGCTTGCGGACGGCGAGGTCTGCGCCCGCGCCAATGCCACGTTCGCCATACCGGCGCGCTGATCGCACGACGCGCGATCCGGTACAGTGGCGGATTGCGCCGATGGCGCTTCAGCCCCGGGGCGGGTCAACATGGCCAGGATCGACACCCAGGAAGGAATGCCCGGCGAGCGGGCGGAGGATGCAGTCACGGTCAGCGCCGATGCGGCGCCGAGCCCGGTGTCGGAGCCCGTGGCGTCCTCCTTCCGATGGTCCGGACGCTTCGAGCTCGACCACGACGAGATGGACGACATCCACCGGGAGTTCGTCGTCCTCGTCGATGCCCTCCTGCATGCGCCCGATGCCGAGATCCCCGATCGTCTCGATGCACTGATCGAGCACACCCGCCATCACTTCGAGCGCGAGACCACCTGGATGCAGCTCTCGCACTTCCCGCCCATCCATTGCCATGAGCGCGAGCACGCGAAGGTCATGGAGGTTGCGGCCGCCGTCCGGGAGCGCGTTGCGGCGGGCGAACTCGAGTACGGCCGCACGCTCGCGGCCGGCCTCGCCGAATGGTTCGAGATCCATGCCGACACGATGGACCGCGTCCTCGCGATGTGGCTACGGCAGGGGCCGGACTGGCCCGCGCCCGATGCCTGAGGGGCGCGCCGCGGCCATGGCCGCGGTCCGGGCGGGAAATCGCAACGCGCCGGCGGTCGGCGTCATGCGTCACGGGCCCACTCTGCGCTAGAGTTGCGCGCATGCAAGAGCCGGCGCTTCCGAACAGCTCCGCTCGCGATCCCTTCGCCGAGAGGATCGCGGTCGTGCCCGGGACCGTGCGCTGGACCGCCGGACCCGCGCCGGGCGTCCAGCGGATCGTCCTCGATGCGGGCGAGGGGTCGAATGGCCGCCTGACCGCCTTCATGCGCTTCGCCCCCGGTGCACGGTGCACGGAGCATGCGCACGAGGGCGGCGAGGAAATCCTCGTGCTCGCGGGCACCCTCGCCGACGAGCGCGGCGTCCACCGCGCGGGCACCTATCTTCGCAACGCGCCGGGGAGCCGGCATGCGCCCGCGTCACCGGACGGATGCACGATCTTCGTCAAGCTGCGCCAGTTCGCCGACGGCGATGTCGGTTCGCGCCTCGTGGACACGCGCCGGGTGCGCTGGTCGCGCGGGCGCGTTCCCCAGACGAGCGTCATGCCCCTGCATGCCTTCGGCGACGAGCTCACGCGCCTCGTCCACTGGCGTGCCGGTATCGGCGGCGCGCCGGTCCGGCATTCCGGCGGTGCCGAGCTGCTGGTCCTGGACGGTGAATTTTCCGACGAGCATGGCCACTACGGGCCCGGTACCTGGATGCGCCTGCCGCCGGGCTGCTGGCACCGGCCCCGCGCCGGCCGGCGCGGCGTGCTCGCCTGGGTCAAGACCGGGCACCTGCGAGTTCTCGCGCGCGATCCCGACAGGTCCGAACGAGTGGCGGAAGCCGCGGCATGATGCCCGATGCCGAAAGCCTTGCCGGGCGCGCGCGCGTCCACGCGCTGCGCGTCGAGGGCGTCCGGTGCATGTGGCGGGAATGGGGTTCGGGTCCGCCGGTCGTGCTCGTCCATGGCGGCACCGGCTCGTGGCTGCACTGGGTTCGCAACATCGCGGCGCTCTCGGTCTCGCACCGGGTGCTCGCCCCCGACATGGCGGGCTTCGGCGACTCGTCCGACGCGCCTCCCGGGCTGGGCGCGACCGGCCAGGCGCGCCTGCTGCTGGGCGGGCTGCGCCAGCTGGTCGATGTCGCCACGCCCGTCGCCTTCGTGGGCTTTTCCTTCGGCGCGATCGTCGGCGGCCTGGCCGCGGCCCAGGCCGACCGGCCGGTGCGCGGGCTCATGCTGGTGGGCGCGGTGGGCCTGGGCATCGACCGCGGTCCGCCGCTGCCCATGCGGGCCTGGAAGCACCTCGTGGAAGACCCCGGCGCGGTCGACCGGGCCCATCGGCACAATCTCGCCACGCTGATGCTGGCGCGGCCCGAGTCGATGGATGCGCTCGCGCTGGAGGTCCAGCGTCGCAATGCGGCCGCGGCGCGCTTCTACAGCAAGCGAAGCTCGCATTCGGCGGCCCTCGCGGAGGCGCTGCCCCGCGTGCCCGCCCCCGTCGCCGGCATCTGGGGCAGCGAGGATGTCACCGCGGCGCGCGATCCGGCACGCGTTTCCGACCGGCTGCATTCGCTGCGCCCCGACGCATCCCTCGATATCATTCGCGGCGCGGGCCACTGGGTCCAGTTCGAGGCGGCGGCATCGTTCGATGCCGCCTGCCTGCGCTGGCTTGCCACGCTCTCCGATGCCGGCGGCCCGCGCTGACACCGCTCCTCCTTTGCAGGACCGACCGATGACCACAGACGCTCCGGCGTCGCCGGGCAGCCCCGACGAAAGGTCGGGGCAAGGCCCCGGCGAAAGCTTCGCCGCCTACATCCACTTCGAGCGAGAGGAGTGGGCCGCGTTGCGCTCGAGCACCCCGCTGACCCTGTCGCAGCAGGATCTCGTCGCCCTGCAGGGCTTCAACGAGAAGGTCTCGCTCACCGATGTCGTGGAGATCTACCTGCCGCTGTCGCGGCTGCTCAACCTGCACATTCGCTCGGCGCGGGCCCTCAACGGCGTGAAGGACGAATTCCTGGGCCGGCTCGTGGGCACACGTCCCTACGTGATCGGCATCGCCGGCAGCGTCGCCGTCGGCAAGAGCACCTTCGCCCGCATCCTGCAGGCCCTGCTCTCGCGATGGCCCGACCATCCGCGCGTGGCGCTCGTCACCACCGACGGCTTTCTCTACCCGAACAAGGTGCTCGAGGAACGCGGCCTGATGCAGCGCAAGGGCTTCCCCGAGAGCTACGATCGCCGACGCATGCTGCAGTTCCTCGCCGACATCAAGGCCGGCCACCGGCGTGTCACCGCCCCGATCTACTCGCACCAGGCCTACGACATCGTGCCCGGCGCGGCGCAGGTCGTGGAACAGCCCGACATCCTCATCTTCGAGGGGCTCAACGTGCTGCAGGTGGACACGCTCGATCGCGGTCACCCGCCGGCGGTGATCGTCTCGGACTTCTTCGACTTCTCCATCTACGTCGATGCGGCCATCGAGGACATCGAGCCCTGGTACATCAACCGCTTCCTGGCGCTGAAGGCGAGCGTCTTCCAGGATCCCGCCTCCTACTTCCACCATTACCGGAACCTGAGCGACGCGGAGGCGCGCGAAGTGGCCCACAACATCTGGACCAGCATCAACCTGCGCAACCTGCTCGAGAACATCCTGCCGACGCGCGAACGCGCCAACGTCATCCTGCGCAAGCGCGCCGACCACACGATCGGTGACATTCGCCTCCGACAGATCTGAGCGCGGCGCCGGCGGCCGGCCGCTGCTCGCGCTCGCGGTCACCCTCGGCGCCCAGCTCCTGGTCACCGTCGCGCTCACGGTCCCCTCCGTACTCGCGCCGGAGGTCGCCCCCCTGCTCGGCCTGCCCGCCGCCCGCGTCGGCCTGTTCGTCGGCCTGTGCTATCTCTGCGCGATGAGCTCCGGCCTGGTCGCGGGCGGCCGCATCGCCGGGATCGGCCCGGTGCGTACCAGCCAGTGGGCGATCGCGGCCGCCGGTCTCGGCCTGGTCGCCGTCGCGATCGGCGGCACGTGGATGCTGCTGCCGGCGGCGATCGCCATCGGTGCGGCATACGGACTCACCAATCCCGCCGCCGCCATCGTGCTCGGCGAGCATGCGCCCGTCGAGCGGCGCGGCCTGTTCTTTTCCATCAAGCAGACCGCCGTGCCGCTCGGCATCGCCGTGACCGGCGTGGTCGCGCCCGCGCTCTATGCCCTGCTGGGCTGGCGCGGGGCCGTGGCGGCGCTCGGCCTCGCCTGCATCGCGGGGGCCTTCGCGCTCGGCCGATCGCGGCGCGAGTTCGACCGGCCGCAGCCGCTGCCGCCGCGACCCGCGCAGGCCTGGCGCATCGTGGTCGATCCGCTGATGGCGGGGCTGCGCGACCCGGCCCTGCGGCGACTCGGCATCGTGTCGTTCGCCTACGCGCTCACCCAGGTCTGCTTCCTCACCTTCCTGGTCTCGTTCCTGAGCGTCGAGCATGGCTTTGCGCTCGCGCTCGCGGCGGGCGTGCTCGCGGCCGCGCAGGTGACCAGCGTCTTCTCGCGCATCTTCTTCGGCTGGGTGGCCGACCGCTGGATCGCGCCCGCGCGCCTGCTGCCCCTGCTCGGCATCGGCATGGCGGTGGCCTGCGCGCTGCTCGGCCGCCTGCCGGTCGATGCGGCGCTTGCGCTCACGGTCGCCGTGGCGATGTTGTGCGCGCTCACCGCCGTCGGCTGGAACGGCGTGTTCTTCGCGGAGCTGGCGCGTGTCGCGCCGCCGGGCGGGCTCGCCGCCGCGACCGGCACCACCCAGTTCATGACCTTCTGTGGCGGCATGAGCGGGCCCGTGATCTTCTCGGAAGCGATCAGCCACGGCGCGGCCTATGGCGTGGCCTTCCAGGGGCTGGCGCTGGTACCCCTCGCGGCGGCACTCTTCGCCTGGAGGGCGGTGCGGCGCGAGAGACAGGCACACCCGTTGCTCAAGTGAGTGCATCACCGGTCGGACCGGTGCAAATACACCCACCGCAGAGGAGAAGTCATCATGTTTTATTGGGCCGCAGTATTCCTGGTGATCGGACTGGTCGCCCTCCTGTTCGGTTTCGGCGGAATCGCCGGCATGTCGATGAACATTGCCTGGATCCTGTTCGTCGTCGGCCTGATCATCGCAGTCGTCTTCATGGTCCTGGGTCGCAGGCCAAGGGTCTGATCACCGCTCCGGCCGGAAAATTTCGGGCGGAGCACC
>Ga0079224_100011088_pt1 | contig 12396 bp, 9 predicted proteins | sample Stecom2015_FD_80414 | JGI IMG/M metagenome (GOLD analysis project Ga0079224, IMG submission 80414) | Agricultural soil microbial communities from Utah to study Nitrogen management - Steer compost 2015 | ecosystem: Environmental > Terrestrial > Soil > Agricultural land | place: USA: Utah...
ATTAATGGTTTTTAAACCATTTCGAGATATGGATAAAGATTATTCTGCTTTAACAGTGATTTGTTTTCAAGATGAATTTGCTTTTCCAATATCAAGTAAAAACATATATTACATAAAGGAAATTCCTTTTGAGTTATTGTGTAATGAATATAACTTTTAGTATCAGCAATATAGGGCACAATAAAATACATAGATGGAAGAGGAAACTCTATACACTCTATGACCAATAGAAAATCATAATTTAGTTGTTGGCGAACATTATTGGGTTGCTTTAGAATTTAATCAAGAAAAAAATAAATATCACATTATAAATATTAAGAAGAATAATGGCTAAAAAGAAAAAAGAAGAAGTTCAGGAAACGATAGAGAAAACCCTGTGGAAAGCAGCGGACAAACTGCGTAAAAACATCAACGCTGCGGAGTACAAAGATGTAGTTTTAGGGTTAATCTTCTTAAAATATATTTCCATTGCATTCGAAAAATTGCATGCTGAATTAACAGCTCAAATCGATCAAGGTGCAGACCCTGAAGATAGAGAAGAATATCAAGCGGAGAATGTGTTTTTCGTGCCACCTTCGGCGCGTTGGTCGTTTTTACAAAATTCGGCAAAGCAACCTACTATTGGTAAAATTGTAGATGATGGAATGGACGCTATCGAAGCAGAAAATCCACAACTGAAAGGAATTTTACCAAAGGTTTATGCCAAACAAAATTTAGATCCTACCAGCTTAGGGGAATTGATTGACTTAATTGGTAACATCAATTTTGGTGAAACCAAAGAACGTTCTGCCGATGTTTTAGGGCACGTCTTCGAATATTTCTTAGGACAATTTGCTTTAGCAGAAGGTCAAAAAGGAGGACAATTCTATACGCCGCGTTCGGTGGTAGAATTGTTGGTGGAGATGTTAGAACCGTATAAAGGACGTGTATTCGACCCTTGTTGTGGTTCGGGCGGTATGTTTGTACAGTCTGAAAAGTTCGTAACAGAGCGTCAAGGAAACATCAACGATATTTCTATTTATGGGCAAGAATCCAATCAAACCACTTGGCGTTTGGCGAAGATGAACTTAGCCATTCGTGGGATTGATGCTTCTCAAGTGAAATGGAATGCCGAAGGTTCTTTCCTTAATGATGCACATAAAGACTTAAAAGCCGATTATATTATTGCCAATCCTCCATTCAACGTGAGTGATTGGGGTGGTGATTTGTTGCGTAACGATGCCCGCTGGAAATATGGCGTGCCACCTGTGGGTAATGCCAATTTTGCTTGGTTACAGCATTTCATCCACCACTTGGCACCGACAGGACAAGCGGGTGTGGTGTTAGCTAAAGGGGCTTTAACCTCTAAAACTTCAGGTGAAGGTGAGATCCGTAAAGCTTTGATTGAAGAAGGTTTGATTGACTGTATTGTGAATTTACCTGCCAAGTTATTCTTGAATACCCAAATTCCTGCGGCGTTGTGGTTTATGCGTCGTAAGAACCATCCCACCCTAAAGGGCACCCCTCCAAGGGAGGGGAATAATGGAGGTAGGAATTTTAGAGATACCTCCAATGAGATTTTATTTATAGATGCCCGGAACTTAGGTCACCTGATCAATCGCCGTAACCGTGAGTTAAGCAAAGAAGATATCGATCTAATTGCATCGACTTACCACAATTGGCGAAATTCCCCTCCTTTGGAGGGGTGTCCGGAGGACGGGGTGGTCTATAATGACATCCCAGGTTTCTGCGCATCCGTAACATTGGATAAAGTACGTGAATTAGACTATGTCTTAACACCTGGGCGTTATGTTGGTTTGCCAGACGAGGAGGACGATTTCAACTTTGTAGAGCGTTTTACTTCTTTGAAAGCAACTTTGGAAAGCCAATTGGCTCAAGAAGCTGAATTGAATACCCTAATCGCTGAAAACTTAGCTAAAATTGAATTACCGAATGATGGAGAATAATACGTGGAAGGAATATAGATTTTCAGAATTTGTAAATATTAATCCATCTGTATCTTTAAAAGCGAATGAAGAATATTCATTTGTTGAAATGAAAGATTTGGAAGATGGTAACAAATATTGTTTTCCAAAAATTAAGAAAATTAAAGGTGGTGGTGCAAAGTTTCAAAATGGTGATACATTATTTGCAAGAATTACACCTTGCTTAGAAAATGGAAAAATTTGCCAAGTAAAAGGTTTGGAAAATAATTTAGGATTTGGTTCTACTGAATTTTATGTATTTAGAGGCAAAGAAGATATATCTGATACAGAATTTGTTTATTATTTATCCAGATGGAATGATGTTAGGGACCATGCAGAGATAAATTTAGATGGCACTTCAGGGAGACAACGTGTGCCTAAAGCATGTTTTGATGATTTGTTAATAACAATGCCCCCACTTCCCGAGCAAAAAGCCATTGCATCAGTATTAAGTAGTTTAGACGATAAAATCGACTTACTGCAGCAACAAAACCAAACCTTAGAAGCTTTGGCTGAAACCCTATTCCGTCAATGGTTCATCGAAGAAGCAAAGGAGGATTGGGAGGAAAAACCATTAAGTTCAATTGCCAATTTCTTAAATGGTTTGGCGTGTCAAAAATATCCACCAAAGGATAATATTAATAAATTACCTGTTCTAAAAATTAAAGAATTAACAGCAGGTATCACTGATAATTCAGATTGGGCAACGACAGAAGTAAAACCTGAATATATTGTGAAAAATGGCGATGTTATTTTTGCGTGGTCAGCTTCTTTAATGGTTAAAATTTGGAACGGTGAAGATTGTATTTTAAATCAGCATTTGTTTAAAGTTACATCTAATGAGTTTCCAAAGTGGTTTTATTATTTCTGGTGCAAACAACATCTAAGAGAGTTTATTTCAATTGCTCAAAGTCACGCTACAACAATGGGGCATATCAAAAGAAGTGATTTGGATGAAGCTATGGTTTTAGTTCCAGACAATGACGAAATAGATAGAATGACAGTTCAAATGAATCCTATTTTAGATAAGATTCAACTAAATAATAATCAAATCAATTCACTATCTAAACTTCGCGATACTTTATTGCCAAAGTTGATAAGTGGTGAGGTAAAAATTAAGTAATTTTGTAATCAAGTTTATTAAACAGTTATGCATATAGAATTTAATATACAAAACGAACAAACCATACTTCTAAATGTTCAAAAAAAGGAGGAAACTTCTAACCGATACATTTTGGCAGATAGTGATAAAACCATTTGGATGGAGTTAGAACTTTCTGACCAATCATTAAATATTATATCCCAATCGGATTTGATAACAGATGATAATGATGTGATTGAGTCGAAACTGGATACGTTATTATACGAAATAATTGAAATTGAAAAATCCGGTACAGATAGTTTTAGTGAGGGAAGTGATATTGAACTAAATCCATATGACCCTGATAAAATAAAAGTACGAACAGATAAAATGCCTATCACATTATTAAGTACAATGATTGATAATGGCGATATAGATATGAATCCTGATTTTCAGAGAAATCTGGTTTGGAATAACTTTCAAAAATCGAGATTGATTGAGTCTATCTTGTTGAGGATTCCTTTGCCAATGTTCTACTTTGCAGAAGATTTTGAAGGTAAACTGTCTGTTGTAGATGGGCTACAACGCATATCTACCATTAAGGAATTTATGGATAATAAGTTTCCGTTGAAAGATTTACAATATCTCAACGAATCTTGTAACGGCAGGTATTTTAAAGATGAAGGAAAGAAAAAAGGATTGGATACAAAGTATTCGAGATGGTTCAATCTGACAACAATATCAGCCAATATCATTGACCCGACCTCTCCTTACAAAGTAAAGTATGATATTTTCAGAAGAATCAACACAGGAGGGAGACCTTTAAATAATCAGGAGATTAGAAACTGTCTGACAGGACAAGGACTTCGAGATACCTTAAAGGAAACGGTTGGTTTGCCCGAATTCAAATCCGCTACCGATAACAGCATAAAGAGTACACGAATGGACGACCAGGAAATCGCTCTTCGCTTTTTGGCTTTCTACAAAATGTATGAAAACAACAGCAATATAGACTCGTATAATGGATATATGGATGCTACTTTGGATGAGTTTACGGAAAACAATATAAAAACTCCAAAGCAGGAATTAGACAGGTATGTTACTCTTTTTTCCAATGCAATGAAAAATGCCGAATATCTGATAGGAAAAAGACACGCTTTTCGTAAAATATTGCTTAAAGACGTTCAGCCGGACTCTTACAAACAGTTGATAAATAAGGCTTTGTTTGTATGTACTTCTGTTTTACTTGCTCAATATGACACTGAACGAGTACAAGAATTAAACGAAGAAGGAGCATTAAGGGACTTTACCGCAGAAAGAATTGACAACGATAAAGAACTATGGTATTATTTGTCTTATGGCACAAATGGTAAAGCTAATTTGCTATATACTTTTAATACGCTTAAAGAATTGTTTAATGACAACATTAATTATTAGGATATGCTATACCTAAATATCAAAAACTTCAAATGCTTTTATAATGCAGAAGTTCCTATTAATGACCTGACTGTATTAGCCGGTGGTAATGGTAATGGGAAAAGTACAGCTATTCAATCACTTTTATTACTTCGCCGAACTATTGAGCATTGCGCTAAATGGGAGAAAGAAAGCTACAATTATGATGTTATAAATAACCTTAACGTAGAACTTAATGGTGTTTATTGTTTGAATTTAGGGAACAGTAGTTACGTTATTACCAACGAATCAGAAGATGATACTATCGCTTTTGGAATTTCAGACAATAACGATAATGAGTTTTTAATTAATTATGACCCTACGGACAATGAATTGTGGCTCAAACCTAAATTACCTTTGGTAAACAAGTTTAAAAATAATCCGCTTTATTATCAGGAGTTTTATTATCTGAATGCTGAAAGGATTGGGCCAAGAATTACGCAAAGCATTAAGTTTTATGACTATCCCAATGTAGGTTTTCAAGGTGAATTTACTGCACAAATTATATCAGATTTAAACTATACTTTTAAAGTAGATGAAAGAAGAGTTAATAAAGAAAATATAAAAGGAAGTCGATTTGAACACCAAGTAAATGCTTGGCTTTCGTATATTCTGAATGGAGTTACGATTATTCCTCATAAAGATGATAAAACACATTCTGCCCGCATAGAAGTGGAAAATGTATATTCGAAAGGAAACCCTATAATTGCAACCAATACAGGTTTTGGAATTAGCTATTCTCTACCTATCATTGTTGCAGGCTTAATAGCGAAAGAAGATAGATTTTTAGTAATTGAAAATCCGGAAGCTCATTTACATCCGTCAGCACAATCTCGTATCGGTTATTTTTTAGGAGTAATTGCCAATGCAGGAGTTCGAGTTATTATAGAAACACATAGTGACCACATTATTAACGGAATACAAATAGCTGTTGCAGAAAAAACGATAGATGCTTCTAATGTAACAATCAACTTCTTTTCTCAAATTGAGCAAGGTGCTCAACCTGATGTGAATGCTATTAAAATAAACGAAAAAGGTGAGTTGTCTGAATGGCCAAAAGGTTTTTTTGACCAGACACAGGTGGATTTTTCCAAGTTAATAAAATTGAGGAAGAATGTTTAATTTTTATTTATCAAAGGTTGGATATGAAAATGCTTCTTCATTGGAAATAGAAGATAATTTCGTTTTATTAAATGAAATTGTTGTGGATGAGCCCAACCCTGAAGATGCTTTTCTGAAAAATGAAAATATATGGGATTTAAACACCAAGGAAGGTGTTTTAGGTGAGGTCGTGTTTTCCGATAAATTTAATGATACACAATTTGCACATATTGTCGTCCCGAAATTAATTGAATCTATAAAGTCAATTGATGAAGAATTTACAACTCTTGATGAGTTTGACGGTTCGCACTATAAAATTTATAATTCTTTTTATGGGGCAAAATTTGACAATCCGGATAAGCGTCATATCTCTGATAAGGAAAAATATGTGCAATTCAAAAACGAAAACTTGTGGGATTTAACAGCTGATACTTTTTGGGAAAGAAGGGAGCTTTTGTTTTCTAAAATTGTGTTATGTCCAAGTGTAGAAAATGATTTAAAAATAATTGGAAGTACTTATCTGAATCAAATCAAGGACAAACTGGTAGAATTAGATAATTATGTTGTTAAGCATTGGAAAAAAGACAGTTTTAATTATACTGATGCTAACGCAAAATCTTCGTTAAACATTTCTCCCGAATCAAAAAAGACAATGGAACAAGAAAAATACTATAATCAACGTGTATTTAAATTGCCAGATGGTAGAAATGAATGTTTTGAATTGCATATTAAAACAGGAAACTTAAGGTTTCATTTTTTTCCAGAAAATTGTAAGATATATGTTGGGTATATAGGCAAACATTTAGATACAGATAAGTTTAATTAATGAAAAACAGCGTCACCGAAAACGAACACCTCGCTATAACATTACTTCAAAATCAAGGTTTTGAATATGTTAAAGTGATTCATCTTGGGAGGAAGGGAAAATGTAAGAAATAATGACAAAAAAATAATATGAATGTACTTATCAATATAAACAATACTTTTGAAAGTTATCAAAAACTTATTTCCTTCTATGAAGCCAACAAGGATAAGTTGTTTGATGATATTCATATTGAATTAAAGGAATGGTTTTCTGCCAATATGAGTGCTACTTTGGGGGCGGTATTGGATTTATTCGTTGAGAAGTTAAATGACATTTATTTTGATTATATTACGCCTAATACTGAAAGGATTTTACAAAAAAACGATTTTCTTTCGTATTATGGAAAAGAAAGGATTTTTGATTCCAATTACACAACAATAAAATATCAGAAACTAAAGCCTTCTGACGGAAAATATTTCAAAAAGTATGCTATTGAAGAGCTTATCGGACGAGGAGAACTTCCAAATATGTCTTCAGCATTAAAAGAAAGAATGGTTGAGGCTATTTATGAAATATTTGTAAATGCACAGATTCATAGTGAAACGAAGTTTATTTATACTTGTGGTCAGTTTTTCCCAACAAAAAACAAAATTGAATTCACCATTGTTGATACAGGAATTGGTTTTAGAGAGAAAGTAAATCAACGATTTGGGACAAACTTGTCTGCTGCCAAGGCTATTGAATGGGCAGTACAGGATAAAAACACTACTAAAGAAAACATTTCAGGAGGAATTGGATTGGCGCTACTGAAAGAGTTTATAGAAAAAAACAAAGGTAAAATGCAGATAGTGAGCAATGATGGTTTTTATGAATATGACAATACAGGTGTAAAAACAAACTCCTTTAAAGGTTCATTTCCAGGAACAATTGTAAATTTGCAATTTTGTACGAATGATCTTAATAATTATTCATTAATAGAAGAAATAGATATAAACAATATATTTTAAGTATATGGAAAGTACAACAATTAATATAGTAAATACAATTGGTGATGTATATGGTGTAGAAGCCGAAGATGGACAAAAAGTATATGAACTGTTAAGAAAAGCTATTGATGGCGGTCACAAAGTTATATTATCTTTTCTAAATGTTGAAATGCTAACAACAGCTTTTTTAAATACAGCTATCGGTCAACTGTATAAAGACTATTCAGAAGAGCAAGTAAAACAACATTTACAAGTAATAGATATTTCTGATTCTGGAAAAGTTGCTTTAAAACGTGTTGTCGATACAGCAAAGTTATTTTATAGTGATCCAGATGCCCTTCAAAGAAGTATTAACGAAATATTAGGAGATTAATTATGGCTGTAATCTATAAACTACAAGATGTTGCAAAGCTGAAAGATAGAGCTGTATTTTTGGACGCTAATATTTTAATTTACCTATTTTGGCCAACTGGTCAACATCATTTTGAAAAAAACTACGCATATGTTTTCTCTAATTTATTAAAGCAGAAAAATAAAATGTTTGTGGATTTTTTGGTTATTTCAGAAATTATAAACCGTGTAATAAGAATTGAACATCAAAAAATAAACCCTATCCAAAAGTTTAAAGAATTCAGAAATAGTCAGGAAGGTAAAGAGGCTTTAAATGACATTTATTTGATTGTTAAAAATGATGTTTTAAACCAATTTGAAGTTATAGGTAAAGCTTTTAACAAACAAGATATAGAGAACAACTTGATTATAGATGAATTGGATTTTGTTGATAAAGCAACTGTAGAACTATGTAAAGAATACGACTTAGTTCTTCTAACAAACGACAAAGATTTTAAAAATGCTGATTTAGATATATTAACTGGTAACCCTACCATATTAAATTAGTGTAAAAAGCTATGACCGAAAACGAAATAGAACAACTTGCTATACACTTATTAGGACAACAGGGATTTACGTACATGAATGGTGCAGATATAGCCCCCGATAGTACAAACCCTATGCGTCAATCTTTTGAAGAAGTTGTTCTTCAAGATAAATTGAAACAAGCTGTTGGATTGATCAATTCACATATTCCGTATGATGCACAGCAAGATGCGATTAAACAAGTCTTGCGAATTGCATCGCCTGATGTATTAGCCAATAACGAAACCTTTCATCGCTTATTAACGGAAGGTATTCCGGTAACCAAACGTGTTGATGGGCAAGAGCGTGGAGATCGTGTTTTCCTAATAGATTTTGACAATCCATTAAATAACGAATTTTTAGTGGTCAATCAGTTTACCATTGTAGAAAATGGCGTGAATAAGCGACCGGATATTATATTGTTTGTGAATGGGTTACCATTGGTGGTAATTGAATTAAAAAACGCAACTGAAGAAAAGACCACAGTAAATGCAGCGTATCGTCAACTAGAAACCTATAAGGCGATGATTCCTTCGCTATTTACGTTTAACGCATTCTCGGTAATATCTGATGGATTGGAAGCCAAGGCGGGAACGATTTCAGCAGGTCTTAGTCGTTTTATGGCATGGAAGTCGCATGATGGGAATACTGAAGCTTCGAAGACCGTTAGTCAATTAGAAACGCTAACCAAAGGGATGCTTAATCCAACAACTTTATTGGATTTAGTGCGTCACTTTATTGTTTTTGAAAAGTTTAAGAAAGAAGATACAGATGGTATAGTTACGGTTCAAACAGTTAAGAAGTTAGCTGCTTATCACCAATATTATGCTGTAAATAGAGCGGTTGAATCTACCAAACGAGCTTCAGGATACTTACAAAAATTCCCCTCCCAAGGAGGGGTGGTCGAAGACCGGGGTGGTAGAAATAGCAAAAACTATTTTTCATTACCTTATAATCCAGCTTTAAAAGATAAAGCAAAAGAATTACGACAAGCTGGAAATTTATCTGAGGTTTTATTCTGGAATCAAGTCAAAAACAAACAATTCAAAGGATTTGATTTTGATAGACAGAAAGTGATTGGCAATTATATTGTAGATTTTTATTGTAGCAATTGCCATACGGTTATTGAAATTGATGGTAGTTCACATGATGATAAATATGAGTATGATGCTGAGAGGGATCGCTTTTTAGAATCATTAGGACTTCGTGTGATTCATATTCCTGTACAAGATATAATGATGAAAATGGGGGAAGTGATGGAGAGATTATTTCACCACCCCGCCCTACAGGGCACCCCTCCAACGGAGGGGAATTTGTTAAAAGAAGATCCTGAATCGTATGGCTTACCTGGTGTAAAACAACAACCTATCGGAGACCGTAAAGGTGGAGTGGTTTGGCATACCCAAGGTTCGGGTAAATCGTTGTCTATGGTGTTTTATACAGGTAAAATTGTATTAGCATTAAATAATCCAACGGTATTGGTGATAACCGATCGTAATGATTTAGATGATCAGTTATTTGATACGTTTGCGGCTTCAAAACAATTGTTACGTCAAGATCCTATTCAAGCAACGGATAGAAAACAGTTGAAAGACTTATTAAAAGTGAATTCGGGTGGTGTTATTTTTACTACAATCCAAAAGTTTCAGCCGGAAGAAGGTAATGTTTATGAAACGCTTTCAACACGTGAAAACATCATTGTAATTGCAGATGAAGCACACCGAACACAATATGGTTTCAGTGCAAAAACAGTAGATGATAAAGATGATAAAGGTAATGTAATCGGAAAGAAAATTGTCTATGGTTTTGCTAAATACATGCGTGATGCATTACCAAATGCAACCTATCTAGGTTTCACAGGTACTCCAATAGAAAGTACGGATGTCAATACGCCTGCGGTATTCGGTAACTATGTAGACATTTATGATATTGCTCAAGCAGTTGAGGATGGTGCAACGGTTCGCATTTTTTATGAAAGTCGATTAGCGAAGGTAAAATTGACAGATGAAGGTAAAGAGTTGATTGATGCTCTGGACGATGAGTTAGACGAAAAATTCCCCTTCTCTGAAGGGGTGGTCGAAGACCGGGGTAGTCAAAAAGCCAAAAGTAAATGGACACAGTTAGAAGCCTTAATTGGTGGGAAACAACGTATTCAAAATATTGCGACAGATATTGTAGAGCACTTTACACAGCGTCAAGAGGTTTTTCAAGGAAAAGGTATGATTGTTTCCATGAGCCGACGAATTGCAGCTGAGTTATATAATGCGATTGTTGCAGTTAAACCAGAGTGGCATTCGGATGATTTAAAGAAAGGGAAAATCAAAGTGATTATGACTTCAGCATCATCTGACAGACCAGAATTAGCTAAATTTCATACAACAAAAGAACAGCGTAGATTGCTGGCGGAACGTATGAAAGATCCGAATGATGAATTGGAGTTAGTTATCGTTCGTGATATGTGGTTAACAGGTTTTGATGCACCTAGTATGCACACCTTATACATCGATAAGCCGATGAAAGGCCATAATTTAATGCAAGCTATCGCTCGTGTTAATCGTGTGTACAAAGACAAACCAGGGGGTTTAGTGGTGGATTATTTAGGTATAGCTTCGGACCTTAAGAAAGCATTAGCTTTCTATTCCGATGCAGGTGGTAAAGGTGATCCAGCTGTGGCACAAGAACAAGCTGTAGCGCTGATGCTAGAAAAAATTGAGGTGGTTTCTAATATGTATCATGGATTTCCTTATGAAGATTATTTCGATGCAGATACTTCAAAAAAATTATCCATGATTCTTGCAGCTGAAGATCATATTCTTGGTTTAGAAGATGGTAAGAAGCGATATATTGATCAAGTAACAGCATTATCAAAAGCTTTTGCAATCGCTGTTCCTCATGAACAAGCAATGGATGCCAAAGATGAAATTTCATTTTTCCAAGCGGTAAAAGCACGTTTAGCTAAGTTTGATGCTACAGGTTCAGGTAAAACCGATGAAGAAATTGAAACAACGATTCGTCAAGTGATTGATCAAGCATTGGTTTCTGATCAAGTGATTGATGTGTTTGATGCAGCTGGTATAAAAAAACCTGATATTTCAATTCTATCGGATGAATTCTTGATGGAGTTAAAAGGCATGCAACATAAGAATGTAGCGCTAGAAGTACTGAAAAAACTTTTGAATGATGAAATAAAGTCACGTGCTAAGTCTAATATTGTTCAGAGTAAAAAGCTTCTAGAAATGTTGGAATTATCTATCAATCGTTATCATAATAAGATTTTAACCGCAGCTGAAGTGATTGACGAACTTATTAAGTTAAGTAAAGATATTGTAGAAATGGATTCGGAACCTAAGAAGTTAGGATTAACCGAATACGAATACGCTTTCTATACTGCTGTTTCAAATAATGATAGTGCAAAGGAATTAATACAGCAAGATCGTTTGCGTGAATTAGCTGTGGAGCTAACAACAACCATTCAACAAAATGCTTCAATTGATTGGAACATTAAAGAAAGTGTAAGAGCAAAGTTAAAAGTAGCCGTTAAACGATTACTTCGTAAGTATGGATATCCACCCGACATGCAATTACTAGCAACAGAAACGGTTTTAAAACAGGCTGAAATGTTGGCGAAAGAGTTGAGTAAAAATTAAAAGAATATTGAATATACATTATATTTAATCGTTACTTTTCGGACTATCATATCAAAGCAAAATCAAACAGCTTTCCCATTCGGAAAGCTGATCTTTTTTTAATAAACTCTAAAATTTCTTTCTTCATTTTTGTAGAAAATTTTAGATTATTTTCCTTCAATAAATCCTTATCAATGGATTCAATTTCCTTGATAATTGAATTTAATTTTTCATCATTTTGTTTCTCTAATTTGTATGTCTTCAAACTAATTTGGACACATTTCTGTAGAAATTAAGATAGTGTATAATTTAAAGTTGTTTTTTTAATAATTATAGAACATTAATTTGGTTGAAATCCCTTAAAAAAAATTGTAAAATAATCTTCAACATTTTCTGGAGCAGGTTTAGTAAAGTATATTATACCTGAATATGTATTAGTATCTGACTTAATTACTTTTTGATA
>Ga0079224_100011089_pt1 | contig 12395 bp, 12 predicted proteins | sample Stecom2015_FD_80414 | JGI IMG/M metagenome (GOLD analysis project Ga0079224, IMG submission 80414) | Agricultural soil microbial communities from Utah to study Nitrogen management - Steer compost 2015 | ecosystem: Environmental > Terrestrial > Soil > Agricultural land | place: USA: Utah...
AGCGCTTCGACCCGTTCGGTCACTTCTTGCGTCATCTCGGACCTGCTCCTGCCTGGTCGGATTGGTAACCGGTACTCATTTGCCTCTGAGACTAGAACAGGTTCTTATTTATGTCGAGAAGTGGGACTCTTTGCAGGTACACCAATGACCTTCGGTACCAACTGTGGCCGAACGCTGGCCTTCGTTGCGGGATTTTTGTAACGTGTTCTAGTACCGAAGGAGGAGGAATCGCGATGGGAGTTACCCCGAGCAACGGGCCGGGTGGCGCCGGTGCGCGCGGTGGAGCCAAGGTCAGAGAGCTCGATGTGGGGACTGTGCCCACCCGGTACGCGCGTGGATGGCACTGCCTCGGCTTGGCCAAGGACTTCCGCGACGGCAAGCCGCACTCGGTGAAGGCCTTCGGCACCAAGCTCGTGGTCTGGGCCGACAGCGCAGGCGAGCTGCGGGTGCTCGACGCCTATTGCAGGCACATGGGCGGCGACCTGAGCATGGGTGAGGTCAAGGGCGACGAGATCGCCTGCCCGTTCCACGACTGGCGCTGGTCGGGTGAGACCGGCAAGTGCACCTCGATTCCCTACGCCCGTCGCGTGCCGCCGCTGGCGCGTACCCGCAAGTGGATCACCCTCGAACGCAACGGCCAGCTCTACGTCTGGCACGACCACGAGGGCAACCCGCCGCCGGACGAGGTGACCATCCCGTACATCGAGGGCCCTTACGCCGTCGACGGCGAGCCCACCGACGGGCTGGACAGCAACTGGACCGAATGGACCTGGAACCGCATCGAGATCGAGGGCGCCAATTGCCGCGAGATCATCGACAACGTGGTCGACATGGCCCATTTCTTCTACATCCACTTCGCCTATCCGACGTATTTCAAGAACGTCTTCGAAGGGCACGTGGCGACCCAGTTCCTGGAGACCAAGGGTCGTCCCGATGTGGGATTGGCGGCCAAGTACGGCGCCGAGACGCTGCTGAAGTCCGAGGCCTCGTATTTCGGCCCGTCGTACATGATCAATCCGTTGATCAACAGCTACGGCGGCTACGAGGTCAAGGTCGTGCTGATCAACTGCCACTATCCGGTCACCCAGGACTCGTTCGTCCTGCAATACGGCTTGACGGTGGAGAAGCCCAAGGGCCTCGACGACGCGACCGCGACCAAGCTGGCGAAGACGATGACCGATTTCTTCGGCACCGGCTTCCTGCAGGACGTGGAGATCTGGAAGCACAAGTCCAAGGTCGAGAACCCGCTGCTGTGCGAGGAGGACGGCCCGGTCTACCAGCTGCGCCGCTGGTACGAGCAGTTCTACGTCGATGCCGCCGACGTGACCGACAAGATGACCCAGCGCTTCGAGTTCGAGGTGGACACCACCAAGGCCAACGAGGCGTGGGAGGCCGAGGTGGCCGAGAACCTGCGCCGCAAGCGCGAGGCCGAAGCCGCCGCCGAAGCCGAGAAGGCAGGCTCCGAGGCCGAGGCCGGCGTCTGATGAAAGCGACCTGGGCCAAGGCGCCGGACTTCGCCGATCAGCCCGAGCGGCGGGCCGCCGTGCAGGCCCAGACCGCGCTGGATCGTCAGCGCTATCTCGAGGACGGGATGACACCCCTGCACTGCCAGGGGTGTCACACCCGCGTGCTGGTGCGCAAGTACAGCGCGCACCAGACCTCGATCCAGTGGACCGAGCCGCCGAAGACGCACTGCCCCGTCTTCGCCCGCCTGGCCGAGGAGGGCGCCCGCCCCGGTCGCCCGGAGACCTGCGGTCAGCTGGAGAAGACCATCAAATGGGCGGTCGACGAGGGCGTCGTCGAGGTGCCCGAGTAGCGCGATCGTCGTCGAGTGCGGCCGTGTCCGCACGTGATCACGTACGCGCGCGCCACCGGTTCGACCACGGGGAGCGACCGGCCGTCGGTGCGGCTCAGTCGAGGCGGAAGTCGGCGAAGTCGAAACCGGGGGCGACGACGCAGCTGACCAGCACGTGCCGGTCGCCGAGCGGCCGGGCCGCCTGGCTGACGCCGCCGGGCACGAGCGCCTGCACCTGCTGTCCGGCGGCCACGTCGGGGCCGAGCACCACCTGTTCGTCGCCGATCTCGAGCAGCAGCGGCCCGCCGTCGTGCCAGAACCACAGTTCGTCCGAGCGCACGGTGTGCGGGGCCGAGTGGTCGCCGGGGGTGAGCAGGAACAGGATGGCGGTGGCCGCCGCGCGGGCGCCCGGGTAGCCGGTCGGGGTGAATTCCACCGAACTGCGCCAGGTTTCGCGATACCAGCCGCCCTCGGGGTGCGGTCGCAGATCGAGCGCGGAGGCGAGGGCGGGACGGTCATCGGGCATGGTCCGACTCTAGAAGCCCGGCGCCGATGGTGCCGGGCGTGATGTGCCGCGAGATGCGGAGGCGGTCGTCGCCGCATCGCGGGCCGGCGCGCGAGAGCCGTTCGCGCTCGGCGGAATGAGCGCGGCGACGACCGCCGCGGCGGGAGCGAGAGTCTCGATGGCGATGACGTCGAAGGACGAGCGACTGCCGGGTGGCCTCGTTGCCGTGCCGGTATCGGCTCGTGATCGTGGGCGACATCGCTGACGCGCACCTCGTCGTACGGGTCCGGGACGGTCAGGGGCCGCCCGCCGCAGCCCATATTATTACCTTTGCTAAATATGTCCAAGCCGCTGTGGCCGGACCCACGGGGGCGACCCCGGCGAGCCGAGACGAAGTCCCCGCTCCCGGGGCCGAACCGCGCAGGTCAGGCCGCCACCGGCCGCCGTGCCGCACCGAAGAGCTCGGCGTCGCCGTGCGCCCGCTTGAAGAACAGGTGCGCGTCGTGCTCCCAGGTGATGGCGATGCCGCCGTGCAGCTGGATGGTCTCGGCCGCCACCTCGTTGAAGGCCCGCGTGCAGTGCGTGCGCGCCACCCACACGTCCTCGGCGGCCGAGGCCGCGCCGGTCGCCAGCGACTCCGTGGCCAGCCGCGACACCGATTCCGCCGACTCCACCAGCACGTACATGTCGGCCATCCGGTGCTTGAGCGCCTGGAAGCTGCCGATCACCCGGCCGAACTGCACCCGCGACCTGGTGTACTCCACGGTCGTCTCCAGGCACCGCCTGGCCGCACCCACCTGCTCGGCGGCGAGCGCCGCCCACGCGATGTCGCGCAGCCGCCTGGTCGCCTCGGCCTGATCGCCGTCGCCGAGCCCGCGCGCGGCCACCCCGTCGAAGGACACCTCCGACAGCTTGCGGGTCGGGTCGAGGGTGGGTACCGCGCGCCGCGTCACACCCGCGGCGTCGGCGTCGACCTCGAACCAGCCGGACCCGGTGAGCACCACGAGGGTGTCCGCCCCGGTCGCGTCGAGCACATAGTGGGCGGTGCCGTGCAACGTCTCGCCCTCGGCCCGTACGCCGGGCTCGTCCCAGCCGCGCGGCCCCGCCCAGCACACCGCCACGGTGCGCGAGCCCTCCGCGACCTCGGGCAGCAGCCGCTCGCAGGCCGCGGTGTCCCCGGACAACAGCAACGCCTGCGCGCCGAGCACCGCCGAACCGAGCAGCGGCACCCCGGCCAGGGTGCGGCCCAATTCGCCCAGCACCAGGAAGGATTCGACCAGGCTCGCCCCGGCCCCGCCGTACTCCTCTGGAATCGCCAGCGCGGCCACGCCGATCTGCTCGCACAGCAGCCGCCACAACGCCGGGTCGTAACCGAGGTCGGTGTCCATGGCCGCGCGCACCGAGGCGGAGCCGGCGTGCTTGGCCAGCAGCGCCCGCACCGAGTCGGCGAACTCTCTGCGTTCGGTCTCGTCCAGGCTCATGCGATGCCCCGTTCCGCGCGCAGGGCCGCGGCGATCCTGGCGCGATGCGCGGCCGCGGTGCCCCAGGCCGAACGCAGCGCGGTGACCCTGGTCAGCCACAGCGACAGGTCGTATTCGGCGGTGTAGCCGATCGCGCCGTGCACCTGCAGGGCGGCGCGGGCGGCGGCGTAGGCGGCCTCGTCACAGGCCACCGCCGCGGCGGAGACATCGCGCGAACGGGTCGGCTCGTCGAAGGTCAGCGCCGCCCGATACAGCAGCGGCTCGGCCAGATCGAGCCCGATGAGCACATCGGCCAATCGCTGCTTGACCGCCTGGAACTCGCCGATCGGCTTGCCGAACTGCTTGCGCTGCTTGGCGTATTCGGTCGCCGCGTGCAGCAGCGCCCGGCCCGCGCCCAGCTGCTGCGCGGCCGAGGCGAGCACACCCGCGTCGAACGCCCGCGCCCCCGCCGCGCGCACCTGCTCACCCTGGGCAACGACCTCGCCCGCCTCGACCGCGAACAGCCCGCGCGCCGGGTCGATCGAGCGGACGGCCGCGCCGGGCGTGCCGAGGGACAGGGTGTCGCCGGAGACCAGCAGCACCACCTCGGCCGCGTCGGCGTCCACCGCCACCGCGCGCCCGCCGGGTTCGGCGAAGGCCACCGTCGCCAGCGTCTCTCCGGCCGCGATGCCGGGCAGCCACCGCTGCGCCGGATCGGTGTCCGACAGCGATTGCAGCAGCGCGGGAACCGCGGCGGCGCTCTCGGTGAGCGGACCGGCCGCGGCCGCGCGGCCCAGTTCGACGAAGGCGACGACCAGATCGACCGGCTCGGCCTCCGCGCCGTCGTACCGCTCGCCGATGGCCAGCCCGAGCACACCCTGCTCGGCGAGCTGGCCGATCAACGCCCGGCCGGGCGCGCGGTCACCGGCCGACCACGCGCGCACCGCGCTCGCGGCGCGCCCGCTGTCGAGCAGTTTGCGCACGCTGCCTGCGAAATCGAGCTGTTCGGGGCTGAGCGCGAACCTCATCGGCTGCTCCCTCTCGGTAGACCGAGCAGCCGCTCGGCGATGATGTTGCGCTGGATCTCGTTGGTGCCCGCGTAGATCGGGCCCGACAGCGAGAACAGGTAGCCGTCGGTCCAGGCGCTCGCCTCTTCGGCCTCGGCGCCGAGGATGTCCAGCGCGGTCTCGTGCATGGCGATGTCCAGTTCCGACCAGAACACCTTGGTGATCGAGGATTCCGCGCCCAGCTTGCCGCCCTCGTTCAACCGGGTCACCGTGCCCCAGGTGTGCAGGCGGTAGGCCTCGCTGCGCATCCAGGCGTCCACCACGGCGTCGCGCTGGGCGGTGTCGGATTCGTCGGCCCGCTCGGCCCACAGGTCGATCAGCCTGCTCGCGGTGGCGGTGAACCGGCCGGGGGAGCGCAGCGAGAGGCCGCGCTCGTTGCTGGAGGTGCTCATTGCCACCCGCCAGCCCTCGCCGGGCGCGCCGATCACGTCCTGATCGGGCACGAACACGTCGTCGAGGAAGATCTCGGCGAAGCCGGGCTCGCCGTCGAGCTGGGGGATGGGCCGCACCGACACGCCATCGGCGGTGAGCGGGAACATCACGTAGGTCAGGCCCTTGTGCCGCTCGGCCTCCGGGTCGCTGCGGAACAGGCCGAAGGCCCAGTCCGCGAACGCGGCCCGGGAACTCCAGGTCTTCTGCCCGCTGAGCAGCCAGCCGCCCTCGGTGCGCCGCGCGGTGGAGCGGATGCCCGCCAGGTCGCTGCCCGCCTCCGGTTCCGACCAGGCCTGCGCCCAGATGTCGTCGGCGCGGGCCATCCGCGGCATGATCCGGTCGAGCTGTTCCTTGGTGCCGTGCTCGAACAGCGTCGGCGCGAGCAGGAAGATGCCGTTCTGGCCGACCCGGGCGGGCGCCTGCGCGGCGTAGTACTCCTGCTCGAAGAGCACCCAGTCGATCAGCGAGGCATTGCGCCCGCCGTACTCCTGCGGCCACGCCACCACCGAGAGCCTGGCCTCGGCGAGCTTGCGCTCCCACTCGCGGTGCGCCTCGAACCCCTCGGCGGTGTCCATCGAGGGCAGCGGCCGCGCCGGCTTGTTGGCGGCCAGGAACTCCCTGACCTCGCGCTGGAAGTCCAGCGCCGCCTGATCCAGTTCCAGATCCATCAGGCCGTCCCGTTCTTCTCGGCGGTGCTGCTCGCGACGGTGGCCGTGTCCCGCATGCTCTTGGCGTTCATGCCGCCCAGCGAATCCGCCCCGACCTCGGCGTTGTGCGCGTGCGCGAAGTGATGCAGGCCGAACACCGAATCCATGCCCGAGCGCATGCCCATCAGATCCTCGGCCTGGTTGACCGCCTTCTTGGTCAGCGCCAGCCCGAAGCGCGGCATGGCGGCGATCTTCTCGGCCAGCGCGAAGGTCTCGGCTTCCAGCTCGGCGCGCGGCACCACCCGGTTCACCATGCCCCACTCCTTGGCCGTGGCGGCGTCGAAGCGGTCACCGGTGTAGAGGAACTCCTTGGCCTGGCGCGGCCCGAGCATCCACGGGTGCGCGAAGTACTCCACGCCGGGAATGCCCATGCGCACCACCGGATCGGAGAAGAAGGCGTCCTCGGAGGCGACGATCAGGTCGCACACCCAGGCCAGCATGAGCCCGCCCGCGATGCACGCGCCCTGCACCATGGCGATGGTCGGCTTGGGGATCTCCCGCCAGCGCCTGCACATGCCGAGATAGACCTCGGACTCGCGGGCGAAGCGCTGGTCGCCGCCTGCCTTGTCGACGTGGTCCCACCACAGCACGGCCTTGTTCTCGTAGTGCACGTGGTGGTCGCGGCCCGGCGTGCCGATGTCGTGACCGGCGCTGAAGTGCTTGCCGTTGCCCGCGAGCACGATCACCCCGACCTCGTCGTCCTCGACCGCGCGCGTGAAAGCGGCGTCCAGCGCGTAGGTCATGCCCGAGTTCTGCGCGTTGCGGTAGTCGGGCCGGTTCATCGTGACGACGGCGACCCGGCCGCGCCGTTCGTAGGTGACGACCTCACCTTCGTCGGGCACCCCGGCGGGTTGGTCAGACATTGCGAATTCTCCTCACGTTGTGCGTCATCACGCCTTCTCGCCGTCGCGTAGCTCTCGCTTGAGCACCTTGCCCGCCGCGCTGTAGGGCAGGTGGTCGCGGAACTCCACCACCCGCGGCACCTTGAAATTGGCCAGCACCGTCTTGGCGTGCGCGATCACCTGTTCCTCGGTGAGCGCGGCGCCGGGCTTGCGGACCACGAAGGCCTTGCCGACCTCGCCCATCCGTTCGTCCGGGATGCCGATCACCGCAGATTCGGCCACGCCGTCCAGCCGGGCCAGCGCCTGCTCGACCTCGGCGGGATAGACGTTGAACCCGCCGCTGATGTACATGTCCTTGAGCCGGTCGGTGATCTTCAGGTACCCGCGCTCGTCGACGGTGCCGATGTCACCGGTGTGCAGCCAGCCGTCGGCGTCGATCGCCTCGGCGGTGGCCTCCGGGTCGTCCAGATAGCCGAGCATGATGTTCGGCCCGCGCAGCAGCACCTCGCCCGAGGGCGCGAGCTTCAGCTCGAAGCCGGGAATCGGCCGCCCGCAGGTGTTGGCCACCGTCTCCGCGTCGTCGCTGGTGTCGCACATGGTGCCGAACCCGGCCGACTCGGACAGCCCGTAGGCGGTGAGCACCACCTCGAAGTCCAGTTCCGCGCGCATCCGCTCGATGAGCACTACCGGCACCGTGGCCGCGCCGGTCACCGCGACCCGCAGCGTGCTCAGGTCGTAGGAGGCGCGGTCGGGGAAGTCCAGGATGGTCTGGTAGATCGTGGGCGGCCCGGGCAGCACGGTGATCTTCTCGGAGCCGATCAACCGCATGGTCTGCGGCACGTCGAAAGTGACCTGCGGGACGATCGTCGCCCCCGTCACCACGCACGCCAGGATGCCCGCCTTGTAGCCGAAGTTGTGGAAGAACGGGTTGACCACCAGATAGCGGTCGTCGGTGCGCAGTGTCGCGCACTCGGCCCAGGCCCGCACGACCGACAGCGCCTGCCGGTGCGCCACCAGCGTGCCCTTGCTGCGGCCGGTGGTGCCCGAGGTGAACAGGATGTCGGACAGGTCGTCCGGTTCGACCTCGCGCGCCCGCCGCTCGGCCTCCTCGACGGTGACCGATTCCGCGGCCGGGCCGAGATCCGCCCAGTTCAGCGTGTGCGCGTCGGTGGCCACCGAGCTGCCGGGCTCGACCGGGATCACCACCGTGGTCTCGATCTTCAGATCCGGCGCGGCGGCGCGCAGTTCGGCCAGCCGGTCGCGGCCGAGGAAGGTGCCCGACACGAACAGCGCCGCCGGATGCACCCGGCCGAGCACGTCGGCGGCCTCCTCGGCCACATAGCGGGTGTTCAGCGGCACCAGCGCCGCGCCCGCGTACTGCGCGGCCAGTGCGGCCACCACCCAGTGGTGGGTGTTGGGGGCCCACATCGCCACCCGGTCGCCACGGCGCACGCCGCGGGCGATCAGCGCGCGGGCGGTGCGCTGGACCTCGGCCAGCAGGCCGGCCCAGTCGAGACGGACCTCGCCGTCGGCGAGCGCGGGCGCGTCGCCGTACGCGCGGGCCGCCTCGTGCAGGGCCAGCGGTGTCGTCTGTGCAGGAGCGGTCACGGATGTCCTCACCGTCGGTGCGCGCGCCTCTCGGCCAGCCGTTCTGGGCCGAGTCGAGCAAACGCTCTACAAAGCAAGTGCTTGGTAGGTTATCCTACCGGCGTGGTTGCGATCCAGACCTCAGAATCCGACACCGCCGCGCAGGACGCGCGGTTTTGCGCGGAAGTCCGCGAATGGCTGGCGGAGAATCTCAACGGCGAATTCCGTGAGCTGCGCGGTCTCGGCGGCCCAGGCCGCGAACACGAGGCGTTCGACGAACGCCTCGCCTGGGACCGGCACCTGGCCGCGGCGGGCTGGACCTGCCTCGGGTGGCCGGAGGAATACGGCGGCCGCAATGCCAGCGTCCGCCAGCAGGTGATCTTCCACGAGGAATACGCCAAGGCCAACGCGCCCGCGCGGGTCTCCCACGTGGGCGAGGAACTGCTCGGCCCCACCCTGCTGGCCTTCGGCACCGAGGAGCAGCGCCGTCGCTTCCTGCCCGGCATCCGCAATGTCACCGAACTGTGGTGCCAGGGCTACTCCGAACCCGGCGCGGGCTCCGACCTGGCCGCCATCACCACCGCCGCCCACCTCGACGGCGACCAGTGGTCGATCAACGGCCAGAAGATCTGGACCTCGCTGGCGCACGTGGCCGACTGGTGCTTCGTGGTAGCCCGCACCGAGAAGGGCTCGACCCGCCACAAGGGCCTGTCCTACCTGCTGGTGCCGATGAAGCAACCCGGCATCGAGGTGCGCCCGATCATCCAGCTCACCGGCACCTCGGAGTTCAACGAGGTCTTCTTCGACGACGCCCGCACCGACGCCGATCTGGTGGTCGGCGCGCCCGGCGACGGCTGGAAGGTCGCCATGGGCACCCTCGCCGTCGAGCGCGGCATCTCCACCCTCGGCCAGCAGATCCGCTTCGCCCGCGAGCTGGCCGACATCGAAGCTCTGGCGAAACGCACCGGCGCCGTGAACGACCCGCTGCTGGCCGACCGCATCGACCGCGCCTGGGTGGGCCTGCGCGTGCTGCGCGCCCACGCCCTGCGCACCATGGCCGGTCACGGCATCGACGAATCCGGCCAGGCCTCGGTGGCGAAGCTGTTGTGGGCCAACTGGCATCGCGGCCTCGGCGAGCTGGCGATGGCCGTGCGCGGCCCCGAGGGCCTGGTGGCCGGAGCGGGCTCGGGCAGCGCCCCCGGCGCCGGCGCCGCCGCGGCGAGCGCCGACGATCTCGACGAATGGCAGCGGCTGTATCTGTTCACCCGCGCCGACACGATCTACGGAGGTTCGAACGAAGTGCAGCGCAACATCATCTCCGAGCGCGTGCTCGGTCTGCCGAGGGAGGCCCGTCCGTGAGCGGCAGCGAAGGTCGACAGGACCGAGAGGACGCAGCAGTGAGTGAACAGAATCCCGGCGGCCCGCTGTCCGTCGCGCCGCAGCCCGTTTCGGGTCACGGCCTGCTGACCGGCCGCGTCGCCGTCGTCACCGCCGCCGCGGGCACCGGCATCGGCTCGGCCACCGCCCGCAGGCTGCTCGCCGAGGGCGCCGACGTGGTGATCTCCGACTGGCACGAGCGCAGGCTCGCCGAGACCGAGGTCGAACTGAAGGGCGAATTCCCCGACCGCCGCGTGGCCGCCATCGCCTGCGACGTGCAGAGCACCACCCAGGTCGACGAACTGGTCAAGGGCGCCGCCGCAGCACTCGGCCGCATCGACATCATGGTCAACAACGCGGGCCTCGGCGGCGAAACCCCGGTCGTCGACATGACCGACGAACAGTGGGACCGCGTCCTCGACATCACCCTCAACGGCACCTTCCGCTGCACCCGCGCCGCGCTGAACTACTTCCGCTCCGCCGGCCACGGCGGCGTGATCGTCAACAACGCCAGCGTCCTCGGCTGGCGCGCCCAATACGGCCAGGCCCACTACGCCGCCGCCAAGGCAGGCGTGATGGCCCTGACTCGGTGCAGCGCCATCGAAGCCGCCGAACTCGGCGTCCGCATCAACGCCGTAGCCCCGAGCATCGCCCGCCACGCCTTCCTCGACAAGGTCTCCTCCACCGAACTGCTCGACCGCCTCTCCGAACGCGAAGCCTTCGGCCGAGCCGCCGAGCCCTGGGAGGTGGCCGCCACCATCGCCATGCTGGCCAGCGACTACACCACCTACCTCACCGGCGAGGTGGTCTCGATCAGCAGCCAGCGAGCCTGAGGATTCCGTTCCCAGGACACGGTGCGCGCCCGGCAGTCATGCCGGGCCGTCACCGATCCGGGCCGCACCTGTCCGGCGCGCTCTCCCGCCCGCGACGAAGTCGGAGCATTCCGCGCATTCGGCGATGACCGGGTGACTGCACGTGGCGAGGTGCGCGAGAAATCGATCGGTGGCCCGCAGCAGGGCGATGCGCTCACGCACCCGAGCGCGATGATCGGCGACGAGCGCCAACCGCCCCTCGTGGGCGCTACGGCCGAGTCGCCCTATCTGCTCGAGAGACAGCCCGGCCCGTTGCAGGATCTGGATCAGCCGCGCGGTGTCGAGCGCGCGCTGGTCGTAGCTACGATGCCCCGCCGGAGTGCGCCGCGGCGAGAGCAGCCCGACCGATTCCCAGTGCCGGAGCACGTGCGCCTCGACACCGAGGGCAGCCGCGGCATCACCGATCCCCATCACCCGGGTTGTCCCCACTGTGCGCCCTTTACTTCATGTCGACATGAAGTCTTAGCGTGCCATCATGTCCGATCCGGTACGAAACCCCAGCCTCTTCGAATGCTGCGCCGCGGCAGTCGGTTCGGTGCGCGGCGCACTGCGACCACGACGCCCCGACGAACGGTTCCTGCGCTCGATCACCGATGCGGGACTACCCACCGCCCGTCACACCGTCACAGTGACCTCTCTGCCGCAGGTGCCCCGACAGGTGCCCACCGCCGCCATCGTGGAGGGCCGCTTCTCCCCACGCCACATCGCCAACTCCCTGACCTCGTTCGTCATCCAGCACCCGGAAGCCACCTTCCTCGTCGACCCCGGCTACTGCCTCGATGCCGAGCAACGCGCCATCGCCCAGCTGCCGAAACTGCTGCGCGCAGCCGTCCGCCCACCCTCGGACACCATCCCGACGGTCACCGCGCTCCAGGCCGAGTCAACCCTGCCCACAGTGCAATTCGCCCTCCCGACCCACGCCCACTGGGATCACGTGTGCGGATTGCTCGACCTGCCGGGCCTGCCGGTGCACCTGCACAGCACCGAGCACCGCTGGATCGCCGACGGCTCCGTCGCTCCGGTCGGCGGCGTGCGCGACTCCCTGAAGCAGCGCCCCCTCGTCGAATACGACCTCGACGGCCCGCCCATCCTCACCTTCACCCGCAGCCACGACCTGTTCGGCGACGGCAGCGTCGTCCTGGTCGACCTCGCCGGCCACACCCCCGGCAGCATCGGCATCCTCGCCCACACCCGGCGCGGCTGGATCCTGCTGGCGGGCGACGCCGCCTGGCATTCGATGCAGATCGACGAAATCCGTCAGAAGTCCGCCTTCCCGGGCAATTTCGCCGACAACGACCGCGACAAAACGTTCAAGACCATGCACCGCCTGTACCTGGCGCGCCACTCCGTCACGATCGTCCCCACCCACGACCACGACGCCACGCTCCGTCTCGCCGACCACGCGGAGCCGTCGAGCCGATAGTGGGTCCACCCACACCTCTGGCACCAAGCAAATGCTTGGTTGTATGATGTGTCTCGTGACAGCCCCGGAGACCTCGAAATCGACACGGCGCAACGAACTGCTGGCCCTGGCCGCCGAGCTGTTCGCCGAGCGGGGCCTGCGTGCGACGACAGTGCGCGACATCGCCGACTCCGCGGGCATCCTGTCCGGCAGTCTCTACCACCATTTCGACTCCAAGGAGTCGATGGTCGACGAGATCCTGCGCGGCTTCCTCGACGACCTGTTCGGCCGCTACCGCAAGATCGTCGCGGCAGGCCTCAGCTCGCGCGACACCCTCGAAGCGCTGGTC
>Ga0079224_100011090_pt1 | contig 12395 bp, 14 predicted proteins | sample Stecom2015_FD_80414 | JGI IMG/M metagenome (GOLD analysis project Ga0079224, IMG submission 80414) | Agricultural soil microbial communities from Utah to study Nitrogen management - Steer compost 2015 | ecosystem: Environmental > Terrestrial > Soil > Agricultural land | place: USA: Utah...
CGAGGCGACGGCGCTGTAGCTCCACTGCGCGCTCACGTCGGTCGCGCCCTGATAGACGCTGATCGTTGTCTCGGCGCCGGTATAGACGCCGTTGTCGCCGGCCGCGTCGGTCGGGATGACGTGCGCGTCGTTCGAGAGGAGCGCGGTGATACCGTCGATGCCGGCCTGACCGGATGGGCCTTGGGGGCCAGTGAGCTGGACAGGCGTGCTCCACGTGCCGAGCAGACTATCGTCCGCAGCATTCTTCAGCGCCCGTGTCATCCACAGCTTCTCACCAAGCTCCGGATCGTACGGTGGCGGCGCATCGAACCAGCCGCTCGGATTCGCTCCCGTGGGCGTCGCAGGCTGTGTCGCGGCAACGCGGAAGCGGTAGTCGTAATAGACACCGTCCGCGCCCGGGTCACCGTCCTCACCGACGATCGGGCCGACCCACTCATCGGGCCACTCCTGGTCGGTGCGGCGGATCTGCATGTAGACATGCAGCGCGGGGTTGAACGTGGCGCTGATATTCTGGCCCTCCGCGGGGCCGGAATAGCGCACCTCGAGGGTCGTCAGTTCCACACCTGTTGCAAGCGACAGCCACGTTTGAGCACCAGCTGTGGGTACACCTCTCACGTCGACTATACTAACAGGATCTTGACCCGCCTGTTGACTTACAGTGATCGAGAACGGTGCCAGTGTCTGATTTGAATCAAACAACCGAGGATTTGCGACGAACTCGTACAGGTCTACACCTGACTCCGCAAAGACCATCGGTGGCAGCAAAGCGGACGCAACTGCGTCTGGATCAGAGACATCGGACAACGCCGCGTTCAGCATGTCGGTCGCTTCAGCCGTCGACCGAATTGGCGAGTCCTCTTCGAGCTTAATCCAAAACGGACGACGAATCTGCTTAGATCCACCGTACTTGGCTATACTCGCGGCGTTCTCAAACGGACCAATGAGTTGTTGAGCGCCAACAGCGTCGAAGAACGCGAGATAACCGACGTTACGAACCTCCTGCTCGTTAATACCAAGAGCACGAAAATCGTAAGCGTCAACCGTCATGTCCGGCTCGGTTTTTTCGCGAGCTGGGGCAAAGAATGTTAATTCGGGTGGATTATGACCCCTGTAACGGTAGAACGCGACCCAACCCATGGACTGAGCCAATGCCCACAGTTGGCTCCACACCGTCTTCTGAAGCCCGGGAGTGTAGTCGTTGGGTAGTACCTTGCCCGTTGCCGCGGGGAAGTACAACGGCACGTCCGTGAAGCCGTTGTTGTCGAGAATCTGTCGAGCAACGGTCTCAATCGGGGTGCCTGCGGCATACGTGTACGCCTGTTCACTCTTGGCAATTTCGAGGATACCGGCTTGATCGTTGCATTCGATGCTCGCACGCCGGCTGTCCCACTGCGGCCAATCGACTCTGGTGATGTACCCGCGAAAGACCTCATACCATAGAGTAGAGGCGTCGTCCGGCCGTTCTGCGCCAACGGCAGTTAAAGCTACATCGAAATAGACAAGACGACCAAGCTGAAGCAGAGGCGAGTACGTAACTCCGTCGTCGAGTCTATTAAGGTTGCTGGCTACGACTGTGGGCGCGAGCGACTGCACAGCGCTGGCGGCTGTTGTCTCCCGAATAAAGTCAATCGACAGCGAACCAATCGGCTGTGACGGGTCCGGTAGGCGCAAATCAAACTTCGTGTAGCGGCCGCTGAGGTTAACTCTCGTGCCGCTACCGTTCTCGACGCCTAGTCGCGTGTGTAATTCAAACTCGCCGCTCGTGTATAAGGCGAGTGTTGCTGCGTCAAGTCCGTCTCTCATTGAATCAGCACGTTACCACCGCGTGAACGCTTGGCGTACGCCGCGGCCTCCAGCTTGTTCAGCATATCCTCCGGCGAGTCACCGGCCTCGTTCACAATGGTTACGCCACCGTGAATGATGAATCCACCATTCGGGTGCGAAGCTACATCCGGCCGCGGGGACATGCCATACCGACCGAACTTCTGCTCGTAGTAAATGATGTCCATAGCACGAGGGAAGTCAGTCGTGACGTTGTAGAGCTGCTCGTGGAACAGATTTAAAGCGTCTTTGACACGTAGGATCGCGTCCAGCAACTGATTCTTGTCCGTGAACGCTCCAAGCAGTTCAGGTGTAAGCTGCCCGGATGCAATCAGCTCGTAAATGCCACGCAGCCCCTCGAGAGCAGCCTGCCGACCTTCCTCTGTGGTCAGGTTGAGATTGCCCAACCCCATGCGCTGCACCAGTTCCGGAGCCATCTGGGATAGAATCGAAAGCGAGTCTTGCAACGCCTGCATCGGTGTTTGCTCGACATCGAAGAGCTTGTTGTACGCTTCAATCTTCATTTCTGCATCGCGCAGATTGTTACCAAACTGTGTAAGCGCGATACCCATCAACCGTAAACCCTCCCGAAACTGCTCGAGTGACTTGCGGCTATTGTCTAAAGCGAATCCATACTTCTCGGCAGCAGCTATTAGATCACCGCGAGTCGTCCAGCGACCGTTATAACGCATCGCAACAAACTCGTCGAGAGTTTGACCTCCCTTCAGTAAGCGGTCAACGACACCAAGGAGGTTAACAAGATCGCTGCCAAGAGTGGAGCCTTGTATTTCATCCTTAAGAGCCTTGATACGCTCATTATTCGTTTGTAGAACCAAACGGTGACGCTCAAGTTCCTGACGATGCTTCTCGTTAGAGCCGAGTAACCCACCTATAGCGCCCGTCAGACCGCCGATCGCACCACCGATAAATGTACCGATACCGGGTATAAGGCTGCCAATTGCGGCACCAGTAGCCGCACCACTCAACGCCCCGCCGAGGGTTCCGAGTACGCGGTTTGTGGTCATACCACCTATCATTGAACCCACGCCAAACCCCGCGAGTGCAGGCCCAAGAGCGGATAGTAGTGTCTGCCCGAAGGAACGCTCGACCTTTTGGGCCATGCCCACGAGCTCGACCTGTGTCGTACCATCCGGGGGTTTATGAGTCACGAGATGGTCGCCGGAGTAAACGGAGGCCATAGCCGCAAGCGTCTCGGGTGACAACCCTTCCGTACGGGAGGGAACTTGACCCATTGCACCTTGACTGAGACCAAGGATACCGGCCAGACCTCCCGCCAGCGTTGATGCAAAGCGGCGTGTTATGTCCGCAGACATCATTTCTGCGAGCGCACGGAAGAATAGCTTCTTAACCGCTACCCACAGGTCGCGGAACGTGCGGAACCCCTTTTCGAAGATATCAGCAAAAGCGTCAGCGAAAGACTTTTGAATGTTCTGAGCGAAGCTCTCCATTGCCCGTCGCTGTGCCTCGAGCTTTTCCATCGCCTGCTCGATTTCGTACGCAAGGGCTTCCTGATCCAGTCTAAACTGCATGGTTGTGCGAATAGCAGCTTCCATGATGGCGAGAGCTTCTCCGCTGTACTCACGGCGCGCTTCGATAAGTGCATTCTCAGCATCGAACGCAATTTGCATGCGTTCTTGGTCACGCTCGTTCAGCAGCTCCGTAATGGCGAGCTGCTGTCGTGCGATGCGAATCATGTCGGCGGCTTCCTCCTTCGCTCTTTTGAGCATACGAAGGGCTTCTTCGTCGACAGGATTCGGAGCCTCCCCGAGCTGCTTATTTAGATCCGCTTGGGCTTTCTCCCATTCCTCGGTTGCTTTCTCGATTTGGCTGAGAATCGTACGATACGCTATAAAGCCACCGGCAAGTGCAGCAACACCAGCTACGACACCGAGCACACCCTTGCTGACCATTGACCACAGGGCAGTGGCGTCGGCGACGCTACGAATCGACCTTGCGAGGGACAGGAACGCCTGGATCGTCTGATACGCGGTGACGACCTTCTGCCAAGCCGCGACCGCAAGCAGTGCGGTACGATACGCCACGTAAGCACCGATTACGGCAAAAACAGCAGCCGCGGCCTTATCCAGATTATTGGTAAGACCGATCATGGCTTTCGCCATAACGCCAGTCACGCCGATACCCATGTTCAAGATACCGACCATACGTTCGAGGCCGTTTACGAATATCACCATGGACTGCTCCACAGTGACAGGCATCTTGTCGGCTTCCTCGACCAGCCTGTCGTGCTGGTCGATGAGCGCCTTAATGACACGGTCGACGCTGATCTTACCTTCCTTCGACAGCTTGTAAAGCTCACCGCGAGCTACACCGAACTCTTCGGCGACAGCCTTTGCCACCTCGGGCATAGCTTCCATCATGGTACGGAACTCGTCGCCTTGCACACGGCCAGATCCAAGCGCCTGCGCGAGCTGACGCATGGACTGTGCGGCTTCCACGCCTGTCGCACCGCTGATAAGCATAGCGGCGTTCACAGACTCCGTAACCTTCAACAGATCATTGTGAGTGACGTTTAGGTTCTCAGAGTTCTGCGCGAGGCGCGTGTAGAGCACGGACGTAGCTGCCATCGAGTTCCGCGTACGCTGCGAAATCTCGTACAGGCGCTGCTGAATCGCACGTGCCTCTTCTTGCGTATCTGTGACTGTGTTGATACGTGAATTGATGAGCGTCCACGTATCCGCGTACTGGATAAGTGACCGAGCACTGAGGTACGCTGCAAGTCCTCCGAAAGCCCGTGTGACGGCCTTTGTAGACTTTTCGAGGTTGCCGGCAGCGTAGGAGGCGTTATGAGCAGAACCTGTGAAGACATTAAGCGCGCGGATAGCGCCCTTATTGTCTACGGTCAAGCCCAAGAACGCGAGGTCCATTATCCCTTCCCTTTACGCTGAGGCCACCGGGGTCGGTTTAATATAGGCGGCTCTTCCCTCCGTGGCGCCTCTTCAACATCGGGAAAAAGGGCCGCATCTAGCTCGATAAGTGCAGCGACCTCGTAGGGCTCGAGCCGTACGTCCATTAAACGGCAGAACGCTTCCACTGTGGTGAACGAAAGCGGAGCCACAGTCATCCCGACTCCGCTTCGTCCGTGAAGCAAATAGGCCAGCTCTACCAGATATTCAACTTCCTCCGGACATTCTGGACCTGTTAGATGTCTTTTCGCGTTTTCGTCCCCTCGCCGAGCCGCCTCTTCGAGGTGTTCTCTTTCGGTAACACCCTTGGATACCCTACGGTTCAGCGCAGTCTCGAACTTCAGGTATTCGACTGCGTCGGAGACGAGTTCGAGAAAAAACTCTGGTGATCGTGCATCGCCTCCGTAACCTGATCCAGCACCCACGGAGCGCGCTTGTACACTTCCTTGATGTTATGTGGCGTCGGGTCGATCGGCTTCCCGTTGATGAAAAAGCCTTCCCATCCGTTCGTGCAGGCCGCCGCCTTCTCAATGGTGTCCTCATAGATGAGTTCACCAGTGAAGTTCTTCGGCTTCAGCTTGCGACGGCGCAGAGCTTGCTCTACCCGTCGGTACTGAGACGAGTGTGCCCCGGAGACATTGATGATCACAGGGAACTGTTGACCATCCTTCTCATAGAAGAGTGGCTTTTCGTCGACGCCGTGGATGTGGACGTCGATACCCTTGTCCTCGAGCTTCGCCTGTTCAGCCTGCTTTTCGAGATCGAACCCATTGCCCATTGATACGTCCTTGCTGGTAGTTGCTGGTGCCGCTGGAACGCCCCCGCCTGCGCCCAGCTGTCCGTTCCCCTGATACAGCGAACGGAGTCCCCCTTGAGCGTTACTTCTCGGCCCACCCGTCCGGGGCTGATTCTCCCTTCGGGAGCCAGAAGGCTTCGCCCTTGGGCGCGTCACGAAGATGAGGAACACTTCCAATCAGCTGATCCTCATTCTCGTAACGGTACTGAATTGTCAACAGCTTCGCTCTTGAATCACCGGCACCGTCGATCGAGACAATCGTCCCGACTCGACGAATACCGAGATCCGGCAAGTAGACGTTGACCTTTCCCTTGACCTTCATGTCGCCTCCCTTACGCGCCGCTGCTGAAGAAAGCGAACGCCGCCGCGTCTGCGTCGGTGTCGCCGGGGTGAACGCCAGCCGCGATCGTACGCGTCTCGACCTTCGCCCCGTCACCGCCAAGGAACGGAGCGTCGATGTTGGTGATCTTCACACGCGGCATGTAAAGTCCGACCACGGGTGCAGGGTCCGCGCCAGGCTCGCGCAGCAGTACCGAAATCTCGAATTCCGTCTCTGCGTCGAAATCGCGAAGCGCCTGGAGGCTTTCACGCACCGCCGTGATGGAACCAGTCACGGTCAGATCGTTCATGAAAACGTCGGGGCTGAAGATCGAACCGATTGTCGGCTGAAGTGCGCTCGCAATGGCGAAGGACAGATCGAGGCCGGTGAGAGAAGCTACATCCTGACCCTTGTACCGAATCCACGAGTCATCGGCAACGAGCGAAACACCCGACAGCTCGGTTGGATTCGTGTAGTATGGCGCCGCGACGGTGTCGATCACGTCACGACGGATACCGCTGAAAGCCCATCCGGCAGTCACCATCGCGTTCGGCTGCATGGACAGCTCGAGTCCCGTGAGCCGCACGTCGTAGAAGAGTTCTGATTCGTCGATGTCGGCGTCGTACTGTTCGATCGTGTACAGATGATACTCCGGGACGGCTGGTGTGACCACCTTCTTGAGCCGTGTAACATCCACAGCACGCGCGACAGCATCCGCAGTGAGCGGGTTGCCCGCCACCGTGATCGTTGTTGCAGTCAACGAGACAACGCGCAAACGGATGTCGTTGTTCGCTGTCGTTGTGTCGTTGTCGAGTGTGATAACGTCGCCAACACGCAGTCCATCCGTGATCCAGGAACCTGTGGCTCGTACGATCGTGTTCGCTGTCGTGGTCACGGAAGCATTGAGCGCCAACGGCGCCTCCCACGTACCGCGAGCGATTGACTCGAGCAGTAGGTCGATCGCGCCGCCAACGAGCAACTCCGTATCGTAGCTGCCCTCGACGCTTGCCGCACCGAGTCGTGGGAGATGCCGAATCTGGTTACGCGGTCGGCGACCGGAGACGATCTCACCGCGCCGATACGCCAGACCACCAGTATCAACGATCGGAAGTGCGAATGCACCGGCACCACTCGCCGCGGGCGTACCCAATGCCGGCTGCCTCTTGAGGGCTGCAAGGACGTTCCCGCTTGACTGTGCCATTGTTGTCCTCCGTCAAATCGGATTGTGCGTCCGCTTCCAAAGCGGGATTGTGATTGTCAAGACCGGCTGATTCTCGTAGTACGTGATCTGACCGTAAAACGGAGCCATCTCGGTACTTACACGCAAAGCACTCCCATCGGACATAGGTAAGGCCGATCCGGGAGCGAATTGGGACAGTATAGCGTCCCCCACCCTATATAACGCATCAACACCAGTGCCCGCAATCCCGTAAAGGCGCAAGACATACATTGGCTGGTGATGAATCTGACCCCGCATAGAGAGTGTGGCTTTTGACTTCGGTCCAGGAATGAAATCTTCCTCGACGTGCCACAGCCCCTCAACAAGATCAACTTCTATGTTGTCCCATGACCGAATACTCGGTATGCCCACAGTGAGCGAACGTCCCGCAGCGGCAACCTCTGCAGTGAGCTCTGTGCTGACAACCATCGTTGTATCGTCGAGCCATTCGATAACGGTTGGCTCGTTGTCCACGAACCCGGACGGCTGTACCTCCATCCCAACACGAAATCCATCGGCTAGGAAGCTGCCGTCGAGGCGTACAAACCCGTTCAGATTACTTCCAAGTGTGGTTACACCTGTTGTTGCGACAACGGTGGCAAGCAAACGTTCGCGCAGTACCGAAACCGCCTCGCTTGTGTTCATCATCGCGGCCTCTTGGTAAACTGGCCAGTCGGCGTGCGATAACGACCTACCTTACGATCAAAAACGATTCCTGCACCAGAAGGTCCAAGGTTGTTCAGTTCGTGACGAACAATCGACTTGTAGCCGGCGCGCGTAAGCTTAACGCTATGGAAGCCACCGACCTTCGACCGCAACGTCATACCGCGCAGGTTATCCTCGATGTATCGAGCGTAACGCAAACTCGAACGCCACCCACGAGAAGATCCAGAACGGTATTCGCGCCATGATGCAAGTAGCTGGCCAGAACGTACAGGTTGCCCCGGAGCACCTGTTACGCTGCTACCGAAACGAATAGAGCGACCAACATGCTGGTGAACGTTCTCTGTCAATGTCTCCAGGCGCGCATACGTCTTCTCGATGAATCTGTTGATGTCACGCTGAAAACGAAGCGCACTCATACGAGAATAACCCTCGTGGCTATAACCACACCATCGGGGCGAATCGGAAAGCGCTGAAACACGGAGCGGTTAAGACCGGCCCACTCGCAAACCATGTTCTGTTCGAGTTCCTGCCCACGTTCGGCAGGTACGAAGATCAGAGTAACAGGATTCCGTGGGATTAGATCGGAGGCCGCGTATTCCTCGGGGTCACCCGGGATCTCGACAGCACTGCCGCTCACTGTGATTTCGGACGGTTGCGTATGTTCCTGCGTAACAGGATCGTACGAGCCGGGGACCGTCTTGGTGAATGTCACGGGAGCACCACCATTCTGCACCTTTTTGAGTGCCTTGGCGTGCTTCGCTTCGTAGTTCACCATTCGTATCTCGTCGGAACTTCTCGACTCTGCGGTGTGCTCGGCAGCGTGTCACTCATGGGAACACGGTTTTCGAGCATGAGATATTCGTCACGGTAATGCAGCGACTGCTCCTTGAGAGCGTCGCGCTGATCTTTCGCGTACCCCTCGCTCCCGAGAACAGGAACCATCGAGTTCTCGTTAGCTGGTCTTGTACACGCGACCAGATATGCGGCCTCAAACGTGAGGTGTAACGCCCACGCAAGCGTGGCCGCATCCGGATCGAGGAAGGGGCGGGCCGACGTCTTCGCAACAGCGCGATCAATGTACGTCTGCAGACGTACTGTGATAGCGGCCGCGTCGTCGTTCGGGAAGAACCCTTCCTCGACCGGACCTTGCGGAGCCAGCAGGTCCGCGGGTGTGATCACCCGAGGGCTTCCCGGATCTTCGCGACCATGCCGTCACCGAGGGATGGCACAGCCTCGAGGTCGGAATCGCTTGCGGCCTTGACCTTCTCCGGCGTGTCGTAACCGGCCTTGATCAGAGCCATGCGACCGGGGAACCCGGACGGCAGCTGGTCGCCACCACTGTTCGGCGCCGCCGGCTTCGCCTTCGGTGCTGACTTCGCCTTGACACCGAAGCCCTTGCTGATCAGCCCACGACGCTCGAGGTTCTCGATCTCTTCCTCGGATGCGTTCTGCTCCAGAAGCGCCACGGACTCGGAATCGTTCACCTTGTACAGGCGACGATTCATCCGAAACGCCTTCTTGATCTTCTTGTCCGCCATGCTCGTCCTCGTTTGAAGGGGATCGCTTAGACCCCTGCGTTGATGACGTAGATCCGCTGCTCGTCGGGGTCGGGCATCGGGTTGATCTGAACCTCGACCGTCAGCTCGCGGCCGCCGTTGCCGATCTCGTGGTAGATCGTCACACCACGAACGTCGATGCCAGCGTCCGGAACCTGAGAACTCAGGTCGTACGCGCGAGCGACCGGGGCGAATGCCGTCGAACCGACCGTCATCCCCGCGGGGACCGCTGCCACCGTCTGAGCCGGCCAGACCTTGACCGTCGTACGTGTAATGCCAGCATCCGAATACGGCTCGACCGTATTCTCGTTGATGAAGAACCGGAACGGAGCACCCAGTTCATCCTGGATACGCTGCTCCACCTGCGATACGGTCGGTGTGAGACCTGCGATGGCACCCGGCATCGGGTTCGGTGCATCCGCGACAATGGCGTTCCGTGTCGAAAGACGCATCATGGCGCCAGCGAGGGGTCCGACCACCTCGAAGGCGTCCTGCATGAACGCGAGGAACTCATTGTATGCGTTCACACCGGGGTCGTCCCATGCGGTCGCCGCCGTCTGGTAGCGGTTCTGGTCGAACCCGTAGTCCGTCGTGAACGTCTGACCTGTCAGCGGGTTCATCGCGGTGATCTCACCGAGTGCCCACGCCGACATTACATCCAGCTCGAGACGCCGCCAGTCGGCGAGCGCCAGTTCCTCCGTACGGGCCGGAATACGAGCGCGAATGACCTCGCGGAAGATCGCCTGATTCCCGCGAACCTCGTTCAGGAGATCGTTGATCTCCTTCTCCTCGAGCTTGAAGTACGCCTCGATCGGAATCCACTCGATCTCCTTACGGGGCGGCGTCACGAGGTTGATGTACCGACCACGCGCGTTCCATTCGCGCCGGTCGGCGACGATACGGACATTTCGTGTGGTCAGGGACTGCAGACGAGTCGTGTCCACATCTCTGCGGGGCATGAAAATGTCCCACAGAAGCTGACCACGATCCGTCGGGTCGACCGTCTGTGCGCGGACAGTCAGAGCAGCAGGCGACAGCTCTTCCTCCGCGGCCATCCATGTGAAATCCGGCATTGCTTCCTCTCAGCTCAGTTCAGAATGTCTGCTTCCCGAAACGAAGCAGTGCCGCTAGAACGCCAACACGCACTTCGAACCGGCGCGATCGAACGCTGCCAGCTCGTCGGCGGTGAGTGCGCGCCCGAGGTTGTCCTCGAGAATCGCACGGTTGACCTGACAGATCGTGGCCACGGCCACATCGACATCCGCCGTTACACTCGCGAGGGTCGTGTTGTCCGTGTGGACACGAGTACTCTCGATGACGCAACCATACACGAACTCAGGGTCCGCTCCGGGGAGCTCACCCGCTCGCGTGAGCGGCACGCCGGGCTTCAGGTATCCGTACTTGTCGACCTCTGCTGCCGTCAGGGCAGAAACGTCGACGCGAACTGTTGCGGGATGGTCGATCGGTCCAACGAACGGGTTCGCGTGAACCTCACCCGCTGGCGCGACGTCCCTGACTCTCATCGGCATTTGTTGTCGCTCCTATCAGCGTGTCATACGGAGGCGCTCTTCCAGTACTACTACGGGTGGCTTCGTGTCCTTGTCCTTCGGAGTATTCCGGCTTTCGGCCTCCGCACGAATCCGGTCGTACACCGAACCGTTGCCACCATTGTTCTTACTGCCCTGCTGGACAAACTGAACGCGTCTCGGACCACCATCGTTCTTCGGTGCCTCGGCAGTACGCAGCCCCTTCAGCTCCGGAAACTTCTCCTTCGCGTCCTCGAAGGTGAGTGCCGCTTGCCCTTCACCAGCCGGAGTGAGGTAAGGTACTTCGACCTCTTCCTCCTGACCCTGTGTGTTCTTCTGCTTTGTCTTCCGCACCTCGAACGTAGCATCCTTCAACGCCGGGATCGCGATCAGTGCCGGAACAGCCTCTTCGGCCAGCCCCGCCGCCTTGGCAAACGCCTTGGCAACGTCCATCCGCTTGACTGTCAACAGTTCCTGCACTGCCTGCTCACCCTTCGTCAGCTTGTCCTTCAGCCCCTTCGGATCGCCGAGCTCCTTGTACTTCGGGAGCAGATCAGCATCTTCCTTGGCAACTACCACCATACCGTCCTTCGGGAGCTTCTCTTCGAGCTCCGCATGTCGACGGCGGAAGCGCCGGTTATCCTTCTCGAGATCGCGAATCTTCTTGCGAATCTCGTCCGGCATGCCGAGGTTCTGATACTGATGGAACTGCCTCAGTTCCGCATCCGTGATTTCGGGCATTTTGCTGCCTCCTAGGCAGGCTGCGCACTGGCCTCCAGTGCGACGTGAACGACTCGCTACACCGCTTCGGTGTAGCACACGACGTAAGATAACGGATGCCTGTAACGTCCGCAATAGTCAAGTAAACAGGTCGTTGCCGATAACGTGGAAGCCGACGGTACGACTCTTCCAATCACCGGCCTTCAGCTGAGCTTGCCAGAGACCTGGACGATCCAGTTGACCCGACGCAGCCCTCCACTCTCCGACATGATCATTGAGGAGTACAATATCTGCGTTTTCGATCTCGATCGTATATTCAGTATCACCAGGACGCTTCAGTCTGACCACAAGGGGTTGGTACTCTGGATCGGTTAGCGGCACTGGTCCAATGTCGCGATTGTACTCGTCCAGTAACCGACAATCGAATCGAAGATATGCCGGGTTGCCCACTTGAATTGCCATATTAGAACCCAAAGCGACGGGTGATTCTTTGTACAATCGCCATCACACGTTCTACGGCGACTGTAAAGGAAACGTCCATGACTGCAATGCGCTGAATTTCCATCCGAAGCGTTTCAAGCTCCGCAGGTATCCACGCATCTGTGCGTAGTAACGTGGTACCAGCGTAATGCTCGTGCAACGCATCCAGAATAAACAGAACATGCGCCTGTGTTAGTGGTACGTTCTGGGCGGAATGGGTGTGTCTTGAAGATTGTAGACCGAAGCCATAAAAAGCCTCGAGAGCTATCCTCCCTGCGACGTGGCCGTGGCGTGCATTCGCAAAAGACGTGACATAGTGCTGGATAAACGATGAAACACCCGCGGTA
>Ga0079224_100011092_pt1 | contig 12394 bp, 8 predicted proteins | sample Stecom2015_FD_80414 | JGI IMG/M metagenome (GOLD analysis project Ga0079224, IMG submission 80414) | Agricultural soil microbial communities from Utah to study Nitrogen management - Steer compost 2015 | ecosystem: Environmental > Terrestrial > Soil > Agricultural land | place: USA: Utah...
CCGCGGCCCGAAGGTGCGCCGCGGCGCACCGGGGCGGCCCGGCTCCGCCCCTCTCCGGCCGCCCCCACCGGTCCCGGACCGGACCTGGGAGGGGGCGACGCGGAAGGACCCCCGCCCCGGTCGCCCCGGGCGGGGGTCCTTCCGTGTACCGCTCTGCACCGCCCTGCCGCGCAGGGCGGGGGCCTACTTGTTCTTCGGGTCCCCGTGGCACTTCTTGAACTTCTTGCCCGACCCGCAGGGGCAGGGCGCGTTGCGCGGGGTGCCCTCGTAGGAGTCGGAGACGGTCTCGGTGCGCTTGGTGACACCGCCGTCCTCGGAGGGCGCGGAGTACTGCAGGCGGCCCGGGGAGCTCGGCCCCTCCAGCCCGGGGACGACCACGTCCTCCTCGGCCACGCCGTCCTTGCCCGCGGGCTCCTCGGACTCCTCCTCGGAGGCCTCTTCGGCCTCCGCGGACTCCTCCGCCTCCGCGGCCTCCTCCTCGGTCGCGGTCGCGGCGGCCACCGCGGCGCCGTTGGCCGAAGCCGCCGCGGCGGCCGAGGCGGCGCTCACCCCGGTCTTCTGCTTGACCTGGACCTCGACGTTGAAGAGGTAGCGGACCGAGTCCTCCTTGATGGCCTCCAGCATCTCCTGGAACATGTCGTAGCCCTCGCGCTGATACTCGATCAGCGGGTTGCGCTGCGCCATCGCCCGCAGGCCGATGCCCTCCTGGAGGTAGTCCATCTCGTACAGGTGCTCGCGCCACTTGCGGTCCATCACCTGCAGCACCACGCGGCGCTCGACCTCGCGGATGGCCTCGGAGCCGACCTCCTCCTCGCGGCGCTCGTACGCCTCGTGGGCGTCCTCGCAGACCCGCGCGGAGATGAGGTCCGGGGTGATCGAGCCGAGGCCGCCGTTCTCATCGATGAACTCGTCGACGGTGAAGCTGACCGGGTAGACCTGCTTGAACGCGGTCCACAGCTTGTCGAGGTCCCACTCGGAGGCGTCGCCCTCGGCGGTGGCCGAGCGGACGTAGCCGTCCAGGACGTCGTCGATCATCCCGGCGATCTGCTCCTGGAGGTCCGCGCCCTCCAGGACCTTGCGGCGCTCGGCGTAGATCACCTTGCGCTGCCGGTTGAGCACCTCGTCGTACTTGAGGACGTTCTTGCGGATCTCGAAGTTCTGCTGCTCGACCTGGCCCTGGGCGCTCTGGATCGCCTTGGTGACCACGCCCGACTCGATGGGCTGGTCGTCCGGGAAGTTGGTGCGCTCCATGATCATCTCGACCCGGGCGCTGTTGAACATGCGCATCAGGTCGTCGCGGAGCGAGAGGTAGAACCGGGACTTGCCGGGGTCGCCCTGCCGACCGGAGCGGCCGCGCAGCTGGTTGTCGATCCGCCGGGACTCGTGCCGCTCGGTGCCCAGCACGTACAGGCCGCCGGCCTCGACGACCTCCTCGTGCTCGCTCTTCACGGCCTCTTCGGCCTTCTCCAGCGCCTCCGGCCAGGCCGCCTCGTACTCCTCCGGGGTGTCCAGCGGGTTCAGCCCGCGGGCCTGGAGCTCCTCGTCGGCCATGAACTCGGCGTTGCCGCCGAGCATAATGTCGGTGCCGCGGCCGGCCATGTTGGTGGCCACGGTGACCGCGCCGAGCCGGCCGGCCCGGGCGATGATCGAGGCCTCCCGGGCGTGGTTCTTCGCGTTCAGCACCTCGTGCGGGATGCCCTGGCGCTTGAGCATCTTGGAGAGCAGCTCGGACTTCTCCACGCTGGTGGTGCCGACCAGGACCGGCTGGCCCTCCTCGTGCCGCTCGGCGATGTCCTCGACGATCGCGTCGAACTTGCCTTCCTCGTTCTTGTAGACGAGGTCCTTGTCGTCCTTGCGGATCATCGGGCGGTTGGTCGGGATGGGGACCACGCCGATGTTGTAGGTCTGGTTGAACTCGGCGGCCTCGGTGGCCGCGGTACCGGTCATGCCGGCGAGCTTGTCGTAGAGCCGGAAGTAGTTCTGCAGGGTGACCTTGGCGAGAGTCTGGTTCTCGTCCTTGATCTTGACGCGCTCCTTGGCCTCGATGGCCTGGTGCATGCCCTCGTTGTAGCGGCGGCCCCGCAGCACGCGCCCGGTGAACTCGTCGACGATGAGCACCTCGCCGTCCTTGACGATGTACTCCTTGTCCTTCCGGTACAGCTCCTTGGCCTTGATGGCGTTGTTCAGGAAGGAGACCAGCGGGGTGTTGGCCGGCTCGTAGAGGTTCTCGATGCCGAGCTCGTCCTCGACCTTGGCGACGCCGGACTCGTTGACGCCGATGGTCCGCTTCTTCTCGTCGACCTCGTAGTCGACGTCGCGGCGGAGCCGGGGGGCGATCTTGGCGAACACCTCGTACCAGCGCGAGTTCTGCTGCGCCGGGCCGCTGATGATCAGCGGGGTCCGGGCCTCGTCGATGAGGATGGAGTCCACCTCGTCGACGATGGCGAAGTTGTGGCCGCGCTGCACCAGGGCGTCCATCGACAGCGCCATGTTGTCGCGCAGGTAGTCGAAGCCGAACTCGTTGTTGGTGCCGTAGGTGATGTCCGCGGCGTAGGCGGCCTTGCGGGCCTCCGGACGCATGTCCGGGCTGATCACCCCGACCTCCAGGCCGAGCAGGCGGTGGATCCGCCCCATGCTCTCGGCGTCGCGCCGGGCCAGGTAGTCGTTGGTGGTGACGACGTGCACGCCCTTGCCGGCGAGCGCGTTCAGGTAGACCGGGAGCGTGGAGGTCAGGGTCTTGCCCTCACCGGTCTTCATCTCGGCGATGTTGCCGAGGTGCAGTGCTGCGCCGCCCATCAGCTGGACGTCGAAGTGGCGCTGGCCGAGGGTCAGCTGAGCGGCCCGGCGCACCGTCGCGAAGGCCTCGGGGAGGAGGTCGTCCAGCGACTCGCCGTCTTTGATCCGCTCGCGGTACTCGTCGGTCAGCTCGCGCAGCTCGGCCTCTTCGAGCTTCGCGAAGTCCTCCTCGATCGAGTTGATCTGATCCGTCAGCTTCTTGAGCTTGCGCAGGATCTTGCCTTCCCCCGCGCGGAGGACCTTGTCGAGTATGCCTGGCACTTGCTATGCGCTCCTCGCGATTCGGGGCCCGCGTCCGGAGGCGGGACGGAGTCCTTGACCCCCAGCATTCCATCCTAGGCGAGCCTACGGCCCCGTTGTCATGCCCGCGCCCCTTGGCCGCGGCCCCCTCAACGGTGCGCCCGTTTAGTGGCGCCCGGTCCGGAAATCCCGAATATGTGCAGGTCCGCAGCTCTGCGGGCCGTTCGGGGGGAGGAACGTCGCCATGAGCGAGGTCCACGGGACCGGCTCGTCCGGAGGAATCGAATACTACATCCGCGGATACCAGCACGAGGGCGGACGCTGGGCGCCGACCAACAGCCACCGCGGAAGGCTGCTCTCCTGGGTCGCCGTCGGGCTGATCCTGCTCGGGGCCGCCGCCGCGGGACTGGGCATCGTGCTGGCCGCCTGGTGGCCGATCATCGCCGGCGGCGTGCTCGCGGTCGCCGGAGCGGTGCTCTGCGCGGTCGACGACATCTTCAGCGACGTGGTGCTCGACGACCCGCGCCGAGAGTCGGAGGAGCCGCACACCACCCCGCTGCACCGGATCAAGAAGCGCGACCGGGAGATCGCCGAGGCGCGGCTGCCCTGAGCCGCGCCCGGGAGGGCAGGGTCCGGCAGGGGACGAGATGCGGCGGCGCCGGAGGGGTCTCCGGCGCCGCCGCGCGTCGGCCCGGGGCGGGTGCGCCTTAGTCGACCAGGCGGAGGACGCCGTAGTTGAAGCCCTTGCGGCGGTAGACGACGCTCGGCAGGTCCTTCTCCTCGTCGTGGAAGAGGTAGAAGTCGTGCCCGACGAGCTCCATCTCCATGAGGGCCTGGTCGATGCTCATCGGCTTGGCCGAGTGGAACTTCTCCCGCACGACCACCGGGGCGTCGCCCTGGGTGTCCAGCTCGACGAACTCGTCGGAGAACCGGCCGTCGACCTCGCCGCCGTCGAAGGACTCCTCCTCCGCGGGCGGCGGGACCTGCACCGCGCCGAGCGCGGCCTCCTCTCCGTTCAGACCGGCCGTCGCGTCGGCCACCGAGACGGGGGTACGGCCGCTCTTGCTCACCTTGCGCCGGTCGGCGAGCTTACGCAGCCGCGACTCGATGCGGTCGATGGCCTGGTCGAGGGCTCCGTAGCGGTCGTCGCCGGAGGCCTCGCTCCGGATCACCGGGCCGGTGGAGTGGATCGTGAGCTCGATCCGCTCGCTCTGCGAAGCCTGGCGCGGGTTGCGCTCCCGGGACACCTCCACGTCGATGGTCATGCCCTTTTTCTCCCACTTGGAGAGTTTGTTCAGCTTGTTCTCGACGTGCTGCCGGAACTTCTCGCTGATGTCGGTGCGCCGCCCCTTGACGATGATGTCCACAAGACCCCCTTCATCGCTCAGCCGCCGCCCCGCGGCGGCCAGGCCGTACGTGCCGCCCCCCGCGGGTGCGGAGGGCCTCGCTACCGGGTCCTCCTCCTCTCGGCCGCCCGCGCCCCGGGCGGCTCGTTTCGCCAACCGTATACCCAGGAAAGCCGCTCGATCACCCGGCTCTTCAGGTGACGTACGACCAGTTCAGAGGGTGGAACAGCACACCCCCGAGAGGCCGGCGCGGCACGTGGGCGCCCGACCTGGGGCGCAGGGATCGCAATGGGCATGCCACCCGCCCGGCCGACCTGGTCTTCGTCCCCACATCCGCCTGCCGAGGGGTTCGCCGCTTCGTGTGCGACTACTGCCCTTCTCCCGCTCACGAGGGACATCGGGACCCTGTGCGGGGCAGGACTTACCTCTAAGGCGCACCGTGATCGGTCGACGAAAAGTCGCCTTACGTGGGCCGTTTCGCCTGCGCCTGGCATCGGCTTGCCGGAACTCCGCCTCGCCTGGCGGCGGGGCGGCGACTCCGGCGCAACCACGGACCCGGGCGGGTGCCATGCCCGAAACGCTAACCCCTTATCCCGCGCTTGTCAGGTGCGGGCCCTTCCCCACCTGCCGGATCCGGGTGCACAAGCGCCGGTGGACCAGCGTCGGCGGGTCTTTTCCGCTCTGCGGGTAAAGGCTTCTTGACGCCGCGCGACGGCCGCGCTCGGCCAGCACCGCGGCGCCGTGCACGGCCGCCCCCGCCGCGCGCAGCGCCCGGGCCGCCTCGGCCAGGGTGGCGCCGGTGGTCAGCACGTCGTCGACGAGGAGCACCCGGCGGCAGCCGGCGCGGGCGAGCCGGTCCGGCCGCGCGGCCAGCGCCCCGCGCAGGTTGCCGTACCGCTCGGCGCGGCCCAGGCCGACCTGGTCGGCGACGGCGCGCACCTGGCGCAGCGCGCGGACCGCGCGCACCGGCCGCGCCGGGGTGCCGAGCAGCTCGGCGGCGCGCCGCGCCAGCAGCGCCACCGGATCGTAGCCGCGGCGCCGCACCCCGCGCGGCCGGGCCGGTACCGGGACCAGCAGCAGCGGCCCCGCGCGCGGGGCGGCCACCCTGGCCGCCCCGGCCAGCCGGGCGGCCAGCGGGCCGGACAGCGAGCGGATCCGCCGGTGCTTGTAGGCGAGCAGCAGCGCGCGGTCCGCGCCGGTGTAGCGGCCCGCGGCCCAGGCCGGCGGGCAGCCCTCCCGGGCCGCGCACCGGTGCGGCCGCGGTGCCAGGGCGTCGGCGCATTCGGCGCACACCCGGCCGCCGGGAGCGCCGCAGCCGGCGCAGCCCTCGCCGAGCAGCAGGGCGGTGAGCGCCGCGGTGAAGGACGGGGCCTGAGTCGGCCGAGGGGGACGTGGGGGGAACGGGGTGAACGGTGCCATGCCCCAAGGCTGCCCGGCGCCGCGCGGGCCGGGGAGGGCGTTCTTCCGGGCTGTGGACGGAAGGGCCGTACCGGGGGGCCGGCCCCTGCTCCGCCGGGCGGGGCGCGCGTGCCCGAAGCCGGGTTCCGGCGGGACCGAGGACCCGCGGCCCCGGGGCGGACGCGCGACTCGGCCGCGTTCGCCCACAGGCCGGTCGTCCACAGGGTCGCCGTCCACAGGGTCGCCGTCCACAGACCGCGGAATCGGGGTGGCCGGTCGGGGCGCCGCCGAGCAGCCTGGGGGCATGGTCTTCTTCCCGCTCTCCCCCGTCCCGCCGCTCCGCTCCGTCCTCCGCTCCGCACTCCGGGGCGCCCTGCTCGGGCCGCGCCGCCTCCGGTGGCGCTCAGCCCGGGAAGACCGGGTCGGTGCCCTCGGTCGCGCGCTGCCAGAGCACCCGGTCGCTGGTGAGCCAGAGCTGGTCGTCGTCGCCGCCGGCGATCAGCGGGCGCTCCGGTGCCGCGGCGATGGTCTCCGCGGAGGTGATGGTGCCGACGCTGGTCGGGTCGGTGGCGCCGTCCAGCGGCACCAGGTAGCCGCGCATCGCGCCGTTCTTCTGGCCGAGCACGGCGAGCTGGTCGCCGCTGCGCCAGGCCGCGTCGGAGATCGCGCCCACCTCGGAGGCGAGCTCCAGGAACCCGCCCAGCGCGACGCCGTCGTCGCCGTCCGGCACCACCCGGCCGACCCAGAGCCGGCCCTCGGGGTCGCCGTCGGCGGTGACCACCGCGGCCCGGGTGCCGTCCCGGGACAGCCGCAACTGCACGACCTCCCGCTTCTTCAGCGCGGGGGCGTCCACCCGGACCTTCTCGGTGCCGCCGCGCAGCATCCACAGCCGGGAGCCGGGGTCGTCGCCCTTGGAGGTGTCCTCGGCGACCCACAGGTTGCCGTAGCCGTCCCAGGAGAGCGCGGTGTACTCGCCGCCCTCGAGGACGGTGCGCACGTCGCCGGTGCCGGATTCGGTGAGCAGCACCTCGCCGCCGTCGGCGGAGACCGCGGCGAAGCGCTCCTCGTTCAGCGAGACCGCGTAGTGCGCCGGGCCCCCGGCGCCGAACGAGGCGTCGACCTGCTCGGCCTGGTCGCCGGTGTCCTCGCCGCCGCCGTTCATGGACCACAGCCGGCCGTCCCGGACGAAGTAGGCGTTGAGCTCCCCGGTGACGCCGGAGGGGTTGACCGCCTTCCAGTAGTCGGTGTCGGTCTGCAGGTTCTCGTCCTCGTCCCGGGGGATGCGCACCTCGTCGTCGCCGAAGCGCAGCACCACCTCCTGGACCTCGGGCAGCTGCTTGAGGGTCCAGCCGAGCTGCGCCTCCATGCCGAACCGCGCCTGGTTGCCGGGGTTCTCGCCGTCCATGCTGACCACCACCCGGCCGGCGTCGAAGGCCACGTCGGCGGTGGAGTCGGCGGGGAAGGAGGAGCGCACGGCCGGCTCCAGCCACTCGGTCGGCCCGGCGACCAGCTTCTTGGCCAGCCGGGTGGCCACCTCGTCCGAGGTGACCGGGAGGAAGACGGGGTCCGGCACCAGCGTGCTGGAGTCGGCGTTGAAGTAGTACAGGTTGAGCGGGCGGTAGACCCGGTCCACGTCCGCCCGGGAGAGCAGCAGCCGGTCGGGCAGCTCGGTGATCCGCCACTCGCCGTCGTCGTCGCGCTGCAGCTTGAAGGTGACGTCGATGATCTCGGAGCCGTCCACCGGGACGTACTGCCCGTCGGCCCGGATCATCGCCGCCTCTGGGGTGCGCATCCGGACCGTGGCCGCGGTGTCGTCGGCGGAGGTCTCCACGTCCAGCGAGACGGCGTCCATGTTCTCGTAGACCAGCGCCGAGTCGTCGGGGGACCACTCCGCCCGGGTCTGCGGGAGCAGGAACCGGCGGGCCGCCGCATGGTTCTCCTCGAAGCTGGCCATGTCCTTGAGGAAGCCCTTGACCAGGCCCTCCTCGCCGACGCCGGGCTGCGGCCCGACCGGCAGCATGCGCACGTAGCCCTCGTAGGGGTCGGGCGACTCCCCGACCCGGTCGGCCTCCACGATGGGGCCGCCGGAGGGCACGGTCGCGCACCCCGCGGCCAGCAGGACGGCCGCGAGGCCGCCCGCGGCCGCGGCCCGGCCGCCTCTGACGCTCATCTGCCCTCCCCCGTCACCGCGGGCCGTCCCTGCTCCGCGTCGGCCGCCGGCGCGCTCGCCGGGCGCGCCCGGCCCATCGGCTTCTCCGGCGGGACCAGCGGCAGCGGCGAGCCGCGCAGCTCCTGGCCGGACTTGCGCGGCAGGGAGAGCCGGAACTGCGATCCGGCGCCGGGCTCGCCCCACGCCTGCAGCCAGCCGCCGTGCAGCTGGGCGTCCTCCTTTGCGATGGAGAGCCCCAGTCCGGTGCCGCCGGTGGTGCGGGCCCGGGCCGGGTCGGCCCGCCAGAAGCGGTCGAAGCACAGGTGCTCCTCCCCCTCCTTGAGGCCGACGCCGAAGTCGCGGACGGCCACCGCGACCGCGTCGCGGTCCCCGGCGGCCGTGACGATCACGTCCTTGCCCTCGCTGTGCTCGATCGCGTTCACCACGAGGTTGGTCAGGATGCGGTTGATCCGGCGGGTGTCGAACTCGGCGACGCACGGCTCGGCCGGCAGCCGGAGCACCACCTTGATGCCGCGCTTCTCGGCGATCTGCTCGGAGTCGCCGACCGCCTTGAGCACCGCGTCGCGGATGTCGGCGGGCTCCACCGCGAGGGTGGCGGCGCCCGCGTCGTGCCGGCTGATCTCCAGCAGGTCCGCCAGGAGCTCCTCGAACCGCTCCAGCTGCCCCTGGAGCAGCTCCACCGAGCGGGCCATGGTGGGGTCGAGGTCGTCGCGCTCCTCGTACAGCAGGTCGCCGGCCATCCGGATGGTGGTGAGCGGGGTGCGCAGCTCGTGAGAGACGTCCGAGACGAACTGGCGCTGCGCCCGGGAGAGCTCCTCCAGCTCCTGGATCTTCTCCTGCAGGTTGCCGGCCATCTCGTTGAAGGAGACCGCGAGCCGGGCGAGGTCGTCGGCGCCGCGCACCTTCATCCGCTCGTTGAGGTCGCCCTCGGCGAGCCGCTCGGCGGAGCCCGCGGCCGCGCGCACCGGGCTGACCACCTGGCGGGTGACCATGTAGGCGATGACGCCGAGCACCAGGCAGAGCAGGGTCGCGACGAACACCAGGGTGTTCTGCACCAGGTCGAGGATGCCCTGCTCGTGGGTGAGCGGGAAGACGTAGTACAGCTCGTAGGCGTGCGACAGCGGGGCGCCGACCACCAGGCCGGGTTCGTTCGCGCCGCGCTCGCGCTGGATGGTGGTGTAGGTCCAGTAGGAGGAGTCGACGCCGCCGGAGGACTGCACCCGCTCGCGCAGCCGGTCCGGCACGGTGGTCTCGCGCACGCCCCCAGCCACCCAGCCGGACGAGCCGTCCACGCTGGGCAGGATCATCGCGTCGTGCCCGCTGGAGGAGGTGCCGCTGCCGCCGCTCAGCTCCTCGACGATGTCGTAGAGCTGCTTGTCGCGGTCGACCGGCTGCTCGCCGTCCTGCAGTTCACTGAGCGCGGTGCTCAGCCCGGCCGCGTGCTCGCGCAGCGCCGACTCGCGCTGGGCTTCGAGCAGGCCGCTGCGGATCTGCTGGACCAGGAAGAAGCCGAGCACCGCGGCGACCGCGAGCGAGATGACCAGGGTGGTGCTGACCACCCGGAGCTGCAGGGACCCCCGCCAGCGCTGGTGCACCCCGCGGACCAGGGCGCGCGCCGCGCGCTGGGCGAACTGGTACCCGATGAGCAGGCCGCCGCTCAACCGCTGCCAGCGCGTCCGAACGGCTTCCCCGGTCTCCTCCGGGGAAGCCGCCTCGGGCGGAACGGCTGCGGTCTCGGCGCTCGACACGGGAGGGTCCCGGCTTCCTCAGACCGTGCCGGCCTTGTACCCGACACCGCGGACGGTCACCACGACCTCCGGGTGCTCGGGGTCCTTCTCGATCTTGGCGCGGAGCCGCTGGACGTGCACGTTGACCAGGCGGGTGTCGGCGGCGTGCCGGTAGCCCCAGACCTGCTCCAGCAGGACCTCGCGGGTGAACACCTGCCGGGGCTTGCGCGCGAGCGCGACCAGCAGGTCGAACTCCAGCGGGGTGAGGCTGATCTGCTCGCCGTCCCGGCGCACCGAGTGGCCGGCCACGTCGATGGTGATGTCGCCGATCTGCAGCACCTCGGGGGCGGGCTCCTCGGTGCGGCGCAGCCGGACCCGGAGCCGGGCCACCAGCTCCTTGGGCTTGAACGGCTTGACCACGTAGTCGTCGGCGCCGGACTCCAGGCCCAGCACCACGTCGATGGTGTCGCCCTTGGCGGTGAGCATCACGATGGGCACGCCCGACTCGGCCCTGATCTGGCGGCAGACGTCGATGCCGTCGGTGCCGGGGAGCATCAGGTCCAGCAGAACGAGGTCGGGCTTGGCCTCGCGGAAGGCCTCCAGTGCCTTGTCGCCGTCGTGCACGAACGTCGGCTCGAAGCCTTCGCCCCTGAGCACGATGCCCAGCATCTCGGCGAGTGCGGGGTCGTCGTCGACGACCAGTACGCGTCCCTTCATCAATGCAACCGGCGCCCGGTCCCTCCCCCGATCCGGGGTGCGGTACCCGGCGCCTTCTCCTTTCTGGACACTCAAGCGGCGAACTGCGGTCACTTCTGCCGGGGTCCCTGGCGGGAGCCGTGGTCCCACCCCACCTTGCCATCTCCTCGCCGTTTCCGGCTGCGGTTCTCCCGGTCGCCCCGCGACGGGCGCCGCCCGGCCCCGGTTCCCGCGGCCGCCGCGCCCGGCCCGCGCACTCGGTACGCGCGACTTGGTCGGTAGACAACCGAAAGCATACAAAACGAACGAACGGATTCGCCGCCCCAAATCGGACTAAACCCCCAGGGGGCGGAGGGAGCGGCCGCGGCTGCGCCGATCTGGCATAGCGTGGGTATCCCCACGCCTGGCGTACAGCACCGGCCCGCGGGACAACGGAGGATCAATGACGCACGAGGACGGCCGCCCCGAAGGCCGCCCCGAGGAGGAACGGCCGGCCGCCGGCGGCTGGGCCGCACCCGGCGGCGGCGCCCCGGAACCGGGCTCCCCCCGCCCCTCCTTCGCACCTCCCGGACAGGAGGCGCCCCAGGAGCCCCCCGCGGCTCACGGGGCCGCCCCCGGCGCTCCCGGCTGGGCCGCACCCGGCGGCGGCGCCCCGGGCGCACCGGGCGGCGCCCCGCCCCCGGAGGGCGTCCCGCAGTGGCAGGGCGCCCCGCAGTGGCAGCAGCAGGCCTGGGGGCCGCCGCCCCCGCCCCGGCCCGGCATCGTCTCGCTGCGGCCGCTGCTCCTCGGCGACATCCTCAACGGCGCCTTCGGCTACATCCGCGGCAACCCCAAGACGGTCCTCGGCCTGGCCGCACTGCTCAGCGCCGTGATCGCACTGCTGCCCTCGCTCGGCGCGGGCAGCCTGCTCAACGACTTCGACCGGCTCACTGCCCAGGTGGAGTCCGGTGCTTCGCCCGATGACCTGCTCCCCTTCTCCAACGGCACCCTGGGGCTGCTGGCGGCGGGGATGCTCGTGCAGTTCGTCGGAGGGGCGCTGCTGTCCGGCGTGCTCGCCACGGTGATCGGCATGGCGGTGCTGGGCCGCCGGCTGGGCATCCGGGAGGCGCTCGCCGCGGTGGCCCCGCGGATCGGCGCCGTGCTCGGGGTGGCTGGCCTGCTGGCACTGCTCGGCCTGGCCTGGATGGCGCTGCTCGCCGGCGTGCTCGTCGGCGGCATCCTGATCATCGCGGCCTCCCCGGACGCCGCGCCGCTCGGCGTCGGCCTGATCCTCCTCGGCTGGCTCGCCCTGGGCGCCCTCGCCGCCTGGATCTACGTGCGGACCTCCCTGGCCATGCCGGTCACCGTGCTGGAACGGGTCGGCGCCGGCCGGGCGCTGGCCCGCTCCTGGCGGCTCACCCGGGGATCCTGGTGGCGGGTGTTCGGCATCCTGCTGCTGACCGCACTGATCACCTCGCTGGTGGCGAACGTGCTGGCCACCCCGTTCTCGATCATCGGGGCGGTCGTCATGGTCCTGATGGAGGGCACGACCCTGGCCTCGGTCCTGTACGGGGCGACGATCTTCATCGGCGCCGTGCTGGGCGGCGCGATCACCTCGCCCTTCGCCAGCGGCGTCACCGGGCTGCTCTACGTCGACCTGCGGATGCGCCGCGAGGGCCTGGACCTGCGGCTGCAGGCCGCCGCGCAGGAGGGCCGCGACATCGGCCCCGAGGTCTACCTGACCGAGCCCGCCCCGGGGACCGCGGCGGCGGGAGGCCCGGAGTGACCCTCCCGCTCGCCGCCCCGGCCGCCGAGATCAGCCGGGAGGAGGGCGCCCGCATCGCCGGCGAGGAGCTCTCCGACCCGGCTTACGCCGAAGCCGAACCCGGCCTGATCCAGCGGATCTGGGACGCGGTGAGCGAACTGCTCGGGGAGCTGCTGGACGGCGTCTCCGCCGGGGTCCCCGGCGGCTGGTGGACGCTGGGCCCGCTGCTGCTGGTGCTGGCCGCCGCCGTGGTGCTGCTGGTGCTGCGCACCCGCCC
>Ga0079224_100011093_pt1 | contig 12393 bp, 7 predicted proteins | sample Stecom2015_FD_80414 | JGI IMG/M metagenome (GOLD analysis project Ga0079224, IMG submission 80414) | Agricultural soil microbial communities from Utah to study Nitrogen management - Steer compost 2015 | ecosystem: Environmental > Terrestrial > Soil > Agricultural land | place: USA: Utah...
CTTTGCTTTCTCACCCCCTTTATCTGAATAGTTTACTCCAATAGAATATGTTGTGCTAACTCCATTTTGTCGACCAGTCATGAAGTTTTCTCCACCACCCATATTACCTCTACCTCCTCTTCCTCCCGTTGACGAAGTTGTGCCGCTTCCTGTCAGCCCTAAGATATCTTCATAAGAGAAGTTTTGCTGATTCACATTATTAGACATCCCAATTAAAGAAACCTTTCTAGTTCCTTTGAAGAAATTGACATTCCCTCCTACCAAATACAAATCCTTGTAGCCATAACCGGCATACACTTTTCCAAATTGTCCTTGATTTTTCCCAGGTTTGGTCACGATATTCAATGCCTTAGCGTCATTTCCATCAGAAATCCCTGTAAATCGAGCTTGATCACTTTCATTATCATAAATCTGAATTTTGGAAACAATTTCAGCTGGTAAATTCTTCAACGCAGCCGACACATCATCACCAAAAAACTCTTCACCATCAATAAATACTTTTTTGATTTGTTCACCCTGAGCTTTAACAACACCATTTTCTATTGTGATTCCTGGCATTTTACCAACCAAATCTTCAACTGTAGCATCAGGATTCGTCTTAAATGCATCTGCATTATATTGAGTTGTATCACCAATTTGCTCTACTCTCACCGCTTTTGCTTCTACACTCACTTCTTGAATCAATGTCGCATCAGACTTCAAAGAAAAGTTTAATGTAGTTTGTGGTGATTGAAGATCAACCTGCTTCAATTCATCTGTGTAACTAAACAACGTAACTTTAACAATATATTTCCCTGGAACAACTTGAATTGAATAATATCCTTCGTCATCGGTTGAAGCACCTGTAACAATTGTAGAATCGGGAATTGAAAGTAACATTACTCTTGCTCCAGACAATGTATCTTTTGTTTTCTGATCAACAACAATTCCTTTTAGCTCAACTTCTTGTGAATAGCCATCAAATATGAAACAAAGTGCAAATAAACAGGCGATAAAATGATGAAATAATTTCATAAATTAAGGTTATAATTTGTTGTATGACATTTAACGATTGAAATAGTTTAATGCCATGTACTATTTAATTTTACAAGAAAGCAGGTGGTTTTTTGAAATCCATTTTTGCACTTCCGAAAATTGAAGAGGTATTTCGAATAGTCAAAATAAAACTCTTGTTCATTCCGATCGGCGTCCATCTGAAACTCAATGCCCAACAGTGCATATCTCGGTTTAGTATAAAGTTGGCGTTAACCATTTTATTCGTTTTCAAATCATAGTTTAAAACAGCTGCAACCTTCCAACGCTTTGTAATATTCAAGTCAGCATCAACATTCACGGTATGTGTAATCATGTAATCTTGTGAATTCAAAGCTGTCTTAAACGTGTTTCTCGTCATCGCAAAAACGTGAGAAATATTCACCTTCCAAGGAATTCTAAAGTCTAGAATTCGTTCAGGATGCAAGTAAAAATAATCATAATCTGCTTGCCAACCTTTACCAATTGACTCTCGATTTTCTTCAATCTGCTTACGTCCTTCTTTTGAAGTTATTGTAAATGTTGTTGAAATATTATTGTTCATCGCACGACCGAGCTTTCCATTGTATGCAGTTGCAAAATATTTAGTTGAAGCCCCTGTAGTCTCGTCCCAACCATAAAAAGAAAAACTAGAACTTCCAACCAGGCTAACAAACTGATACGGACTTATGCGGATAGAAGCTTCAATATTAGATAACTGCATTGAATCCTTTAAAAAATCGTAGTAACCTCTCAATGAAAACGACTCGATAACACGTGTTTTCTTAAACCCGGTGATGGTATCCTTATCTGATTTACGCTTAAATTCAAATGAATTGTTTACACCAAAATTCAACAAAGCTTGATCTCCAGAAGCGAATGAAGTATATGCACTTCTCTCAAATGGTGAGTATGTAACTGGATTTTGATTCACTCCTATTGAATCAGTTATATTTTTCGTAATCAACGGCTTGTAGGTGAATGACGCTGATGGAGTCAATATATGCCTTAAAATCGGTTTATTTTTACCAACAAAACGATAGTACGAATAAACTTGAGTTGTTGCTCGAATATCCAACGCTAACGAATGAGCCAAACCGACTTGTCGAATCGTATCTGTTAACGTCGTATTAGTTGTTGCATCATAAGATTTACGTGTTTGCTGGAAGTTTAAATCTGTTCCGTAATTCACACTTGGAGTAAGTTTCAATGTATTTTTAAATAATCCACCTGTGGTTTGTAATGTGATACGCTGACGCATACCATACATATATTGATTCCCAATTTCTGCAAAGTTTTTATCTCGTAACAACGTATCCTTGAACGTAGAAACATTTTTACCTTCAATATTGTAAATGATACCAAGACGTTGGAAAATTTCCTTTCGACTTATCTTTTTCAACGGAAAAAACTGGCTCGTCGAGAAATTCACAATTGGACTTGTTAACGTAATATTTTTTGTACTTGAATTCTGACTCAATGAAATTTTTGCTGAAGCACGATAAGGTTTCCCGGGAAAGTTTCTGTTTAAATTGATATCTGATTGTAACGTATTATTAAAATAATTCGGATTTTGAGGATCTAAGTTATTCTTCGAATTGTTACTCGAATTAAAATTGATATTTGTATTAAAATTCCACTTCGGATTTGATTTTTCGTCTTTTCGATGAATCCATCTCAATTCAGTACTATTTACTTTTCTATAAAATGGAAAACCGTTATTAAAGTGATTGTATCGAATGTCAAAATTCCCTGAATAGGTGTACTTTTTTGCATATTCAGTCACATTTCTAAATCCCCACGAACCTCTCGAATACAATGTTCCATAAACAGACGTTTGCACATAATCATTAATTGGAATATAATAACCTAAATTGCTTAAACCAAACCCATAAGCGGAAGTTGGGATAATTTCCGGAAACAAAATTCCATGTGTTCTGTCTTGCTGCTGTGGGATGTAACTGAAAGGCAATCCAATCGGAGTAGGAACACCAGCAATATACAAATTCATCGGACCAGTAACAATTCGTTTATCTGGAACCATCACTGCACGAGAAAGTTGAAAATGATAATGAGGTTCCTCTAAATCACATGTAGTAAATCTTCCTTCAACAAAATGGATTTCTTCATTAGCTTGGCGTTTTGCCCTACCCATATAAAGTACCATTTCATCTTGCACCATTTTAACACCTTCAATATAAGCTTTTTCTGTTCGTAGATTATATTTCAATGTAACGGCTTCAACTTCATCTCCCCCCATATTCATGACAGGTTTTTCAATCATTCCCCCCTCTTCATCAAACGCATGAGTAGCTATGATTTCTTCTGTATTCATATCAACTAGGATATAACCAGCTGTAAGATTCACTCCTTCTGTTTCAACATAAGCTTTACCGTACAAGTGTAATTGTTGCTTTTTTAAGTCGGCATAAGTAGAATCGCGTGCATAATACTTCGAAATCCCTCCTAAACTTTCATCATTTACATAGATTGTGTCTTGACCAAATGAGTCAAAATTCGCACACATTATTAACAATGCATGGAAGAAAAGTAACAATATGGAACGTTTTTTGAGCAAGCTTAAAAGTTAACTTTGTATTTAATTCCGAATCTTATCGGTTGCAAAACTAAAAAATAACCTCTTTATGATGGAAAAAAACAGTTCGATCTACAAAATCTATACCCTTTTTATAGCATTTTTATTCTTTGGAGTTCAGACAAGCTCCTATTCGTATGGACAAAAGGATGAACTTTTTAATGCTGCAATAAAAACTGTAGTCATAGATGCTGGACACGGAGGGAAAGATCCGGGATGTAGCGGAGCACATTCAAACGAAAAAACAGTTTGTCTTAATATTGCACTTGCATTAGGTGAATTAATTAAAAAAAATTATCCAGAAATTAAAGTCGTTTATACGCGCGACAAAGATGTTTTTGTTGAATTAGATGAACGAGCACGCATTGCAAATAAAAACAATGCTGATTTATTCATTTCTATTCATGCCAATTCAGCTGGACCGGCTGCTTATGGAGCCGAAACGTATGTTTTGGGGTTACACAGAACAGAATCGCAACAAAAAATTGCAGAAAGAGAAAACGCAACTATTTATCTAGAAGCTGATGGAGGTGAGAAATACAAAGACTTTGATTTATCTCCAGATGCGATTATTGCACGCCAATTGCAATTGAGTATTTTCCTAGATCGCTCAATCAACTTCGCTAGCAAATTGCAAGGTGAATTCAAAGCACTCGGAAGACATGACAGAGGAGTGAAACAAGCTGGATTTCTCGTATTATACAAAACAACAATGCCAAGTGTATTGATAGAAACAGGATTCTTGACAAACCCCCAAGAGGAAAACTTTTTGGCTAACAAAGATAATCAGAAAAAAATGGCGGAAGCGATGTTTACAGCTTTCAAAAAATACAAAAGTGAATTAGAAGGTGTAAAAATTGACAATAGCAAACCAAGTAATCAAACAGTATCAAACGACAAAACAAATGCAACAAAAACTTCTGATTCTCCAAAAACAGAAGTAAAATATCAATCTAAAACAACGCAACAAAATAACGAACCAAAAAATGATCAAAACCAGGTTGTTTTTCGTGTCCAAATCCAGACTTCGCAAAAAAGAATTCCTACTTCTAGTTCAGAATTTAAAGGATTAACAATATACGAATATCAACAAGATGGACTTTACAAATATGCTTCTGGATATTTTTTAAACGACTTTAAATCAGCAAACAACCACAAAAATGAATTAAGAAATAAAGGTTTTGAACATGCTTTTGTAATAGCGTTTTTAAATGGAGAGCGTATTAATTTAGAAAAAGCTATTAAATTAGCAGAAAAATAATTGCTTTGAAAATATCGAAAGAATTCAAAACTGGTATAATTTCCGTTCTTGCCATCGGATTATTGATTACTGGGGTCAACTTCCTCAAAGGCAACAGTTTTTTTGGTGGAGATGACATCTACTACGTATACCTATCAGAATCTGGAGGGGTAACTCCAGCAACGTCTGTTTATGTAAACGGAGTAATTGTCGGTAAAGTTCTCGACGTTAGCTTGACGGATAAAAAAGAGGACAATAAAAAAGTCTTGATGAAATTCAGTATTCAAGACCGAAATTTTAAAATTCCGAAAGGATCAAATATCCACCCTGGAAGTATCGACTTTTTAAGCAAGGGATTGATCATTATCCCTACTCAGGATGTAAAGGGTTATTACAGTCCAAACGATTACATTCAGGGAGATCTTTCTAGTAGCTTGATTGCAGAAGTAAAGCAATATGCAGACCCACTTATCTCAAGTATTGAATCTGCTGTTTCAAACATCGACAAATTCATCGTTTCATTTCAAGCGTTTTGGGATACAACTGCTAATTCTGAATTAAAAATGACCTTGGTTGAATTACGTCAAACCATTCACAAGTTTGGCAATGTAGCAGATCAAGTAGATGGATTGGTTGCGTCAGAAAAAAACAAATTATCTAAAATCCTTGCGAATGTTGAGTCTATTACTGGAAACATTCAAAAGAGCAACGATAAGATTGAAGGAATTCTTGGAAACTTCAAAACACTTTCTGACGAATTAGTTACAGCTGACTTTAAAGGAACAATTACCGAAGCAAAAACAACTTTAAATAAGTTTAACACCCTATTAGAATCTGCTAATAATGGTGAAGGTACACTAGGTAAATTATTGAAAGATGATCAACTATTCAACGAATTGAATACAACTAATCAACGTATTCAAAACTTAGTAGAGGACATTGAAAAACATCCTGAGAGGTATATTCATTTCTCTGTCTTTGGAGCCAAAACAAAAGGAGTACCTTTAAGTCCAAGTGAAGAACGAAAATTAAAACAACTATTAGATACTACAAATACAAAATAAATGATAAGCGCAATAATTTTTGGTGTTTTACTCATAGCTGGAGTAAGTTTCTTTATGATGAATGTCTTAAAGATTAGACACAACATTTTATTAGGTAGAGACATTGATCGAACTGACAACACAAATGAGCGGTGGAAAACCATGCTCTTAGTAGCATTTGGTCAAAAAAAAATGTTTCAACGACCAATTCCTGCATTATTACACTTGTTTATTTATGCAGCCTTTGTTATTACACAAATTGAACTAATCGAAATTTTTGTTGATGGAATCGCTGGTTCACATCGCATCTTCAGACCAAGTTTAGGTTCGTTCTACACATTCATTATTAGCTTCATTGAAATCTTATCTGTGCTAGCATTTGTTGCAACAATCACTTTTTTAATCCGTCGAAATGTGATTAAAATTCCTCGTTTCAACATGCGTGAATTGGCAGGATGGGCTAAAACTGATGCGAACTTAATTTTGATTTTCGAATTCATGCTAATCTGCTTCATCTTCATGATGAATGGAGCTGACGAAGTTCTTTACAACAGAGGAGTTTCTCATGCAACAGATTTAGGAGATGGAACGTTGAATTTCTCAGTAAGTAAACACATCGGTCCATTGTTTTTCGATGGAATGTCAGACCACACTTTACACCTCGTTGAACGTATCGGATGGTGGGGACACATTTTGATGGTATTCGTATTCTTGAACTATTTACCATTTTCTAAACATTTCCATATTTTACTAGCTTTCCCTAACACATTCTACTCAAATTTGGAAAAGAAAGGGAAGTTTACAAACTTGGAATCAGTTACAAATGAAGTAAAATTAATGATGGATCCAACTGCTGATCCGTTTGCAGCACCTGCTGATGCTACTGCAGAACCACAACGTTTTGGAGCGAAAGATGTAACCGATTTGACTTGGAAAAACTTGTTAGACGCATACACATGTACAGAGTGTGGTAGATGTACTTCATCTTGTCCAGCGAATTTGACAGGCAAGTTGCTTTCTCCTCGTAAAATCATGATGGACACGCGCGATCGTTTGGAAATCGTTGGTGAAAACATCCGTAAGCACGGAAAAGATTACGACGATGGAAAGAGCTTGTTATTCGATCACATCACTGAAGAAGAAGTTTGGGCATGTACTTCATGTAACGCATGTGTACAAGAATGTCCAGTGAATATTGATCCACTTTCAATCATCGTTGAATTGAGAAGATACTTAGTAATGGAGGAATCCAAAATGCCAACTGAATTGACTGGTATGCTAACAAACATTGAAAACAATGGAGCACCATGGCAATTCTCTCCTAACGATAGATTAAACTGGAAAGACGAACAATAGTAAGAAATTAAGATAATATACCGTTCAAATATGAGCAATTTGAAAGTGCCAACAATGGCAGAATTAATGGCAAATGGTGAAACTGCAGACATCTTATTTTGGGTTGGATGTTCAGGAAGTTTTGACGATAGAGCAAAAAAAATCACCAAAGCAATTGTCAAAATTTTGAATCACTGTAATGTTAAATTTGGCGTATTAGGAGCTGAAGAAAGTTGTACTGGGGATCCTGCAAAAAGAGCTGGTAACGAGTTTACATTCCAAATGCAAGCCATGATGAATATCCAAGTATTAAACGGATACGAAGTAAAGAGAATCGTAACTGGTTGTCCTCATTGCTTCAATACATTAAAAAATGAATATCCTGAATTAGGAGGGAAATACGAAGTAATTCACCACACACAATTAATCCAAGACCTGATTAACACAGGAAAGCTAACTGTTCAAGGTGGTGCTTACAAAGGGAAAAAAATCACCTTCCATGACCCTTGTTACTTAGGACGTGCAAACGACGTTTATGAGGCTCCACGTGAATTAATTGAAAAATTGGATGCTGAATTAGTCGAAATGAAACGTTGTAAAACTACAGGGCTTTGTTGTGGTGCTGGTGGTGCTCAAATGTTTAAAGAAGCCGAAAAAGGAAATAAAGAAATCAACGTTTTAAGAACAGAAGATGCTCTTGAGGTTTCTCCTGAAATCATCGCAACAGGATGTCCATTCTGTAACACAATGATGACTGACGGTGTAAAACATTTTGAAAAAGAACAATCAATTAAAGTTTTAGACGTAGCTGAATTAATCGCAAATGCAGCAGAATTATAGTCACATTTTTAAAGAACTTCCAGATACAAGTAGAGTTTGGATTTACCAAAATCAATCGGTAATACCCCAAAACCTACGTCCAGCAATTCAGGCTAAGTTGGATGAGTTTACGATGCAATGGGCAGCGCATAAAGTCCAGTTATTCGCTCAAGCAACAATACTAGAAGATTATTTCTTGGTTTTAGCTGTCGACGAATCTGTAACTCAAGCTTCTGGTTGTTCAATTGATAGTTCTGTACATTTCATCAAAGAACTTGAGAAAGAATTCAATCTTAATTTGTTTGATCGACTTCATGTTTTAGTTGAAGAAAATAATGAAAAGAAGGTTGTTCACTTTTCAGAACTATCAGGTTTTCCAAATGCTTATCTATACAACCCCTTGATTACTACATTGGGAGATTTACGAAATAAATGGAAAATTAAAGTCAGTGATTTTTCTCACTGACTTTGATTTTTATGTCATTTTATCTGAAAAACAACTCCCCTACTGACAACTTGTCGTAATATCAAAAATGGAATGATTTATGACTTGTTAGATGAAAATTAGCAAATGTATTCACAAGAGGAGCTAAAAAATATATTATTTTTGGCTTCCATAAATAAAATAAAGCACAATGATTTCAGGCTTATTAAAAAAATTAATTGGAGATAAATCGACAAAGGATCGAAAAGAATACCAACCATATATTGATAAAGCTCGAGCATTTCAAGAACAATTCAAATCTATTTCTGATGATGAGTTGAGAGCAAAAACTGTTGCGTTTCAAAATTTAGTGAAACAAAATACACAACCACTCGAAGATGAAGTTGCGCAGTTAAAAATCAAAGCTGAAGACTTAAATCTCTCAATTACAGAACGTGAAGATTTATACGATAAAATTGACTCAATGACGAAGGTTATTGATGAAAAAATCGAAGAAACGCTTACGTCAATTTTACCTGAAGCATTTGCTGTTGTTGTTGAAACAGCTAGAAGATGGTCTGAAAACGGTCAATTAAAAGTTCTTGCACAAGATTTTGACCGTGAATTAGCCACAAAAAAGGATGGAATCACGATTGATGGTGAATACGCTATTTGGCATAACAAATGGACTGCAGCTGGAGCGGAGATTACTTGGAACATGGTTCACTACGACGTTCAGTTGATGGGTGGAGCTGTACTTCATACTGGTAAAATCGCCGAAATGCAAACAGGGGAAGGTAAAACGTTGGTTGCAACACTTCCAGTTTATTTAAATGCACTTTCAGGAAAAGGAGTTCACGTAGTAACCGTTAACGATTATTTGGCTAAACGTGACTCTGAGTGGATGGGACCATTATACCAATTCCATGGTTTGGTTGTTGACTGTATCGACAAACATCGTCCAAATTCTCCTGAACGTAGAAAAGCATACAAAGCAGATATCACTTTCGGAACAAACAACGAATTCGGTTTCGATTACCTGAGAGATAATATGTCTGGTCACCCAGATGAATTGGTTCAACAAAAACATCACTTCGCAATTGTCGATGAGGTCGATTCAGTTTTGATTGACGATGCAAGAACACCGTTGATTATTTCTGGACCAACACCAAAAGGAGATCAACATGAATTCTATGAATTAAAACCTCGTATAGAAAATATTGTTGCCGCTCAAAGAAACTATGTTAACCAATGTTTAGCAGATGCTAAAAAAATGTTGACTGTAATCCAAAATGGATTTGAAGATAAAAAAGATGGTAAGGAAATGCTTGAACAAGGTGGAATCGCCTTATTGAGAGCACACCGCGGATTGCCCAAAAATAAAGCATTAATCAAATTTTTATCAGAACCAGGAATCAAAGCTCACTTACAAAAAACTGAAAATTTCTACATGCAAGAACAAGGTAAACGCATGCGAGAAATTGATAAGGAGTTATTCTTCGTGATTGATGAAAAACTGAATACAATCGAATTAACTGACAAGGGAATTGATTTAATTTCTGGGAAAGATGACAGAGATTTCTTCGTGATGCCAGACATCGGAATGCAAATAGCTAATCTTACAAAGGAAAATTTACCAGCTGAACAATTCCAAGCAAGAAAAGCTGAGTTAATCAGAGATTATTCTGTCAAATCTGAACGTATTCACTCTGTAAGCCAATTATTAAAAGCTTATACGTTATTCGAAAAAGAAGTAGAATACGTCGTGATCGATGGAAAAATCAAAATTGTAGATGAATCGACTGGTCGTATCATGGAAGGAAGACGCTATTCTGACGGATTGCACCAAGCGATTGAAGCGAAAGAAAACGTAACAGTGGAAGCTGCTACTCAAACTTACGCTACAATTACACTTCAAAACTATTTCCGTATGTACCACAAACTAGCGGGTATGACGGGTACAGCAGAAACTGAAGCAAAAGAATTTTGGGATATCTACAAATTGGACGTAGTTGTAATTCCTACAAACAAACCAATTTTAAGAAAGGATTACAACGACTTAGTATACAAAACTCAACGCGAAAAATTTGCAGCAGTTATCAACGAGACTGAACGTTTAGTTGCTGAAGGGAGACCAGTATTGGTTGGAACAACAACTGTTGAAATTTCTGAGTTATTGAGCAGAATGTTGCAAATGAAGGGCATCAAACACAATGTATTGAATGCTAAGCAACACCAAAAAGAGGCAGAAATTGTAGCTGAAGCAGGTAAGGCAGGAGCAGTAACAATTGCAACAAACATGGCTGGTCGTGGTACCGACATCAAATTAGGTGAAGGTGTTAAAGAAGCTGGAGGTTTGGCAATCATAGCAACAGAAAGACACGATTCAAGACGTGTTGACAGACAGTTAAGAGGTCGTTCTGGACGTCAAGGTGATCCAGGTTCATCTCAGTTCTTTGTGTCATTGGAAGATGACTTGATGCGTAAATTCGGTTCTGAACGAATTGCTAAATTGATGGATAGAATGGGATTGAAAGAAGGGGAAGTCATTACACATTCTATGGTTTCTAAGTCAATCGAAAGAGCTCAGAAAAAAGTTGAAGAAAATAACTTTGGAATGCGTAAGCGTCTATTGGAATATGACGACGTGATGAACGCACAACGTAAAGCGATTTACAGAAAACGTAGGAACGCATTGTTCGGAGAGCGTTTAGATGTGGATGTGGACAACATGTTCTACGACACAGCTGAAAATATCGTTCATGCTCATTTCAAAGCTGATTTTGATGCTTTCGAAAATGAATTGTTGAGAGACTTAGGTATCCAATCTCCAGTAAACGAAGACGAATTCAAAACAATAGACCAAGTAACCTTGACTGAAAAAGTTTACATGGCGATGTTGAATCGTTACAACACCAAAAATGAACGTATCATTAACTTGTGTTGGCCACAAATTAAGTATGTTCAAGAAAATGAATCAAATCGCTTCAAAACGATGGCTATTCCGTTAACAGATGGAATGAGATCGATTCAAATTGGCGTTGTATTGGAAGAAGCATACAACCAAGAAGGTCGCAATATTCCTAAACAATTAGAAAAATCTATCGTGTTGAATATTATCGACAATGAATGGAAAGAGCATTTACGAGAAATGGACGACTTGAGATCTGCTGTAAACAATGCACAGTATGAACAAAAAGATCCATTATTGGTTTACAAACTTGAATCATTTGAATTATTCAAGTCCATGTTAACTCGCTTGAATAAAGAAGCTGTTGAGTTATTATTGAAAATGGATATCGCTGTTGAAGAGAAAATTGAAAGCTCAACAAAAGAGATTCAAGCTGAAAACCACTATGCTAAAGCAACAGAAACAAGTTCTTCTGCTATCGAAAATAAAGTTGATAGTAGCAGACAAGGTTATCAAGAAGCAATTCAAAATTCAGTTCAACAACCAGTGAAGCAAGTTCCTGTTGTTGCTGAAGACAAAATTGGTAGAAATGAGCCTTGTCCTTGTGGAAGCGGTAAAAAGTACAAGCAGTGTCACGGTAAATAAATTTTTATTTCAAGTTTTTAAGATGTTAACCGATGAAAATAGGAATAATCGGATCGGGAAATGTAAGTTGGCATTTAGCTAAAGGACTTAAAAACTTAAATGGAATCAAATTAAGTTGGATTTCAAGTAGAAATTCTGAATCATTGAAAGCATTGGCTTCTTCTTTAGAGGTCGATGCTTTTGATTTTATACCCAATGACGTCGATTTAATCTTAGTTTGTGTGAATGACGATAACATTCAAACTGTATTAAATCAAATTCCATCTACAATTTCAGTAGCATACACGTCTGGAACGGTCAACCTAGACAATCTTCAATTTGAAGGGAAATTGGGTGTTTTTTACCCGCTTCAAACATTTACCAAGAGTA
>Ga0079224_100011094_pt1 | contig 12393 bp, 9 predicted proteins | sample Stecom2015_FD_80414 | JGI IMG/M metagenome (GOLD analysis project Ga0079224, IMG submission 80414) | Agricultural soil microbial communities from Utah to study Nitrogen management - Steer compost 2015 | ecosystem: Environmental > Terrestrial > Soil > Agricultural land | place: USA: Utah...
GCACCCCCGGAGGTCCGGGACGGGTTACGCCACTGGCGAACGCTTCCGGCGCGGCAGCAGCCGACCTGGCCCGACCGCGCGGCACTGGCACGCGTCACGGCGGAGCTTCAGGGATACCCGCCGCTGGTGCTCGCCGGCGAGGCGGACAGTCGGCGGGCCCAGCTCGCCATGGCTGCCCAGGGCGCGGCGTGCCTGCTCCCGGGCGGCGACTGCGCCGAGACGTTCGCCGAATCGACCGCGGACCGCATCCGGAACGAGGTCCGTACGATCCTCCAGATGTCCGCCGTCCTGACCTACGGCGCCTCGCTGCCCGTGATCAAGATGGGGCGGATGGCCGGGCAGTTCGCCAAGCCCCGCAGCGCAGACACCGAGACCCGGGACGGAGTGACCCTGCCGGTCTACCGGGGCGACGCGGTCAACGGGCACGCCTTCACGGAGCAGTCGCGGACACCGGACCCGCAGCGCCTGCTCGAGGCGTACCACCGGTCGGCGACGATCATCAACCTCATCCGCGCCTTCACCTACGGCGGGTTCGCCGACCTGCGCGAGGTGCACCAGTGGAACCGCGGTTTCACCGCCAATCCCGCCTATGCGCGCTACGAGGTGCTGGCGAACGAGATCGACCGCGCGATGCGGTTCATGCGTGCCGCAGGCGTCGATTTCGACGCCCTGCGCACCGTCGACATGTACACCTCGCACGAGGCGTTGCTGCTCGACTACGAGGCGGCGATGACGCGGATCGACTCGCGCTCCGGACATCCGTACAACACCTCAGCCCATTTCCTGTGGATCGGGGAGCGGACGCGGCAGCTCGACGGTCCGCACGTCGACCTGCTCTCCCGGGTGCACAACCCGATCGGCGTCAAGCTCGGCCCGACGACCACTGCGGACGACGCGCTGGCGCTGGCGGACGCGCTCAACCCGGAGAACCAACGGGGCCGGCTGACCTTCATCACCCGAATGGGCGCCGGTCGGATCCGTGAGGTGCTGCCCGCCCTGGCCGAACGCGTGCGGGCCGAAGGCCGCAACGTCACGTGGGTGTGCGACCCGATGCACGGCAACACCATCACGTCGCCGTCCGGGTACAAGACCCGTGAGTTCAGCACCGTGATCGACGAGGTGCACGGATTCTTCGAGGTGCACCACGGCGTCGGCACGGTCCCGGGTGGACTGCACGTCGAGCTCACCGGTGACGATGTCACCGAGGTGCTCGGTGGAAGTGAGCACGTGGACGAGGAGGCTCTGGCCCGCCGGTACGAGACGTTGGTGGATCCGCGCCTGAACCACCAGCAGTCCCTCGAGATGGCCTTCGACGTCGCCGAGATGCTGCGCGACCACTGAGAGCCGGGCGGTGATGGGGCAGGACGACAGGCAGGATGCGATGGGAGCCGGCGTCACGGTGCCGCCGCGGCTACCTGCGGACCGGTTCATCCCGCCCGGCCAGCGCCTGGTCGCCACCGCACCGGTCATGCACTACGGCCCGGTCCCGCGGCGCCGACCGGAGCGTTGGCGCCTGACGGTCGGCGGGGCCACCGCGGACGGCGAGGCGCGCGCGCTGACGATGGATGAGGTGCTCGCCTTCCCTCCGCTCGAGGTGGTCGCCGACATGCACTGTGCCACCGGATGGACCTCGGTGGACCAGCGCTGGTCAGGAGTCGCGGCACGCGACGTCGTCCGCAGCGTGCCCCCGCGTCCGGACGTCGAGCACGTACTGGTCGTTGCGGAGTACGGGTACGCCACGACCATCCGGCTCGAGGACCTGACCTCCCCGCGCGCCGTGCTCGCCACCCATCACGACGGCGAGCCCCTCAGCGACGAACGGGGCGGGCCGATGCGGTTGATCCTCCCGCACCTGTACACCTGGAAGGGCCCGAAGTGGGTGCGGGGCTGGGACTACCTCACCGGCGTCGTGCGGGGGTTCTGGGAGGAACGTGGCTACCACCTGCGTGGCGACGCGTGGCGTGCGGAACGCTACGCCCACCAGGAATGAATAGCCGGCCGGCCGCGCTCGGTCCGGGCCCGGCCAGGTCAGACGACGGTGAGGGTGATGACGGTGTCCTGCGGCACCATGGCGCCCGGCTCTGGATCCTGGGACCGTACAGTGCCGAAGTAGCCCCCGAGGATCTCATCGATCTCGACGGTGAATCCGGCGTCCTCGAGTGTCTGTCGCGCCTGCCCGACCTGCTGACCGACTACGCTCGGAACCTCGTGCAGCTCAGGTCCGAGGGAGACGACGACGTCGACGGCGTCACCGCGATAGAGCTGCTCTCCAGGGCCCGGTGAGACCGAGATGACCGACCCTTCCGGGACCTCCTCGTGATGCTCCTGGGACTCCTGGCCCACCGTCAGTCCGGCCTCTTCCAGCGCCGCGACGGCGTCCTCGCGGGTCCTGCCCGTGATGTCCGGGATCTCCACCGGCTCCCGGCCCGCCGAGACGACGACGTCCACGGGCCGGTCATGCCGCACGGTCTCGCCCGCCTGCGGCGACGTCCCCACGACAGCACCCTCCGGCACGCTGTCGTGGTACTCCTCGGAGGTCTCGCCCACCGTCAGCCCGGTGTCCTCGATGGCAGCCGTCGCCTCGTCGAGTGTGCGGCCTGAGACGTCCGGGACGTCGAGCATGAGAACCCCTTCGGACACCACGACGGTGATCGATCCGTCCTGGTGCACCTCGGCGCCCGGCCCCGGCTCGGTCGAGATGACGACGCCGGCCGGCACGTCGTCGTGATGGTCCCGCGTCACCCGCGCCTCGAGGCCCGCCTGCCTGACCTCGGCGACCGCGTCGGCCTCCTGCATCCCCACCACATCCGGCGCCGGAACGGTCGCGCCGGGGCCGACCTGGAACCACCACGTCACTCCGGCGCCTGCGATCAGGCCCAGGACGAGAAGGACGGCGAGCACACGTGGCCACGCGCGCCGGCGGCGCCGGACCGGTGCGGCCTCCTGCTGGGACGGGGGAGGGATCGCCCCGATCGGGAGCGCGACCGTGCCGTGCCCGCTGCCGGCCGCCTCGTCCGCGCCGGTCCGGCGCAGCGCCGTCGTGCTAGCGGGATCGGACCCGCGCGAGGCGGCGGAGGCAACCGGCCCGCCGGTCCCCTCATCGGTGCGCGGTCCCTCCGGTCCGCCGCCCCTGCCGGCGGGTACCTCGGCGGCACGCGCCAGCATGGCGTCGTCGAGCGCGTCGTGGCAGCGCCGGACGAGGGCCAGCGCTGCGGCCGCGTCGTCGGGACGGTCGGCGAGCTCCCGAGCGGCCAGCGCCAGCACCAGCTCGTCGAGCTCGGCCGGCAGCCAGTCCACCTGCTCGGAGGGCGGCGGGATGCGGCCGTTGACATGCTGGAATGCGACCTGGATGGGGGCCTCGCCGGTGAACGGCTGGTGCCCGGTGATCAGTTCGTACAGCAGGATCCCTACGGCGTATACGTCCGTACGGGGGTCGGCGGTGCCGTCGGTCACCACCTCCGGCGCGAGGTACGCAACCGTGCCGAGCACGGTCCCGGTGGTGGCCGCCGTCGCCTCGGTGACGGCGCGCGCGAGCCCGAAATCGGCCACCTTTGCCCGCCCGTCCGCGGTGAGGAGCACGTTCTCCGGTTTGACGTCGCGGTGCACCAGGCCCGCTCGGTGCGCACTGGCCAGGGCGTCGAGGATCTGTTCGGTGAGAGTCAGGGCTTCACCGAGCGGGAGGGCGCCGCGGCTACGCAGCACGGCCCGCATGTTCGGCCCCTCGACGTACTCCATCGCGAGGTAGCTGGCCTCGCCGGCCGCCCCCTGGTCGTGGACGGCGACGACACCGGGGTGGGTCAGCCGGGCAGCGGCGCGCGCCTCACGGCGAAACCGCGCGACGAAATCGGGGCTCTCGGCCAGGTGCGGATGCATGACCTTCACGGCCACGGTCCGGTCCAGGCGGCGATCCGTCGCCCGGTAGACCGTGGCCATCCCGCCCCGCGCGATGCGCGAGGTCACCTCGTACCGCTCGTCGACCAACCGGCCGATCATGGGGTCGAGGGTCGTCGTGTCCACCCGGCGAGCGTATCCGTCCCGGCGCAGATCTCCCGGTGCGGCGTGCCGTGTCGGGCTCGGTCTTGGACCGGTCAGAACCGGTTCATGTGCGAGCGGATGGCGTCGACGTAGCTCCGGGTGTCCGAGAACATGCCGTTGCTGCGCACGGAGCTCAGGCCCTGGTAATAACCCGCGATGCCCTCGTCGAGGGAGTTCGCGCTGCTCTGCAGCGCCCGGATGATCGCCACCCCTGCGACGACGTTGTCGTACGGGTCGAGGAGGTTGAGCTCGCGGCCCACGAGGTCCGAGGCCCACTCACCGGAGGAGGGGATGACCTGCATGGTGCCGATCGCGTTCGCCGGCGAGACCGAGGCGTGGTTGAACCCGGACTCCTGGTAGGCGTGGGCCTGGGCGAGAGCGGGGTCGACACCCATCTGGCGGGCGACCTGGACGACCATCGACTGCATCGCGCTGCGCGAGGGGAGGTTCATCGACAGGAGGGCGGACTTGTTCGCGTTCGCCGATGCGACGGTCTCCTGCGGGTAGGTGCGGCCCGCGAAGCTGTCGCCGACGAGGTTCGTCGAGGTGGGCACCGTCAGGCGCTGGCCCACGTAGATCTGCGCCGCGGACCCGAGGTCGTTGGCGGCCACGACGGTCTGCACAGAGACGCCGAACCGGGCGGCGATGCCCGAGACGGTGTCCCCGGCCGCGACGGTGTAGCTGACCGGACTCGAGGAGTCCGAGGAGTTCGAGGAATTCGACGACCGGCTCGGTGCGCCGTCGTCGGAACCTGCCGAGCCCGAGACGACGAGGCGCTGGCCGACGTAGATCAACGCATTCGAACCGAGGTTGTTCGCCCGGACGATGGTGCGCACCGAGGTGCCGTAGCGCTGCGCCAGGCCGGAGACCGTCTCTCCAGCGCGGACGGTGTGGGTACGCCCGCCGGAGTTCGAGGAGGGCGCCGTGCTCGAGGCCGGTGAGGAGGGCACGCTTGTCGAGCCGGGGGCGGACGGCGTGGACGAGCCGGAGGACTCACCGGAGACGCGCAGCCGCTGACCGACGTAGATGAGATCCGGCGAGTCCAGGCTATTGAGTCGGACGAGGCGCTCGACGCTCGTCCCGGTCCGCGACGCCACCTGCGAGAGCGTGTCACCGGCGCGAACCGTGTACGTCCCGCGCGGCGCCCGCTGAGTCTGACCGCCCGACTCGTCGGCGGCGGCAGAGTCACCCCCCGACCGCTGCGGCGACCCGGCGGCGGACGGGATCCGCAGCATCTGGCCGACGCGGATGAGCGCGTCCGGTCCCAGGTTGTTCGCTCGGACGATGGCACTGACCGAGCTGCCGGTCCGTGCCGCGATGTGCGAGACGGTGTCACCGGCCACGACCCGGTAGGTCATCGACGGGGTCGCCGGTGCGATGGTGCGCTGCGTCGCCAGGGCGGTGGCGCCCGCGGTGGACGGTGTCACGGGCCTGATGTCGCCGGTGGGGGACGTCGGCGCCTGGCCGAACGTGCCGTGGGCGTGGGCGGGCACGGCCACCGAGACGGCGGTCGCCACGACCGCGAGGCCGAGGCCGGCCCGGCCGGCATTGCGGGCAGCGGCCCGAGAGCTGTTCTCGACCTTGCTCATCGATCCTCCATCGACCTGCGGTCAGTGACCTGTGTGAACCGTGATGTTGCTGTGACTTATGAAGCGTGTGTGACAGTAGCGACTCTTGTGGCGTGTCGACAACCCGTAGGACGGAATCTGACCTAAGGTCCCGGTGTGAGTGGTGTCCCTGACATACCCACGGCGCGTGAGCCCGCAGGCTGGTTCTCCGTGCCGGAGGCGGCCTCATTCCTCGGCGTACGCGACCGTGATGTGCGGTCGATGCTCCGGGAGCACCGACTCCTCGCCGTCCGGCAGGGCCCGAACTCGGCGTTGTCCGTCCCGGCGGAGCTCCTCCTCGGTCCGGACGAGCAGGACGGCCCGGCGCCGTTACCGACGCTGCGCGGCACCCTCATGGTGCTCGCCGATGCGGGTTTCGACGCCGAGGAGTCGTTCCGGTGGCTCTACACGCCCGACGACGAACTCGGCACCACACCCATCGAGGCCCTTCGGCAGCGCCGCACCCACGCGGTTCGCAGGGTGGCGCGCACGACGGCGTTCTGAGGCCCCGCCACCTCGGCGTCAGGCGCTGCGGCGCACCACCGCGGACGCCAGCTCGCGCAGCGCCCGCACCGCGGGGTCTGGCAGGTCGGCAGCGTCGAGGGCGCGAAGGCCCGCCGCATAACGTTCGCCGATGAGTTCCTCGTGGGCTTCCAGCGCGCCGGTGGCTCGCATGAGCTCCTGCAGACGCGCCACGTCGCGCTCGTGGAGGTCCTCGGCGCCGACACGTTCGCGGATGAGGGTGCGTCCCTCGGGGTCGGCACGGTCGACGGTCATGGCGAGCAGGACGGTCCGCTTCCCCTCACGGAGATCGTCGCCCGCCGGTTTGCCGGTCACCTCGGGGTCGCCGAACACGCCGAGGACGTCGTCGCGGAGCTGGAACGCCTCACCGAGGGGCAGCCCGACCGCCTGGAGCGCGCCCATCAGCTCGGCATCCGCGCCGGCGAGTGCGGCACCGAGCACGAGCGGATGCTCGACGGAGTAGCGCGCCGACTTGTGCTGGACCACCTGCATCGCGCGTTCCACCGCGCCGGTGGGGCCGGCCTCGGCCTCGCTCCAGGGCAGCGCCTGGGCGCGTACGTCCAGATACTGACCGACCGCGACCTCGGCCGTCATCCGGTCGTAGACGCGGTGGGCGTCGCGCCCGGCGAGCGGGCCTGCGCTCGTGGCCGCCGCCTCCATCTCGGTCGCGGACACGGCCAGCAGCAGGTCGCCGAGCACGATCGCGCCCGCGACCCCGTAGGCACCGGGATCCCCGGCCCAGGCGCGTTCCTCGTGCTCGGCCGTGAAGCGGCGATGGGCAGCAGGCATGCCCCGGCGAGTCGCGGACCCGTCCATGACGTCGTCGTGGACGAGGGCGGCGGCCTGGAACAGTTCCAGGGCGCTACCCGCACGGATCACACAGTCACTCGTGGGCAGGGTCTCGCCGGCGGCGAGCCAGCCGGCTGCACACAGTCTCGGCCGCAACCGCTTGCCGCCGGTGAGGAGGGCGCGTGCCGGCGCAAGCAGGTCCGGCAGTGCGTCGCCGACCGGCTCGAACGGGGCCGTCCACTCGGTGAGCGCGTCGTCGACTCGTCTCGAGACGGCATCGGCAAGGTCGGTGAGGACGCGGACCATGGTCCGACCCTACGGCGTGCATGGCCGCCGGGAACGACGCGGCAGGCGCGTCGCCACCCGGTCCACAGGTCCTGCCTGCGACCATGCCTTCCCCCGTGGCGCGGCCTGTCCCCAGCCGCCCGCGGCGCGGGTGCGGCAGGAGGTGGGCCTTCGGCGTCATGGAGCCATGACCACCGACGACTCGCTGACCACCATTCCCGCCGACGACTGCACGCCGCCTCCGATCCGAACGGCGGCGGACCTGCTCGCCGCCCTGCCGTATCAGCTCGGGTTCCGACCGGAGGACTCCGTCGTCCTCACGACGCTCTGCCGCGCGCCGGGCGCCCGGACCAAGACCCTCGGCCCGCTCGCCCGGCTCGACGTCGAAGGCCTCATCGACCCGGACGCGGGCGACGCATTGGCCGGTGCAGCCACGACCCGCATGGTCGGGCCGGACGCCGAGCGTGTCCTGCTCGTGTGCTACGTGCCCGAGACGTTCGGCGCAGCTCGGCTCGACCCCGATCTGCCGACCGCCGTGACAACCGTCGACGACGCACTGCCCGGCGGCGGTCCGCGCGTGGAGCCGTCGGACGTGTGGGTGGTCGCCACGGACGGCTGGGGTCACCTTGCGCCGTGCGACTGTTGCGCCCCCTCCGGGGAACCCCTCGACGTCCTGGAGACCTCCGCCGTCGCAGCCGGCATGGTGCTGACCGGAAAGGTGGCACTCGGTGCACGCGAGGAGCTCGCCGTCACTCCGGTCGGCGGGCCGGACCGCGCGGCGGCGGACCGGGCCGCCGAGGACGAGTCGACCCGCCGCGCACGGCTGCGGCCGGGGGAGTATCGCCGCGCCGCGACCCAGTTGTGGGACCGGACGTGCGGCGATCCTGCCGCTGCCGATCCTGCCGACCTCGGACGCCTCGCGGTGGCCCTGGCGGACACGGTCGTTCGTGACGCTGCCGTGGCGGCCGCCGTCACCGATGCCCGTGCCGCGGATCTTCTCAATCCCCGTGAGATCGGCCGCGCGCTCGACCGTGGCGGGCGCCCACGCGAGAAGCTGCGCCTCGCGTGCCGGCTGGCCGAGACCGTGGCCGCGCACGCTCCCCACGGCGCGGCCGCACCGGCGCTCGGCCTGCTGGCGTACCTGGCGTGGTGGTCGGGCGACGGTGCGCGGGCGGACGTCGTGGCACGCCAGGCGCTGACCGAGGATCCCGAGCACCGCCTCACTCACCTCGTCGCCGCGACGGTGGGATCCGGCGTGCCGCCCCCGTGGGTCGCGCATCCGTCGTGACCGATGACCGGCCACATCCGGCCGACCGACCGGCCGGGCACGCCGTCATCGGGTAACGTCCGGCCCACAGTCCAGGTCGTTCGGCAGGACGGAGCGGTGATGAGCGTTGTCGTCGGGTACGTCAACACGAACGAGGGTGAGGCCGCACTCACCGCGTCCGTGGAGGAGGCACGACGGCGGGACACGCGCCTCGTCGTGGTCCTCGCCCGCAAGTCCGGCGGCGACGACCATGCCGTCCTCGACGCCGAGGCGGATGCCGTGCGGGACGTGCTCGACCAGGCCGACATCGCCTACGACGTCCGGCAGTTGCGCCGCTCGGACGACGTGGCGGACTCCCTCGTGACGACGGCGGAGGAGGTCGACGCCGACCTCATCGTCATCGGGCTCCGCCGTCGTTCGCCGGTCGGCAAGCTGATCCTCGGCAGCAACGCGCAGAAGATCCTCCTCGACGCGCCGTGCCCGGTCCTCGCCGTCAAGCCCCGCTCAGCGGCGGCCTAGTCAGCCCGGTGGTAGCGTGCGGTGCGCCGCACGCAGGCACACAACTTCACATGGGGCCGACATCAGTCGGCACGGGAGAGTCGTCCACGCGACGCACCGTAGGAGCAACCACCCCGGCAAACTCTCAGGTACCCGCACCGTGCCGATGAGGCCACTCTGGCTGACAGAGGGGGAACCGATGGCAGACCTGCCGGCCGCGTGGCGCGCCGGCCCGACACCCACGGAGCCCCAGATGCTCGACGAGAACCTGGAGACCCTGCGTACCCCGCTCCACGCCGTTCACACCGGCGCCGGGGCCACGATGACGTCCTTCGCCGGCTGGGAGATGCCGCTGCGCTACACCTCGGACCTCGCCGAGCATGCCGTTGTCCGCCGACGCGCCGGACTGTTCGACCTCTCCCACATGGGCCAGATCGAGATCTCCGGACCGGGCGCCGCCGCCGGGCTCGATCACGCCCTAGTCACCCGGCCCTCGTCCATGCCGGTCGGTCGGGCGCGCTACTCGATGATGGTCGCGCAGGACGGGGGGATCCTCGACGACCTCATCGTCTACCGGCTCGCCGAGACCGATTACCTCGTCGTCGCCAACGCCGCCAACCGGACCGTGGTGCTCGACGAACTGACCGCCCGCTCAGGAGAGCAGGTGCACGTCGCGGACCGCACCACGGCGCGCGCCCTCATCGCCGTCCAAGGCCCCGCGTCCCCGCGGGTGCTCGCGGCCGTCACCACGCTGGAGGACGGTGCCCGCCCGGACGAACTGCGCTATTACACGGCCCGGTCCGGCACGGTGGCGGGTGTGCCGGCGCTGGTAGCCCGCACGGGATACACCGGCGAGACGGGCTTCGAGATCTCGGTACCGGCGCCGTCGGCCGCGGCAGTCTGGCAGGCGCTCTCGGTGGCGGGCGAATCGGAAGGCCTGCAGGCCTGCGGCCTCGCGTGCCGCGACACCCTGCGCCTCGAGGCGGGGATGCCGCTCTACGGCCACGAGTTGCGCCGCGACATCACCCCGGACGAGGCCGGGCAGGGACGCCTGGTCGACCTCGACCACGACTTCGTCGGCCGGGACGCCTTGGTTGCCCGCCGTCAGGCCCCCACCGGCATCGCGCTCGTCGGGCTCGTCGGTGAGGGTCGGCGCGCGGCCCGTGCCGGCAGCACCCTGCACGATGACACCGGCCAGGTCGGCACCGTCACCTCCGGGGTGCTCGCACCCACACTCGGCCATCCGATCGCGATGGCCCTGGCCGACGCCACGCGCGTCACCACCGGGACATCCCTGCAGGTCGAGGTGCGCGGGCGCCGCCAACCGATGACCGTCGTCGACCTGCCGTTCTACCGCCGTCCCCGTTGAACCACGCCCACACTGCACGAGGAGCAACCGATGACCAGCTATCCCGACGACCGTCAGTACAGCGCGGACCACGAGTGGATCGCCATCGACGGCGACACCGCTCGCGTCGGTATCACGGCCTACGCCGCCGAGGCGCTCGGTGACGTCGTCTACGTCGACCTGCCGGAGGTCGGCACCGAGCTGACCGCCGGCGAGACATGCGGGGAGATCGAGTCCACAAAGTCCGTCTCGGACCTCGTCGCCCCCGCGGACGGTGAGGTCCTCTCCGTCAACGACGCCGTGGATGAGTCCCCAGAGACGGTGGGCTCGGACCCGTACGAAGAGGGCTGGCTCTACACCATGCGGGTGGGGGTCGTGCCCGAGGAACTCATGGACGCCGAGGCCTACGGCGAGTTCGTCCAGGGGCAGGGCGCGTGAAGGACTTCGCCGCCCGGCACATCGGCACCGACGGCGGCGACCAGGAGCACATGCTCCAGGTCGTGGGCGCCACCTCGGTCGAGCAACTCGTCCGCGAGGCCGTGCCGCGGTCCATCCGCGACGACGAGCTGCCGACCGGCCTGCCCGAACCCGGTACCGAGCAAGAGGTCCTCGAGCGCCTGCACGCGCTCGCGCGCCGGAACACGGTGCGCACGTCGATGATCGGCCAGGGGTACTACGACACGTACACGCCCGCCGTGATCCAGCGCAACGTCCTGGAGAACCCGGCCTGGTACACGGCCTACACCCCGTACCAGCCGGAGATCTCCCAGGGCCGCCTGGAGGCGCTGCTGAACTTCCAGACGATGGTCATCGATCTGACCGGACTGGACGTCGCCGGCGCCTCGATGCTCGACGAGGGCACCGCGGCCGCCGAGGGCATGCTGCTCGCGCGGCGGGCAACGAAAGCCAAAGTGCCGTCCACACGCTTCCTCGTCGACCGGGACCTGTTCCGCCAGACCCGTGCGGTGCTTCAGACGCGAGCCGCCGGAGTCGGTATCGAGCTGGTGCCGTTCGACGTCGATGACGAGGTCGGACCGGACACGTTCGAGGACGCCTTCGGCGTGCTGATCCAGCTCCCGGGCGCCTCGGGCCGGATCCCGCCACGCGCCGCGATCGAGCGCCTGGTCTCGGCCGCCCACGACGCCGGAGCACAGGTCGTGATGGCCGCCGATCTCCTGGCCGCCGCTCTCGTGGCCTCGCCGGGGAATCTGGGCGCCGACATCGCCGTCGGAACCACCCAGCGGTTCGGCGTCCCGATGGGCTTCGGCGGCCCGCACGCCGGGTATCTCAGCGTGCGCAACGAGCTGCAGCGTCAACTGCCCGGGCGCCTGGTCGGCGTCTCGCGGGACGCGGACGGCAGGTCCGCACTGCGCCTGGCCTTGCAGACCCGGGAGCAGCACATCCGACGCGAGAAGGCCACCTCGAACATCTGCACCGCTCAGGTGCTGCTCGCCGTCATGGCCTCCATGTACGCCGTGTACCACGGACCGGACGGCATCCGGGAGATCGCGCGGGCCGTGCACGCCCGGGCGCGCAGCCTCGCAGCTGCGTTGCGGGCGATCGGGGCGAATCCGCGGCACGAGCATTACTTCGACACCCTCGAGATCGACGTGCCGGGACGTGCCGAGGAGGTGCGCGAGGCCGCGCTGGCGGAGAACATCACTGTCTGGGTCGAGGACGCCGACCGGGTCCGGGTCAGCGTGGATGAGACCACGACGGAGCAGGACCTGGCCGACCTTGCCCGGGCGGTCGCCGGCGCACTCGGCGTCGACGCACCGCAGGTCCGGTCCGCCACCGGATCCGCGATCCCGCCCGAGCTCGTCCGCACGGAGCCATACCTCACGCACGAGGTGTTCTCCACGTACCGCAGCGAGACGGCGATGATGCGCTACCTGCGCCGGCTCGCCGACAAGGACTACGCCCTGGACCGCGGCATGATCCCGCTCGGGTCGTGCACGATGAAGCTCAACGCGGCGGTGGAGATGGCGGCCGTCACCTGGCCAGAGTTCGCCCGCATCCATCCGTTCGCCCCCGCGGCGGAC
>Ga0079224_100011096_pt1 | contig 12392 bp, 9 predicted proteins | sample Stecom2015_FD_80414 | JGI IMG/M metagenome (GOLD analysis project Ga0079224, IMG submission 80414) | Agricultural soil microbial communities from Utah to study Nitrogen management - Steer compost 2015 | ecosystem: Environmental > Terrestrial > Soil > Agricultural land | place: USA: Utah...
ACGCCTTTGCAATGATCATCGGGATCATGGCTTTATTAACCTTTTTCGTGCTGACGGTTCACTGATGGCTAGCGATATGGCGTCTTCTACATTTCCATGGTTAACGCTTGCGATTTTCGTGCCAATCGTTGCCGGCCTGCTGGTATTGCTGGTCGGCCGCGATGATCGGCCGGAACTCACGCGGGTGTTGTCGCTGGTTGGTGCCGTCATCGGCTTCCTGGTGACCATTCCGCTGTATACGGGCTTCGACCCGTACACAGCCAACATGCAGTTCGTCGAACTGACTCCGTGGATCGAGAGTTTCTCGGTCAACTACCACTTGGGGGTTGATGGCATCTCCCTGTGGTTCGTGCTGCTGACTGCCTTCATCACGATTATTGTGGTGTTGGCTGGTTGGGAAGTGATTACAAGCAGGGTGTCCCAGTACATGGGTGCCTTCCTGATCTTGTCCGGCCTCATGATCGGCGTTTTCGCTGCACTTGATGCCATGCTGTTCTACGTGTTCTTCGAAGCCACGCTGATCCCGATGTATCTCATCATCGGTGTTTGGGGCGGCCCGAACCGCGTGTATGCAGCGATCAAGTTCTTCCTGTACACGCTGCTTGGCTCCCTGTTGATGCTGGTTGCCTTTCTGTACCTGTGGCATGTTTCGGGTGGCTCCTTCGACATCCTGACCTGGCATAAAACAGCGCTGGCACACACACCGCAAGTCCTCATCTTCCTGGCTCTGCTTGCCGCTTTCGCCGTGAAGGTGCCGATGTGGCCGGTGCACACCTGGTTGCCGGATGCCCACGTTGAAGCGCCGACGGGTGGTTCAGTGGTGCTGGCCGCGATCATGCTGAAGCTCGGTGCCTACGGCTTCCTGCGCTTCTCCCTGCCCATCGTGCCGGATGCATCGCAGACGCTGTCTGGTCTGATGATTGCGCTTTCGCTGATCGCGGTGATCTACATCGGCCTGGTGGCGATCGTTCAGCAGGATATGAAAAAGCTGGTGGCGTATTCCTCCGTGGCTCACATGGGCTTCGTCACCCTGGGCTTTTTCATCTTCAATCAGGGTGGTCTGGAAGGTGGCATCGTGCAGATGATTTCGCACGGCTTCATTTCAGGCGCCATGTTCCTGTGTATTGGGGTTCTGTACGACCGCCTCCACAGCCGTGAGATTGCTCACTACGGTGGTGTCGTCAACGTCATGCCTCGCTTCGTGACCTTCTTTGTGTTGTTCTCCATGGCAAACGCCGGCCTGCCCGCCACCAGTGGTTTTGTGGGCGAGTTCATGGTCATCATTGCCGCAGTGCAGTACAACTTCTGGATCGGTCTGCTGGCTGCGACGTCGCTGATTCTTGGCGCTTCCTATTCCTTGTGGATGCTTAAGCGGGTTGCCTACGGTGAGATCACCAATGACAAGGTACGCGGCATGAGCGACATCAATGGACGTGAATTCTTCATTCTTGGGGTGTTGGCGATTGCAGTGCTCTATATGGGCATCTATCCCAAGCCCTTCACGGATGTCATGCACGTGTCGGTGGATGCGCTGCTCCAGCACATCGCCATCTCGAAACTGTAAGCCTCGATGACCATGCAAACTTCTTTTGACTTCGTTTTGGCTCTGCCCGAGATCCTGCTGTTGATCATGGCGGGCACAGTTCTGCTGATCGATGCATTCAGCAAATCCGAGACGCGACACGCCACCTTCCTGCTCAGTCTGGCATCGTTGGTGATTGTCACTGCGATCTCCGTGCTTCAGTGGAACGCCGGCGTGTCCGGCTCCACCTTCGGCGGGCTGTTTGTCGTTGATTCTCTGGCCCACTTCCTGAAGGTGGTCTCTTATCTGGCCGTTATCGCCACGCTCATTTATGGTCGTGGCTATAACGAGGCCCGTGACATGACCCGAAACGGAGGTGAGCTCTATTCGCTTACCCTGTTCGCGTTGCTTGGGCAAATGGTCATGATTTCGGCTGGCAGCATGCTGACCGTGTATCTGGGCCTGGAGCTGATGTCTCTGGCACTCTACGCCTTGGTAGCGGTTCGCCGTGATCACCTTGCCTCGACCGAAGCCGCGATGAAATACTTTGTGCTGGGTTCCATGGCATCGGGCGTACTCCTGTACGGCATGTCCATGGTCTACGGTGCAACGGGTTCACTGGATCTGTCCCGTATCGCGGAAGTGATCGGTTCGGGCGACGCCGAGCGGCTGCCTCTGGTGTTCGGCGTGGTGTTTATTGTCACTGGCCTGGGCTTTAAGCTGGCAACCGCGCCATTCCACATGTGGTCACCCGACGTTTATCAGGGTGCGCCGACCTCCGTGACGCTGATCATCGCAGCGGCTCCCAAGCTGGCCGCTCTGGCAATTACGCTGCGTATGCTGATCGACGGGCTCCATGGCCTGGCCATCGACTGGCAGCCCATGCTGATGGTGCTCGCGGTGCTCTCGCTGGCTATCGGTAACCTGACGGCGATCGTGCAGAAGAACTTCAAGCGTCTGCTTGCCTATTCCACGATCTCGCACATGGGCTTCGTGCTCCTCGGTCTGCTTTCCGGTGTGGTGGACGGCAGCAGCGAAGCGGCCGGGCTGGCTTACGGCTCTTCGCTCTTCTACATGGTGATCTACGTCCTCACGACCTTGGTGACCTTCGGCCTCATCATGCTGCTGAGCCACCGTGGTTTCGAATGCGAGAACATCTCCGATCTGGCCGGTTTGAATCGCCGTAATCCGGTGATGGCGGCCATGCTGATGTTGTCCATGTTCTCGCTGGCAGGGATTCCGCCGCTGGCCGGCTTCTACGCCAAGCTTGCAGTGCTGCAGGCAGTGATTGGCGCTGGTCATATCTGGCTGGCCGTGTTCGCTGTGGTGATGTCGCTGATCGGTGCTTTCTACTACCTCCGTGTAGTGAAAGTCGCCTATTTTGACGAGCCTGAAGGCGAGGTGGGCGCGTTGGACAACGGCGTACTCACCAATGGTCTGATGACTGTGAACGGCCTGCTGGTCATTCTTCTGGGGATCCTGCCGGGTGGTCTGATGGCCCTCTGCGTAGCGGTAATCCGTCAATCTCTGCAGGTCTGAGTCGTCGGATGAACCAGTCCTTCGCAATTTGGCTGTTAATTGTTCTGTCGCTGATAACGGCCAATATGCCTTTCCTGGTGGAGCGCCCGTTTCTGGCGCTCCCATGGAGGCAGAAGGGCGAAGCAGCGCGTCCGCCGGCTCTGCTCTGGCTGTCTTCACTGCTGTTTTTTGGCGCCTTGGTCGCAATTGGTATGGCGGCCATGACGCTTATCGGGCAGGGGGTCTTTATGGCCAGCGACACAGCATCTGTTGCTCGTTTCCTGGCTATCCTCATCGCTTTATCTGTCGCGGCAGCGCTTGTCCTGGCGTATCCAGGATGGCGCAACCGTGGTCTGACCATACAGAAATCGTTTTTTGAGCGGCTGTTGGAACTGCTGGTGTTCTACTCGCTGGTCGGCGTACTCGGCTTTGCCTTTGAGGCTAATCTGGGTAACCGTTTTCCGCAGGGTTGGGAGTTCTACGCCATCACGTTCAGTCTGTTCCTGGTTCTTGGCTATCCGGGATTTGTCTGGCGTTATCTGATGAAACGCAGAAATGCAGCGCGCGGTACCCGCCGCCACAAGAACGACGCGGTCGCAGCAAACTAGAACTACGCTTTTCAAAGCAGCCACCGTCTAAAGCAGATTTCCACTTCTGATTCCATGTCTCATCTCATCCTCCAGTCGCCCAGCCTGACGGCCGGGCACATCGAGCAGATTGCCGCGATTGTTTCCGCTTCCGGTGTCCAGGAATTGGGCCCGACAGCGGTAAGACTCCTTGAGGCAGATGCCTCGGAAAAGGAGGCGGTGGCAGCTCATTGTGATAACTACCGCATAGATTTCGCGTTTCTGCCTCAGATCGATCTTCTGCGCGAACGACGCATTCTTGCGATGGATATGGACTCGACTTTGATCAGCATCGAGTGCATAGACGAGATTGCCGACGCTGTCGGGCGCAAGCCTCAGGTAGCCGCTATCACTGAGGCGGCGATGCGGGGCGAGATCAAGGATTTTTCCGAGAGCCTGCGCAGGCGCGTGGCTTTATTGGAAGGAGTACCTGAGTCTGCGCTCATGGAAGTTTATGAGCAGCGTTTACGGCTTAATCCGGGTGCCGAGCGCCTGGTAAGCGTCGCGCAGCAGCATGGTTTGAAGATCTTGCTGGTTTCCGGAGGCTTCACCTTCTTCACAGAGAAGCTGAAGGCCAGGCTGGGGCTGGATGTCTGCCATGCGAATGTGTTGGAAGTTGCGCAGGGCAAGCTTACCGGCCGTGTGCTGGGTGACATCGTAGACGCCAAGGGTAAGGCGGCTCATCTGGCCAAGCTGGCAGAAGAACTCGGTGCAACACCTGATCAGATCATCGCAGTGGGCGATGGCGCAAACGATTTGGATATGATGGCGCTCGCACGTTATTCGGTCGCGTATCGCGCCAAACCGGTTGTTCGCGAGCAAGCCGCTTTTGCGTTGAATTTCAGCCCGCTTGACGCCATTGTCAACTGGTTCCGCCTGTCTCACTAAGACAAGGGGCGGTATTCCACCTGCGCTTAGTCCGCCAGCTATAGTCGGCCATCCGTTCATTGGAACTGGATGGCCTTTTCCTTATTGGCTTATTTTCCGAGGGAACGCAATAGTTCACGCAGGGCGTCGATGCGCGCCTTGAGAGGCAGACCTTCCTTGAATTCCAGACGCAGGCGGTCTTGCCCTGACAGTTTGATATCGCGCCGCTTTTGCACGAGCTCGATAATGCGCATGGGGTCCACCTGAGGTTTACTGGAAAACTGGATAAGCGCGTAACTTTCCGGAGCGTCGAGCTTGATGACGCCAAGCGGTTCCGCGAGAAGCCGCAGTTTGTGCGTGGCCAAAAGGTTTTGTGCAGCCTCCGGCAATTTTCCGTAGCGGTCGATCAGCTCTTCCTGGATGCCAATAAGCTCGTCCTCATCGCGAGCGTGTGAAAGCTTCTTGTATAAGCCCAGACGTGCGTTGATGTCGGGGCAGTAGTCGCTGGGCAGCAGCGCCGATGTATGCAAATTGACTTCACACTTTACGTCGAAGGGGGATTCCAAGTCGGGCTCTTCGCCTGCCTTCAGGGCGCGAACCGCCTCATTCAGCATATCCGTGTACATGGAAAATCCCACTTCCTGGATATTCCCGGACTGTGATTCGCCTAAGACCTCTCCAGTGCCCCGGATTTCGAGATCGTGCATGGCCAGGAAGAACCCAGAGCCCAACTCCTCCATAGCCTGAATGGCTTCCAGCCGCTTCTTCGCGTTGGAGGTGATGGCGTCTTCGGAGGGCGTGAGCAGGTAGGCATAGGCCTGGTGGTGCGACCGCCCAACCCGACCTCTCAGCTGATGCAGCTGAGCCAGGCCCAGGCGGTCTGCACGGTGAATCACGATGGTATTGGCGGTGGGAACGTCAATCCCCGTCTCGATAATGGTGGTGCAAAGCAGGACGTTATAGCGTTGCTGATAGAAGCCTTTCATGACTTCTTCCAGCTCACGCTCCGGCATCTGCCCGTGGGCGACGGCAATGCGGGCTTCGGGTACCAGTTCCTCAAGGCGCGCACGCCGGTTGTGAATGGTTTCCACTTCGTTATGAAGAAAATACACCTGACCGCCGCGCTTCAATTCGCGCAGCAGGGCCTCACGGATGGTGCTGTTGTCTGCACGCCGTACAAAAGTTTTGATCGCAAGCCGTTTTTGCGGTGCCGTGGCAATGACGGAGAAATCCCGGATGCCTTCCAGCGACATGCCGAGGGTGCGGGGGATAGGGGTGGCGGTCAGGGTGAGCACATCCACTTCGGCGCGCAGTTTTTTCAGAGCTTCCTTCTGGCGGACGCCAAATCGGTGCTCTTCGTCGATGATGACCAGCCCAAGGTTCTTGAAGCGTGTGTCTCGGGAAAGAATCTTGTGCGTGCCAATGACAATATCCACCGAGCCGCTTTCCAGACCTTTCAGTGCCTCGTTCACCTCCTTGGTCGACCGGAAACGAGACAGTTCGACGATCCGCACGGGCCAGTCCGCAAAACGGTCCGAGAAGGTCTGGGCATGCTGCTCGGCAAGCAAGGTGGTGGGGCAGAGCAGGGCGACCTGCATCCCGTTGGCGACGGCAAGAAAAGCGGCGCGCAAAGCCACTTCCGTTTTCCCAAAGCCCACGTCGCCGCAAACCAGGCGGTCCATGGGCTGGCCTGACGTCATATCCTCAATGACCGCCTGGATGGCCGCCGCTTGATCCGGCGTTTCCTCAAAGCCAAATCCCTCTGCAAAAGCCTCGTAATCGTGCAGGGGAAGTTTGAAGCGGTGACCCTGGCGTGCGGCACGCTGGGCATAAAGCGCCAAGAGTTCGGCAGCCGCATCCCGAACCTGTTTAGCTGCCTTGCGACGGGCCTTATCCCATTGCCCCGAGCCGAGCTGATGCAGGGGCGCATTTTCCGAATCGGCGCCGCTGTAGCGCGAGATAAGATGGAGCTGAGCGACGGGCACATAAAGTGTGCTGCCGTTTGCGTACTCCAGATTCAGAAACTCCATGACGCCTTCGCCCAGGTCCATTTCCTTTAGACCAAGGTAACGGCCAATGCCGTGCTGAGCGTGAACGACCGGATCGCCTTCGCGCAACTCGGAAAGGTCCCGAACCATGGCTTCGACGTCACTGGCTCGTTCGGATGCGCGGCGGGATCGGCGATGTGTGCGGGCCTGGGTGGGATAAAGATCATTCTCCGTAAGCAGGAGCAGACCTTCGTTTAGGAGACCAAATCCAGTCCCGAGCGGGGCGACCAGGAGGATGAAGCGATCGCCGATACGAACCGTCACATCGTCTGCGGTCGTACCGGACGGATTAAGTTGTAGCAGCTCCGCCAATGACTCGATAGAAGTATCTGCCTGCAGACCGAACTCCCGCAGCATCTGATCCAAGGTCTCGCGCCTTCCAGCAGAGTCGGCACAGAGCACCACACGGCCAGGATAGGCCTCCAGGAGCCTTCGCAGGGCGCCCACAGGATCATCCGCACGGCGGGAGACGGCGACATTGGGCACCGTTGTGAAATCGGGCGCCGGCTGCTCTCCACTGAGGCTGAGACGGGGAAAGCGCTTCAGGCCAGCAAAAAGTTCCTCGTCGTTCAAGAAGAGGCTTTCCGGGGGCAGAACAGGGCGTTCTCGATCTCCCTTCAGAAACTGCCAGCGGCTATAGGTATCCTGGCTGAAGTTGCGGATTGTGGCAGCTGGGTCGCCCAGGCTGACTGTGATGGCCGATTCGGGCAGGTAGTCAAAAAGCGTGGCCGTCTGATCGAAGAAGAGCGGCAGGTAGTATTCGACCCCTGAAAACGCAATGCCGTTGCCAATATCTTTATAAGGCAGCGCGCGCGATGGGTCGCCTTCAAAGACTTCACGAAAGCGGGCCCGGAACTGATTGCGCGCGGCTTCATCCATTGGAAACTCGCGTCCCGGAAGCAGCTGTATCTCCTTTACCGGGTACAGGCTGCGCTGGGTGTCCACGTCAAAGCTGCGTATCGATTCGATCTCATTGTCGAACAGATCAATGCGGTAGGGCAGGACCGAACCCATGGGGAAGAGGTCGATAAGGCCGCCGCGTATGCTGAATTCTCCGGGCGCGGTGACCTGTGTCACATGGCTGTAGTTGGCCAGCGTCAGCTGTTGGCGTAGGGCCTCCTCGTTCAGTGGCTCGCCTTGGCGGAACGAAAAGGTGTAAGCCGCCAGAAACTCGGGTGGCGCCAAGCGGTACAGCGCTGTGGTGACCGGTACTATCAGAATGTCCACCTCTTGCTGCATCAAAGCATGCAGCGTGCGAAGACGTTCCGAGACCAGATCCTGATGCGGCGAAAAGCCGTCGTAGGGGAGGGTTTCCCAGTCAGGCAGACGACGTACACGCAGTTCAGGCGCGAATAAGGGAATCTCATCTGTGAGGCGCTGCGCAGAGAGTGGGTCCGAACACAGCACGGCAAGCGTCCGGCCCGCATTGCGCGCGAGATCTGCCAGCAGATAACCGTCGCCAGAACCAGGAGGGAGTGCTTGCACGAGTCGCTGGCCGGTACGCAGCGCAGCCAGTATCTGTGGGGTGGTGGAAAGTGGAGGCACGGGGAGGGAGACATTGGCCATGGAGCAGGGCATTATAAAATGCTTGAGCCATGACATCATATTCAGCTCGAATCGTTGCAATTGTTCCGGCCGGCGGGGTCGGTGTGCGCGCCGGAACGGCCTATCCAAAACAGTATCGTCTGCTGGGTGGCGAGCCGATGCTGCGCTGGGCAGTGCGGGCCTTGCTGGCCGACGCGCGCGTCCAGCAGGTTAGAGTCGCTGTGGCCGCGGACGATACGCGCGCTGCTGCCGCCCTGGCCGGCTTGCCACGCACCGTATGCCGGCCATGCGGAGGAGCTACCCGCGCCGCAACCGTTTTGAGCGCCCTGCAGGATGCGCAATTGCGTGAAGACGACTGGGTGTTGGTCCATGACGCCGCCCGGCCGGGCCTGCCCCCGGATGCCTTGGCGCGCCTGATCGACACCTGTCTGGAGCACGACCACGGCGGGCTCTTGGCGGAGCCCATTGCGGATACGGTGAAACGCGCAGACACGGACGCGCCGCCGGAGCGGGTCGCAAAGTCCGTCAGTCGCGATGGACTGTGGCTGGCACAGACGCCGCAAATGTTCATGGCAGGCACGCTGCGGGCTGCGTTGGAGCAAGCGGGAGTCGACGAAGGGATTACCGACGAGGCATCCGCAATGGAACGCGCGGGCCATCGTCCCTTGCTGGTCAAAGGGTCGATGAGCAATTTCAAAGTGACGTGGCCTGAACACTTTCAGATGATGGAGAGTCTGCTCGTCGGCGAGAGCCGACAGCACAAGCCATCGGAAAATACTGATCTTGGCACTGCCAAGTGAATGACGGGAGTTAGATGTGAATCTCAGAATTGGGCAAGGATTTGATGTCCATGCACTGGTTGAAGGACGAGACCTGATTATCGGTGGTGTCAAAATCCCGCACACTCACGGCCTTCAGGGGCATTCGGATGCCGATGTGCTGCTGCATGCCGTGACCGACGCCGTATTGGGGGCCGCCGGCCTGGGAGATATCGGGAGACATTTCCCCGACACCGATCCGCGTTACGCGGGGGCTGACAGCCGGGTGCTGCTGCGAGATGCTATGGCCAAAGTCAGGCAGGCGGGCTGGCAGGTGGTGAACCTTGATGCCACGGTGCATGCTCAAGCACCGAAGATCGGCCCTCACGCAGCGGCGATGGTAGAAAACATTGCAGCGGATCTCGGCGTAGACCCCGGTCGTGTGAACGTGAAAGCCAAGACCAATGAAGGTCTTGGCTATCTGGGACGCAAGGAAGGCATTGCGGCGAATGTCGCTGTGCTGCTTAGCGCGGACTGAACCCGGCCACTACAGTGTGTCTCCGCCTATGCGACGGTTGCATGGGCAGAGCTCGTCGGTCAGCAGGGCGTCAAGCACGCGCAGAATTTCTTCTGGGTTGCGACCGACATTTGTATTGTTTACCGACACATGCTGAATGATATTGTCGGGGTCCATAATGAAAGTGGCCCTGAGGGCTACGCCTTCGTTACGCTGCCGGATGCCCAGCTGGTCAACCAGCGAGCCGGTCAAGTCGCTGAACTGATAGTGGCCTAATTTGTCCAGCTCAGGCTGGCTACGCCGCCAGGCCAGATGCACGTATTCGTTGTCTACCGAGCCACCCATCAGTACGGCATCACGCTGGGCGAACTCGCTGGCCAAGTTGTTGAACCCCACAATTTCAGTCGGGCATACAAAGGTGAACGCCTTGGGGTAGAAGTAGATGATCTTCCATTTTCCGGGGAATGAGCTTTCAGTGATGTCCTCGAAGGCTGATACCCCATTTTCCTCGTGCTCGTTGAAGCCAGGCTTGACGCCCGTTACCTTGAAAGACTCTAGTTTGTCGCCTACTGTCTTCATCCAACCTCCTAGTGCAGTTATACCGATTCTGCCAAGAAAACCCGGGGCTGTCTCTCCCTATTTCACGCGTGGGTGTCGACCTGATAGCTTCGTGCACGGTACTTCGGGATCTCAATACGGGCAACCAGTCCACCGGGGGGCTGGGAAATCAGCTCTAACTGCCCGCCGACCTGACCGAGCAGACGCTCGACAATGGACAGGCCAAGTCCTGCGCCACTGACGCCCGTACGGGCGGACTCCCCACGCGAAAATGGGCGTAAGAGACGCTGGATGTCATTAGCCTGGATCCCCTGACCTTGATCTCGGACCTCGATGGTGACCACACTGCCGCGCTGCTTGGCGATAAGTTCGATATGCGCCCGATCGTCCTCGGGGTTGCGTCCGTAGCGCCGTGCGTTTTCAATCAGATTTCCGACAATACGCTTTAGATCATGCGCATTGATGCGGGCATAAAGATTCGATTCGATAGAGGCCATCAGCTCACCCCCCAGGGATTCCGTGTGGCTGCGTTCGCGCTCATAGAGTTCCCGCAACACCGATGACACGTCTATGCCTTTCTCAGGAACCTGGCCTGCCGGGCGCGCGTACTCCATTAGTTGGTCGATGCAATGATCGATCTGCGCCAGATCTTCATCGATGGCGGCTCGGATTTCGTCACTGACGCTGCTCATCTCGATCTCCAGCCTCATACGTGCCAGCGGCGTGCGTAAATCATGAGAAATGCCTGCGAGCATGATTTCGCGGTCCGCTTCTGCCTGGCGTATGTCACGAGCCATGCGATTAAAGGCGATATTCATATCGCGGATTTCCGCAGGGCCTTTCTCGGGAAGTGGAGAAGGGGTCTCTCCCCGCGCCAATTGTTGCGCAACCTTTGCGAGCTGGGCCAGCGGGCGATTCACAAACCGAACACTGACCGCAGCACCAATGAGCGCCAACAGAAGGGCGGTCGCACCCCAGCCCAGCCACTCCACACCCGCGGTCAGCGCGAGTTGTTCGCGTTCGAACACGAGCCAGTACTGGTCATCATTGATTTCGAAACTGACCCAGACCCCCGGTATCTGGTTGACACTCCACATGACGAGTGTCTCAGCCCCCTGTTTGTCCTTGATCTGCGCTGCGACATGATTCCAATAATTGGAATCCGGCAGTGCTTCAAGTACGTCGGAGGGCTCGCGGGGCTGGACTCGAAGGCTCTCTTTGGTGGCCAAATCCAAAAGGAGTGCCGGCCTCACACTCGTGGGCGCATAGATGAGGGCAGAGCGGGTGATACTCACTGCAGTGGTGACCCGCTGCGCCATCTGCTTGGCGCGCGGCCCTTCTTCCATGCTGAAGAACACTTGCAGCCAGGCGCCCAGACTGACCAACATCAGACTGGCAAGCAGCAGAAATGACCTGCTAAAGAGACCGAGACGCAAACGCGGAGGAGGGGCCGGCCGCAGTTTTGGATTGATGGACATGTCAGACGCTGCTTGGGGCCTCAAGCAGGTCACTTGAGATCAGTGCTCGCCTGCTTGCCACCTGAATGAAACAGAGCATGCTTGTAAAAACCCATGCTCTGTCATCTTTCCCTGTGTTTATTGACCGCCGTCGGGAACAAACACATAGCCCAGACCCCAGACAGTCTGGATAAAGACCGGCTTAGACGGATTGGGTTCGATCAGCTTGCGAAGACGCGAGATCTGCACGTCCAGGCTCCGATCAAATGCCTCGTACTCTCGGCCTCGAGCAAGCTCCATCAGCTTGTCACGCGACAGGGGAATCTTGGGGTGACGCGCGAACACTTTCAAGACAGAAAACTCGCCGGTGGTAATGGGTACGGGCTCATTGTTCTTCATGAGAGTACGCGTGGACAAATTCAGCACGTAAGGGCCGAATTCGATGGATTCGTTTTCCTGACTGGGCGCGCCTGGATGTTCTTCTGTGCCGCGTCGACGCAGAATTGCGTTTACACGCGCCAGCAACTCGCGGGGATTGAACGGCTTCGACAGGTAGTCGTCGGCTCCCATTTCAAGCCCGACGATGCGGTCAATTTCCTCGGCCTTGGCTGTGAGGATGATGATGGGAGTGTTGTCGTGGCCACCGCGCAGCCTGCGGCAGATGGACAGGCCATCCTCGCCGGGAAGCATCAGGTCGAGCACGAGCAGGTCAAAATGCTCTCGTTGCCACAACTTGCCCATCTCCTTCGCGTCTTCTGCCACGAAGACATTGAACCCTTGCTCGGACAGATAGCGACGCAGGAGATCACGCAAGCGGGGATCGTCATCGACGATGAGAATTTTGCGGGATAAGGATTGGTTCTGTGTGTTCATGGGGAAAATGTAACAGGGTCGAGGAGGGCAGTGAAGTGCCCGTAGCAAGATATTACATATTATGCAACTGGTATGAATCGCACGATGGGCCTTTCAGCCTAAA
>Ga0079224_100011097_pt1 | contig 12392 bp, 13 predicted proteins | sample Stecom2015_FD_80414 | JGI IMG/M metagenome (GOLD analysis project Ga0079224, IMG submission 80414) | Agricultural soil microbial communities from Utah to study Nitrogen management - Steer compost 2015 | ecosystem: Environmental > Terrestrial > Soil > Agricultural land | place: USA: Utah...
AACCTCACCGGTCACAGCGTGCAGTCGGTGCAGATTGTCACCAGCGACGCGATGCTCGACCAGCTCACCGAGGACCAGCGCAGCGCCTGGGACGAGGCCATGACGACCTCCGCCGACGCCGTGCGCGAGTGCATCGTCAGTGCGGAGGAGGAGACGCTCGAGGCCTGGCGCGAGGACGGCAGCATCGAGATCAACGACGACGTCGACCGCGAGGCGTTCGCGGAGCAGGTCCGGGACGAGCTGCCCGGCCGGGTGCCGTGGGGCGAGACCTACCGCGACATCGTGGAGGGCTCGTGACCGGCCGGTTCCACCGCGGCCTGATCGCCGTCGAACGCGGCGTCGCCGTCGTCCTCCTGGTGGCGACGTTCACGGTGATCCTGCTGCAGGTGTTCACCCGCTACGTCCTCGGAGACCCGCTGTCCTGGACCGAGGAGCTGGCCCGGTTCCTGCTCGTCTGGCTCGCGTTCGTCGCCGCCGGCTACTGCACCGCCGAACGCCTGCACATCTCCGTCGACCTCCTGCTCGCCCGGCTCGGCAGACGCGCCGGTGCCGTGGTCGACACGTTCGCGAACGTCGCGGTCGTCGTCGCGGCTGGTGCGCTCGCTGTGGCCGGGGCCGCCTTCGCCGCCGACTCGACCGGCCTGCGCGCGCCCGCCACCGGCCTGCCCATGGCCGTCGTCTACGGGGCGGGAGCCCTCGGCTTCGCCCTGGTGGTGCTGCACGGCGCGGGCAACGCGGTGCACAACCTCCGCCGCCCCGAGGACGTGCCCGGCGCGATGGAGTCCGCCGAACGGGAGGGGGCCTGAGATGACCCTTGCCGTCATGGTGGTCGCGCTGCTGGTCCTGCTCCTGCTCCGGGTGCCGGTGGCGTTCGCGCTCCTCATCCCGTCCCTCGCCTACGTGGCGCTCGACCCGGGCGTCGGCCTCGGCGTGGCCGTCCAGCAGACGCTTTCCGGGGTCAACAGCTTCCCCATCCTCGCCGTGCCGATGTTCATCCTGCTCGGCAACCTCGCCAACGCCTCCGGCATCACCGACCGCGTCTACGACGCCGCCGTCGCCTTCCTCGGGCACATCCGCGGCAGCCTCGGCTACGTCAACGTGGCCACCAGCTTCGGCTTCTCCTGGATGTCCGGGGCCGCGATCGCCGACGCCGCCGCGATGGGACGGGTGCAGGTGCCGCAGATGATCAAGCGCGGGTACCCCACCCCCTTCGCGCTCGGAGTCACCGGGGCCTCCTCCCTCATCGCGCCGATGATCCCGCCGTCCATCCCGGCGATCATGTACGCCGTGACGGCCGGACTGTCCGTCGGTGCGCTGTTCGTGGTCGGCATCGTCCCCGCCGCCCTGCTCGTGGTGGCGCTGTGCCTGACCGTGTGGTGGTTGCTGCGCCACCGCAGTGACCTGCGCGGGGAGCGGACATCGTGGCCGGTCCGGGCCAAGGCCCTGCTGGCCGCGCTGCCCGCGGTCGGGGCCGCCGTCGTCATCCTGGGAGGCATCCTCGGCGGCGTCGCCACCCCCACCGAGGCCTCGGCCGTGGGCGTGCTCTACGTGTTCCTCCTGGCTCTCGCTTACCGGCAGCTCACCTGGAGCAAGCTGTACCGGACCCTCGTCCAGAGCGTGGAGACCACCGGATCGGTGCTGCTGATCGTGGCCTCCGCCGCCCTGTTCGGCTGGGTGCTCGCGCGCGAGCGGGCGCCGCAGCTGGCCGCAGAGACGATGATCGACCTCACGACCTACACCGTCGTGTTCCTCATCCTCGTCAACGTCCTGCTGTTCGTCGTCGGCGCCGTCCTCGAGCCCACCGCCGCCATCCTCATTCTCGTCCCCGTCCTCGCGCCGGTGGCGGAGACCTTCGGGGTGCACCCGCTGCACTTCGCGGCGATCGTCATCGTCAACCTGCTGCTCGGGTTGCTCACCCCACCGGTCGGGCTGGTGTTGTTCGTGCTCTCGTCCGTGACCAAGCAGCCGGTCCCCGCCGTCATCAAGGGCCTGCTGCCGTTCTACCTGTTGATGGTCGGCGTGCTGCTGCTCGTCACCTTCGTACCGTCCGTCAGCCTGTGGCTCCCGACGGCGCTCGGCCTCGCCGGCTGAACCGACCCGGCCGCCCCGCGATCCAGACCACCGACCCAGACCCCAAGGAGACTCACCTCATGTCGCGCATCGCCTCGGTCGACGTCCGGGACGTCCGGTTCCCGACGTCGCTGGAGCTGGACGGGTCCGACGCCGTCAACGTCGACCCCGACTACTCCGCCTCGTACGTCACCGTCACCACCTCCGACGGCGAGATGGGCTACGGCCTCGTCTTCACCTGCGGCCGCGGCAACGAGATCATCTGTGCCGCCATGGAGAGCTACGGCGCCCTGCTGACCGGGCGGGAGACCGACGCGTTGCTCGACGATCTCGGCGCCGCCTCCCGGCTGCTCATCCACGATTCCCAGCTGCGCTGGCTCGGCCCGGAGAAGGGCGTGCAACAGATGGCCTGCGGCGGCGTGCTCAATGCGCTGTGGGACCTCAAGGCCCGCCGTGCCGGCAAGCCGCTGTGGCTCCTGCTCGCCGAGATGAGCCCCGAGGAGCTCGTCGCCGCCGTCGACTTCACGCATCTGCGTAACGCCCTGACCGAGGACGAGGCCCTGGACGTCCTCCGCCGGGGCGCGGCCGGCAAGGCCGAGCGCATCGCCGAGCTGGAGGCGAACGGCTACACCGCCTACACGACCACGCCCGGATGGCTCGGCTACAGCGACGACAAGCTCGTCCGGCTCAGCCGGGAGGCGGTCTCCGACGGTTTCGGCATGATCAAGCTCAAGGTCGGGGGCGACCTCGAGGAGGACCGCCACCGGATGCGGCTGGCCCGCGAAGCCGTCGGCCCGGACATCCGCATCGGCATCGACGCCAACCAGCGCTGGGAGGTCGGCGAGGCCATCGAGTGGGTGGGCGCTCTCGCCGAGTTCGAGCCCTACTGGATCGAGGAGCCGACCTCCACCGACGACATCCTCGGCCACGCCGACATCCGCCGGGGCGTGGCGCCCGTCAAGGTCGCCACCGGTGAGGCCGTCGCGAACCGCATCGTGTTCAAGCAGCTCCTCCAGGCCGGCGCGATCGACGTCATGCAGATCGACTCCACGCGCGTGGCCGGCACGAACGAGAACATCGCGAACGTGTTGCTGGCGGCCAAGTTCGGTGTCCCGGTCTGCCCGCACGCCGGCGGCGTCGGCCTGTGCGAGCTCGTCCAGCACTTCTCCTTCTTCGATTATGCGGCCGTGTCCGGATCGATGGAGGATCGTGCCATCGAGTTCGTCGACCACCTGCACGAGCACTTCACCGACCCGGTCCGCATCGAGCGGGGTCGCTACCTGGCCCCCTCGCGGCCAGGCATCGGGGCGGAGATGCACGCCGCCTCCGTCGACGCCTGGGAGTTCCCGGGCGGCTCCGGGTGGGCCGAGGTCGGCGAACGTGCCGCCGTCACCGGAAGGAGCAGTTCCTGATGACCACTGCCACCACACCGACCGAGCTCGACGCCACGGTCCAGGCGGCGCACGCCGCCTACCAGCAGGCCCGCGACGTCGCCCCCGCGCGGCGGGCGGACTGGCTCCGCGCCGTCGCCGACACGCTCGACGGCGCCGCCGACGACCTCGTCGGTCTCGCCGGCGAGGAGACGCACCTGCCGGACGGGCGGCTGCGCGGGGAGCTGACGCGCACCACCTTCCAGCTCCGGCTGCTCGCCGACGAGGTCGCCGCCGGCCACCACCTCGAGGCCACGATCGACCATGCCGACCCGGACTGGGGGATGGGTCCGCGGCCCGACCTGCGCCGGGTCAACGTCCCCCTCGGCGTCGTCGGCGTCTTCGGTGCCTCGAACTTCCCCTTCGCCTTCTCCGTCATGGGCGGTGACACCGCCTCGGCGCTGGCCGCCGGCTGCGCCGTGGTGCACAAGATCCACGAGGCACACGCCCGGCTGGGCGCTCGCACCGCCGAATTCGTCACGGCTGCGCTCGCCGACGCCGGCGCACCCGAGGGCCTGTTCGCGGCCGTGACCGGCCAGGAGGCCGCCGAAGCCCTGGTCGACCATCCGCTGGTCAAGGCCGTCGGCTTCACCGGCTCCACCCGCGTCGGCCGCATCCTGGCGGACCGGATCAACGCCCGGCCCGAGCCCATCCCGTTCTACGGCGAGCTCGGCAGCACCAACCCCGTCTTCGTCACCGGCCAGGCCTGGTCCTCCCGGCGCGAGGAGATCCTCACCGGTTACGCCGGTTCCCTCACCCTGGGCATGGGGCAGTTCTGCACCAACCCGGGCCTGCTGTTCGTCCCCGACCTCGACGAGCAGGCCGTGGCCACCCTGACCGAGGCACTCGGCCAGGCCCCCCGCTTCCCGATGCTCAGTCCGCGCCTGGCGGAGGGGTTCGAGAAGGCGGTCGGCACGGTGGCCGGGACCGACGGCGTCGAGCCAGTCGTCGACGGCGGCGCCGGTGAGGCGCCGGCCCCGACCGTCCTGGTCACCGATGCCGACGAGGTCCGCGCCCATCCCGAGCTGCTCGAGCAGGAGATGTTCGGCCCCGCCGGCCTGATCATCCGCTACGACGACGAGGGGCAGCTCGCCGAGCTCGCCGCGCTGCTCGAGGGCCAGCTCACCGCCACCGTGCACGCCGAGGACGGGGACCGGACCGCCGGGCTCGTGCGCGTGCTGACCGACAAGGCCGGCCGCGTGCTCTGGAACGGATGGCCGACCGGCGTGACAGTCTCCTGGGCGCAGCAGCACGGCGGCCCGTACCCGGCCACCACGGCCCCTGGCACCACGTCGGTGGGCACGGCCGCCGTCCTGAGGTTCCTGCGGCCCGTCGCCTACCAGGACTTCCCCGCCTCCGAACTGCCGCCGGCGCTCGCCGACGACAACCCGTGGCACATCAGCCGCCGCGTCGACGGCGTCTGGGAGCGTGCCGAGAACCCTGACGAGAGGACCGCATGACCGGCGAGACCAGTTCACCCGCCCTCCTGCCCGACGACGTCGAGCGCGCCGTGCTCGTCGGTCGGGTCTGGGACCCCGAGACCGGCGGACCGCGGCCGGTGGCCGTGCGCGGTCACGGTTCCGACGCCGTCGTCCACGACATCTTCGCCGTGGCTCCCACGGTCGCCGACCTCATGGAGTCCGCCGACCCGGCAGCGGCCGTACGGGCGGCGGACAACCCGCGGTGGCGGCTGGGTGAGCTGCTCGAGCACGGCAGCCGCCCGGAGGACGACCTGTCCGTCCCGCGCCTGCTCAGCCCGGTGGACCTCCAGGTCATCAAGGCCTGCGGCGTCACCTTCGTGGACAGCATGGTCGAGCGGGTCATCGAGGAACGCTGCGCCGGTGACGCGAGCCGGGCTGCGGAGGTCCGGGCGGCCGTCGAGGCCTCGCTGTCCGGGTTCGAGGGCGGGATCGGTTCCGTCGAGCCCGGCTCGCACGAGTCGGCCCGGATCAAGGAGGTGCTGCTCGAGCAGGGGTTGTGGTCCCAGTACCTCGAGGTCGGCCTCGGTCCCGACCCCGAGGTCTTCACCAAGGGGCCGGTGCTCTCCTCGGTGGGGTACGGCACCCGTATCGGCATCCCGGCCTTCTCCAGCTGGAACAACCCGGAGCCGGAGCTCGTGCTCGTCGTCGACTCGGCAGGCACGCCGCGCGGCGCCACTCTCGGCAACGACGTCAACCTCCGCGACGTCGAGGGCCGCAGTGCCCTGCTGCTCGGCATGGCAAAGGACAACAACGCCTCGACCGCGCTCGGCCCGTTCGTCCGGCTCTTCGACGAGCATCTGCGGCTGGACGATCTGCGTGACGAGCGGATCGCGCTGCGGGTCGAGGGCCGGGACGGGTACCAGCTCGACGGCGAGAACAACGTCGGCCGCCTCAGCCGCAGCTTCGAGCGGCTCATCGCGGCAGCCAGCGGAGACCATCACCAGTACCCGGACGGGTTCGTGCTGTTCACCGGCACGCTGTTCGCCCCCACCCAGGACCGCGATACCCCGGGGCTGGGGTTCACGCACAAGCCGGGTGACCGGGTCTCGATCTCGAGTCCGTACCTGGGCACACTGACCAACGAGGTCGGCGCCGCCGAGCAGCTCCCGCCGTGGACCTTCGGCGTGCGGGCGTTGACGCGCTATCTCCTCCAGACCGCCGGGCAGCAGGATGTGGCCCGGGACACCACCGAGACAGGGAGCAGAGCATGAAGCTGATGCGGGTCGGGGCCGTCGGGGCCGAACGTCCCGTGGCCGTGGGCGAGGACGAGCAGGCCTGGGACCTCACGCCGCTGACCGCCGACATCGACGGAGCCTTTCTCGCCGACGGCGGCATCGCGAAGGTCCGCGCCGCGCTCGAGGCAGGCGACCTGCCCGCCGCGCGGCTCGACGGTCAGCGCGTCGGCACCCCGGTGGCCCGGCCCTCGGCGGTGATCTGCATCGGCATGAACTATGCCGCGCACGCCGCCGAGTCCGGTGCGGCCCCGCCCGAGCAGCCCGTGGTTTTCCTCAAGACGCCCAACACCGTCGCCGGTCCGGACGACGTCGCCTACATCCCCAAGGGCTCGACGAAGACGGACTGGGAGGTCGAGCTGGGCGTGGTCATCGGCAGCCGGGTCTCCTACCTCGATTCGCCGCAGGACGCGGGCCGCCACATCGCCGGCTACCTGACCGCGAACGACCTGTCCGAGCGGGCCTTCCAGATCGAAGTCTCCGGCGGACAGTGGTCCAAGGGCAAGTGTGCCCCGGGTTTCTCGCCGCTCGGTCCGTGGCTGGTGCCGGCCGACGAGATCGACCCGTCGAACCTGCGGCTGCGCAGCTGGGTCAACGGCGAACCGCGCCAGGACTCGACGACGGCGGATCTCATCTTCGACGTGGAGACGATCGTCCACCACCTCAGCCAGTACATGGCGCTCGAGCCCGGGGACGTCATCATGACGGGCACCCCCGAGGGCGTGGCGCTCTCGGGCAGATTCCCGTACCTGCGCGCCGGCGATGTGGTCGAGATCGAGATCGAGGGCCTGGGCCGCCAGCGGCAGGTCTTCGAGCAGGCGTGAGGGAGGCCGTCATGGCGGAGTTCACCGGTCTCGTCGCCGTCGTCACCGGCGGCGCCTCGGGCATCGGCGCGGCGACGGCCGAGTTGCTGAGCAGCCGGGGCGCCTCCGTGGCGGTCCTCGACCGTGACATCTCGCCCGTGCCGCCCGAGGCCGGGCACCTGGCGTTGACCTGTGACGTCACCGACGACGCGGCGGTGCGGGCCGCCGTCACCGAGGTGGCCGAGCGGCTCGGCGGGATCGACGTCGTCGTCAACAACGCCGGCATGGGCGCCCAGGGCACGATCGAGGAAAACGACGACGACGAGTGGCGCCGCGTCCTCGACGTCAACCTTCTCGGGGCGGTGCGGGTCAGCCGCGCGGCGTTGCCCTACCTGCGCCGGTCACGGTCCGCGGCGATCGTCAACACCGGTTCCATCGCGGTCACCGCGGGCCTGCCGGCGCGGGCGCTGTACAGCGCGAGCAAGGGGGCGATCTACTCCCTGACGCTCGCCATGGCCGCCGACCACCTGCGCGAGGGCATCCGCGTCAACGCCGTCAATCCCGGCACCGCGGACACCCCGTGGATCGGACGGCTGCTGGAGAAGGCACCGGATCCAGCGGCGGAACGAGCCGCGCTGGAGGCCCGGCAGCCGCACGGCCGGCTCGTCGCGCCCGAGGAGGTCGCCGCCGCGGTGGCCTACCTGGCCTCGCCGTTGGCCGGGTCGACCACCGGGACGGTCCTGGCGGTCGACGGCGGCATGCAGGGCCTGCGGCTGCGACCGGAGCAATGAGGCCGGCGCGATGAGCGACTCGGACCATGCGCCCCGGCGCCGGGCGTCGGAAGAGGTCTACGACCGGCTCCGGGCGCTCGTCGTGGAGAACCGCATCGCGCCGGGGGAGCGGATCAACATCGATGCCGTCGCGCGGGATCTCGGGGTCTCCCAGACCCCGGTCCGCGAGGCGGTCCGGCAGCTCGAAGGGGACAAGCTCATCGTCAAGGTGCCCGGCAAGGGCTACCAGACGACGCCGCTGCTGGATCTGGACGGGCTGCGGAACCTCTTCGAGTTCCGGCTGCTCGTTGACGTGTGGGCGGCGCGGTCCGTCGCGGTCAACCGGCTGGCCAACCCGTCGCCGGAGCTGCGCGCCGAGCTCGACCGCTTCGCCGGCCTGCTGACCGGTGCGGCGGACGTGCCCCGCGAGCTCGTCAACCACGACACCCGCTTCCACGGCCTCATCCTCGCGGCGCTCGGCAACGACGTCGTCCGCGAGGCCTACGAGCAGACCCACGCCCACCTGCACACCTTCCGGCTCTACGCCGCCGACATCGACGGCTCGGTCACTCTCGCCGAGCACACCCGTATCTGGGAGGCGATCGACGCCTGCGACGCCGACGCCGCCGAGGCAGCGATGCGCCGGCACCTGACCAAGGCCTACGCCCGGTTCGCCCAGGTCTTCGACACCCCGGCACCGGAGCTGCGTGAGCCCGGCACGACGCGGATGTTCTAGCCGAGTCAGAGCCGCTTGGCGACGTCGCGCGCGGCCGCCACGACGGCGGGTCCGAGACGGCGCAACTGAGTCTGCGTCGTCGCGATGGTCAGCGTCAGGACCGCGATCGCGGCGACCGGCACGCCGTCGTGATCGAGCACAGGCGCCGCGACGCTGCAGGTGAGCGGATCGTTCGTGCCGTACTCGAGTGCCCAACCGTGCCTGCGGACCTGCTGGAGCTCGGCGTCGTCGGTCGGCTCGCCCGCCGGAAGGTGGGCGAGGATGGCCAGTCCTGCGGCCGAGGTGTGCAGCGGCAGCTGCGTGCCGACGTCCGCCGTCATGGCGTACGGCAGGTCCGGCTGCGCCTTGTGCGTGATCGTCACGTGGTTGTCCGAGCGCACCACGAGGCAGACGGTGTGCTGGACCTGGTCCGCCAGTGCGTCGAGAACCGCGGTGATACCGAACCCGCTGTGCCCCTCCATAGCAGCGGCCAGGACACGTAGGCCTGGACCAGGGCGATAGGTGCCCCGGCCGGCCGGCTCGACGTACCCCTCCGCGATGAGCTCAGCGAGAAGCCGGTGCGCACTCGACTTGGCCACGCCGGCCTGCTCGGCGACCTCCCGGAGTGCGAGAGCGTCCGGTGCTTGGGCGAGCAGGGTGAGGAGCCGTAGCGCCTTCGAGATGGCGCTCGGTGGCGGGCTGCCGGGCTTCGACGCACTCGGTTTGTTCACTCGACCTCGATTCCTCGTCGGCAAGTTCTGGACAACGGAACAGGATTCAGTACAGTGGAACGCACTCTGCCAGCATACGAGTGCGACCGACCGGGGGATGTGCTCCGCGACGCGCACGATTTCCGGACGGAGCCCGGACCTCCATGTCGCTCACCACTGCCGATCCCGCCACCATCCTGGTACGCGGCGGCCAGGTCGTCGACGGCACCGGCGCGCCGCGGCCGGCAGACGTCGTCGTGGCCGGTACGCGGATCTCGGCCGTCATCGACCGGGACGGTGCTGACGGACCATCCGTCGCACCGCCGGAACCGGGCGGGACAGCATCCGTCGTCGACGCCCGGGGATGCCTGGTGCTGCCGGGGCTGATCGATCTGCACACGCACGTCTTCGCCCCGGGCACGGGGCTCGGCGGGGCGCCGGACACCGTGGGCGTGGATCAGGCCGTCACCACGGTCGTCGACGCGGGAAGCACGGGTGCCCGCGACTTTGCGCGGTTCCGCGAGGACGTCGTCGCCCCCGCACGTACCCGCGTGCTGTCGTGGCTGAACATCGCCGAGCCCGGCCTCGTGGACGGACTGTCCGAGCTCGCGGACCTCAGCGCCGTCGCCACGCCGGCCACCGCACAGCTGCTGGCCAGTCAGATCGCCGAGGACGCCGGCGATCGGATCGTGCGTGGGATCAAGGTGCGGATGAGTTCCTCGGTGACACGCGGCACCGGCACAGCTGGGCTCGCCCGCGCCCTCGAACTCGCCGACGCCCACGGGCTGCCGGTCATGGTCCACGTCGGCAACGAGCCCCCGACGCTGGTGGAGGTCGCGGCCATGCTCCGCCCGGGCGACGTCATCACGCACGCCTTCCACGGCAAGGCCGGGGGGCTCTTCGACGATGCCGGGTACCTCCACCGCGGCGTGGTCCGGGCGCGGGAACGTGGCGTGCTCTTCGACGTCGGCCACGGCAGCGCGAGCCTCTCCTTCGAGACCGTCGAGCATGCGATCGCCGAGGACTTCGCCCCGCAACTGGCCAGCACCGACCTTCACGCCGGGAACCTCGACGGTCCGGTCCATCACCTTGCGATGACTATGACGAAAATGCTGGCGGTCGGCCTGCCGCTTTCCGAGATCGTGCGGGCGACCACCTCGGCGGCCGCGGACGTCATCTCAGAGACCGGGCGGCTCGGCTCGCTCGCTCCCGGGGCCACCGCTGACGTGAGCCTGCTGCGGATCGTCGAACGGCGCGTCACGCTGGTCGACGCGGAGGGGGCGACCCGCGACACCGATCATGTCCTGGAACCCGTCGGCGCCGTCGTCGCGGGGCGTCCCGTCACCGAAGCAGTGGTGAGCCGATGAGGTCGACCACGGACGAGGTGCTCGACACGCTTGCGGCCGAGACGGAGTTGACCGCCGCGGACCGGGAGGAGACCGCGGAAGTCGTCCGGCGCATCGAGCGCATCCTTCCCCGATGGGACATCGAGCTCGATGCGCAGCGGCACCTGGCGCTGGCTGCGCACAGCCTGGCCTTCGTCCGCAGGATCCGCTCGGGGGAGCGGTTGCCGGACATCGACGCGGACCTCGTCGCGGAAGCGGATCCGGACGTCATGGCCGCCGTCCGCCGCGCCCTCGCGCCGTTCTGCGAGGACCGAGGAGCCGATCTCGAGGCCGGCGAGAGCTTCCTGTTCAGCACGCACATCGAGGTGGCGCGGTTCAGCGCCTAGACCGGTTCGTCCTACACACCAACGGAGGAAGACATGTCTCAGGACGAAGCACCACAGCTCACGATCGTCGTCGGACATCGGCTCGGTAAGGGGCAGGAGGTCGCGCGCGGTATCGAGGAGGCCGGCGTGCGGGCGGTACTCATCCCCGGGCCCGCCGGAGACATGCGCGTCGGTGACGTCATGGCCGAGGAGAAGGCGGACCTCGGTATCAGCTTCTGCGGATCCGGCGGCGCCGGGGCGGTCACCGCGAAGTCGAAGTACGGGCACGACATCGAGTTCGGTATGCGGTCGGTCGACGCCGGGGTCACCGCTGTCCAGGCCGGGAAGACCGTCCTGGGGTTCGGGTTCCTCGACACCTATGAACTGGGCCACCGCATCGCCACCGAGCTTGTCCGCCGGGCTGGTGCCCACGCATGAGGACCGCCCGAATCGATCTGGAGCTCACCGGTACCGGCGACACCGAGGAACGCGCGCTCGGAGACATCTTCCGCCAAGTCTCCGGTGCGGTACGTGCACGAGTGGCCGGACCGTGTCTACGCATCGAGCCGATGGATCTGGCGATCCGCGACGCCGTGTGCCAGGTACGCACCGAGAAATTCCTCGGGCTGATGTTCGCGCGGCGACGGGAGACCTTCCGGCTCACCGCAACCGTGACCGTCGAGGTGCGTTTCGTCGACCTGGAACGCACCTCCTGGCGGCGCGTCGAGGAGCAGCTCAGCCCCACCCAGCACCTGCTGGAGATGCGATGACCGCTCCCGCGGAAAAGGCGCAGCCATGAGTGACTTCCTGGTCGTCCTCCTCGAGTCCCTGGTCATCGGGGCCCTGTGCGGGTTCGGTGCCGGTGCCGGTGTGGCCCGCATGTTCCACGCACCGAGGGTCCAGGGCGCCGGAGCGTTCCGCACCCTGGGGGAGCTGAACGCGTGCGAGAACGATCCGATCGCGCACGGGTCCTTCGGTCTCGGCTTCTTTTTCAACGCCTGGGCGAGCGTGGTCGGCGCCGGTGCCCTCACCGGTGACGTCGACCACCGGATCATCCCGCACTGGGCAGCCTCGCTCAGTCTCATCCGGCAGAAGTCCCTGGAGTCCACGTTGTACAACCCGCGCCGGATGGGGTGGCTCGGCGCACTCGTCGGAGCGGTGCTCGTCGCGTTCCTCAACTCGACGGCGGCAGCGATCCCCGAGGACCTGCGGGCGGTGGCCACGGCCGTGCTCGGCCCCGCCTCGGAGTGGCTGCTCAACCCGGTAATGCCGGCCATCTTCTGGCTCGCGGCCATGGACGCCGGGCGCCGCACCGGCGCCTGGGGCACCGTCCTCGGCGGGTTGGCGCACGTCGTGTTCGGCAACGCCGTCCCCGGCATCGTCCTCGGCATCGTCATCGCCAAGGGACTCGACGATCTCGGATGGTCCCGCGTGACCCGATCCATCGTCACCGCCGTCGTGCTGCTGTTC
>Ga0079224_100011098_pt1 | contig 12391 bp, 13 predicted proteins | sample Stecom2015_FD_80414 | JGI IMG/M metagenome (GOLD analysis project Ga0079224, IMG submission 80414) | Agricultural soil microbial communities from Utah to study Nitrogen management - Steer compost 2015 | ecosystem: Environmental > Terrestrial > Soil > Agricultural land | place: USA: Utah...
CGGCGCCGATGCCATCTCGGCCGCCTTCGCGCAGGCCGGAATCAACGGCGGCGGCGAAGTGCTCGATGTCGACCAGGCGCAGGCCTGCGTCGATCTCGTCGACTCGATCGGCCAACGCTTCGGTCCGGTCACCATCCTCGTCAACAATGCCGGCATCACCCGCGACAATCTTGCGATGCGCATGAAAGACGAGGAATGGCAGGCGGTGATCGACACCAACCTCAATGCCGTGTTTCGGCTGTGCCGCCTCGTTATCCGCCCCATGATGAAGGCGCGGGCCGGTCGCATCGTAAACATCACTTCGGTGGTTGGCGAGGGCGGCAATCCCGGCCAGGCCAACTACGCCGCGGCCAAGGCCGGCGTGGCCGGCATGAGCCGCGCGCTGGCGCAGGAACTCGGCAGCCGCAATATCACCGTCAACTGCGTCGCGCCGGGTTTCATCGAAACCGACATGACCCGGGCGCTCGGCGAAGAGCAGGCTGCAGCGCTCATGTCCCGCATTCCGCTGGGCCGACTCGGCCAACCCGAGGACATCGCTCGCGCCGTCGCCTATCTGGTCGGCCCGGGTGGCGCCTATATCACCGGCACCACGCTGGATGTCAATGGCGGGATGCTGATGACCTGAGCCGCCGCGATTTCCGTATTGCGAATACCGATTTCAAAGTCCTGTTTTCGACCGACAGACACGGGCAGCATCCGGCCCGGTCGATACTGATACAATCCGCCCGCGTCCGCGAATCCTGAGGGCAGGGGCGCCTAAATCTGGAGCCAAGGAAAAATGGAAAACATCGAGCAACGAGTCAAGAAAATCGTCGCCGAGCAACTCGGCGTAAACGAAGCGGAAGTCAAGAACGAATCCGTGTTCGTCGACGACCTGGGTGCGGACTCGCTCGACACCGTGGAACTCGTGATGGCGCTCGAGGATGAATTCGAGACCGAGATCCCGGACGAGGAAGCCGAGAAGATCACCACCGTCCAGCAGGCCATCGACTACGTCAAGTCCCACTCGAAGGCTTGAGCCTTCCGGGGCCGCGCTCGACATGACACGCCGAAGAGTCGTCGTCACCGGCCTCGGGATCGTCAGCCCGGTGGGCAACGACATTCCGCAGGCCTGGACCAACATCCTCGCGGGGCGATCGGGCATCGGGCCCGTGACGCGATTCGATGCGTCCACCTTCCCGACCCGGTTCGCCGGCGAGGTGCGTGATTTCGACATCACCACCTACCTGCCGGCCAAGACCGCCCGTGGCTTCGATACTTTCATCCACTACGGGCTCGCCGCATCCGCACAGGCGATCGTCGACAGTGGCCTCGAGATCGACGCCTCCAACGACGAGCGGATCGGTGCGATCGTGGGCTCCGGAATCGGGGGTCTGCCCCTGATCGAGGAAACCCACACCGAGTACCAGAACCGCGGCGTGCGGCGGATCTCGCCGTTCTTCGTGCCCGGCTCGATCATCAACATGATCTCCGGGCAGTTGTCGATCATGTTCGGGCTCAAGGGACCGAACCTCTCGATCGTCACGGCCTGCACGACCGGCCTGCACAGCATCGGCGCAGCCGGTCGCCTTATCGAATACGGCGACGCCGATGTCATGGTCGCCGGAGGCGCCGAGGCAACCGTGTCGCCCCTCGGGCTCGGCGGCTTCTGCGCTGCTCGCGCCCTGTCGACGCGCAACGACGATCCACAGACCGCCAGCCGTCCGTGGGACATCGACCGCGACGGCTTCGTCCTGGGCGAAGGCGCCGGTGTCATGGTGCTCGAGGAATACGAGCATGCGAAGCGGCGCGGCGCGAAGATCTACGCCGAGCTCGCCGGCTTCGGCATGAGCGCCGACGCGCATCACATTACGGCGCCGAGCACCGACGGGCCCCGGCGCTGCATGGCTGCGGCCTTGCGCAATGCGTCGATGAATCCCGAGGAAATCGACTACCTCAACGCCCATGGTACGTCGACGCCCCTGGGCGACAAGAACGAAACCGAGGCCATCAAGCTGGCCCTCGGCGAGCATGCCCACGGCATCGTGGTCAACTCGACCAAGTCGATGACCGGACACCTGCTCGGCGGGGCCGGCGGAATCGAATCGGTCTTCAGCGTGCTGGCGATCCACAACCAGGTCTCGCCCCCGACGATCAACATCTTCAAGCAGGACCCGGAGTGCGATCTCGACTATTGCGCCAATACCGCGCGCGAGATGCCGATCCGGGCGGCCATGAAGAATTCGTTCGGTTTCGGCGGCACCAACGGCACGCTCATCTTCCGGCGGGTCTGAGTTCCGCCGTGTACTCGACGCTCGGGCTCGATATCGGCCCGGTGCGTCGACAGCGGGTCCGCTGGCCGGGCTTCGGCGGCCTGCTGGCGCTTGCCGCCGCCGCGCTGCTCATCCTGCTGGATCCGCCGCTGTCGACACCGCTGCTCGGCCTGCTGGTCGCGGCGGCCGCCGTGGCCGCCTGGGCCGGCTGGCGGGCCGGCGCAGCCACCGAGTCCGGTCGCCTGCTCGTGGACCCTGCGGGAAGCGCGGCCTGGCTCGCCGATCCGGGCGAGGATCCGGCGCGGGCCGTGCCGATCGTGGCTCGCCAATGGCAGGCTGGAACGAACGAGATCTGGCTGTTGGCGGAAGACCGGCAGCGGGGGCGGATGCACCTGCGACTGGACCGCTCGAGCTGCGATGAGCGCCAATGGCGCGCCGTGCGTCGTTGGCTGGTCTGGTCGGGCAGGGCGACTTCGGCTGTCCGCCATGCTTGAATTTCCCGGCCGGCGCCTGCAGGTTCCATAATATCCACGTCGCTTGACGCGCTCGCGGCACCGTCCGACTCCCTCGAGGCAGATTCCATGAAGAAACCCCTCCTGAGCCTGTTGCTGGGCCTTGGCCTGATGCTTGGATTCGCCGCGCCCGGGGCGGCCGACACCCGCGGACTGCCCCAGTTCGCCGACCTGGTCGAACGGATCGGCCCGGCCGTCGTCAATATCCGCACCGCGGAGCGGCTTCGCGAAAGGCCCGCCGGACCAGCAATGCCCCTGCCTCCCGGCATGTCCGAGGACGACCCGCTCTACGAGTTCTTCCGGCGCTTCTTCCCGCCCCGGCAGTCGCCCACGCCTCCGGGGCAGCCGGGGGCCGAAGTCCCTCGCGGCCTCGGCTCGGGGTTCATCGTCTCGACGGATGGGTTGGTATTGACCAATCACCATGTGGTCGATGGCGCCGACGAGATCTACGTCACCCTCACCGACAAGCGCGAATTCAAGGCCGAACTGATCGGTTCGGACCGCCGTACCGATGTCGCGCTCGTGCGGATCAAGGCCGACGCGGCGCTGCCAACAGTCGATATCGGCGATCCCACGAAGCTGCGCGTCGGCGACTGGGTGCTGGCCATCGGTTCGCCCTTCGGCCTCGACAGCACGGTCACCGCCGGCATCGTCTCGGCCAAGGGGCGCGATACCGGCGAATACCTGCCCTTCATCCAGACCGACGTGGCGGTCAACCCCGGCAATTCCGGAGGCCCGCTGATCGACATGCAGGGCAAGGTGATCGGGATCAATTCCCAGATCTACAGCCGGACCGGCGGCTTCATGGGCATCTCCTTCGCCATCCCGATCGACGAGGCGATGAACATCGCCGAGCAGCTCAAGACGAGTGGCCGGGTGGTGCGCGGCCGCATCGGTGTCGGTATCGCGGAGGTAACCAAGGAAGTCGCCGAGCCGCTGGGCCTGCCCAATGCGGAGGGCTCCCTGGTGCGCAGCGTCGAGTCGGGCGGACCGGCCGACCGGGCAGGGATCGAGGTGGGCGACATCATCGTCGGGTTCAACGGTCGCAAGATCGAGCGCTCGAGCGACCTGCCGCGCATCGTCGGCGGTACCGCGCCCGGGTCGAAGGTCGACATCCGGGTGTGGCGCCGCGGCCAGTACCGCGACCTGACCGTCACCGTCGGTGAAATGCAGTCCGACCGGCAGGCGGGTGCGCCGGACAAGCAACCCGAATCGACCCAACCGGCCAGCAATCCGCTCGGGCTGGGCGTGACCGACCTGAGCGCCGAGCAGCGCGCCAAGCTGCGCGTCGACGGTGGCGTCCTGGTCGAGAGCGTCACCGGGCCAGCGGAATTGGTCGGCATCCGACCGGGTGATGTCATCCTCGGCCTCGACAACCAGGAAGTGACCAGTGCCGAGCAGTTCAAGGGTCTGGTGGACAGCATCGACCGCAACCGGACCCACGTCCTGCTGATCCGGCGTGGCGACAGTGCCCAGTTCGTTCCGATACGGCCGACTGCGCCTTGATGCCCGCTTCCGCTAGAATGCGAGGACGCGTCGAAACCGGCGCGTTTTTGCTTTTCCGAGCGGATTCGCGTTCGATCGCAGGACAAGGCGGGGCGCCGCAGACAGTGCTTGGCACGGCAAGGCGCCCCGACGCGGTCATGCGCTTGAAGGCGAGGCCGTACAAGGCGCCATGGAACTGACCCGCAACTTCTCTATCATCGCCCACATCGACCACGGCAAGTCGACCTTGGCCGATCGCCTCATCCAGCGTTGCGGCGGGCTGTCCGATCGCGAGATGGAAGAGCAGGTGCTCGATTCGATGTCGCTCGAACGCGAGCGCGGCATCACCATCAAGGCGCAGACGGCATCGCTGCGCTACCTCGCCCGGGATGGCAAGACCTACCGGCTCAATCTCATCGACACGCCCGGCCATGTCGACTTCGCGTACGAAGTCAGCCGCTCGCTGTCGGCCTGCGAGGGTGCCTTGCTGGTGGTCGACGCATCGCAGGGCGTCGAGGCGCAAACCGTTGCCAACTGCTATACGGCCATCGATCTCGGCGTGCAGGTGGTGCCGGTGCTCAACAAGATGGACCTTCCCCAGGCCGACCCGGACGGCGCCGCCGCCGAGATCGAGGATGTCATCGGTCTCGACGCTACCGATGCGATCCGCGCCAGCGCCAAGACGGGCGAAGGCATCGAGGAGATCCTCGAAGCCGTCGTCACCCGCATACCGCCCCCGGTCGGCTCGCCCGACGACCCCTTGCAGGCCCTGATCGTCGACTCCTGGTTCGACAACTACGTCGGCGTGGTGATGCTCGTGCGGATCGTCAATGGCCGCCTGCGGGCCAAAGACAAGATCCTCCTGATGGCTACCGGCAACACCTACCCGGTGGACCAGGTCGGGCAGTTCACGCCGAAGTCCACTGTCGTCGACGAGCTCTCCGCCGGCGATGTCGGCTTCGTCATCGCCGGCATCAAGGAGCTCGCCGCGGCGAAGGTGGGCGATACCGTCACCCTGGTGAACCGCAAGGCGGCCGCACCGCTGCCCGGCTTCAGGGAGGTCAAGCCCTCGGTCTTCGCGGGGCTCTATCCGGTCGAGGCGAGCCAGTTCGACGCGATGCGCGACGCCCTCGAGAAGCTGCAACTCAACGACGCCTCGCTGCGATACGAGCCCGAAGTCTCGCAAGCGCTGGGCTTCGGCTTTCGCTGCGGCTTCCTGGGGATGCTCCACATGGACATCATCCAGGAGCGCCTCGAGCGCGAGTTCGACATGGACCTCATCACGACCGCGCCGACGGTCGTCTACGAGGTCCTGATGAAGGATGGCGAAGTCCTCAAGATCGAGAACCCCTCGAAGATGCCCGAGCCGGGCACCTTCGAGGAGATCCGCGAACCGATCGTCTCGGTCACGGTGTTCCTCCCCCAGGAGTACGTCGGGCCCGTCATGACGCTATGCAATAACAAGCGCGGCGTGCAGACCAACCTTGCGTACCATGGCCGCCAGGTCCAGCTCACCTACGAGCTGCCCATGAACGAGATCGTCCTCGACTTCTTCGACCGGCTCAAATCGGTTTCACGCGGCTACGCGTCGATGGACTACGAGTTCAAGGAATACCGACCCTCCGATGTCGTCAAACTCGACATCCTTGTCAACGGGGAGCGCGTCGACGCGCTTTCACTGATCGCGCATCGCTCGGTATCGCAGTCGCGCGGCCGCGAGGTCGCCTCCAAGATGCGCGAGCTGATACCCCGGCAGATGTACGACGTCGCGATTCAGGCGGCCATCGGCGGCAACATCATCGCGCGCGAGAACGTGAAGGCCTTGCGCAAGAACGTGCTGGCGAAGTGCTACGGCGGCGACATCACCCGCAAGAAGAAGCTGCTCGAGAAGCAGAAGGCCGGGAAGAAGCGGATGAAGCAGGTGGGCTCGGTCGAGATTCCCCAGGAAGCCTTTCTGGCCGTGCTCCAAGTCGAGGACCGTTGATGAACTTCGCCCTGATCCTGTTCCTGCTGTTGCTCGTGTCCTTCGTGGCCTGGATCGCCGACCGCTACCGGTTCCGGCCGGCGCGGCTGCGTGCCGCCAACACGGCGCTCGAGGCCTTCGACGCACATGGCGCGGCCCAGGTACGGGCAAGGGAGGGCGAGCAGGGCGTTCGCACCGAGCGCCAGCGAATCCGCGAAAGCATGCTGCGCCAGCCCTGGTGGCTCGAGTACACCGCGGGCCTGTTCCCGGTGATCCTCATTGTCTTCGTGATTCGCTCCTTCGTCGCCGAACCCTTCAAGATTCCCTCCGGCTCCATGATGCCGACCCTGCTCACCGGCGACCTGATCCTGGTGAACAAGTCGACCTACGGGGTTCGCCTGCCGATCGTCCACACCAAGGTCGTTCCGGTGGGCCTGCCCGAACGGGGCGACGTGATGGTGTTTCGCTACCCGCTCGATACCTCGATCGACTACATCAAGCGAGTGGTCGGCCTGCCTGGCGACGAGGTCGTCTACTCGAAGCGCCGGCTGCGAATCAATGGCGAGGAGATCCCGCTCGTGCCCGTCGGCGAATTCTTCGACGCCGAATCCCTCAATTTCAGCCCACAGTACTTAGAAACGCTGGGAGAAACACCTCATAAGGTATTGACAAATCTGGAGAAAGCGTCGTCAATCACACCACAGTCGTTCACCCGATTCCGGGAGAATTGCACCTACAATAGCGACGGCGTGAAGTGCACCGTGCCGGACGGTCACTATTTCGTGATGGGCGACAATCGCGAGAACAGCCTCGACAGCCGATTCTGGGGTTTCGTCCCCGAAGGGAACATCGTCGGCAAGGCGTTCTTCATCTGGATGAATTTCGGCGACCTCAGCCGGATCGGGACATTCGAATGACAGCAGCCGCCAACTTGCCAAGCCGCCGCCGCCAGCGTGGCCTCGGACTGATCAACCTGATCATTGCGGCAATCGTCGTCGCGATCGTCGTGATCGTCCTGATGCCCGCGATCCCCGGGTTCATCGAGTACCGCGCGATCACCAGCGCGGTCAAGAAATCCGCCCAGGATGCCAGTGGCACGCCGGAAGGCATCCGCCGCGCCTTCGATCGCTACGCGGCGATCGACGACATCACGTCCATCCGTGGCGCCGACCTGATCATCGAGCGTAGCCCCGACGGGCCTCTCGTCAGCTTCGCCTACCAGAAGCGGATTCCGCTGGCCGGCCCGGCAAGCCTGGTGTTCGACTATGCAGGCAGCAGCGCCAATCGCTGAACTCGCCCCCATGATCCACGACGGACTCCAGGCACAACTTGGCCACGAGTTCTCGGACGTCTCGCTATTGCGCCAGGCGCTGACCCATCGCAGCTATGGCCAGCCCCACAACGAACGCCTCGAGTTCCTCGGCGATTCGGTCCTCAACTGCGTGGTCGCCGCGCTCCTGTACCGGACCTATGGCCAACTCGACGAAGGCGACCTCTCGCGGGTACGCGCCAACCTGGTGCGCCAGCAATCGCTCTACGAGATCGCCCAGGGCCTCAAGCTGAGCGCCGAGCTGCTCCTCGGAGAGGGCGAGCGCAAGAGCGGCGGGGCGCGTCGGCCCTCGATCCTGGCCGATGCGCTCGAGGCTGTCGTCGGGGCCATCTACCTCGACGCCGGGTTCGAGGCTGCCGAGCGGGTGATCTGCGCGCTCTACCGGCCGGTCTTGCGCACGGTCGACCCCCGGACACTCGGCAAGGACGCCAAGACGCTCCTCCAGGAACACCTGCAGGGCTGCAAGCTGCCCCTGCCGGTATATTCGGTCGTCGCCACCCACGGCGCGGCGCACAAGCAGATGTTCGAAGTGGAGTGCGCAATCCCCCGGCTCGATATCCAGGTCCTCGGCAGTGGCGGCAGCCGCCGCGCCGCCGAACAGGTCGCCGCCAAGCTGGCGCTCGAAGCGGCCCAGGCGCGTTCCGACGGGACCAAGGCCGGCGCCCGGCGTACGCGCGCCGCCACCGGCAAGACGCCCGGGCAGGCGTCGGGCGCGGCTCGCCGTGCCTGATACCGACCCGCGCGGGTCGGTGGCTCCGGCCGCCGCCCCATCGACCGACGCTCCCGATCATCGTTGCGGCTATGTCGCCATCGTCGGCCGGCCCAACGTCGGCAAGTCGACGCTGCTCAACCGCATCGTGGGCCAGAAGCTGGCCATCACTGCGGATCGGCCCCAGACGACCCGCCACCGCATCATGGGCGTGCTCACCCTGGCCGATGCCCAGCTGCTTTTTCTCGATAGTCCCGGCTACCAGACGCGCAGCGGCGGGGCGCTCAACCGCATCCTGAACCGCACCGCGCGGCAGATCGCCGCCGATGCCGATGTCGTCGTCCAGGTCTGTGATGGCCATGGCTGGACGGCGGCCGATGCCCGCTTCGCGAAGCTGCTGCCCACCGACCGGCCGGTGCTGCTCGCCATCAACAAGACCGATGCGGCCCGTGACCGGGCCCGCCTCATGCGGCTCGTCGAAACGGCCCGGCAGGTGCGCGATTTCGACGAGTTCGTGCCGATCAGCGCACGCAGTGGCTACCAGGTCGACCTGTTGGTCGAACTCTGCGCGAAGCGCTTGCCGCCGGGTCCACGGGCCTATGGCGACGAGGAACTGACCGATCGCAGCGAACGTTTCCTCGCCGGCGAGCTGATTCGCGAGAAGCTGTTCCGCCTGCTCGGCGACGAGCTGCCGTACGAGAGCACCGTGGTGATCGAACAGTACGAGGTCTTGCCCAACCTGCGCCGGGTCAGCGCGGTGGTGCTGGTCGATCGCGACAGCCAGAAGGGTATCGTGCTGGGCAAGGGCGGCGAGCGCATCAAGCGTATCGCCAGCGAGGCCCGTCTCGACCTCGAGCGCATGGTGGGCACCAAGGTGTTCCTCGAGGTGTTCGTCAAGGTGCGCTCCGGCTGGGCCGACAGCGAACAGAGCCTGCGGGCCTACGGCTACGAGTGAGCAGCGTGGTGACTGGCGCAGCCAACGGCGGCCAGCGGGTCGGGGACGAACCTGCTTTCCTGCTGCACATGGTTCCCTATCGCGAGACCAGCCTGGTCGTCGACCTGTTCTCGCGCAATCACGGCCGGATCGGTGCCGTCGCCAAGGGAGCGAAGCGTCCTCGATCGGCGCTGCGGGCCGTGTTGCTGCAGTTCCAGCCGCTCACGGTCGGCTGGAGCGGACGCAACGAGTTGCGCACACTCGTCGGCGCGGAGTGGCGCGGCGGCCTGACATCGCCCGCGGGCCAGGCGCTGCTGAGCGCCTTCTACATGAACGAACTGCTGATCCGCTTGCTACCGCGCGAGGATCCCCATCCGGGGCTCTTCGACGGTTACGAGAAGGCGCTCGGGGCCCTGTCGGACGGGGCATCCATCGACGAGACCCTGCGCCGCTTCGAATGGCTGCTGCTGCGCGAAACCGGTTACGCTCCCGACCTGGCCCACGACGCCGATGGCCGGCCGATCGCGCCGGGAGCCGAGTACTCCTGGAGTCCGGGCAGCGGCTTTCGACCGGCGCTGAAAGGCGAGGGCGGGCCCGCGGTGTCGGGACAAACCCTGATCGCCCTCGACTCCGGCCAGTTCGACGGCCCCGACAGCCGACAACAGGCAAAATACCTGACGAGGGCCGTGCTGGCGTCGCACCTCGATGGCGCGCCGCTCAATACCCGGCAGATCCTCGTCGACCTGCAACGGCTGTGATGGGTCCCGGCATCGGACGGACCCTGGAGCGGAGGGAGTCAATGATCGAACTGGGCGTGAACATCGACCATGTCGCCAGCGTGAGGCAGGCGCGCCGGACCTTTGAGCCGGATCCGGTCTGGGCCGCGGTCGAAGCCCATCTCGGCGGCGCCGACGGCATCACGGTTCACCTGCGCGAGGATCGCCGCCATATCCAGGACGACGATGTCCGCAAGCTGCGCGCCCTCACCCAGATCAAGCTGAACCTCGAGATGGCGGCAACCCCCGAGATGCTCGGGATCGCAACCGGCCTGAAGCCGGAGATGGCCATGCTGGTGCCTGAAGGGCGACACGAGGTGACCACCGAAGGGGGACTGGATATCGTCGCCCAGGAGCCGCTGCTGCGCGATGCCGTCGCTCGCCTGGCCGATGCGGGGATCATGACCAGCGGCTTCATCGACGCCGACCTCGCGCAGGTCGAGGCGGCGCACCGGATCGGCGCGCGGGTCTGCGAAATCCACACCGGGCCCTACGCGCACGCCTTCCACCAGCGCGGCCGGGATGCCGAAAGTCGGGCGGTGCAGGACGAACTGCTGCGCGTCCGCGCCGCCGGCGATGCCATCCTGGCGGCGGGCATGCGCTTCAACGCCGGCCATGCGCTCAATTACTTCAACGTCCAGCCGGTGGCGCGCCTGGCGGGACTGCGCGAACTCCATATCGGCCATGCCATCGTGTCGCGCGCCCTGTTCGTCGGCCTGCGCGAGGCGGTGCGCGAGATGAAGCGCCTGATGCGCGAGGCGGCGACGCATACGGCTTCGCCATGATCGTCGGAATCGGCACCGACCTCGTCCGGCTCGCGCGCATCGAAACCCTGGTCGCGCGCTGGGGCGAGCGTTTCGCGCGCCGCGTGCTCGGCCCCGACGAACTTCTCGAGTTCCGGCGCCGGCGCGGCAAGCAAGGCCATGGCGAGGCGTATGCGACCCGCTATCTCGCCAAACGCTTCGCCGGCAAGGAGGCTTTCTCGAAGGCGCTCGGTATCGGCCTGCGGGGTCCGATGACGCTGCTCTCGCTGCAGATCCTCAATGACCGACGCGGGCGGCCGATCGCGGTGGCGCGCAAGGCGCTCGCACCCCTGCTCGAAGCGCGCGGCCTGGTGGCGCATGTCTCGCTTTCGGACGAATCCGACGCGGTGCTCGCGTTCGTGATCCTCGAATCGAAGTCGGCCTCCGGTCTCGCGCCCGGGAATCCCGGTGGTTCGTCCGGCTGACATCGGCCCGGGCGGCCCGGTCGTCATCGACCTGGGGGGCCATCGCCTCGACTCGCTCGATCGGCGCCGGCTGGCGCATCCGATGGTCGGCGGGGTCGTCCTGTTCGACCGAAACATCGGGAGCAGGGAGCAGGTGGCTGCGTTGGTTGCCGAACTGCGCCGGGCCCGGCCAGGTTTGCTGGTCTGCATCGACCAGGAGGGTGGCCGGGTCCAGCGGCTCGTCGATGGCTTTACCCGGATCCCACCAATGGCAACGCTCGGCCGCGCCTGGGATCGCGACCCGATCGCCGCGAGCATGGAAGCGACGCGAATCGGCCGGACCATAGGGAGCGAACTGCGCGCGCTCGACATCGACCTGAGCTTCGCGCCGGTCCTCGATCTCGATCATGGCCGCTGCGACGTGATCGGCGACCGGGCGCTGCACCGGGACCCCCGAGTGGTCACCCTGCTGGCACGGGCGATCGTCCACGGCATGTTGCTTGCCGGCATGGGCAATTGCGGCAAGCATTTTCCCGGCCATGGTTACGTCAGCGGCGACTCCCACCACGAACTGCCCGTCGACCGGCGTTCGCTGCGCCGCCTGCTCGCGGAGGATGCTGCACCCTATGGTTGGCTAGGTGAAACGCTGCTGGCGGTCATGCCGGCCCATGTGGTCTACCCGAGGATCGACGACCGCCCGGCAGGCTTCTCCCGCATCTGGCTCGAGGATATCCTGCGCGTGCGACTCGGCTTCGACGGACTGGTCTTTTCGGACGACCTCACGATGGCGGGCGCCGCCGGCATGGGTGACATCGTCGAGCGAGCCCATGCCGCGATCGCCGCCGGTTGCGACATGATCCTCGTGTGCCACGACCGGGGCGAGGCCGACCGCTTGCTGGGCGGATTCGAGTGGCGCCGCGGCCCCGACTTCGATCGCCGCCTGGCGGCACTGCTTCGACGGTCCGGCGAGTTGCCGGGGCGGGGCTGCGAATGAGCCGCCGGAAGCCCGCCGGGCAGCCGATCGAGACCGTCGATGCGTCCGTCGACGTGCCCGTGGTTCCGGGCGCCGATTCATCCGCTGCCGCGCCGGCCATCCCGTCCGACGCGAAGCTGGATCCGCCCGCATTCGACGTGCCGGGCTACATCGCGCAGTTGCCCCATCGCCCGGGGGTCTACCAGATGTTCAGCGCCGACGACACGCTGCTCTACGTCGGCAAGGCCCG
>Ga0079224_100011099_pt1 | contig 12391 bp, 10 predicted proteins | sample Stecom2015_FD_80414 | JGI IMG/M metagenome (GOLD analysis project Ga0079224, IMG submission 80414) | Agricultural soil microbial communities from Utah to study Nitrogen management - Steer compost 2015 | ecosystem: Environmental > Terrestrial > Soil > Agricultural land | place: USA: Utah...
CACTGCCGCCAAACCATCGCTACCGCAGAGCGCAGCATCGGCGCCTTCAACGCGCTGGAGGCCAAGGCCGAGGATCTGGCCGCGCTGACCACCGAGATCAGCACCCTTACAGCCAAGGGCACCGTCGCACTGCGTCGCGTGCAGCAGGAATTCAACCAGCTGCTGGACAAAGAGTCATGGCCCCATGCCCTGCCCCACAGCGCGCTGTTCACCCAGTCACTGGAAACCGGGCAACAGCTCGAGCGTCTGCTGGAAAGAAACCGGACCTATCTGGACAAGCTGCGCACAGACTCAGTCGCTCACATCGAGGCGATGCAGCAGCATATCGAACAGGGGCAGGTGAACGACGCCCAGCGACTCTGGGACAAGGTGCAGGGAGCCATCCGCAATGCCGACGAAGCCCTTGCCGCGGAGCTGCAGGAGAAGGTGAACCCCTATCGCGCCAGCATCAGCGAGCTGCTGGCCTGGAAAAATTTCGCAGCCAACGAGAAGAAAAAAGAACTCATCGGGCAGATGCAGGCTCTGGTGGATGGCGAGATGCATGCCGCCGAACAGGCCAAGCGTATCAAGGCCCTGCAGGAAGAATGGAAGACACTCGGGCACTCACTGCACAACGACACCCTGTGGCAGCAATTCAATGAGCTATCCCACAAGGCCTTCGAACCCTGTAAGGAATACTTCCGTGAGCGCAAGGCGAAACTGCAAGGCAACCTGGAGGCACGCAACAGGATCTGCGACGAACTGGAAGCGCTGCTGCCCACGCTCACTACCGAATCGGTCAACATTGCCGAGCTGAACAAGATCGAGAGCAAGGCGCTGGAAGACTGGAAAACCCATGCCCCTGTCGAGCAGAGCAAGATCAAGAAGCTGCAGAAGCGCTTCAATACCGTCCTCGGCGAATTACGTCAGTTCAAGCGCAAGACACTGCAGGCGAACGCAGCCAGGAAGCTGGCCTTGATTGCCCAGGCCGAGCAGCTGGACTCGCTGGAAGATGTCGGCGAGGCCATGTCCGAAGCCAAGAAACTGCAGGCCGAATGGAAGACCATTGGCCCCTCTCCCTACAAGGACGATCGCAACCACTGGAATGCGTTCCGTGCGGCCTGCGACAAACTGTTCAACAAACGCAAGGAGGCGCCGCGCACACGTCCCACAGGCGCTCGCCAGCAGGGTTCAGGCTCTGCCAATCCCGCCGTGGCCGCCGCCCGCGAGGTGCTGCGCAAGATCAGCGATCTGCTGATGCTCAGCAGCGAAGAGCTGGTGCAATCGCGCAAACAGTTCAACGAGCTGGCGGCAGAGTTCAACAACTCCCTGTCGGCAGACCTGAAACATGAGAAGCGCGCCCTGCAGGACCAGTTCAACAGGCTCAGCAAGAGTTTCGAGAGTCGATTGCGGGATGCGCCGGACAAGAAGACCCTGCAACTGGTTGACCATGTCAGGACCAAGGCGGAGTTCTGCGCGAAGCTCGAACAGGATGCACTGGCCGGGGCGATGATCGATGACCCCGATGCGCTAACCGAGCAATGGCAGGCGCTGGGGCGGCTGTCCGACCTGATGCAGGAGCAGGCACTGGAGCAGAGATTTCACGCGCTGATTCAGGGCGTGGAAGCGCGGCTGCTGAAGAAGCAAGCCAGGGACAACGAAGAAAAGGCCCGCGAAATCTGTATCGCTGCCGAGATCAACGCGGCGCTGGATTCCCCTGCGGAAGACAAGGCGCTGCGTCTGACAGTGCAGCTGAAGCAGCTGAAGAACAGTTTCGGCAAAGCCAGCAAAAGCGGGGCGCAACTGGTCAACGAGCTGGAACTGCAGCTGCTGTGCCTTGGTCCACTGGATGCCGCGAGCCATACTTCATTCGAACGACGACTGGGCACTGCCAAAGGAAAAGTGTGATAGCGGTGGCCTATTCCGCAGCATTGACAACCTTTGCGCCGTAACGCGCCAGTTCGCTGTCCGCGCTCAGAATTTCAAGCCCCTCTGCCTGGGACTGCGCCACCAGCATGCGGTCAAACGGATCGCAGTGCAGTGGCGCCAGCGCGCCGGCCCGCTCTGCGTGAAACAGCGAGATCGGGAGCGGCGCAAAGCCCTCATTCTCCACCGCGCTGTCCAGTCCATCCGGTGCCTGCAGTTTGCCCAGCGACTTCTTGATCGATATCTCCCTCAAGCTGACCGCACTGACATAAATGTCATTGCGGGATTCAGTGATCAGTTCTCGCGCCCGGACGCCGAGCCTTGGATTATTCTGCAACCACCACAGGAAGGTGTGGGTATCCAGCAGAAGGCGTCTCATGCCTCCCCCTCGAATTGCCCGATGAGCTCTTCGGTGGTGGCATCAAAATCCTCGTCAATGACTATCAACCCCTCATAGCGACCAGGCACCCTGGGCGGTCGCTCAGGCTGGTGCGGCAGCAGGTCGAGATAGGGCTTGCCCGCCTTCGCGATAACAACCTTCTGCCCCTGCCAAACCATTTCACCCAGTTCGGACAGTCGTGACTTAGCTTCGTGCATGTTGACCTGCTTGATATCTGGATTCATGGAGCCTCCGCTAATCGATTTAGCTAAGCTCAATGACGGAGTAAACTGTGTTTTTATCAGGATAGCCCATCCTAGGGAATAGGCTCCTCTCCGCCCGGCCAAAAGGTGGCTCAACCCTCGGCACAAACGCTATAATCCGGCCCCTCAACCACCTCCGCCACGGACCGCTCGCCATGGAATCTCTTGTTCTCCACCCGCTTCAATCCATCGATGGCGAAGTCACCCTGCCCGGCTCCAAGAGCCTGTCCAACCGCATCTTGCTGCTGGCAGCGGTGGCAGACGGCACGACCCGCATCACCAATCTGCTGGACAGCGACGACGTGCGCCACATGCTTAATGCCTTGAAAGCTCTTGGAGTGAACTACGCGCTCAGCGAGGACAGGACCGTCTGCACCATCGATGGCAGGGCCGGACCACTGGTGACAGGAGCCGGAAATCCGCCGCTGGAACTGTTCCTGGGCAACGCCGGCACCGCCATGCGCCCCCTGTGCGCCATGCTGTGCACGGGCTCAGGAGAGTTCATCCTGACCGGGGAGCAGCGTATGTATGAGCGCCCCATCGGCGACCTGGTAGACAGCCTGCGGGGCTGCGGCGCAACGGTCAGCTACCTTGGCAACACAGACTATCCTCCGCTGCGCATCACCGCGAATGGCCTGCGCGGCGGCAAGGTCAGCATCAAGGGTAATATCTCCAGCCAGTTCCTCACCGCCATGTTGATGGCAGCACCGTTCTGCGACAGTGACCTCGAAATTCTGGTGGAAGGCGATCTCGTCTCGAAGCCCTACATCCTCATCACCCTGGATGTGATGGCCAAATTCGGCGTAGAAGTGATCAACGAGGATTACCGCCGCTTCGTCGTCCGCGCGGGTCAGCACTATCGCTCCCCCGGTGAGATCATGGTGGAAGGTGATGCATCCTCTGCTTCCTACTTCCTGGCGGCAGCTGCGATTGCGGGCGGTACGGTACGCGTGAATGGCAGTGGTTCCGCCAGCGTACAGGGTGATGTGCGCTTTGCCGATACTCTCGGGCAGATGGGTGCAACCGTGCGCTGGGGTGAGACCTGGATAGAAGTCAGTCGCGGCTCGTTACAAGGCATCGACGTCGACTTGAACCACATCCCCGATGCCGCCATGACCATTGCCACCACGGCGCTGTTTGCGGAAGGCCCTACCACCATCCGAAATATCTATAACTGGCGAGTGAAAGAAACCAATCGGCTGACGGCCATGGCCACGGAGTTGCGCAAGGTGGGAGCCATTGTCGAGGAAGGTGAGGATTACATCGCCATCACTCCCCCTGACGTTATCCAGCCAGCGGCGATTGACACCTACGATGACCATCGCATGGCCATGTGCTTTTCGCTGGCCGCCTTTGGCGACAGCGCCATCACCATCAACGATCCGGACTGCACGTCGAAAACCTTCCCGACCTACTTCGAGTTGTTCAGGGGGCTGTGCCGGGAGAAGTAGAACACCTGACGCCTCAGCGCAGGTCGATCAGCCCCGCCCGCATCGCCATGATCGCCAGCTCGGCGCTATTGGATGCTCCCAGCTTCTGCTTGATGTTGTAGAGATGGGTGCCAACGGTGCGGGGGCTGAGGGACATGACCTCTGCGATGTCCTGCACTGACTGCCCCCTGGCGAGCGCCACGAACACCTTGAACTCCTTCTCGGTCAGCGCATCAACCGGATTTTTCGAGCCCGATACCTGCTCTACGGCCAGCTCCTGGGCGATCCTCGGCTCCAGATAGATATTGCCCTTATGAACGGATCGCACCGCCTCGATCAACTCCTCCGCCGCGCTGCGCTTGGTCAGATAGCCCGAGGCACGGGCCTTGAGCACGCGCCTGGCATGCATCACATCCTCATGGGCAGAGAGCACCAGGATCTTCTGCTGCGGCTTCTTGGCCAGCACCCGGTCTATGGCCTCAAGCCCGCCGATGCCCGGCATGCTGATGTCCATGATGAGCACATCTGGCGCCAGATCCTGAAACTGCTTCAGGGCATCCTCTCCGCTGTGCGCCTCGCCAATGACCTCGATGTCCTGGGTGCCTTCAAGCAGCAGCCGGAACCCCATCCGCACCACTGCATGATCATCCACCAGCATGACTTTGATACTGCGTTCAGCCATTCATATCACCGTGCGTTTCTTCATCTGTTCCATCATGCAGGGTCCCGGGAAGAATCGCCACCACCGACGTACCCTGCTCCGGACCCGAATCCACCAGCAGCTCCCCGCCAAAGGCCTGCACCCGCTCCCGGATACCGAGCAGACCGAACCGTCTTCCCTCGGCGAACTCGGGGCTTAGTCCCCTGCCATCATCAATCACCCGGATTTCCAGACGTTCCTGACTGGTCCCGGACTGTTGCAGTGTCACCGCCACGCGCACGCTCGATGCTTCGGCGTGCTTGGCAGCGTTGGTCAGGCACTCCTGGATGACCCGGTACACGGTGATATTGATCTTCTCGCCGAAGCGGTTCAGGTCCCCTTCCATCTCCAGCGCCACCGACAGCTGCGGATTCTGGCGCCGGTAACGTTCCACGAGTTCGCTGATGGCATCGGAGAGCCCGAGATGATCCAGCGCACTGGGGCGCAGCTGTCTGATGATGGAATGCACTACATCGTATATATGGGTTGCCACTTCGACGATGGTCTCTGCATTGTGTCGGGTCTCTGTCTGGCCGTCGCCGGAACGGTTGGCAATCGCCGTGCCGATGGTCCGGATGGCGGTGACGCACTGGCCAAGTTCATCGTGCAGTTCCCGCGCAATGGTCTTGCGCTCCTCCTCCAGCTTCACCTGGATCAACTGGGTGAACTTGCGACTCTGCTGCAGTTCAAGTTCGGCGGCCATTCTCTGGCGGTGCTCGGTCATGTCGCGAATGGCGTAGATCTCACCGATGACCTCGTCGCTTCCCGGATCGATCAGCGGCGCGATGGAAATGGCCACCTCAACCGACTCACCCTCCCGGGTTCGCAATCGCGTTTCCAGATGCCCGATGCTCTTGTTGTTGACGACCTTGTTCTGGATCTGCGCCAGCTGCGGCGCACAGGCCTGGGGAACCAGGCGGTCTGCGGAGGAGTTCAGCAGCTCGGAGGCACTGAAGCCAAACAGCCGCTCGACTGCAGGATTGCAGAAGGAAATCTTTCCATCCAGATCGCGAATCATGATGGCATCACTGGACTGCCGGGCGATCAGCGCCAGGCGCGCATTCTGGGAAAGCGCCTCCTCCAGTGATGCACCCATCCTGTTGAAGGTCTGGCTGATGGCGTTGAATTCCGGCAGAGAGTAGTCCGGCAGCCGGGAGCCCAGCTTGCCCCGTTCCATCTCTGACATCGCCGCCAGGATGCCGCGCAACGGCGCCAGGGAGCGCCCCAGCACGTGGAACACCGCATAGTTGAGGATCAGGAAGAAGGCAATGATCAGCAGCCCGTAGCTGGTCAGCTCATCCCAGGCATCCAGCACCGAGCGTGAATAGTCGGGAGTGACCAGAATGGAGCCCATGGGAAGTGTCAGCCTTACCTCCGGCGTTCCCGGCGCCACGAGGCGAGTGAACCACTCGGGGGCATCACGCCCCTGTTTATAGGCGGACGGTGGCGATTCATAAACCAGCCGGTCGTTGGCATCGAACAGACGGACCTCATTGGCACGTACGCGACCGACGCTGCGCAGGTACTGAACCAGCCCGGCCATGGGGTCGGAGCCCGGCTGAACCGTGGCTGGATTGACAGAGATGGCTTCCAGCAGTTGGATGGTAACGCGGGTGCCGGCATCGATCTCCTCGTTGATGGAGCGACGCTTGTAGTCGATGAGGATGTAGGCCACTGCAGCGACAAATATGACGCCGATGAGCGATATGGCCAGATTGACCCGGAAGCGCAGGCTCATCCTCGTGTCCCTGTCTGGGTGGTTCGCATTGTTTCAGAGCCTCATCTCAGCATGCCCGAGACTGTTTACATGGATATCAGCACCTTGCCAAGGGCGACGATCCAAATCTAATGAAAATCCTGAGACCCTTTTGCTGATTATCCTGCATCGCCCGGAGCCCTGGCGGTAGGACAATCGAAGCGTCCCGTCACTGGTACTGTTCAACCACCCTCTTTTGCAAGCAAGACTTTGCAAGGCGGGCAGGAGGGAGAGCGCCGGCAACGTGACCCCGGGCAGGCATTGTCCTATCAGGTGACTATCCGGGCCAAATCACTTTAAATTGTGGAGAATAAAACCATGTGGACTAAGCCCCAATATACCGAAATGCGTTTCGGCTTCGAAGTGACCATGTACGTTGCCGCTCGATAATCCACGGATTATCGATTGACCGTACGGAAAAGCCCCCTCGCGGGGGCTTTTTTTCCACTGATCCCATAAATTGATCATCCATCCATTCCGATGACACGAAGCGAGAAGCCCGAGCTATGCGGATACGAGTACTGGGTTCTGCCGCAGGCGGCGGATTTCCCCAATGGAACTGCAACTGCCCCAATTGCGATGGTCTGCGCAAGGGCACCATCAAGGCAACGAGAAGAACCCAGTCGTCCATCGCGGTGAGCGGTGACAACGTCAACTGGCTGCTGTTCAACGCATCCCCGGATATCCTGACCCAGTTCATCGACTTTCCCGAGCTGCAGCCGGCCCGTGCCATCCGCGATACCGCCGTGCGCGCCATCGTGCTGATGGATGCACAGATCGATCACACCACAGGGCTGTTCATGCTGCGTGAGGGCAAGACCCCGCTGAACATCTACTGTACCGATATGGTCCACGAGGACCTCACCCAGGGCAATCCGATCTTCAACATCCTGGGCCATTTCTGCGGCGTAAACTGGCAGCAGATCTCCACCGCGCCTGGCAACAGTTTCGAGGCCGCCGGGGTTCCCGGGGTCAGGATCACCGCGGTGCCCTTGTCCAGCAAGGCGCCACCCTATTCGCCCCATCGTCACGATCCCCACGAGGGCGACAATCTGGGCATCCAGCTGGAAGATGTCAGCAGCGGCAAAAAGCTGTTCTACGCACCGGGCCTGGGCGCCATCGAGCCACATATCGTGCCCTTCCTGGAGCAGGCCGATTGCCTGCTCGTCGACGGCACCTGCTGGACCAACGATGAAATGATCGATCTGGGCATCAGCCAGAAGCAGTCGCTGGACATGGGACACCTGCCCCAGTCAGGGGAAGGCGGCATGATCGAGACTCTGAGGCCGCTGAAGGCGGACCGCAAGATACTCATCCACATCAACAACACCAATCCCATACTGCGTGAGGATTCGGACGAGCGCAGAACGCTCGAGCGGGAAAATATAGAAGTGGCCTACGACGGCATGGACTTCACCCTTTGATTTCTCCTTTGGAGTAGAACCTGGACCAGATGCCATGAATGCTTACACTGCCGCAGCCTCCGCTACACCCTGGACCATCGAGGACTTCGAGGCCCGACTGCGCGCCAGGGAGACGCGCTATCACATCCATCACCCCTTCCACATTGCCATGAACAGCGGCAAGTGCACCCGAGAGCAGGTGCAGGGCTGGGTGCTGAACCGCTTTTACTACCAGATCATGATTCCCATCAAGGACGCAGCAGTCCTGTCCAACATGCCAGACAAGGACCACAGACGCCTGTGGATCCAGCGCATTCTCGATCACGACGGCTTCGAGGGAGATGAGGGAGGCATCGAAGCCTGGCTGGCACTGGCAGAGGCCGTGGGCCTGCCACGCGAAGAAGTGCTATCGCTGGAAAGGGTCACTCCCGGTGTGCGTTTCGCCGTCGATGCCTACGTCAATTTTGCCAGGAAGGCGCCCTGGCAGGAGGCGGTCTGTTCCTCCCTCACCGAACTGTTTGCGCCAAGGATTCACCAGAAGCGGCTGGAAAACTGGCCTGAGTTCTACCCCTGGATCGACGAAAGCGGCTATCAGTATTTCCGCAAACGCCTGTCCGAAGCACGCCGGGATGTGGAACACGGCCTGCGGGTGACACTGGACCATTTCAGGACCCGCGAGGATCAGGAGAAAGCCCTTGGCATCCTGCAATTCAAGCTGGATATCCTGTGGTCCATGCTCGACTCAATACAGGCGACATATGGCATCGGTGAATCCGGTGATGGCGCGATACTGAGGATGCCAGCATGAGTCTGCCCACAGACAAGGCCCTCGTGCTGGAGAGGCAATACCGTTTCCAGTGGGAACCCGCACAGGACAGTTACGTGCTGCTGTATCCGGAGGGGCTTATCAAGCTGCCGGGAAGCGCCGGCGAAATCATGAAGCGCATAGACGGCAAAGTCAGTGTTGCCGACATCGTAAGCGATCTCGAAGAGACCTTTCCCGGTGTCGACCTGAAGCAGGATGTCATCGACTTTTTGGAGGTTGCCCATGACAAAGGCTGGATCAGGACCGGTTAAAACCGCCGGCCCACTCTGGGTCAATGCGGAGATTACCTACAAGTGTCCCCTGCACTGCGTGTTCTGCTACAACCCGCTGAACTACGCGTCCACTTTCGAATCGGAACTCACCACCGAGCAGTGGCTGAAGGCCTTTCGCGAAGCCAGGGCGCTGGGCGCCGTGCAGCTCGGCATTTCCGGCGGCGAACCGCTGGTGCGCAAGGATGCCGAAGTGCTGGTCGCCGAGGCCAGCAAGATGGGCTACTACGTCAACCTCCTCACCTCGGGGGTCGGGCTGACGGAGGAGCGCATCGCCGCCTTCAAGGAGGGCGGTCTGGGGCAGATCCAGCTGTCCTTCCAGGATTCCACCAAGGAGATGAACGACTTCCTCTCCAGCACCAAGACCTTCGACCTGAAGCTCAAGGTAGCCAGGCTGATCAAGCAGTATGACTATCCGATGGTGCTCAACGTGGTCCTGCACCGCCTCAATATCGATCATATCGAGCAGATACTGGAAATGGCCGAAGCCATGGAGGCCGATCACGTCGAGCTGGCCAACAGCCAGTATTATTCCTGGGCGCTCAAGAACCGTGAATACCTGATGCCCAGCCGCGAGCAGATCCAGAAGGCAGAAGCCGTCACCGAGCGCTTCCGCAAACGGCTCGGCAAAAAAATGAAGCTCTATTTCATCATGCCAGACTACTATTCCGACCGACCCAAGGCCTGCATGAACGGTTGGGGATCGGTGTTCCTCAATATCGCGCCAGATGGGCTGGCCCTGCCCTGCCATGAGGCCAGGATGCTGCCGGGGCTGGAGTTCCCCAACGTGCGCGATCATGACGTGGAGTGGATATGGAACGAGTCCAGAGCCTTCAGGCTGTACCGTGGCGACTCGTGGATGCAGGAACCCTGCAGAAGCTGCGATGAAAAAGAGAAGGACTTCGGCGGCTGCCGCTGCCAGGCATTCATGCTCACCGGCGATGCCACCCAGGCCGATCCGGTGTGCAGCAAGTCTCCGCATCATCACCTGATCACCGAACAGGTCGCTCTGGCGCAGCAACCCAAGGCAGGCGCTGAGGAGGTCAGACCCCTGTTATTCTATCGTGACGACAAGACCTCCAGGCTGCTGGAGACCGAGTAAAATCCTCCATGCTGGGCGTGACACGCCTGACTTGAGCGGCGGATTGCGCCCATCCGCGGAAAAGCCTACTATCGGGCAAACCCTTTACTGCGGCTGCGCTCGCACTCACTCGTCACAGAGGACGTCCATATGAGTAACAATAACGATAAATCCAAGTTCCCCTCCACTACGGGCACCGGAGCGCCAGCGGTCAGCGATCGCAACTCCCTGACCATCGGCGCGGATGGCCCCATCGTCCTGCACGATGTGCACTTCCTTGAACAGATGGCGCACTTCAACCGCGAAAAGGTCCCCGAGCGCCAGCCCCATGCCAAAGGCGCCGGCGCGTTCGGCGTATTCGAAACTAGCGAGGACGTGTCCAGGTACACCAAGGCAGCGTTATTCCAGCCCGGGGCTAAAACCGACATGCTGGCACGCTTCTCCACCGTCGCCGGCGAGATGGGGAGCCCGGACACCTGGCGCGATGTACGCGGCTTCTCGCTGAAGTTCTACACGGACGAAGGCAACTACGACCTGGTCGGCAACAACACTCCGATTTTCTTCGTGCGCGATCCGATGAAGTTCCCCCATTTCATTCGCAGCCAGAAGCGTCTGCCCGACTCCGGTCTTCGCGACAACCACATGCAGTGGGACTTCTGGACCAACAACCCGGAGACCGCCCACCAGGTCACCTACCTGATGGGTGTGCGTGGACTGCCGAAAACCTGGCGTGAAATGAACGGCTACGGCTCCCACACGTATATGTGGGTGAATGCTGCCGGCGAAAAGTTCTGGGTCAAATATCACTTCCACAGCCAGCAGGGCATGGCCTTCTTCAGCAACGCCGAAGCCTCCGATATGGCCGGCAAGGACGCAGACTTCCACCGCCGAGACCTGTTCGACGCCATCGCCCGTGGCGAGCACCCGAAGTGGACCATGTCGGTGCAGGTGATGCCCTACGCGGAAGCCAAGACCTATCGCATCAACCCCTTCGATCTGACCAAGGTCTGGCCGCACAAGGATTACCCGCTGATCAAGGTTGGCACCATGACCCTGAACCGCAATCCCGAGAACTTTTTCGCCCAGATCGAACAGGCAGCGTTCTCGCCCGGCAACACGGTTCCCGGCATCGGCCTGTCGCCGGACAAGATGCTGCTCGGCCGGGCATTCGCCTATGCCGATGCCCAGCGCAATAGGATTGGTACCAACTTCCACCAACTGCCTGTCAACCAGCCCAAGGTGCCAGTAAGCACCTATATGTTCGACGGGCAGATGACCTATCACCACAGCGGAGCAGCCCCGGTGTATGCACCCAACAGCGGCGGGCGTCAGTGGTCGGACGAAACCGGCGCGGTGAGCGAGGGCTGGGAAGCGGATGGCGAGATGGTGCGCAGTGCCTACACGCTGCGCCAGGATGACGACGACTTTAGCCAGCCCGGAATTATGGTACGGGAAGTATTTAATGATAGTGAGCGGCAGGCGCTTGTCGATCAGGTTGCAGGCAGTCTGCTGGGTGGCGTACGCAGCCCGGTGCTGGAGCGTGCGCTGGATTACTGGAAATCGGTGGATGCCGAGGTCGGTCGACGAATTGCGGAGAAAGTAAGGGCAGGCAATGCCCAGGAACCTGCTGCCGGCATGGGCGAAAGCTGAGTGATGCAATAACTGAAACTCATGCCTCTCCCCGTCGAGGGGAAAGGCATGGGCTTCCCGTTACTCCGCACGCTACATGTTGGTCTGCTCGGGCGGAACATCCCCTGGTAGCTCGGCCGAGCCGCTGGCCTCCTCGCAGCTACAGTCGACCCCCACGCCGTAGCAGGTCATCGAAATCGACCCCAGTGAATAGCCTCGTACCAGCGGCCGGGCGGCAATGCCCTCCTCAGCTGCCAATGCGGCGATATACAGCAACGGGATGAAATGATCCGGCGTTGGCACGGCCAGATCAAAATCCGGATGCTGCGCCACCTTCAGGATGTCACCGGGCTGACTCCCCATCAGCTCGACGACAGCGTCATCGAAGCGCTCCGCCCAGTCAAAGGCGGCATCCGGCTTGTCCCACTGCACGCGCCGCAGGTTGTGCACCACGTTGCCACTGCCCAGAATCATGACACCCTCGTCACGCAGCGCGGCCAGTTTCGCTCCCAACTGTAGATGGTATTCGAGAGGCTGCAGCGCGTTGATCGAGAGTTGTACAATCGGAACGTCAGCCTCCGGATAAAGGTGCCCCAGCACACTCCAGGTGCCATGATCGAGGCCCCATTGGTCACGGTCCAGCCCTACCCAGTTCGGCTTGGCTATTTCCACAACCCGCTGGGCCAGCTCCGGCAAACCCGGCGCCGGGTAATCGAAAGCAAACAGCTCCGGGGGAAAGCCATAGAAATC
>Ga0079224_100011100_pt1 | contig 12391 bp, 5 predicted proteins | sample Stecom2015_FD_80414 | JGI IMG/M metagenome (GOLD analysis project Ga0079224, IMG submission 80414) | Agricultural soil microbial communities from Utah to study Nitrogen management - Steer compost 2015 | ecosystem: Environmental > Terrestrial > Soil > Agricultural land | place: USA: Utah...
CCGGATGAGGATTTCGCCTTCGCGATCGAGGCCTCGTCGCGCGGCGACGCCATCCTGCTCTCGGTGCACCTGGAGGCACCGCTTCCCGAGGCGCTCGTCGGCCGCGCGGGCTTCAACCTCGAGTTCCTGCCCTCCGCGTATTTCGGGCGGGGCTACGCGATGGATGAGCGCTACGGCCTGCTGCCGCTGCACCCGGTCGGCCTCCGCGAGCAGGCGGGCGTCGAACCCGAGCCGCTCGCGACGGGTCACCGGCTGGTGCTCGCGCCGGAAGCGCCGGAGCGCCGCATCGTGCTCACCTCCAGGCAGGTTCCCATCGCGCTCTACGACGGGCGCGCCAAGGCGCAGAACGGCTGGTTCGTGGCGCGCAGCCTGCTGCCCGCCGGCCGCACCGGCCGCGTGCTCGAGTGGCGGCTCGAGGGCACGAGGCTGCCGGACTGGACGCGGGCGCCCGTGATCGGGCATTCGCAGGTCGGCTATCACCCCGCCCAGGCGAAGCGGGCGGTGATCGAGCTCGACGCACGGGATCCGGGCGACGCCGAAGCGCGCCTCTACCGGGTCGGCGCCGACGGGGAGCCGGAGCTCGTGCTCAGGGCGGTGCCCGAGCCCTGGGGCCGCTACCTGCGCTACGCGTACCGGGTGTTCGATTTCTCGTCCGCGACGAAGGAGGGCATCTATTACCTCGAATACGGCTCCGTGCGCACGGCACCGTTCTTGGTCGGCGAGCACGTCTACGGGGACGTCTGGCAGCCGACGCTGGACGTCTTCTTCCCGGTGCAGATGGATCACGTCGCGGTCAACGAGGCCTACCGCGTGTGGCACGGCGCCTCTCACCTGGACGATGCCCGCCAGGCGCCGGTCGATCACGTGCACTTCGACCTGTACGCGCAGGGGCCGGAGACCGACAGCCCCTACGCGCCGGGCGAGCACATTCCCGGCCTGAACGTGGGCGGCTGGTACGACGCCGGCGATTACGACATCCGCACGCAGACGCAGTACTACGTCGTGAACACGCTCGTCAGCGTGTGGGAGGAATTCGGCATCGACCGCGACGTCACGAGCGTCGATTACGAACGCGGCCGGGTCGACATCCACGTGGCGGACGGCAAGCCGGACCTGTTGCAGCAGATCGAGCACGGCGTGCTCCAGCTCCTCGCACAGCACCGCGCCGTCGGGCACGCGATCCCGGGCATAGTCGCGCCGGATCTCGACCAGTACACGCACCTCGGCGACGGGGCGACCAAGACCGACAACCTGGTCTACGACCCGGCGCTCGGTCCGGCGCAAGCGGACGGCCGCGCGAGCGGCGTGCCGGACGATCGCTGGGCGTTCACGAGCTACTCGTCGTCGCTCCAGTTCGGCTCGATCGCGGCGCTCGCCGCGGCGAGCCGCGCGCTGCGCGGCTACGACGACGCTCTCGCCGCGGAATGCCTCGAGGTCGCGGTGCGCGCCTGGGAGGAGGAGCAGGCGCGCGGGCCGGTGATCTTCCGCCACGGCAACACGACCGGCGGGCCGCTGGAGACGGAGGAGCTCAAAGCGGCGCTCGAGCTTCTCGTCACGACCGGCGACGAGCGGTACGCGGCGCGCTTTCGCGAGCTCGTGCCCGCGATCGAACGGAGCTTCGCGCCGCACGCGGTGCTCGCCGTCCGGGCGCTGCCCTACCTCGGCGAGGACTACCGCGCGCGCGTGCAGGAGCTGGCGCGAGCGCACCGGCGCTGGCTCGATTCGCTCGCGGGCGAGAACCCCTACGGGGTGCCGATCGCCGACGGCGGCTGGGCCGGCAGCGGCCTGGTGATCGGGACGGCGATCGCCAACTGGTACCTGCACCGCGCGTTTCCCGACGTCATCGGCGAGGAGGACGTGTTCCGGGGCGTGCACTACGTCCTCGGCAACCACCCGGCCTCCGACCTGTCCTTCGTCTCGGGCGTGGGCGCACGGTCGAAGCAGGTGGCTTACGGCACGAACCGGGCCGATTTCTCGTTCATCCCCGGGGGTATCGTGCCAGGCGTCCTGGTCGTCCGGCCGGACCTGCCCGAAAACAAGGAGGACTGGCCCTTCCTGTGGGGTGAGAACGAATACGTGATCTCGGTGGGGGCGAGCTGGCTGTTGCTCGCGAACGCGGCGGCCAGCCTGCTCCCGACGCACTGAAGCCACGCTTGCGTTTCGCCGCTAGAATACGCGCGCCGTCCGGGGATCCCTCGCCGGAACGGCGCTGACGAACGATTTACATGGCCAAGGCAGGAATCAAGGACATCGCCGCGCGTGCCGGCGTCTCGATTGCGACGGTCTCGCACGCGCTCCGGAACCCGAGCCGGGTGTCGGAGGCGACGCGGCTCAAGGTCCTCGCGGCGGCGGAAGCCGTGGGCTACACGCCCAACAACCTCGCCGTCAGCCTGCGCACGGCCCGTTCGCGCAACATCGTCGCGATCATTCCCGACGTGGCCGACAGCTACAACTCCGGCATCATCAAGGCGATCGAGAAGGTCGCGCACAGCCGCGGCTATTCCGTGCTGCTCGGGGATACCCAGGGCTCGCCGGAACGCGAGCGCGAGTTCGCGGCCATGACGCGCTCCCGGCAGGCCGACGGCATCATCCTCATGTCCCACCGCATCCCGTTCGATCTCGAGGGCAAGCGCGTTTCGGCCGACGACCTGCCGCCGCTCGTGAACGGCTGCGAGTTCACCGGGTGCGACGCGTTCCCGAGCGTTTCCATCGACGACGTGCAGGCCGCGATGGACGCCACGCGACACCTCATCGACTACGGTCACCGGCGCATCGCCGCGATCACCGGCGACATGCAGAGCACGAGCAGCCGGGACCGCGCCGCCGGATACCGCCGCGCGCTGGAAGAAGCGGGGCTGGAGTTCGACGAAAGCCTCGTGGTCTACGGCGAGTACAGCGTGCAGTGCGGGGAGCAGGCGGCCGAGAAGCTCCTGCTGCAGAAGGCGCGCCCGACGGCCATCTTCTGCTTCAGCGACGAGATCGCGCTCGGCTGCATGTACACGCTGCGCCAGTACGGCTTTTCCGTGCCGGACGACATCTCCGTCATGGGATTCGACGACATCCCGTTCGCGAAGTACCTGGCGCCTCCGCTCACGACCATCGCGCAGCCGGTCGAAGACATCGGCAGGACCTGCGCCACCCTCCTGCTCGACCTCATCGACGGCAAGAAGCCCGAGACGATGCGGCAGTTCCTCCCGCACCGCCTCGTCGTCCGCAAGAGCACCCGTCCCCTGTAAGAGCGCGCTGCGTCAGTGGCCCGGAGCGTAGGGGAACTCGAGGGCCTGGTAGTGCTCGAGCGGGTGCGCAGGCGGACGCACGCCGTCCGGCCACGGCCGCCCCGACACCTCGTGGAAGTACGCGAGGCAGGCGTCGCGCCACCAGCGCGCCTCGGCGAGCTGGATGCGCAGGAAGTCGGCCGTCTTCTGCCAGCGCTCCGCGTCGACGTACGGCTCGAGCGAGGCCCAGGTCGCCTGCATGCGCCCGACTTCGGCCACGCCGGCATCGTAGTGGGCGACGAGCTCTTCCCACAGCGTGCGCCCCGAGGGCATGACGTGATCCCACGACAGCCGGTGGAACCACAGCAGGAGCTCGGGCGGAACCCGCTCCACGCTGCCGAAGACCTCCGCGACCGGCGGCGCGTACTGCGCGACGGCGTTGCTGCCACTTGCGGTGCGGTCAAAGCCGATGCCGTGCCGGTCCGCGCGGTGGTAGTACACCGGGTTCCACTCCGGGCGGTCGAGGTCCGAGACCCACGGTGCGGGGCCGTAATGGTGCCCGGTGCCCATGAGGTGGGCGAGCCCGAGCGGCGTCATGTAGCTCACCGCCGCTTCGTGCGAGGCGAGCATCATGTCGAGCGCGGGCTCGACGAAGCGGGGATCGCGCGAGAACGTCATCTGCAGCCATTCCTGCGCGATCTCGCGCGCGGACAGCGACGGGTCCCAGGCCAGGCGCCCGAAGGCGTACCAGTTCGACTGGTCGAAAATCGAGCCGCTCCAGTCGCGATCCGATCCGGTGTTCGCGACTCCGGCGATGCCGGTCACCGTGTAACCGTGCAGGCTTCCGTCGATCACGCGCGCCACCGTCGAGCCTTCGCCGGCGACACGGGTGTCGGCATCGAGCACTTCCTCGAACAGCGGACCGAGGTACACGAGGTGCGTCGCGAAGCCCAGGTACTCCTTGGTGATCTGCAGCTCCATCATGAGCGGCGTCTTCGGCATCGCGCCGAACAGCGGGTGGAACGGCTCGCGCGGCTGGAAATCGATCGGCCCGTTCTTGACCTGCACCAGCACGTTGTCGGCGAACTCGCCGTCGAGCGGCACGAATTCGTCCCAGGCCTGCTTCGCGCGGTCCTCCGGGTTTTCCGCTGAGTACACGAATGCCCGCCACATCACGATGCCGCCGTGCGGTGCGACCGCCTCGGCGAGCATGTTCGCGCCGTCCGCGTGACTGCGGCCGTAGTCCTGCGGTCCGGGCTGCCCCTCGGAGTTCGCCTTGACCAGGAAACCGCCGAAATCGGGGATCGCCGCGTAGATCTCGTCGGCTTTCTCCCGCCACCAGGCACGGACCCGTGGATCGAGCGGATCCGCGGTGTCGAGCCCGCCGAGCTCGATCGGGGCCGTGAAGCGCGCCGAGAGGTACACGCGCATGCCCCACGGGCGCAGCACGTCGGCGATGGCGGCCGCCTTCGCGATGTAGCGCGTGCTGAGCGACAGCGCATCGGCATTCACGTTGTTCAGCACCGTGCCGTTGATGCCGATCGAGGCGTTCGCCCGCGCGTAGTCGCGATAGCGGGGATCGCGATGCTCCGGCAGGCGCCACCAGTCCCAGATCGAGCGGCCGGAGTAGCCGCGCTCGACGGTGCCGTCGAGGTTGTCCCAGTGGTTCAGCACGCGATGCTGCAGGCGAGGCGCGCTCGCCAGCTCGATCCCGGCCAGCGGGGTGCCGGTCTCGAGCTCGCGCAGCAGCGCGAACACGCCATAGAGCACGCCGACGTCGCGGTTCGCCGCGACGACCGTGACCGTCCGGCCGTCGAGCGTGGCGCGCCGCACGAGGAAGCCTTCGTCGCCCGCGGCCGCGAGCGGCAGGTCGAGGTCGCGGACGAGTGCGGAGGTCGCCGGCGTGCCGAGGACGATGGCCCCGTCGACCGGCGCGTCTCCCGTGGGCACGTCATTGCCGGTGAGCCGCGAGAGCGCCGCGGCAAGCTCGTCACGCGCGAGCGCGAGCGTGGGCGACGCGTCCGCCGGCGCCACGATGCGGCCGACCGCCGGCGCGTCCGCGAGCGGCGCATGCCGGAGCCACAGCTCGTAGCCGTCTTCCGCCGTCGCGGCCAGCGGCACGCCGAGCGCGGCCAGGAGCAAGGTGGCCCAACAGCGCGCCGCTGTCCCGTAAATCACTTGCGTGCGTTTTTTCGTGCTGAACATGAGCATTGCGACGGTCGGAATCCGGTGTTGACACAAAGGACGTGGCAGCGCATGGTATCGCTACCATCCGCGTCGTTGTCAACCGCGGCCCGATTCGCCAGCCGTCCGGAAGGGGGGACACGCCTTGCGTTCATTGCCGATTCTCAAGCCCGCCAGGCGCGGGCGGATCCACGGTTTCCCGTTCGTCGTCGCCGCGCTCGCCGTGTCGGCGCCGTGCCTCGCCGCGGACGAGCCCGTGTACCGGGATGCCTCGGCGCCCGTCCCCGAGCGGGTCGAGGACCTGCTCGGGCGCATGACGACGGACGAGAAGATCGCGCAGATCCGCAGCGTCTGGGACAGCAAGGTCGACCTGGTCGACGACGAGGGGCGTTTCGACCCCGCGCAGGCACGAAGGCTGTGGCCGCACGGCTTCGGCAGCTTCTCGCGACCGAACGACACCCAGGGGCCGGCTTCGCCGCGCGTGGTTCCGTGGCGCAGCATCGCCCGGACGGTCGAGCTCGTGAACGCCATCCAGTCGTTCGCCATCGAGGAGACGCGCCTCGGCATCCCGGTGCTGTTCCACGAGGAGGGGTTGCACGGTTATGCCGCGGTCGGCGCGACGAGCTTCCCCCAGGCGATCGCGCTCGCGTCGTCGTGGGATCCGGACCTCGTCAGGGAAGTGAACGCGGTCACCGCGCGCGAGATCCGCGCGCGCGGCGTGCACCTCGTGCTGTCGCCGGTGGTGGACATCGCGCGCGACGCCCGCTGGGGACGCTTCGAGGAGACCTTCGGTGAAGATCCCTGGCTCGTGTCCGAGCTGGGCGTGGCCGCCGTGGAGGGGCTGCAGGGCCGCGGCACGATCGAGAAGCTGGCGCCCGGCAAGGTGTTCGCCACGCTCAAGCACATGACCGGCCACGGCCAGCCGGAAAGCGGCACGAACGTCGGGCCGGCGCCGATCTCGGAACGCGAGCTGCGCGAGAACTTCTTCCCGCCGTTCCGGGCCGTGGTCGAGCGCACGGACATCCAGGCGGTGATGCCGTCCTACAACGAGATCGACGGCGTGCCGAGCCACGTGAACCGCTGGCTCATCCACGACGTGCTGCGGGAGGAGTGGGGCTTCGACGGCATGGTCGTCAGCGACTATTACGCCATCGAGCAGCTCGTCGACCTGCATCACGTGGTTTCCGACTACACGGCCGCCGCGGCGGCGGCCTTGCGCGCCGGCGTCGACGTCGACCTGCCCGACGGGCGTGCCTTCGCCCACCTGCCGGCGGCGCTCGATGCCGGGCTCGTGACCGAGGCGGACATCGATCGCGCCGTGCGGCGCCTGCTGGAGGTCAAGTTCCGGGCCGGGCTGTTCGAGGAGCCGTTCGCCGACCCCGACCATGCCCGGGCAGTCACGAACACCCGCAAGGCACGCGCGCTCGCGCGGCGCGCCGCCGAGCGCTCGGTCGTCCTGCTCGCGAACGACGGCGTGCTGCCGCTCGACGCGGACGCGCTCGGGCGTATCGCGGTGATCGGCCCCAATGCCGACGTGGCCCGCCTGGGCGGTTACTACGGCATCCCGCCGATCACGGTCTCCCTGCTCGCGGGCGTGCGCACGTACGTCGGCGATCGCGCCGAGGTCGTGTTCGCGCAGGGGGTGAAGATCACCGAGAACGACGACTGGTGGGCCGACGAGGTGGTGCTCGCGGATCCCGAGGAGAACCGGCGCCTGATCCGCGAAGCGGTCGACGTGGCGCGTGGCGCGGACGTGATCGTGCTCGCGATCGGCGGCAACGAGCAGACGAGCCGCGAGGGCTGGGCGGATTCGCATCTCGGGGATCGTGCCAGTCTCGAGCTCGTCGGCGAGCAGCAGGAGCTGTTCGACGCGTTGCACGCGCTCGGCATCCCGATCGTCGTCGTGCTGAACAACGGCCGGCCGCTCGCGACCGTCGACATCGCGGAGAAGGCGAACGCGCTCATCGAGGCCTGGTACCTCGGCGAGCAGGGCGGTACCGCGCTCGCGAACGTGTTGTTCGGGGACGTGAACCCGGGCGGCAAGCTGCCGGTCACGATCCCGCGCGAGGTCGGGCAGCTCCCGATGTTCTACAACCACAAGCCCTCGGCGCGGCGCGGCTATCTGTTCGCGAGCACCGAACCCTTGTACCCGTTCGGCTGGGGCCTGAGCTACACCACGTTCGAGATCTCGGCGCCCGAGCTCTCGGCCGCCTCGATACCGGCCGACGGCACCGTCGAGGTGCGGGTGACGGTCACGAACACGGGCGAGCGTGCCGGTGACGAGACCGTGCAGCTCTACGTGCGCGACCGGGTCAGCTCCGTGACCCGTCCCGTGAAGGAGCTCAAGGGCTTCGAGCGCGTCTCGCTCGAGCCGGGCGAGCAGAAGACGGTGAGCTTCAGGCTCGGCCCCGAGGCCTTCCGGTTGTGGAACGCCGACATGCGCGAGGTGGTCGAGCCCGGCGAATTCGAGATCATGGCGGGCCCGAACTCGGTGGACCTCAAAAGCAGCGTGCTCACGATCGCGGACGGCGCGGTGGTGGCCGCACGGGAGTCCGCCGAGTGAACCTGTCCGCCACCCGCCGGCAGGTGCTGCGCTGGCTGGCGGGTGCGCCGGTCGCGGCGATGGTGGTGCCCGCGGCGCCGGCGCGTGCCCGGTCCGCCGTGCCGCTCTACCGCGACGCGAGCGCGCCGATCGCCGAGCGCGTGCGCGATCTCCTCGGGCGCATGACGCTGGAGGAGAAGGTGGCGCAGATGATCGCCATCTGGGCGCGCAAGGAACAGGTGATGGACGTCCTCGCGTTTTCGTCGGAGAAGGCCTCCCGCCATTTTCCGCACGGCATCGGGCAGGTCACGCGCCCGTCGGACAAGCGCGGCGGCCCGGGCGGCGGCGAGGCGTCCGGCGGCTCGCGCGACCGCTGGCGCACGCCGGAAGAGACGGTCGAGTTCATCAACGCCGTGCAACGCTGGGCGGTGGAGGAGACGCGCCTCGGCATCCCGGTCCTGTTCCACGAGGAATCGCTGCACGGTTACATGGCGACGGACGCGACGATGTTCCCGCAGGCGATCGCGCTCGCCGGCACCTTCGACACGGACCTGATGCGGCGCGTCTCGGCGGTGATCGCGCGCGAGGTGCGCGCGCGGGGCGTGCCGCTCGTGCTTTCGCCGGTCGTGGACATCGTGCGCGATCCACGCTGGGGCCGCATCGAGGAGACGTTCGGCGAAGACCCGTTCCTGGTATCCGAGATGGGCGTCGCGGCGGTCGAAGGGCTGCAGGGCGAAGGCCGGGTCGACAAGCTCGCCGACGGGAAGGTGTTCGCGACGCTGAAGCACATGACCGGGCACGGGCAGCCGCTTTCCGGCAACAACGTGGCGCCGGCGCAGATCGCGGAGCGCGAGCTCCGCGAGAATTTCTTCCCCCCGTTCCAGGCCGTCGTCGAGCGCACCGGCGTCCGGTCGGTGATGCCGTCGTACAACGAGATCGACGGCGTGCCGAGCCATGCCAATCGCTGGCTGCTCGAGGACGTGCTGCGCGGGGAGTGGGGCTTCGACGGCGTCATCGTGAGCGATTACAACGCGATCGAGCAGCTCGTGACCCTGCACCACGTCGCTTCCGATCTCGATCACGCGGCGCGCCTCGCGCTCGCGGCCGGCGTCGACTGCGAGCTGCCGGACGGCACCTGCTACGACTCGCTCGTCGAGCAGGCCGCCGACGGCCGGGTGAAGCCGGATGACATCGACCGCGCCGTGGCCAGGATCCTCGAGCTCAAGTTCCGCGCCGGGCTGTTCGAGAACCCGTACGGCGATGCCGCGCTCACGACCCGCGTCACCGGGAACGAGGAGGCGCGCGCGCTGGCGCTGGAGGCCGCACGCAAGTCGCTGTGCCTCCTGAAGAACGACGGCACGCTGCCGCTCGATCCGGCGGCGGCCGGCACGATCGCGGTCATCGGCCCGAACGCAAGCATCGCCCGCCTCGGCGGCTACTCCAGCGTGCCGAAGCAGGCGGTCACGCTGCTCGACGGCGTGCGTGCCGTCGCCGGGGAGCGTGCCCGCATCGTGCACGCGCAGGGCGTCTACATCACGCAGAGCGAGGATCGCTCCGCGCACGAGGTGCTGCTCGCCGATCGCGCGCGCAACCTCGAGCTGATCGAGGAGGCCGTGGAAGTCGCGCGCGAGGCGGACGTCATCGTGCTGGCAATCGGCGATACGGAGCAGACCAGCCGCGAGGGGTTCGCGACCTACCACCTCGGCGATCGCACGAGCCTCGATCTCGTCGGCGAGCAGAACGAGCTCTTCGACGCGCTGCACGCGCTCGGCAAGCCCGTCGTCGTCTGCGCAATCAATGGCCGGCCGCCGAGCTGGCCGAACGTCGCCGCAAAGGCGCACGCCATCCTCGAGTGTTGGTACCCGGGCCAGGAGGGTGGCACCGCCATGGCGGAGGCGCTCTTCGGGCTCGTCAATCCGGGGGCGAAGCTGCCGGTCACGGTGGTGCGCGAGGCAGGACAGGTCCCGCATTTCTACAACCACAAGCCGACGGCCCGCCGCGGCTACCTGTTCTCCGACGCGAGCCCGCTGTTTCCTTTCGGTTTCGGGTTGAGCTACACGACGTTCGAGATCGGCGAGCCCGAGCTGTCCGCCTCCCGCGTGCGGGCGGGCGAGCCGGTCGAGGTGCGGGTCGACGTCCGGAACACCGGCGAGCGCACCGGCGACGAGGTCGTGCAGGTGTACGTGCGCGACCGGGTCGCGTCGGTCACGCGGCCCGTGAAGCTGCTCAAGGGTTTCCGGCGCGTGACGCTCGCACCGGGCGAGCAGGCGACCGTCACGATCGAGCTCGGTCCCGAGGCGTTCGCCCTGGTCGGCCGCGACATGCGGTCGGTCGTCGAGCCGGGCGAATTCGACATCATGGCGGGGTCGAGCTCGGCCGACCTGAAGTCGACCGTGCTGGAGGTCGTCGCCGCATGAGCGCCGCCGAGAGAATCACCTCGGCCGAGGTCATCGTCACGTGTCCCGGCCGCAATTTCGTCACGCTCAGGGTGACGACCGAGAGCGGCGCCACGGGCGTCGGCGACGCCACGCTGAACGGCCGCGAGCTCGCCGTGGCGAGCTACCTCGAGGACCACGTCGTCCCGTGCCTCCTCGGGCGCGACGCACAGCGGATCGAGGACACGTGGCAGTACCTCTACCGCGGGGCGTACTGGCGCCGGGGACCGGTCACCATGACGGCGATCGCCGCCGTCGACACGGCGCTGTGGGACATCAAGGGCAAGCTCGCCGGGCTGCCGGTGTACCAGCTCCTCGGCGGCGCGAGCCGCGAGGGCGTGCTCGTCTACGGGCACGCGAGCGGCGGGACCGTCGAGGAGACCATCGAGAGCGCGCGCGCGTTCGTCGCACGCGGTTATCGCGCCGTCCGCCTGCAATCCGCCGTGCCCGGGCTCGCCTCGACCTACGGCGTGGGTGGCCGCGGCAGGCTGAGCTACGAGCCGGCCGATGCCGACCTCCCGACCGAGAACGCCTGGTCCACGGAGAAGTACCTGCGTTCCGTGCCGCCGCTGTTCGAGGCCGCGCGCGCGGCGCTCGGCGACGACCTGCACCTGCTGCACGACATTCACCATCGCCTGAAGCCGATCGAGGCGGCACGCCTCGGCAAGGATCTCGAGCGCTGGCGGCCGTTCTGGCTGGAGGACCCGACGCCGGCGGAAAACCAGGAGAGCTTTCGGCTGATCCGGCAGCACACCACGGTGCCGCTCGCCGTAGGGGAGGTCTTCAATTCGATCCACGACTGCCGGACCCTGATCGAGGAGCAGCTCATCGATTACATCCGCGCGACGGTCGTGCACGCCGGGGGCATCACGCACCTCAGGCGTATCGCGGCGCTCGCGGACCTGTACGGCGTCCGCACCGGCTGCCACGGCGCCACGGACCTGTCGCCCGTGGCGATGGCGGCGGCGCTGCACTTCGACCTCTCGGTGCCGAACTTCGGCATCCAGGAGTACATGCCGCACACGGAGGAGACCGATCGCGTCTTCCCGCACGCGTGGTACTTCGAGAACGGGTTCCTGCACCCGGGAGAAGAGCCCGGGCTGGGCGTCGACATCGACGCCGACCTCGCTCGGCAGTATCCCTATCGACGCGCCTACCTTCCGGTCAACCGGCTGGAGGACGGCACGATGCACGACTGGTGAGGGGGCTCACGTGACCCGCACGGTGCTCGGAATCGATCTCGGCACGCAGAGCCTCAAGGTGCTGTTCTACGACTACGAGGCGCGCCGCGTCGCCGGCAGCGCGTCGGCGCCGCTCGCCCTCGAGCGCCGCGCGGACGGCAGTGCCGAGCAGCGCGCCGAGTGGTGGACCGCGGCGCTGCGCTACGCGCTCGGGCAGGTGCCGGAGGACGTGCGCCGGACGGCGCAGGCGATCGGCGTGTCCGGGCAGCAACACGGCTTCGTCGCGCTCGACGGCGAGGGTGCGGTGCTCGCACCGGTCAAGCTCTGGTGCGACACGTCGACCCAGGCACAGGCGGACGCGATCGAGCAGGCCTGCGGCGGCCGTGAGCGCTGCATCGAGTACGCCGGGAACCCGGTGCTCGTCGGTTACACCGCGTCGAAAGTGCGCTGGCTCAAGGAAGCGCACCCGGAGCTCTACGCGCGGCTCGCGTGCATCCTGCTGCCGCACGATTACCTGAATTACCTGCTGACGGGGCGCGCGTGCATGGAATACGGCGATGCCTCGGGCACGGGCTTCTTCGACGTGCGCCGCCGGCAGTGGAGCGAGAAGCTGCTCGCGGCGGTCGACGACGAGCGGGATCTCACCGAGTGCCTGCCGCCGCTCGAGGAAGCGCACGCGCTCATCGGCGAGACGACGCCCGCCGCGCCGGAAGAGTGGGGCCTGCCCGCCGGGGTGCCCGTGGCAACCGGCGGAGGCGACAACATGATGGCCGCCATCGGCACCGGCAACGTGACCGCCGGCAGGCTGACGATGAGCCTCGGCAGCTCGGGTAC